>Ga0335083_10010333_pt1 | contig 11284 bp, 10 predicted proteins | sample Lox_Sample_42_FD_206716 | JGI IMG/M metagenome (GOLD analysis project Ga0335083, IMG submission 206716) | Soil microbial communities from Loxahatchee National Wildlife Refuge, Florida, United States - Lox_Sample_4.2 | ecosystem: Environmental > Terrestrial > Soil > Wetlands | place: USA... | reverse complement strand
CGTTCGGACAAGCGAATCACCTCGATCCGACCCGCCCGATCACGACGTTGAAGACCGGCTGGATAAATGCCCGCGATCGCGCAGGCGTCAAAGGGCGGCTGCACGATTCGCGGCACACGCTCATTACTGAACTCGCTGAAAGCGGCGCCAGCGATCAGACGATCATGGACATCGCCGGCCATGTCTCTCGCCAGATGCTTAAGCACTACAGCCACATTCGTATGAAGGCCAAGCGCGAGGCTCTGGACGCCGTCTGGAAGAAGCAGCAAGAGGGCCGCGGCGGGAAGGAGCCCGAGAGGACGCAAGATGCGCAGGATTGCTCGCCAGAGCGCAGCGACCTGAAGAAAGTTGAAGGGGAGTCCCTACAAAAGTCCCTACAATCGGGTGTTTCAAGGGGGCTGAAGCGCCGGAAGGGGGCTCGCAAGCTATTGAAAAGGTTTGGCTCCTCAGGTAGGATTCGAACCTACAACCCTTCGGTTAACAGCCGAATGCTCTACCGTTGAGCTACTGAGGAGCAAGGTGTGTGTGTCTCTTCATTTAACCAGAACGGTTCGCTTTGTGTCAACGTTGGCTGAGGCCTCCGTCGACTGCCAGGAGTTGGCCTGTCACGAAATTCGACGCCGTCAGGAAATACAACACGGCTTCGGCGATTTCGGCCGGGGTGCCGCCTCGTTGGGCAGGAGTGCAGGCGATCAAACGCTTGCCGCGCTCGTCGATGTCCTCGAACGGAATTACGCCGGGGGCGACCGAGTTCACTGTGATTTCCGGGGCCCACGCCTTGGCCAGCGCTCGGGTCAGCATGATCACTCCGGCCTTCGAAGCACAGTAGTGGGCATGCTCGGACCAGGGGCGGATACCACCGAGCGAACTGATATTGACGATGCGTCCGGCGCCGGTCCGTTTCATGATTCGGGCGGCGGACTGACAGCAGAAGAAGGTCGCCTTCAGGTTTACCGAGTGGATGAAGTCCCAGTCCTTCTCGGTGATGTCGAGCGGGTCGAATCGGGTGAAACGGGCTGCGTTGTTTACCAGAGCATCGAGGCGGCCGAAGTGGGCGTCGACCTCTGCGAAAAGGCGCTGGATCTCGGCGACGCTTTCGAGGTTGGCGCAAAAGATGGGGGCGCCGCCGCATTCCTCCGCGGTCCGGCGAGCCTCATTCTCTGAGCGTTCGTAATGGATGGCGACGCGGGCGCCTTCGGCGGTGAGGCGTAGAGCGATGCCGCGGCCAATGCGTTTGGCAGAGCCGGTGACCAGCACCACCTTGTCCTTCATCATGCTTTCGCCTCTCCGTGAATTTCGACTTCGTCGGGCTCGATGCCGGCGTGGACCGGTTCCGGCAGACGGCCGGTGAGATTGGCCCAACCCCAGAAGATGGCGGTGGTCGAGCTGAGCACGCCGGCGACGGCGCCGACGGTGCGCGGGTTCCAATACTCCAGCGCCACTCCGGCGGCGGCCATTGACAACATCATGACCGACCATTGGCAGGACTCCATGGTCGAGAAGACCCGGCCGCGGAATTCGTTGGGGACGATGCGCAAAAGCTGCGACATGTTCAGCACCGAGCTTACTCCAACACCGGCTCGCGAGAGGGCGATGAACAGGAGCGCCAAGGGAAAGGCGCGTGCCTGGCTGAACAGGATGTAGGAACCGCCGTGAACGATGTAACAGACCACAATGATTCGTTTGTAGGCGTTGAAGCTCAGCCGGCTACCGATGCTGTAGGCCAGTGCGCCGCCGCAAAGCAGGCCGATGCCGGCGAAGCCCCAGACAGTGCCGAGACCGTTCGGGCCCCTTTTGAAAACAACCTCGCCGAAGAATGTGAACAGGATCTGCGCGGCGCCTCCACCGGTGGCCCAGCCGATGTTGATCAGCAGCAGGCCGAGGATCAGGGGCACGGACTTCATATACCGCAGGCCTTCGCGATACTCGTGCCAGGGACGAACCACGGTGGTCTCGTCGAGCGATTTGCGGGGCGGCACAAAACCACGGCCCGCAAGGTAGAGGCGGGAGATGCAGAGCGCGGATATGAGAAACGAAAGGGCGTTTGCCGCGAAGGCGCCGCCGTAGCCGATGGTGGCAACGCTGACACCGCCGAGAAATGTGCCGATGGTCAGGGTGGTCCAGCCGGTGGTCTGGGTCAGGGAATTGGCCGTGTGCAATTCTTCGCTCGTAGCGATGGACGGAAGGATCGCGGAGCGGCCGGCGGTGAAAAAGGGTGAGGCGCCCATCAGCAAGCTGCTGAGCACGTAGAGCAGCCAGGTATCGTGGCGGTTCACCGTAAGGATGAACATGGCGGCGATCACGGCGCGGAAGAGATCGCTCGCGATCATGATGGACTTGCGATTGAAGCGGTCGAGCGCAACGCCGGCGAGCGGGCCGATCAGCATGGCGGGGATAGCCCGAGCCAGCATGACGCCGCTGACGACCAAGCCGGACTTGGTGGCGCCGACGGCCAGGCTGAAGACCGCGATGTTATTGAAGTGGTCGCCGACCTCGCTGACGATCTGGCCGATCCACGTGTAGCGGTAGTTCTTGTTGTCGCGCAGAAGCGTGACAAAGGCGTTCAACCGATCGTCTCCTCGCGCACGGTGATGGACCGGATGAAGTCGTGATCAAGTACGTAACCGAAGCCGGCGTCGTCGCGTATGGCGATGGTGCCGGACGGCGTCGTTTCCACGGCGGGCTGAATGATGTCCTGCTTCCAGTAGCGTTTGGACGCAGAGACGTCGCCCGGCAGAACGAAGTTGGGGAGCGTCGCCATCGCGATGTTGTGGGCGCGGCCGATGCCGGCCTCGAGCATGCCTCCGCTCCAGACCGGAATGCCGGCGGCCTGAGCGATATCGTGCACTCTCTTCGCGCCTGCAAATCCGCCGACGCGGCCGAGTTTGATGTTGATGATGCCGCAGGCTTTGAGCTGAATGGCCTGCTCGGCGTGATGCGGAGTGCGGATGCACTCGTCGAGGCAGATGGGCGTCTGGAGCTGCGCCTGGAGCTGGGCGTGGTCGATGATGTCGTCGTGAGCGAGAGGCTGCTCGATCATCATGAGGTAGAAGTCGTCGAGCTTCTTGAGGTGCGCGGCGTCAGCGAGGGTGTAGGCGGAGTTCGCATCGGCCATCAACTTGATGGAGGGGAAGCGCTCGCGGACGCGGCGGACGACGTCGACGTCCCAGCCGGGCTTGATCTTCATCTTGATGCGCTGGTAGCCTGCGGCAAGCTCGGTTTCGATCTTTTCGAAGAGCTGCTCGACGGAATCCTGGATGCCGATGGAGACTCCACAGGGAATTTCACGACGTGCGCCGCCGCCGATTACCTTCCATAGCGGGACGCCGGCGCAGCGGGCTTGGAGGTCCCAGGCCGCGGTTTCGAGGCCGCCGCGCGCCATTTTGTGGCCGCGGATGTGCGCGGTGAGCGGAGCAACGTCTATCGCGGACGCGAGCTCTTTGCCGAGGACGCGTGGGGCGACGTAATCCTTGAGGATGAGCCAGGCGGAGCCGGTCCACTCTTCGTTGTAGAAGGGATTTTCGCCGGCGGTGACTTCGCCCCAACCGGAGATGCCGCCGCCGTGGGCTTCGACCAGGATGATGTCGCGCTTATACGTCCGGGAGAAGCTGGTCTCGAAGAAGTGGACCAGAGGCATCTGGATCTGGCGGAGGGTGATGCGGTCGAGTTTCATTCGTAGGGCTCCAGGAGATAGGTGCCGTGGGTTTCACTGCGCTCGAAGCCGGTGGCGGCCAGGCCGCGGGAGAAGGCGTCTTGCAGGTCGCTGCCGTTGGCGCGCTGGATTTCGCGCGCGGCGTGACGATCTTCGGCGCGGATGCGGGCGATGTCGGCAGGATAGGAGATGCGTTCCGCGGGCCGGTGAGTCAGCCGCTCGCCGTCAATCACGCGTCGGACACGGTCGGAATCCAGCCACCACTCAGCCACACAGCGGTCGGTGGGGAGGCCGCCGTGAAGCGGGCTCGCGGTGAGGCCGTACTGATTTTCGCTGTAGCGGCGGACAATAGCGCCGAGGCGTTCGATGTTGAAGAAGGCGTTTTTGAGCTCAAGGGGATCGAAGGTCCACTCCATGAGCGTGATGCCGCGGCTGAGGCCCTCTTCGCGCTGGCGAAGCTTCAATCGGCGGCCGATGCCGGCGTTGTGGTAATCGGGGAGAACGCCAAGCATGTGGGAGTGGAGGTAAGGCTTTCCGTTGGGCTTGACGCCGGGGATCGCGAAGCAGAAGCCGACCATGCGGCCGGCATCATAGGCACCGAAGACGTGGCCGCCGACCTTGGTCACGACGACAAGGAAGCGCAGCGGAAGCAGCTCGATATCGGCGAAGCCCCAGATGGTCTTTTGGAGGTTCAGCACGTCGGTGAACTCGTCCAGGGTAAAGAGCTGGCGGATTTCGATGGTGGGTGTCTGGTCGGGTGTCATCAAGTTTTCGATTTCTTGGCCTCCTGCCAGAGGGATTCCATTTCGGCGATGTTGGAGTCCTCGAGGCGCTTGCCTTGTTCGGCGAGCTTGCGCTCGATGTAGCCGAAGCGGGAGCGGAATTTGGCGTTCGTTTTGCGCAGCGCCTGCTCCGGATCGACCTTTACAAATCGGGCGAGATTGACGAGGACGAAAAGCATGTCACCAAGCTCGTCTTCGAGTTCAGGCTGCGAAGCGTTGCGGCGGGCCTGGTCGAATTCGGCGAGTTCCTCGTGGAGCTTTTCGATCACCTGATCGGGATTCTCCCAATCGAAGCCAACGGCGGCGGCGCGCGAGGCGACTTGCTGGCCTTCGACCAGCGCGGGCATGGAGCGGGGCACTCCGGCCAGCAGTCCCTCGGGCCGGCCATGGCCCGCCCCTGCGGATTTCTTCTCGGCGGCTTTGACTTCCGACCAGATCTTCTTGACGTCGTCCGGGGTCTCGGCGGAGTGATCGCCGAAAACGTGGGGATGGCGGCGGATCAGTTTCTGGTTGATCGCTTCGAGAGAGTCTTCGATGGTGAAGAGGGATTGCTCGGAGGCCATCTGGGCGTAGAAGACGGCCTGAAGCATGAAGTCCCCGAGTTCTTCGGCGAGCTCGGGCCAGTCGCGGCGGTCGATGGCGTCGAGGACTTCGTAGGTCTCTTCAAGCGTATACGGTTTGATGGTGTCGAAAGTCTGGTCGCGGTCCCAGGGACAGCCCCCAGGCGCGCGGAGGCGGGCCATGATCTCGACCAGACGCTGAAATTTTTCGCCGACGGTGCTCATCGTGTGGGGAGTCTTTCCAATTTAGCATCCGGCAGGTACCCGGGACCAAACTGCTCAGGGGCATTCCGGCTCTAAAGCCAGCAAGGCAGTCTAAAAGCCCGCTTTACAGGGAGATGCCGAGGCGGGTGTGGAGTTCGCGGCGGCCGTGGGCGGTAATCTCCAAGACACGGCTGTCCAGTTCCGGAAGCAACCACTTCCGGACGAGCGCGAGTTGGAGAAGAGCGGCGCCGAGAGCGCCCGCGAGATGCGGTTTACGCTCGCTCCAGTCCAGACATGGGGCAAGGAAGAGGCGGCGGTGTCCACGCACCGCGTCGATGTCGATGCCGAGCTTTCGAAATCCGGCTTCTCCGGATTCGCTGAGCCGGTAATCAGTCAGCCATTTCATTTCCAGGAGGCGGTCGTGGATGGCTACGCCAAGGGTGCCCGCGATGTGGTCGTAGCAGGTCCGGGCCAGGCGCAGGTGCTGGGGAGCGGTGGGCGCGAATGATTTGCGGGGAGTGCCGGCCAGGACGCACAGGCTTTCGAGAGCGCGGGCAACTTCCGGACCGCGTAGGCCGTAATAGCGGTGCTTGCCCTGGGCGTGGACGGCAAGGAGCCCTTCCGTGACCAGACGGTGCAGATGGACGCTGGCGGTGGAAGGGCTGACGTCGGCGACTACGGCGAGCTCGGTGCTGGTGCGCGCGCGACCATCGAGGAGGGAATACAGCATGCGGGTGCGCGCGGGCTCGCCGATGGCGGCGGCGATGCGGGAGACGGCTGCATCCATACTTTGACGATAAACGAAGTATGGGTGTCAGACAAGTGGGAGCTTGGTTGGGATGATTACTTGTTTCATCTGGTACCAGATCGATCCGTACAAACGGGACGACTTTCAGGCGTACGCCGAGCGGTGGGGCAAGATCATTCCGCGGTGCGGTGGACACCTGATCGGCTACTTTCTGCCCCACGAGGGGACGAACGATATCGGGTGGGGCCTGATCGCGTTCGAGAGCCTGACGGCATACGAGACGTATCGCGCACGGCTGAGGACGGACTCGGAGGCGCGAGAGAACTTTGCGACGGCGCAGGCAAAGCGGTTTATCCTGCGTGAAGAGCGGACGTTTCTACAGGTGGTGGACGGAACTTTCGGCATTCCGCCGAGGAGAAGAGAATGACGCAGGCAGAGAAGGGGGCGCGGTTTCGCGCGCTGCATGCCAGCTCGGGGGCGTTTCTGCTGCCGAATCCGTGGGACGCGGGGACGGCACGGCTGCTGGAGGAATTGGGCTTCGAGGCGCTGGCAACCACCAGCGCGGGTTGCGCGTTTTCGCTGGGGCTGCGTGACAACCAGGTGGGGCGCGAGCGGATGATCCGGCATGTGGCGGAACTGGCGGCGGCGATCAGCGTCCCATTGAGCGCGGACCTGGAGAACGGGTACGGCGCACGGCCGGAGGATGCGGCGGAGACGATCCGGCTGGCGGGGTTGGCGGGCGCTGTGGGGGGATCGATCGAGGATGCCAGCGGAGATCCGCGGTGTCCGGTGTTCGAGAAAGCGGAGGCGGTGGAGCGCGTGCGCGCGGCGGCGGAATCGGCGCGGGCTCTTCCCTGCCCTTTTGTGCTGACGGCTCGCGCGGAGAACTTCATTGTCGAGAGGCCGGATCTGAGGGACACGATCGAGCGGCTGCAGGCGTATCAGGAGGCCGGCGCGGACGTGTTGTACGCGCCGGGGCTGACCAGGATCGAAGACATCGCGGCAGTGGTGAAGGCAGTGGACCGGCCGGTGAATGTGCTGATGGGGATGCGCGGGGTGCGGCTGACGCGAGCGGAGTTGAGTGCGGCGGGAGTGAAGCGGATCAGCGTGGGGAGCGCGCTGGCGCGGGCGGCGATTGGAATGGTGCTGCGGGCGGGGATGGAGATGCTGGAGAACGGGGCGTTCGGGTTCGGGGAGAACGCGCCAACGTATGCGGACGTGAACGCACTCTATTCGTAACGCAAGGCCACGGTGGGCTGGATGCGGGCGGCGCGGCGGGCCGGGATGTAGCAGGCGATGAGCACTACGGCGGTCAGGACGACGGCCATGGCCAGGAACGTGGGGATGTCGAGCGAGCTGACGCCGAAGAGCAGGCCGGAGAGGAAGCGGGTGAGGGCGAAGGCGCCCAGGGCGCCGGCCGCGGTCCCGACGGCCGTGATACGGAGAGCGCCGGCGGCGATCAGGCGCAGCACCTGGCCCGATTCCGCTCCAAGGGCCATGCGGATTCCGATTTCGGCGGTGCGCTGGGCGACGGCATAGGAGATGAGGCCATAGATGCCGAGGGCGGCGAGAACGAGGGAGAGGGTCGAGAAGACAGTCATCACGAGCGTGAGGAAGCGCGGTCGGGAGACGGCGCGGGAGAGCACCTCTTCCATGGTGAATTGACTTGCGATTGGGATGACGGGGTCGAGGGTCCGAACCTGAGCGCGGATGGCGCCGGCGAGGCTTTCGGGATCGGACTTGGCGCGCACGAGCAGGGAGACGGTTCCGACGAAACGATTGGTGACCGCGGGGACGGTGGAAACCTGGTTGTAGGGTATGTACAACTCGGTGCCAGTGGGCTTATCGACGCCGCCGTTTTTGATATCGGCGACGACGCCGACTATGGTGCGCCACTGGGCTTCGGGACGGGATTCGAACTTAACGCGATGGCCGAGGGCGCTTTCGCGCGGCCAGAAGGCGCGGGCGAGTGTTTGGTTGACGATCACGACAGGCGTGGCGCCTTGTCCGTCGCCGGGAGTGAAGAGACGGCCCTCGACGAGGTGCGCGCCGACGGTGTGGAAGTACGAGGGATCGATGAAATTGTAGTAGTCGATAGTGGGAGCGGGGCCGCCGAGGGCGGGGTCGAGGTTCTCGACCATGGTGGTGTTGGCGTTGATGCGGCGGTTGGGCGGCAGGCCGCTGGCGATCGAGGCGGAGTCGACTCCGGGGAGCGCATCAATACGGGAAATGAGGCTCGACCAGAAGCCGTTGGCCTGGACGGCGGTGGTGTAGGTCGCCGGCGGGAGCGAGAGCTGCATGGTGAGGGTGCGGGAGGGGTCGATGCCGACGGCGACGTCCTGGAGCTTCCAGAAGGCTTTGACCATGAGGCCGGAGCCGATTAAGAGAACGAGCGCCAGGGCGAGCTCGGAGGCGACGAGGGCGGAGCGGAAGCGATTGGCGGCGGCGGAAGCGGTATTGCGTCCTGCCGCGGCTTTGAGGGTGTCGTGGAGCGTGGAGGGCCGGGAGTGGAGGATGGGTGCGAATGCGAAGATGACGCCGGTAGCCAGGGCGACGCCGAGAGTGAAAAGCAGAACGCGCCAATCGATGGAGATCTCGTCGGAGCGGGGGATGCTGGCGGCGCCGGTGGCGGCAAGGAGGCGGAGTCCGCCGGCGGCAAAGAGAAGGCCGAGAGCCACGCCGGAGAGGGAGAGCAGGATGCCTTCGGCGAGAAATTGGCGGAGGAGGCGCACGGAATTCGCGCCGATCGCGGTGCGGACGGCGATCTCGCGGCGGCGGCTTTCGGAGCGCGCGAGCAGAAGATTGGCGACGTTTACGCAGGCGATCAGAAGAACGAAGGCGACAGCGCCCAGCAGGACAAGCATGGCCGGGCGGACAGGCTGGACGATCTCATCCCGAAAGCCGGCGAGCACGATAGGGTGCTCGGCGGGATCGAAGGGGTGCTGGTTTCGGGAGCGCGTCTGGCTGGAGTGGAGGACGTAGCGCTGCATTTCGGCACGGGCCTGCGTGAGGGTGGTGCCGGAGCGGAGGCGCGCGAGGACGGAGAGAAAGTGGCTGCCGCGGTTGGTGGCGGCGGGATCAAGCTGGATGGGGGTCCAGAGCTCGGAGGGATTGACCTCGCCGGGCGGGAAGTTGAAGCCGCGGGGCATGACGCCGACGACGGTGCAGCGGGCGCCGTTGAGGCGGATGTCGCGGTTCAGGATGTTGGGGTCGCCGCCAAAGGCGCGCTGCCAGAGATCGTAGGAGAGGACGGCGGTGGCGGGGACGTTGGGCCGGTCATCGTCGGGAGTGAGGAGGCGGCCGAGAATGGGGGTGACGCCGAGCATGCCGAGAAGGCCGCCAGTGACGTTGGAAGCCGTGGCGCGGATCGGCTCGGTGCTGCCGGCGAAATTGGCTGGGCCGTTGACCCAGCCTTCAAAGGCCTCGAAGGATTGCGTGTCGCGGCGAACCTCGAAAAATTCGGGAGGCGAGAGCCAGAAATGCCGAAAGCCGTTAGGGGAGGTGCTGGAAACTTCCTTGGGGAACTCGGTGAAGACGCGGGTCAGGCGATCGGAATGGGCGTAGGGCAACGGGCGGAGCAGGACGGCGTTGACCACGCTGAAGATGGCGGTGGTGGCTCCGGCGCCGAGGGCGAGACAGAGGACGGCGGACGCGGCAAAGACCGGATTGCGCGCGAGGGCGCGGGCGGCGTAACGCAGATCGGACATGGGGCCTCCAGTGGAATTTTAGACGCCCGAAGAGGCGTATGGTTTGGGAGGCAGCAAAGTTGCTCTAGGGCAGAACTTCGAAGTCCATGGCGTACAGGACGTCGGCGCGGGCGTAACGGATAGTGCCGGAGCAATGATCGCAGGCAGCCGCAGTCTGCTTTTCGATTCCTTTCAAGACCTCAGGCGGGACAGGCTCTCCGGTGAGGATGGGCTCGCGGCCAAGGAACCAGGTGCCGCGGGCGATTATGGTGTAGAAACCTTCGCCGCTTTCCGCCTTGGAAAACACGACACGCAGATTGCGGTTCATGCGGCGATGATAGCTAAGGAGAGACAGGCGGCGGTGTGACGGAAGGTTCGGTCGCGGCGGGCTGAATGCCCGCTCCACTGGTAATGTGAAGCATCGTCCCAATTCCGGGATCACGGTTGTACACTCGCAGCTATGAGAGGATTTGGGGCTGTCTTCATCGCGGTGGTGCTGGGATTTGCGTTGACCGCCGGAGCGTTTCTGATCAATCGCGCGAGGCCGGCGGCGGAGGCGGGACAGCCGAGTGCAACGCTGGTGAGGGCTTCGGGGAAGTGCGCGGAGTGCCACTACCGGTCGCAGTACAGCGTGGTGCACGAGTATGAGATGAGCATGCATGCGGCGAAGCATGTGAGCTGCCTGGAGTGCCATCAGCCCCAGGCGAACCAGGAGCGGCAGGACCACCACGGGTTCACCATTTCGAAGCATCTGACGGCGGCGAATTGCCGGTCGTGCCACGAGGGGATTTACCAGGAGTTTCTGCGAAGCCGGCACGCAGCGGTCTCGTGGGCGGCGGTGTACGGCGAGAAGGGGCTGTCGGCGGAGCAGGCGAATTTCGCGGAACAGTACAACCCGGGATACGCTAAGCGGCCGCCGCACCCGTTCACGACCCTGGAGGGGCAATCGGCGATGACCAGCGGGTGCGAGCAGTGCCACGCGATCGGGCGGCCGAATACGGACGGGACGATCGGAACATGCACGGCCTGCCACACGCGGCATACGAGTTCGGTGGCGGTGGCGCGCGAGCCTCGGACCTGCGGGCAGTGCCACATGGGGCCGGACCATTCGCAGATCGAGATCTACGAGGAATCGAAGCACGGAGTGCTTTTTAACGCCCAGGCGGCGCTGCTGAATCTGAATAAGCCGTCAAAGCAGCTGACGACACACGACATGTGGATTCCCACCTGCGCAACCTGCCACATGAGCGGCATCAACGGGAACAAGGTGACGCACGATCCGGGCGAGCGCCTGTCGTATTACCTGGCGGACGCGATTTCGAAGCGCCGTCCGAACTACCTGTACGCACGGACGAACATGCAGCAGATCTGCCAGCAGTGCCATACGAAACCGCTGATCGACCGTGTGTACCAGCAGGCGGAGCAGGTGGTGGAGGTGACGAACCAGCGGGTGGCGCAGGCGAAAGCGATCGTGGACGGGCTGCGGTCGTCGGGGGCGCTGACGGGCGCGCCGTTCACGAACCGTGTCGACTTCGTGTACTTCGACCTGTGGCATTACGATGGGCGGACGTCGAAGCACGGAGCGTTTATGGGCGGCGCGGATTTCGTGCAGTGGCACGGGAACTATCCGATGCTGCAGAAGATGGTGGAGC
>Ga0335083_10010330_pt1 | contig 11288 bp, 14 predicted proteins | sample Lox_Sample_42_FD_206716 | JGI IMG/M metagenome (GOLD analysis project Ga0335083, IMG submission 206716) | Soil microbial communities from Loxahatchee National Wildlife Refuge, Florida, United States - Lox_Sample_4.2 | ecosystem: Environmental > Terrestrial > Soil > Wetlands | place: USA... | reverse complement strand
TGTACCTAAAGGGTGAGGGACAGACTCATGTCTTGCGCAAATGGTGCTAAATGTCCGAGCGTTCCTGGTCATGTCGTGACTGATTATCATAGGCTGAACATCTACCGGCCGACACGTATCTACACGCCGAGGACCAAGCATGAGCTGGTGGCAGGGATAATTGAGATTGAATCAAGCGGCCTGAAGGCGAAGGCGATGGGTTCCAACATGTCGTTTTCGGCAGTAACCCGTACCGATGATTGTCTAATAGAAACGGACATGTTGAGCAAGCACCTCAGCATCCCGCACGCAGCAGGGAATGTCCCTTGGAAGCCTGACCGGTTCCGGGATGGCGTTGTGGTCGAGAGACTCGTGACAATGATGGCCCCGCCCGTGCTGAACAAGCACCCGATGCTCATTTACGTCGAAGGCGGGATCAAGATCAAGGACCTGCTTAAGGACTTGGCGGAGACTTCTTCTCCGGGTCTGGCGCTCCCAGCGATGGGGGCTGGGGGCGCGCAGAGTGTCGCCGGATCCCTCGCTACGGGGACGCATGGCGCCGAGATGGACCGGCAACCGCTAATCGATTCGATCCGGGCGGTGCATCTCGTGGGCCCTGGTGGGCAAGAGTGGTGGATTGAGAGAAGTAACGGATTCAGTGAGCGCAATAGACTACCAAACTCTGTACCGGACTGGTGTGCCGATACCAGGGTGATCTACGATGACCGGCTCTTCTATTCGGTGCTCGTGTCCGCGGGCCGTATGGGCGTGATATATGCCATGGTTCTGGAACTCGAGGCGGAGTACTCGCTTGAAGAGCGCCGTATGAAGGAGCCCTATGCTCCTGTGCGCCAGCAGTTGGTCCTGAGCGCACAGAACGGTTTTTCGAGCCCTACGGGCATTATGAATACCCGCGGCGCCCCAGGATTGATGTTCTTCGGGGTTGTGTTGAACCTCAATAGCCAAGCGCAGTGTTGGGTGATGGAGCGACGTGTACATCTCGGGCCGCAGGCGGAAGTAGGAATTTCAAAGGGTAGTCTCGCGGTCAATGGCTTGTGCGCTCAGATGCCGCATGGACTCCTACCGACACTACTAGCCGTACTTTCACCTATCGTGCTGTCGCTGCCGATCGTAGGCCCACCACTCTTCACGATTGTCGCAGCCGCGCTAACCGGGTTGTTCGTTGGCCGAGAGTTCGTGAGCTTTGGAGAGATTCTCGCTACGGTTCTCAATTTGGTGCCGTCGGCTTCCGGCGCACTTATCGATTTCGCACTGGGCGAAATCGAAGGTAATCCTCCACTAAGGATAGGCCCAAGCCGCAGAGTGATGGACCAAATGGATTACGACGGTCCTCGTGACTGCTATCAGGGCGACCAAAGCGAGTTCTTTTTCAACGCCAGATCAACGCAGTACCTCACCTTCGTCGATCTGCTTTGCCAGTTCGCGGCGAGTATGGGTGGCGTCCCCGGCTACATTAACATGCGATTTGTGCAGCAGTCCGACGCGTATATCGCGATGGAGCAGTTCCCGATTACAGTTGGTGTGGAGGTTGTTGTCATTAGGCCGTCTTCCAACGGACGAGCGCTTCTGGTGATGGCTTCTACGCTAGCCCTCGCTATGGGGGGGATCCCCCATTGGGGCAAGGATCTCTTCGGGGTGCCAAGGTCTAGTCTTGTCCTTCCCAACATTCCCAGTGTGGGCTTCGAATGCTACCGTTTCGCAGTCGCGCTTACGGAGGAGGGGCATGGTCAAACGTTCTCCAATCAATTCAGCCGGGACAGTGGATTGGAACCAGTGCCCGGTGCGTCCGCACAGGAGCTGGACGAGCGAACTGCCCGTAACGCCTTCAGCGTAAGACAGCTTCTCGCCGCGGCCCAAACGCGACTCGCAATGCCGGCGCGCCCCAAGTCTATCCTTCAAATAGCGCGAGAGTTCGCACCGTCACTTCGAATGAACGCGGATGGTGTTCCTCTGTCAAGGGGAAAAGCTAGCGTCGGTGGTCCACGGGTTCGACTACGAGACTTGAGTCGTCGGATAATGTGATAGATACCTGCGAAGTTTCTTTCGGCGTGTTCGTCGGAGAAGGGTCACGCGAGAATGAAGCCGGGGATGAGTCCCAACGACATAGAGACCAGGCGGCCATGGGATCGCGGGTGTCCGGCGTGGTGTGGGCTTCCGTGCTGGAGTTGCACCGTTGAGCCAAGGTCCCAAATTAAACATTTCCTGTGCCAACTCTGGACCTACGACAGGAGTTATTATCGATTCGGCGTGTAGTGCCGTCGGCCCGGCATCAGGAAGCTATTGCGGCAACATCACTGTCGATGTACCTCGTAATGTTGTCCCAGTTACGCGACCGGACTAATTGTCGATAGGTGAGTGATATGAATACGGTCAAGGAATTGCTTGGGCCGGCCTTCGAGTACGCAGAGGTGTACAATATACCCGCTTCAGGCGACTTGTACCAATTCAGCACCGGCGATGATGGTCGAGCCGCGTTTCGCCTATCGCGACCTACCCCGGGCATCTATGTGGACTTCGAAGGCGCTGCCAAAGTGATCGTGGCCTTCAAGTCGTATCGAATCGTTGTCGACCTGACTGCTAGTGGCCCCCTCTATTTCGGCGAGGAGATCGTGATCGCCGGTGTCGAGCTTCCGCACCGTGGCACGGTAAAGGTCAAAGTGGTAAATCAACCTCCTAAGTAAAGCTCCGCGCGAAGACAATCTTTGGTCCACAGATCTACGACCGACCGCAAGCCAAGGCCTTCAAGCGATACGAGCTCGGCAGAGCTGTAGCGGGATGCAGGAAAGCGCATAAGTATACGCGCATGCAACACCCTCAAAACAGGCAGAAGAGCATGTTCGCGTGGCAGTACGGCTCGCAAGGCCCGCTTCGGTCAGTACAGCGCCTTGAGAGGTGCCACCGTCACCAGGTCCTTCACGGCATCGGCGAGTTGCCGGTCGAGTGTGATCAGCGCGTCGGCGTGGAGCTGGGTCAGTGCGACGTACTCGGCGTCGAAGGTATCGGGCCAGCCGAGCACGACCGCGGCTTTCCATGCGACGTTCTGCAGGACGCGGTCCCCGAGCAGACGGATCCGCAGCCCGCGCACGTATTCGAGGTGCCGCTCGGCATCCTTTCTGTTCATCTCACCGCGGCGCACGGCCTGGTACAGAAGTGAGAGCACCTGGGAGCGCAGCAGGGCCGGAGCCAGGATCTGCTGTCCGCCGCGGATCACGGCCTGGTCGCGGGCCAGGCGGATGGCGACGTCCGGACCGATCACGTACCTGGTCATGGAAGATCAGCCACCCCTTCGTTGCCGTGCCTCGCGAGCGCCTGCCACACAGTACGGGAATGTCCAGCCCACTCATCGGCATGAGTGAGCACCCGGGCGGCGGCTGCGCCGACGGTGGCGAGGGAACGACATGTACTTCCGGCCCGTACTTCCGGCCTGGTCAGCTGGCTTACCGTAGGCAGTTTCGGACGCCAGTATCAGCCGCTGCCTGGGGACGCGGGCCAGATGCCTCGCTGCCCAGGCCTGGCGCCGTCCCGCATCCGCCGCTGGTCGGCGCTCCGTGTCCGAGCCGGTGCCCGCGGCCAGGTCCGGGCGGGATACGGTCCACGGCCCGGCACCTGACGATTGCCCGGTTGCCCGCTCCCGGTCCACCGGGCCGTGGACATGATGCCGGTGCAGGCGTCACCTGCGCTTTCACCGCCCTGGCCAGGATCTGACGGGCTGCTCCGGGCATCCTAGGGGCTGTCAGAATGGCCTGGCGGGACTGGCGCCGACGGGCTGCCAGTGCCTGCTGCGGGCAGCCATTAGTCCCCATCGGCCCTCGGATCCTTGTCCGGATTTTTTCGAATTATATCGTTCTAGCTGGAGCCCCGTTACGGAATCGAACCGTAGACCTTCTCCTTACCATTCAAGCCGACACCATCTGGCGGAGTCGCATTCAGTCGATTTACCGCAGTTCAGAGGAATACGAGCGTCTGCTTGAGTCGTACTGCGTCTGTGGTTATCTGGCCCCGTTGTCACTTGATTAGTCACTGGCCATGGCAGCGTCCCTTGTGCAGTGCGGCCCGGTCCGCTGAATAATCGGCACCCACAAGGCCCTGAGCAGCAGACCGCCGGGTTTCAGGTGCCCATGCCGAGCTGCTGCTCGGGGGCGGTCACGGTGACCGTGCCACCCCAGGCGCACTGACAGATCGAGGTGACGAGAACGCAGGGGATGCCGCCTGCCTGGGCGGTCACGGACCCGGCGGTCCACGGGGCGCCAGTGGCCGGCACGCAGGGCTGCGGCGTCAGCACCCCCTGGGCGGCCGTGGTCGCCGCGGCCACCTGCGGGTTGCCGAGGCTCATGCACAGGCCGAAGGGGGAGATGCTGGTTTCCGGGATGGTGTCCCGCTCGGAAACTCGGTCTCGTGGTGTGAGCTGGGGTTTGCTGCGGGATCGGTAGCATGGCTGGCACCATCTCGGAGTGCTGTTGTCGCTTGCCTACCGATTGGTGAGGTGCCTGTTCGGCCTGTTGGGATGCTGGCCCGCTCTAACCTGTCCAGGGATGCCGAGCTGCTGGTGCTGCGCCACGAGAACCAGGCGCTGCGCCGTCAGCTCGGCGGCCGCCTGCGCTGGGATCATGCCGACCGGCTGTTGCTGGCGGCGTTGTCGCGGCTGGTGAGCCGCCGCCGGTGGCCGGACGTCTTCCCGGTCACCCCGGCCACGATCTTGCGCTGGCACCGGAACCTCGTCGCTCGCAAGTGGGACTACACCAGCCGCCGTCGGCCGGGACGACCCTCCACCGGAACCTCGGTCAAGGCGCTGATCGTCCGGATGGCGCGGGAGAACCCGGCCTGGGGCCACCGGAGGATCCAGGGTGAGCTGGCGCGGCTCGGGTACGCGATCGCGGCGTCCACGGTGTGGGAGATCCTGCACGCGGCCGGCATCGATCCCGCGCCGCGGCGGGCCGGACCGACATGACGGCAGTTCCTCACTGCCCAGGCACACGCCATCATCGCCTGTGACTTCCTGGTCGTTGAGACGGTGCTGCTCCAGCGGCTGTACGTACTGGTGTTCATCGAGCACGGAACCCGAAGGCTGCACCTGGCCGGGATGACCGCGCACCCGACCGGAGCATGGGCGGTGCAGCAGGCCCGCAACCTAGCCATGGACCTGGGGGACCGCCTCGGCAAATTGCGGTTCCTGATTCACGACCGCGATCCGGTCTTCGCCATCGCGTTCGGCGAGGATGAACGCCATCTGCGAGCGCGTCATCGGGACCCTCCGCCGCGAGTCGCTGGACCGTATCTTGATCCTCGGTGAGCGGCACTTGGCCTGGGTGCTCTGCGAGTACGTGAGGCATTACAACGGCCACAGACCGCACCAGTCCCGGCAGCAGCGGCCCCCGGATCGGGAGGCGCAGTCTGTCCGGGATGTGGCTGACCTGCGATCCGTGCGCCGAAAACCCGTCGTCGCGGGAGTGATCAACGAATACCACCATGCCGCGTAACCCGAGCTCAGACCACGTAACTCAATATTCGAGCGGCACACGGTTGGCGCGGGCGGAGTCGCGGGCGTCCGGTGCCGCCTGGAGCAGCTCGCGGACGGCCTGCCGGTCGGCAGCGTAGTTGTCCTTGCCGCCCAGGTAGGCGTCATACATCCGGGCCGGATGCGGCGTGGTGGTGTCGATCTGGGACAGGGCGAATCCCGGTTTCATCGCGTCCTTCTGGCACGTGGGCGGCATGTCCCCTTCACCGTCCACCCGTACCGGCCCGCGCGTGAGACTACGGCCCCGGAGAAACCCCGACACCAGCGGACGACATCGTCGTGACGCTGTGGTGACATGTCTGCGCCATGATGAGGCTATGCATGCGCACGCGTTCCGCCTGTCCGGGGACGTTGCGCGGGTAACCGGCCGCCAGCTGCCCGATTCGGCTGTGGCCAGAACGGACAGCCCGCTTCGCCGGCCAGGCGGGCCGCGGCCAAGTCAGATCCCGGTAGCCAGATCGGTTGCCCTCCCGGATCGGGCGGGGATCGATGGGGGATCTGGGGTTGCCCCGTCGCTGATACCCGCGGTGCTGGCCGCACCGGGATCACCGCTGCCCCAAGGGCTGGAGACCGGCGTGGGACAGTTCCTGGGTCACGATTTCGCACGTGTCCGGGTGCATACCGACGCCCAGGCCGCCGATTCGGCGGCACTGGTCGCCGCGCGTGCCTACACGGTGGGCAACCACGTGGTGTTCGGTTCGGGACAGTACGCGCCGCACACGCGGCCAGGGCTGCGGCTGCTGCTGCATGAACTCACCCACGTCGTCCAGCAAGGTGACGCGCTGGCGGGGCAGGGCGCGGCACTTGGTGTGGATCCAGCTGATCACCCGTCGGAGCGTCAGGCGGACGCGGTGGCCAGCGCCGTGATGGGCGAGCGGCATGGCACCGCAGGGCCGCTGGACACGGTTGCGCAGCGAGGGATACCGGGTCCGGTGGTCCAGCGCCAGGCCATCAAGGGCCACGTCGAACCGCACTACCCCACCGAGAAAGAACAGCAGGAGGTCGAGGAGCTCCTCCGGCGTCAGCGGGCCAAGCCCCCGCCAAGCTCGGCCGCTCCCACGCGGCCGGGCACACCGGCCCAGGGACCCACCGCAGCGCAGCCCGCGGCCGAGGGCCGTGTTCTCAGCGAGGCCCAGCAGGGGGCGCTGGCGTCCCGCCTGGAGGAGCCCGTGCTCGACGCCATTCGCAACCTGGGCCCAGGAGCCTCATCTGCTCCCGTGGATAAGAGCACGGCATTCGAGGCAGTCACCGATGCCCGGGCGGCGGTTTATCGGCACTTTGGTGCCTATGCGCTCCGCACCATTACGCTGACCCAGGACGAGAAGGTTTCGGCCGCCGAGCGGCGGAAAAAAAACCAGGTGCTCGTCACCTTCACTGAGTCATCCGAGTCCGCCGATGCACTGATCAGAACCATCGCCGACACAGGCTGCGATGCGTGCAAGGCCGAGTTCGCAGACATGGAAGAGCGATCAAAGATCGCGGTGGTTAACAAATTGGCAGAAAACCTCCTGAAGTCACATGGCGAAGAGCTGCGCCAGGCTGCTATCGCGCACGTTGGCGGGAGCGACTACCCTGGGGCGGAAAAGGTGAACGTCCCGCTCAAAAGCCGGGAGGATGTATACGCCACCGCTGTCCACGAGCTGCTCCATGCCCTGACACATCCAGCCTTTTCCGCAGCGTTCGGGCACGATAGGAATATCATTGAAGGGTTCACCGACTACTTCACCAATGAGATCGTAATTACCAGCAAACCCGACAGCAAAACCCACAGCAAACCCCCATACGCGGATGTCGTCGCCGCCGTGGGCGCGATGAAAGACGTGCTGAAAGGGCCATTCGCCTCCCAAGGCGGCGAGGCCGCCGAGGAGAGCCTGCGCCTGGCTTACTTCGCTGGCCGCCTCGACCTGATCGGCTGGCGGCCCACCACCGCGGAGCGGGAAACCGTGAAGGCGGCGGGTGGTGCGCCGGAATGGAGCCCCGACGTCGCCAAGGCTTGGGCCGAAATCTACGTGAAGCAGAGAGTCCAGGCCCAAGCAGCCAGCAGGAATGTGCTCGGGGTAGGGCTGTTCTTCGGTCTCGGATCAAAGGGTGACCCGACGATCACTGTCCGGTACGCGCGCGTCCTGGCCCGCACCGAACCCTACGCGCGCGGACAGGCCATAATAGAAGGCCAACTTCTCAGCGCCCCGTTCAGCGACCCGAAAGCGTTCGGGGCGAGCATCGGGTTCGCGGGCGAATACCAGGAGCCCTACTTCTACGCTGGCGGCGGCGCCCGCTTCGTGGGGACGGCAGTTGAGGGTGGAGCGTCGAACCGGCTTGACTTCTCCCCGTTCGCCGGCGCCGGGATCCGCGCCTGGCATTCCGTCCGGGTTGGCGCGGAGGGTTTCGTCCTGTTTCCGCTCACCAGCGGGCGAATAGAGTACGGCGGCGGGCTGACGGTGGGCATCGAGTTCAAATAGCCATGCCAAGCTCAAGGGCCACCTGGCGTGGACGGTGGTGGCGTGGGCGGCGATGCTGGTTGTGGGTGCCGAAAACCTACGTCACCTGGGCAGATGCTCGGTAGGTCACGGTCGGCTCGCTTCCGCGTTCCGGCGCTGGCCGGACAGGTCTTGGTCCGTCCGGAGGTGCGATGATCTTCGGCTTGTGGGCTTGAAGCTGACCTTCCTGATCGTCTCCCGTGCCATGTCGCTGCTCAGGTTGTCGCGCCGGGAGGCGTGGTGGAAGGACGCCGAGATCTTGATGCTGCGCCATCAGCTCGCCGTCGCGCAGCGTGAGCGGCCACGGGTGCACGCGCGATTGACGTGGCCGGACCGGGCGTGGCTGGCCCTGCTAGCCGGGACGCTGCCCATCGAGCGCCTGGCCGGGATGCGGCTGATCGTAACTCCGGGCACCATCGTGCGGTGGCATCGCGACATCGTCCGCCGTCGCTGGGCGCGCTTGTCGCACCAGGGCCGATCCGGCCGCCCGGCGACGCACCGTAATGTCCGGTCGGTGGTGCTGCGGCTGGCCCGGGAGAACGAGTCGTGGGGTTACCGCCGGATCCACGGCGAGCTGGCCGGGCTCGGCATCACGGTGGCGCCATCGACGGTGTGGCGGATCCTCAAGAGCGCCGGGATCGAACCGGCGCCCCGCCGGGGCGGTCCAGGGTGGGCTGAATTCTTGCGGTCCCAGGCGCAGGGGATCCTGGCTCTGGACTTCTTCACGGCCGACCTGCTCAACGGCGCTAAGGTCTACGTCCTGGCCGTCATCGATCACGGCACCCGCCGCATCCGGATCCTCGGCGCCACTGAGCACCCGGCGCAGTCCTGGGTGGTTCAGCAGGCCCGAAACCTGCTTATGGACTTGGAAGACGCCGGGACGCGGATCAAGTTCGTCATGCACGACAGGGACTCCAGCTTCACCACCACCTTCGACGCGGTGTTCCAGGCTGTCGGCGTAAGGGTGATCCGCTCAGCGGTTCAGGCGCCGCGGATGAATTCGATCATGGAGCGGTGGATCGGCAGCTGCCGCCGAGAGCTGCTGGACCGGACCCTGATCTGGAATCAGCGGCACCTGATGACCGTTCTGCGCGAGTACGAGGACTTCTATAACAACCACCGGCCACACCGATCCCTGAAGCAGGCCGCGCCGCTCCGCCCGCTGCCAGATGGCGTGGCCGACCTGGATCATTTCCTGGTCCGGCGGCGCGACCGCGCCAGTGGCGTGATTCATGAATATCACCTGGTGGCGTAGGTTTTCGGCACCCACAGGCTACCCGCAGTAGTCAAAAACGGGAACTACCCACCACCGGTCAAACACCTAAAGCCCATGTCATTGGGTCGGCACTCCCGTCGACAAAGCTGATCGAATAATCTTCTCTTCTTTAACGGCCAGATTATCCAGTTTTTAGTATTCACGCATTCAGTGTGGCCTTATCTGGCACCGATGTGCCTGCAGTTCCACTGGTTCGACGGTTACGTGTTTCTATGTGCCGTTTGGCCTTACTTTGTTTGGAACAAGAAGGTCAGCAAGAGGGCCCTCGGCCCCGGGTCATCGGCGAAGTTTCTACACGTCATGCGGCATGATTCCGTTTGGAACGGCCCAATTTGCTCTGCCGTACCTACAAGCTCGTCCAGCAGGTTTCTATACGCCTTGCGGCGTGACTTCGTTTGGGACCCTACCCTGTCTGACGGGCCGGTGACCAGCGGGGATGCGGCCCGTAGCGCAGGTGACTTTCGGAGGGGGTGGAACAGGTTCTCAGATTGCGGTCTCGCAGGCCGTTTGTGCTGGTAGGGCGCTTGCGCAGGTGACGGCCCTTCTTCAAGATCACGCACCACCCCTACTTGTAGGCTCGATCAGTTCGTTTTAACCCAACTGTAGTGGCCGCCACCAATCTTCGAGCATTCAGCGATCGGGTTCATGGCGGATCCTTGCGAAGGTGACCGGACGTTGGCGGTGACCACGTACAGATCCACAGGCCGCCCGGTGACCTCGGATCAGAGCGGGGCCGACCCGTTGCTCCCCTGGCGGCCAGGTCTGTGACTGGAACTCTTGGGACTGAAGGTCCTGGCGCCACTGCTCCGGCAGAGGGTTACGGCTCGCTACGAAGGGCGCCAACGGCCGGGAGCACCACCTTGATGCGCTAGTAGCCGTCCTGCGCAACTACTTGCTCCCCGATGTGGTTCACCGGGTATACGACCAACCCTGGCTGGCTGCGGCTGGAGCGGAGCAACGTCGGGATGCGAAACGTCAGCAACGGGTTCATGCTCCAGGGCCCCGAGGACGTGGCCCTCCAGTCAGCGTTCATCGACTGTGGGCAGCAGGATGGCCGAGCGGAACGAGCACGCTGGGCAGAAACGGTCACCCGCCCCATCGGCGTACCGCACCGCCCATAATGTGTCACATTCCATATACGCGCCATATCGGAGTTCTCGTCAATCCAGCGCCAACAGGCAATCTCGCTACCTTACGTACCACGACCAGGCCGGACGCCCGCCTTATTGAACCGGCTGGCAGCCCTTCCCGTTATTTCTGTAGGCAGCGGCGAAACCGCGCGGATAAGCGTAAGAATTCGGTAAGAAAGGCGGGCCTGGGAATGACTGACCTGCGAGTGGATTACCGTTTGCTCGACGAGATCGATGCCAGCCTCGGCCAGCTGGCGGGCCAGTTCGAGCAGCTCCAGGCGACGCAGGATGGTTATGACGGCGCGCTGGGCTCGGCGGGTATCACCGCGGCGATGAACGGGTTCGCGGGGAACTGGAGTATCCACCGCGAGCGGCTGACCGCGTCGATGCGGGCGCTGCAGCAGAAGGTCCGCGACACCCGCCAGGGGTTCAGCCAGACCGATGCCGACCTGGGCCAGCAGCTGGCCAGCCGGACGAAGTAACGCGGACAGGGGGTGACGGGCATGGCACGGCCAGGTGGCGACCAGTGGCAGCCGCTGGGCTGGGACACCGACCCGGTTCCCGGGGACCCGCAAGAAATCAGCACCGAGGCCGCTCACCTGGCCCAGGTTGCCCAGGACATCACCGGCCAGGTCGCGGCGCTGCGGAAAATCTCCGCCGACGGGATCCAGATCGGCCAGTCTCCCGAAGCCATCCGCACGGCGGCGCAGACCCTGGCCGGGGACCTGGCCAAGGTCGCGGTCCGTTACCAGAAGGTGGCCGCGGCCCTGCGCGGCTGGAGCCCGGAACTCGAGCAGGCCCAGCGGATGTCGGTCCAGGCGCTGGACCAGGCCGAGATCCCGTACGCCCGGCTGCGCCAGCAGGCCATCCTGCCCTCGGGGAGCCACCTG
>Ga0335083_10010329_pt1 | contig 11289 bp, 10 predicted proteins | sample Lox_Sample_42_FD_206716 | JGI IMG/M metagenome (GOLD analysis project Ga0335083, IMG submission 206716) | Soil microbial communities from Loxahatchee National Wildlife Refuge, Florida, United States - Lox_Sample_4.2 | ecosystem: Environmental > Terrestrial > Soil > Wetlands | place: USA... | reverse complement strand
GCTGCACGACTGGGCGGGCGCGACATTCATTCCCGGCGTGAAACTCGAACAGGTGATCTCGTTCCTGCAGGACTATCCGGCACACAAGGATTTCTACAAGCCTGAGGTGGTGGACACGCGCCTGGTCAGCCATCACGGCGACGACTGGGTGATCCATTACCGCCTGGTTCGGCGCTACATCGTCACAGTGGTGCTGGACATCGACCAGACGGTGCGCTACCAGACGGCGAGCCCGACCCGCATGCTCAGCCGCTCGGTAGCCACCCGCATTGTGGACGCCCGGGCACGGCGCGGCCACGACCGCGGGTTCCTGTGGCGGATGAACGCATACTGGCGGATGGAGGAGAAGGACGGCGGGGTGTGGGTGGGCTGCCGGATCATATCGCTGACGCGCTCGTCGCCGTGGGGACTGGCCTGGCTGATTAACCCGATCGTCCGCAGCCTGCCGCGCGACTCGCTGATCCGGCTGCTGGCTGCAACGCGGGGTGCCGTGCTGGCACGCGCGGGTCAGGCGGATTGAGCTTTCGCTTTCGCGCCCCAGGACACCTGTTCGATGGGGCCGATGACGAACAGCCAGCACACCGTGCCCGCGAGCGCCACCGCGGTGGTGATTATGAAGGCCCAGTAGAAATGACCCGTGCGGTCGAGGACGTATCCGGTGAGGGCAGGCGCAGCCACGCCCGACAAGTTGCCGACGAAGTTCTGGAAGCCCGTCCAACGGCCCGCGGCGATGGGGCCAGCCAGGGTCTGGGTGATGGCCCACAGGTTCGAAGCCGCGATGCCGAAAAAGATCACGCCCAGACCGATGGAGGCAACGCAGGCGCGCGCCGGCAGGAAGGCGGCGACCCCGACGAAAAGGCCTGAGCAGGCGAGTCCGCCACCGGTGATGGTCTTTCGCACCAGCGTCGGCGATGCGCCGGAAGCGATCCAGTGGTCTGCAAACCAGCCGGATGCCAGACCGAAGAGCGCGCTCAGCAGGTAGGCCACACCGCCGATCTTCGCCATGCCGTCCATCGAAAAATGCCGCTCGCGCACCAGATAGAACGGCAGCCAGGTGATGAGGAAGTAGCTGACGTAGTTTCCTGCGAACAGGCCAAGGCAGGTACCCCAGGCCGAGCGCAGCGCGATGAACTCGAGCAGGCTGGGAGCTCCGGCGGAGCTGACCGGCGGCGCTTGCTTCTTCGGCATGGCGGCGATCCAGGGAATGAGCCAGAGCAGGCTGGCCAGGCCGAGGACGAGGAAGAAGGGGCGCCACCCGAAGCGGCCCATCAGCATGCCGCCAAAGAGCATGCCGAAGCCGGGACCGAGGACGAGTCCGCTGCCGACGGCGGCGTTGGCGATGCCGCGGTGTTCCTCTGAGTAGTTGAGTGCGATGATTTTCGAGTATGACGGGAAGGCGATGGATTCACCCACGCCGAGGAGCAGGCGCAATGCGAGCAGTGCGGCAAAGGCGTGGATGATGCCGGTGGCGGCGGTGGCGACCGACCACAGGCAGAAGCCCGCGGCGAAAACCCAATTGACGTTCCAGCGGTCCACAATCCAGCCGGCGAAGGGCTGGAGACAGGCGTAGGTCCAGAAAAAGGCGGAGAGCAGGAACCCGAGCTCGGACCCGGTGAGGTGCAGCTCATCCTTCAGCATCGGCGCGGCAATGGAGAGGCTGCCGCGATCAACGTAGTTGATGAAGACAGAGAGGCCGAGCAAAACCAGCACAACAACGAGGGCGGCCGGGATGCCTTTGCGCTGCATGCAGAGGTTCGTTCATGGTAGCGCAATTCGCTTCGGTTATGTTTGGATCATGAAGCTTTTCGATTCTCTGGCGATTCGCGGCGTGGTCCTGCGGAATCGCATCGCCGTTTCGCCGATGTGCCAGTACTCATCGGCCGACGGATTCGCGAATGACTGGCACGTGGTGCATCTTGGCTCGCGCGCGGTGGGCGGCGCGGGTCTGGTGTTTACCGAAGCAACGGCCGTGACCGCTGAGGGGCGGATTTCGCCGTCGGATCTGGGCATTTGGAAGGACGAGCATGTGCCGGTGCTGCGACGGATTACCGGGTTCGTCGCGGATCACGGCGCGGTGGCGGGCATTCAGCTCGCGCATGCGGGACGCAAGGCGAGCACGCAGGTGCCATGGGCGGGCTCGGCCGTGGTGGGCGAGGCGGATGGCGGGTGGCAGGCGGTGGCGCCGTCGCCGGTGCCGTTTCGCGAATCCGATCCAGCGCCGCACGAGCTGACGGTTCAGGAGATCACCGGAGTGGTGCGAGCATTCCAGGTAGCGGCGCAGCGGGCGCTGGAGGCCGGATTCCGGGTGATCGAAATTCACGGCGCGCACGGTTACCTGCTACATGAGTTCCTGTCGCCACTGGCGAACCGGCGGACGGACGAGTATGGCGGTCCATTCGAGAACCGCATCCGGCTGCTACTGGAAGTGGCGCGGGCCATCCGGCAGGTGTGGCCGGAAGAGCTGCCGCTGTTTGCGCGCATCTCAGCGCAGGACTGGGCCGAGGGCGGGTGGACGCTGGAGGATTCGGTGGAACTGGGGCGGCGGCTCAAGGCGACGGGCGTGGATCTGGTGGATTGCTCCAGCGGGGGCATGGTGCCATGGGCAAAGGTAGAGGTCGGCCCGGGATATCAGGTGCCGTTCGCCGAGGCGGTAAAACGCGGCGCGGGGATTCTGACCGGGGCGGTGGGGATGATCACGGAGCCGACACAGGCTGGGGCGATTGTGGCGGCGGGACAAGCCGATCTGGTATTGCTCGCCCGGGAGATGCTGCGCGATCCCTACTGGCCGCTGCATGCGGCGCAGGCGCTGGGGGCGAAGGGGGCGGTGCCGGTGCAGTATTCGCGGGCGTTTTGAGAAGGAGTGGGACGAGGGCGTCCCGCAGCGGACCGGGGGTCCGCCGCACCGGTCAGCGGTCGCATGCGTCTTCGCTGCCGGGCCGGAGCGCGAAACCGAAGCTGTCCTTAGCGCGAGGCGGAGTCGTCGTACAGGGCGTGAACAGCATCAGGGGGGGATATTCGCCGGCGATTCTGAGCCCTCCCATGGCCGTGTGCAGCGCCACCGCATCGGCGACAACCAGTTGCGCGATCGGTTCACCAGTGGCGGCGTCGATGGCGTGGATGCGGAGTTCGGCGGATTCGGGCAGCTCTCCGGTGAGATCGGGGACGGTGAGGCTGAAGCGACCGTCGGCGGCGAGGTGCGCAGGCGCGCCGATCGGTATGCTCCTGATCCAGTGGTCCGGTTTGTCGGCAGGATGGAAGACGTATTTCGCTTGCAGCATCACGTCGCGCCCATAGAACCGGTCGAGGCGGCCGACAGTGCCGGTGATGGAAACGAAGCGGGTGGGATGAGCGATCCGGTCCGGAAGCGCCTGCGCGGAGCAAAAGCCAGGCATCAAAACGAGGCAGCACCAGCCGCAGAAGGCGCGACCGCTCATAAACACATGGTAGCCGACGTTACTCCGGCAGGGGCTGGCCGAGGGTTTCGGGCGCAAAGGGGAGGGCGGCGAGGCCGACGAGGAAGACAAGGGACATGGTGACACCGGCCCAGCGCATCGGCTCGGCCTCGTGCGCGAAGACACGGCTGGTGAGCAGTCCGAGAGCGAGGGGGCCAATGGCCGCGACGAAGCGGCCGACGTTATAGCAGAACGACGTGCCAGTGCTGCGCAGGCGCGTCGGGAAGAGCTCGGGAAGATAGATGCTGTAGCCGCCGAACAGGGCCAGATGGGTGAAGCCCATCAGCGGGATGAGCCAGAAGATGTCGGCGAAGCGGCGCAGGTAGGCGAAGGTGAACGCGGTGACCACGAGCGCAGCGAGGAAGGCCCACGCGAATGCGCCGCGGCGGCCGATGCGCTGGGTCAGCCAGGTGAACGCGTAAACGCCGAGGAAACCGCCGATGTTCTGCAGCAGCGAGGTGATGCCGATCCACAGCGTCTTCTGGCCGGCCGTTAGGCTGGTCTTGTCGAAGACGGTGCGCAGGAGGTCGTAGCTGAAATAGCCGATGCCCCAGAGGCCGATAACGCCTGCAACGGCCAGCAGGAGGCCGACGATGGCGTTGCGCCGCCAGCGCGGGTCGGTGAAAAGGTCAGCCATGGAGCCGAGACGGGTACGCGAGGCGGCGGCAATGCGCCACTGCTCGGGGTCCTTCAGGCGCTTCATGATGGGCAGGCCGAGGAAGGCAGGCAGAGCACCGATGACGAACATCCAGCGCCAGGCGCTGGCGACCACATGCGTCTGCTGCAGCGCGCCGAGGGCGATGCCGATCACGGCGGCGGTCATGTTACCGACGGTGGAGGCAGCCTGAAGGAATCCAAGCGCGGAAGGACGGGCGGTGGCGGGTACGGTCTCGGCGACGAGAGCCACGCCCACCGCAAACATTCCGCCGACACCTAGCCCGGTGATGACGCGGTAGATGAGGAAATCGATCACGCTAACCGACAGCGCGCTCAGGCCGGTAAAGAGCGAGTAGAACAGGACGGTGAGGGTCATGGTCTTCACCCGGCCGATGCGGTCGCCGAGGATGCCGAAGAGGACGCCGCCGGTGGCCCATCCGACCATGAAGGCGGAGGTGGCGTAACCGGACCATTCCGCGACGGCGCGCGCGGCGGAGGGATCGCCTGTGTGCGCGCCGAGCAACTGAGTCATGGCCGGCTGGCGGCCGAGCGCGAAAAACTGCTGGCCCATGCAGTCGAACATCCAGGCCAGCGCGGTGATGCCGAGCACCCACCAGTGATAGCGGGTAAGTTGCTTCCACCAGACTTGTTGCGCCTGCCCGGCCGGCGCTGTCACTGGCGCACTGGGGACGCCAGAGTGAAGGTGAGACGAGTCTCGCTGGGGATCTTCACCTTTTCACCCGAGGTGAAGACCTGGACGCCCGCGCCGGCCGCTCCGCCGGTGGCAGCGCCGATGGCAGCGCCACTGCCGCCGCCCGCGATCGCCCCGATCACGGCTCCAAGCGCGGCCCCACCGCCGGCCATGACGGCAGTCTTTTTGCCGCGCGACGCGCCGGTCTGGGTCACCTTTTCGCTGTAGACGTGCATCATGGTGCCGTTCACCTGCAACTGCGCGAGGGCGAGGGTAAGCGAGGGCTTGCCGGTGAACTTGCCGGATTGCTTCTGTTCGACCAGTTTCACCACGACATCAGAGTCTTTCGGGCAGACGATCTTGCCGTTGACCACGACGGGCTCATCCAGGCTGGCGCGGAATGTGTAGCCGGGCTGATCGGTTTCGGAATTCACCGGGTCGATCATGCGCACGGTGACCTCGGTGCCGGCGGGGATGTCGTCGGGCGGCTGGGCGGAGGGGGCTGGCGCAGGCTGGGCGGCAGCGGCGGCCGATGCAGAGGAAGCGGCGGGGGCTGCGCCGAAGCTCAGGCTGGCGACGTCGGCCACCTGAAACGTCTGGACGGAATCGCCTACCATCATGCGAATGGTGCGCGTATCGCCTCCGGCGTAATTGCCGTCCACTGTCCTGCCGTCCCGCAGGGTAAGCGTATCCGCTAAAGTCAGCGTCGCGAAGACGCAGGCAATAGCCATCCATCGAATCTTCATTTCTCTCCTCCGTCCGAGGCGGGATTCCGCGGAGCCGTGCTGCCTGGCCAGGAGAAATCCCAGACCTGGGTATCAACCTTCCCTTCGGTGTACTGTACCACTGCGTACTCACCGGGGTCGATGGGCTTCATCGGCCAGAACTTAAAGACGAGGTTGCCCATCTGGTGTTCGAATAGCTCGACCTTGTCGAAGTTCTCAACTCGCTCGTTGGTCACCGGGATGACTTGTATCTTCTCCACGACGCGGTTGCCCTTGTGGTCGCCGAGTTTCACCAGCGCAAAGCGCTCCTGATCGGAGAGGCGAATATAGAACTCCGGCTTATCGCTCTTGATGTGAGACGCGGAGTGGGCGCCATCGATTTCCAGCGTCACTTTGCCGGAGAGGATGGGGATTGGCGACAGCCGCTTGAGAATAGCGCGGCTCTTATCGGTGACCAGCTTCGATTCGGCCTGTTTGATGGTCTGGATCTTGTCGCCGTCCACGTAGTAGACGCCGGGGTCGTGGGGGACTTTGTCGATTTCGCGCTCCATCTCGATTTCGGCCTTGTCCTCGGCGGCGTTGATACGCCTCTCTTCTTTCTCGGACTCCTGGCGGGCGTGGATTTCGCCCTCGGTCTTCTGGAGGTCCACCAGCTCGACGGGGATCTCTTCCCACTCGTCGCGCTCGGCGCTGTAGAAATGGACGCGGTCGCCTTCCACTTTGTATTCGCGGGCGAGCTGATATGTGCCGTCCTTGAGGTAGAGGCGGATGTTGGCGGCGGAGGCGGGGAGGGCGAGGAGGACGAGGGCGAGGAGAAGAAAAGGGACAGACAACTCTGTCCACGGTGGCCGAGCTATGGGTTTCCGATACTTTGTGGACGGGGACAGAGCAGTCTGTCCCCTTTTTTCAATCGCCTGCATTGAGGTGCGGCGTGCCGGGCTCCATGCCGAAGCGGCGGAGGAGCAGGAACTGCGAGAGATTGTCGGCAGTGAGCAGGCCCACGAGCCGTCCGCCGCTGTCCATCACCAGGGCGCACATGCCGGAATGGGCCATCAGCGGGAGAACATCGGCGAGGTCCTGATCGGGGGAAAGCGTGGGCGGCTCGCGGTCCATGGCGCCGCCGACATAGGCATCGGGGCCCTCGTTGGCGAGAGCACGCATGAGCGCGTTGCGGCCCAGCAGACCGAGCACCTGGTCGCCATGCACGACGGGGAAATCCTGCTGCGAGGTGGCGAGCAAGAGGTTGGCGGCCTCGCGGATGGTGCTGCCGTGGTCGAGCGTGTGGAACTCGGTGACCATGGCGGAACTGACGGGCAGGCCGGCGGTGAGGGTCCGTCCCATGGCAGCGGCGCTTTCCTGCGCGGCGCCAAGATAGACGAAGAAGGCGACGAAGACGAGCAGGAAGTGGGTGGCGAGAAGGCCGTAGAGTCCCATGCTGATGGCCAGCATACGGCCGGCCCAGGCGGCGATGCGCGTGGCATCGTTTTCGGACTTGAAGCGCGCGAGAATGGCGCGGAGAATGCGCCCGCCATCCATGGGGAAGGCGGGAATGAAGTTAAACAGAGCGAGGATCAGATTGCCAAAGGCGATGCGCTCGATGAGATTCGTTTCCGTGGGCTGCAGCAGGTCGCGCAGTCCGACGATGGCGTGGCGGTAGTAGAGCAGGCCAAACAGGATTGCCGAGAGGAGCAGGTTCATGGAAGGCCCGGCCAGGGCGATCCAGAATTCTTCGCCAGGTTTGGCATCGCGGTTCATGCGGGAGACGCCGCCGATGGGGAACATGACGACTTCGAGGGTCCGGATACCATAACGCGCGCTGACCCAGGCGTGCGCCAGCTCGTGCAACAGGACTGACGCAAACAGCGCGATGAGGTAGGCGGCGTAGTAGCCCATCGACTGATTGCCGCCGAGCCCGGCGACGATCAGGAAGATGAGCAGCAGTACGAAGGTGAAATGAAGGCGGATGGGCACGCCGAACAGTCGTAGCGACCACACAGAGCCTTGTGGCGCTGTCCCCATCGGTGTCAGTTTGTGGACCGGCATCCGTGTCTCAGCATTCAATCTACCGCAGTTTCACGGGCGAAAGGCCGCGCCACTTAGAGCTTCGGGTTGAAGAGGTGCAGAACCGTGAGGGCGAGCCAGCCGACCACGGCCGAGGCAGGGATGGTGAGTATCCACGCCCACATGATGTCGCGGGCCACTCCCCAGCGCACAGCCTTCACGTGCTGGACGGATCCGACGCCGGCAATCGCGCCGGCGGTGACGTGCGTGGTGGAAACGGGGAGGCGAAGCCAGGTGGAGAAGAGGATGGAGACGGCGGCCGCGGATTCGGCGCAGAAACCTGTGCGCGGCTTGAGGCGGGTGAGGCGCTGTCCCATGGTTTTCACAATGCGCCAGCCGCCGCTGAGAGTTCCGAGTGCGATGGCCGCGTGCGCGCCGAGGATGACAGGGATGGGCACGTGGAAGGTTTTGAGATAGCCGGAGGTGACGAGGACGCCGGTGATGATGCCCATGGTCTTTTGGGCGTCGTTGGTGCCGTGCGACCAGCTCAGAGCAGCCGCGGAGAGGAGCTGGAGACGGCGGAAATACTTGTCCATGCGGCGCGGGCTGGCGTTGCGAAAGCTCCAGTAGACGATGGCCATGAACACATAGGCCAGCGCGAGGCCGATCATCGGCGCCGTGACAATGAACAGCACCGTGAAGATCCAGCCTTCCCAGAGGATGGCGTCGAAGGCGTGGGAGATGCCGTTCACATACGCGACGTGCGCGATGGCTGCGCCGGCATACCCTCCCAGCAGGGCATGCGACGAGCTGGTGGGCAGGCCGATCCACCAGGTGAAGAGATCCCAGGTGATGGCGCCGGTCAGGCCCGCGAGGATGACCCATGGCGTGACGTAATGCAGGTCAACCATACCTGAGCCGACAGTCTTCGCTACACCGGTGCCAAAGCTGAAGGCGGCGACAAAGTTGAAGAAGGCGGCCCAGACAACGGCCTGTCCGGGCGTCAGGACGCGCGTGGAAACAACGGTGGCGATGGAATTGGCGGCGTCGTGAAAGCCGTTGATGAAATCGAAAGACAGAGCTACGGCGACGATGACGACGGTCAGAACGAGGGTGGTGTCCATACCGTCCCCTAGGAGTTTTTCACGACGATGTTCTGGAGCGCGTCGGCCACATCCTCGCAGCAGTCGGTGGTGGCTTCGAGCTTGTCGTAGACCTCTTTGAGTTTGACGAGGCGGATGCAGTCCTTCTCGCTGCGGAAGAGTTCGCCGACAGCGTCGCGGCCGATCTTGTCGGCCACTTCCTCCAGGCGATTCACCTCGATGCAGTGGGCCAGCAGCGGTGCCCCTTTGCTGAGGGCGATGAGGGCCTGTTCGAGGGTTCTGGCGCAGGAGTGGACGATGCGGCAGAGCTCGACGACCGTTGGCGGTATGGGGTCGACGCGGTAAGAGATGATGACGTGCGCCGATTCCTCAATGCCGTCAAGGATGTCGTCGAGGTGGGCCGAGAGCGAGTGGATGTCCTCGGGGTCGATGGGCGTGATGAACGTCTGGTTCAGACGGACGTAGATGTCGTGTATGATTTCGTCGCCCTGTTGTTCGAGGACATTGATGCGCGCGGCGGCGGTGGCCAGTGGCCCATTGCCTTTTTCGGCGCCCTGCAGCAACAGCAGGGACGCCTCCACCGTAACCGCGATCTGATTCAAAAACAAGTCGTAAAACTGCACGTCACGCGGGAGCAGCTTCATAGGATTTTAGGATTACCGCCCTTCATTGTCACACAATTGACACATTCGGGAAGGCGGGAGGCCGCTGTTACAATGAAGGCGTGTTTGCCGCCCCTGTGGCGCTGTCGAAGCTGTCCGCGCTCGAGTCCTGCCTTGGCTCGGCCATTCGCGGCAAGCCGGACGTTGTGCGGCTTTCGATCGTGTGCCTGTTGGCGCGCGGACACCTGCTGATTGAAGACGTTCCGGGTGTCGGCAAGACCACGCTGGCGCACGCGCTTTCGCGCTCTGTGCAGTGCCGCTTCCACCGGCTGCAGTTCACGAGCGACATGCTGCCCAGCGATGTGCTCGGGGTCACGGTGTTCAACGCGAAATCGGGCGAATTCGAGTTCAAGCCGGGGCCCATCTTCACCAACTTCCTGCTGGCCGATGAGATCAACCGGGCAACCCCGAAGACGCAATCGGCCTTGCTCGAGGCGATGAACGAAACGCAGATCACGGTGGAGAGCCGGTCGTACGCGCTGGCGCAGCCGTTCATGGTGATTGCGACCCAGAATCCGGTGGAGCATCACGGGACATATCCGCTGCCGGAATCGCAGCTCGATCGGTTCCTGATGCGGATTCGGATCGGGTATCCGGATCGGGGAGCAGAGCGCGAGATTCTGCGCAATGCGGATCACGCGGCGATGGACGCGGTGCGCGAAGTGCTTCCCGCGGACGAGCTGGTGGCGATGCAGTCGCAGGTGGCGGCGGTGCGGGTGGACGAGGCTCTGGTGGACTACATGCTGGAGATCGTGGAGAAGACGCGCGCCCACGAATCGCTGGCGCTGGGCGTGAGTCCGCGAGGCGCGCAGGCGCTGTACCGCGCGGCACAGGCGCTGGCGATGATGGAAGGCCGCGACTACGTGATTCCAGACGACATCAAGCGCCTGGTGCTGCCGGTGTGCGCGCATCGCATCATCGTGAACACGCGAGCCGCCATGTCGCAGCGCAGCTCGGAACTGAGCGAGCGGGTGCTGGAAGACATTCTCACGCAGGTGGAAGTGCCGCTGTAGGGGCCGGACGCGAAACTCCGCTGCTAAACTTGAGGTTTGAAGACAGCCATTATCGGTCTGCCCATGGTGGGCAAGACCTCCCTGTTTACGATCCTCACCGGTGTGCATGAGGCGGCGCGGGTCGGGGCGCTGGAGGCCCGCGTGGGCGTTACGAAGGTGCCCGATGCGCGGCTGATCGCTCTGGCGGGGCTTTTTGAGCCCAAGAAGACCACGCACGCCACCGTCGAGTACCTGGACTTCCCGTCGATCTCAAAAGAGGCGCTGCGCGACCCGAGTTATCTGGCAAGCCTGCGGGTGGCCGATGCGCTGGCGCATGTGCTGCGCGTGTTCCAGAGCGACGTGGTGCCGCACGAAAAGGGCTCCGTGGATCCGCTGCGCGATCTCGCCGACGTGGACACCGAGCTGATTCTCAGCGATCTGGTGGTGGTAGAGAAGCGTCTGGAGCGGCTGGAGAAGGATCGGAAGAAGCTGAAGAATCCGGAGCTCGACCGCGAGTTCGAGCTGCTCGAGCGGTGCAAGGCGCTACTGGAAGAGGGGACGGCGCTGCGGACTCTGGAGCTTTCGGCGGAAGACGAGAAGCGCATCCGTGGATTCCAGTTTCTTTCGCAGAAGCCGCTGCTGGTGGTGCTGAACCTTGGCGAGGAAGATGCGCCGCGGCTGCATGAGATCGAGCGCGAGTATCGCGAGGGTCCGCTGGCGGGGCGCGCGCACACCGAAGTCGCGGCGATTTGTGGGAAGATCGAGGCCGAACTGGCAGAGCTGTCGCCGGAAGAGCAGGCGGAGTACTTGACCAGCTACGGGCTGCAGGATTCGGGCATGGAGCGGCTGATTGCGGCGACGTACCGGCTGCTCGGCCTGATGTCGTTCCTGACGGCGGGCGAGGATGAGTGCCGGGCGTGGACGATTCCCATCCACAGTCCGGCGGTGAAGGCGGCCGGTGCGATCCACAGCGACTTCGAGAAGAAGTTCATCCGCGCCGAGGTGG
>Ga0335083_10010328_pt1 | contig 11289 bp, 10 predicted proteins | sample Lox_Sample_42_FD_206716 | JGI IMG/M metagenome (GOLD analysis project Ga0335083, IMG submission 206716) | Soil microbial communities from Loxahatchee National Wildlife Refuge, Florida, United States - Lox_Sample_4.2 | ecosystem: Environmental > Terrestrial > Soil > Wetlands | place: USA... | reverse complement strand
GGAAAACGCACGACGGAAGACGGAACTCCAGTTCAGCCGAAACCGCAGGGAAATGCCAACGTCTTCGAAATCGGTTCAGGCTCGTATGTTTTCGAAGTGAAATGACGTATTAGTGGAAACGGCCGCTGTTGCGGATTTTTCGCGCGGCCTCTTCCAGAAAGTCGTCGACGTGCTGGTGCGGCAGCGACTCCAGGCCGGTCTTCGCCTTGAGTCTCTCCGCGATCTTGATTGCGGCAGGCAGGCGAACCTGCGGATCAAGCTCCAGGCGCCGGCTTAGATAGGTCTCGATCAGCACGAGCTCTTCCGCAGTGACCTGTCCCAGGTTGGACGCCGTGTCGCCCGTTTGAGCCGCCGTGCTCCACGCAGGCTTGACGGCTTCGGTCGGCTTTTCGTGGACCACCACGGTCCCCGCGACGAAATCCCCTAGCCTGCGGCTCTGTTTGTTGCACATCATGCAAACTACACCGACGGCGTAGACTCCGGGCAGGACATCGACGACTCTGAGAAAGTTCCTCCCAACCGCCTCAAAGGCATTGATCGGCCGGCCAGATTCCTTGATCACGCGAATGCCTGCGACTCTTTTTCCCGGGGTCTGCCCCTTCCAGAGAATCTCGAAAATTGCGAAGTACCCCCAATAGATCGCAAAAATAATAAAAATGCCGAGGGCCGGTCCGATCGTCTGAGGGATAAACCACATCACGGATGCGCCGAGGCCAAGGATCAGGAAGAAAATAATCCCGGCTACCAGATAGAGCGCGAATTGAATTAGAGTATCGAGTGCAATGGCCAGGAACCGGCTGCCGATGCCGGCCAGCGGCAACTCCAGGGCAATTTGCTCCGGAGTATCAATCCTCAGTTGATCGAACGAGTCTGCCATGATTTCTACTCGCTGGCTGGAGAAGCGCAAGCCCCACTGGTCCCGCCTTGAGGGGCTGCTCAACCAGAGCGCCACAAGCGGACTGAAATCTCTTTCCCGCTCCGATCTGCAGGAACTCAGCCTGCTCTATCGCCAGACTGCCTCCGACCTGGCCGCCATTCGCGAGGACCGCAGTTCAGTCCATTTTGCCCGTTACATCAACCAGTTGCTGGTGCGCGCTCACAATACCATCTATTCCGGTCGCAGGGCGAGTCCCAAAACCGTCCTGACATTTTTTGTCGATACCTACCCTGCCGCCTTTCGGCGCAACCTGAAACATTGCATTCTGGCCACCGCCATCTTCGCGGTCTCAGGACTAGTCGGAGCGGTTTTGACCTACCGCAATCCGGACTTCAAAGTGAAGATTCTCGGTCCGCAGATGGTCGAGACCATTGACCGCCATGAGATGTGGACGCACTCGATTGTCGGCATTAAGCCTCTGGCGTCGAGCGCGATCATGACCAACAACATGAGCGTGGGCTTCACGACATTTGCCTTCGGCATCACGGGCGGGGTCGGCACGTTTTACATGATGGCGTTTAACGGCATCATGATCGGCGTCGTCGGCATGGCCTGCTGGATCGCTGGAATGAGCCTCCAGCTCTGGAGCTTTGTCGCGCCGCATGGCGTGCTGGAGCTGCCGGCGATCTTCATTGCCGGCGGAGCGGGATTTCGAATCGCGCAGGGGCTGCTGTTTCCGGGCATATTGCCGAGGCGGGATTCGCTGGCGCGATCCGGATCAGAGGCTGTCCAACTCCTGCTCGGGACGATTCCGATCCTGATCATCGCCGGCCTCATCGAAGCTTTCGTATCGCCAACGGGGATTCCGGTGCCGCTGAAGTTCTCGATGGCGGCGGCGTTGTTTGTGCTGCTGAATGTGTATCTCTTCGGGATGGCCCGGAGCACCCAATCGGGTCAAAGCTGATTCCGTTCCTTGATTTGCAGGTAGGTGTTGATGAGCACCGGCGAAATCGCACCACTGCTTACTTCCATCGCCAGCGCCCCACGCTCGCGCAACCGGGCCAGTAACAATTCGCGGCGATGCACCATTTCCTGAGCCGCCGCTACCTGGTACATCTCAGACTCACTTTTCGGCGTGGCTCCCGCCAGCGCGCCTAAATCGGGTTGGCCGACCACGACGAAGAGCACCAGGTGCCGAGGCATCATCATCGACGCCGCCTCAATCACCTCGGGAGTCATTGCTGTTTCCGCCAGATCCGTAAGCCATACGATCAGGCTGCGCCGCTTCTGGTCGGCAAGAAGCCGGCCCGCCATCTGGAGATGGTCCGCCTCTGACACTTCTTCCTGTACCAGAGCCAGCCGTTCAATCATGAGACGGAGGTGCGAACTTCCCTTTGCCGCTGGAAGCTGGTGGCGAATGGCGCGTCCGTAGGCGACCAGGCCAACCCGATCCCCGGAATAGAGCGCCACCTGCGCGAGGCTCAAGGCAGAATTGACGGCGTGATCGAGCTTGCTGAATGCTCCGACCCGCGCCCGCATGAGCCGGCCCGAGTCGATCACGATCCAGACCGTCTGGCTGCGTTCGATCTGATAGAGACGCGTGACCAGCTTGCCGCGGCGTGCCGCCGCGGTCCAGCAGATATCCCGATATTCGTCGCCGCGCTGATATTCGCGCAGGCTCTCAAACTCCCGCCCGATGCCGCGCGCGCGAGCGTGCCGCTTTTCGAGTGCAAGCTGCCGGCTGCGCAGCAGATAAATGGAATGCCGCTTCGCCTCCTCAAGGTTTGGATAAATCCTGACCGTCTGCGCCAGCGGGGCCCGCGCCCATCGTTCGGCAACGTGTAACACTCCCTGATAACGCACGTAGCATTCGCCGAGAGTGGCATCGCCACGGCGTCCGGGCCTGATTTGGTAGGTCGCGGCGCTTTGGTCTCTTCCAGCCGCGCGGATGGTCACAGTCGGCGGCTCGCTGCGGAGCTGGAGCGGGACGGTATCGATCAGCGAAGTGTGGACGGTTCTCACAGAGTAGTTGACGAGAGTGAGTTCGACCTCTGACTGAGTCGATAAGGCAGCTGGTCCGTGCCATGAGCGCTTGATCGTGAGCCGCGTAGGCTTGGGCAGACACACCAGGTCGACGAACCATGCGAGCACGACAAGAACATCCCATGCCAGCATCCCGTAGACGAACCGGAGGTCGAAGAATGCCGGAGCCATCCATGCCAATCCAACGAACAGCAGCATGAAAAAGCGGTCACCGAAAGCTATGCCGACACGCTTGTACGATCGCGCGGGAGCGGCGACTTCTGGTGGAGCGAGGCGTCCGGTGTCGTTCAACGACGAACCTCACTTGGGCGGACTGCGCGCAGCGTCATTTCGGAACCTCAATCACACGCAAGACTTCTTCCAGCACCTGGTCGGGAGTGATTCCTTCCAGGTCAGCTTCCGGTCGAAGCATGATGCGATGGCGCAAGACGGGCTGCACCGACGCCTTGACGTCGTCGGGGATGACGTAATCGCGCCCATCCATGGCGGCATAAGCCTTCGAGACCGCCATCAGACTCACCGCTGCGCGTGGGCTTGCTCCGAGCGACAGCGACGGCCAATCCCGCGTGCGGCGAACGATCTGAACGATGTAGTTGAACAGCGCCTCCTGCACCGTGATCGCCTTCACTTCCTGCCTCGCCTGGTCGAGAGTCCCAGCTTCAATTGGCTTGAGATTCATCTTCTCCAGTTCGCGCGATTCGAAGCCATTCTGCACATTTGCCAACAGCTGTACCTCATCCTGCGCAGTCGGATAGGTCACACGCAGCTTAAGCAGGAAGCGATCCAATTGCGCCTCGGGCAGCGGATAGGTTCCTTCAAATTCGATGGGATTCTGCGTCGCAAACACTGTAAAAAACTGCGATAGCGGATATCCTTTTCCATCAATCGTGACCTGATGTTCCTCCATGCATTCGAGCAGGGCCGCCTGCGTTCGCGGCGGCATGCGATTCACTTCGTCCACCAGCAGGAGATCGGTAAAGACCGGCCCCTGATGCAATTGGAATGCGCTGGTCGCCATATTGAGAATGTTCGTGCCTACGATGTCGGCCGGCATCAAGTCCGACGTGCACTGCACGCGCTGAAACTCCAGCCGCATCAATTGCGACAGGGCCTTCACCGTCAAAGTCTTCGCGATGCCCGGGACGCCTTCAAGCAGGACGTGGCCGCGGCAAAGCAATGCGATCAGGCATTGATCGCGTAGTTCCTGCTGCCCCACTACGACCTTTCCCATCTCGTCGCGGACATGTTGAATCAATTGCGGAACCGCATTCATCAAGCCTTCTCCTTGCGAGCGCCCTGGAACAGTTTGAAACGCCCGGCATAATCATCCAGTTCCTGCACAAGATGCAGCGCCTCGGGCCCTTGAAGATAAGGATCGTTTTTCGCGGATTCGCAGCGTCGCAGAATCGAAAGAAAACGGTCGTCAGCCACCGCCCAACGATCCCGCACCGCCAACTGCAAATCATTGATCGGCGTATTGTTCGCCAATCCCAGCCGCCGCGTCAGCCAGTAACGAAAACGCTGATAGCAGATATCGACCGCAACCGAAGCGGTTCCCGCGTGCTCGTATAACCCGCCGAGCGTCTGCACGAATTCAATCGGCGATAGCCGGACATCCGTCACCGGCTTGCAAACCGGTCCGCTGCGGCGCGAAAAAGTAGCCAGCACCGCCAGCGCGAGCAGCCCAAGCTGCAACGCAAGCCACTTCAACGGCGAGTTCGCAATCGAGGACGACAACGTTTCGCGGTATCCGTGAATGTATTCGTCCCACAGAATCTCACCCTTGGGCTCCCCGAGACAGGCGAGAAAAAATTCGAGGTTCTTCGATTCTTTCAGCCCCGCATTGGTCAGCGGCGTAGGCCCAGCCCACCACAAGACTTCCCCGCGCCCGTAGGGATATTTCACGACGAGAATGTCATCCCCATCGCGATAAAGAGGATAGGCCGCAGAAAGTTCCCGCCATTTTGCTTCCGGCGCCAGTGTGATCTCGGGCGCGGCCCGCGTAATGGGAGAAGGGGAAGCCGCAGGCACTTTTTTCCAGGCCAGCGCATCGAGCGGGGCCGGGAAGGAATCGTTTTCGGGAAGAAACGTTCCTGAAAACATGCCCGTCGCGATGACGCGTCCGCCTTCGGCGATAAACGCCGTCAGCCGCTTTCGGTCTTCAATCGTCGGGCCTTCGCCCGGGGAAGCCAGGATCAGAGTCTTTCCCACACCCTGCGGCAGTTCGCGGAGTTCACGCTCCCATCGGCGGGAATTCCAGCCGCCCTCGGCAAGCAGTTCGAACGCCGCCTTCGCACCGTCTGAGGCGGTGGAATAAGTGCTGGGAACTTCCCGCTTGGTTCCCGCTTCGCCTCCGAAGAATGTCGCCAGAATGATCAGGAGCACGAAGATGATTCCCGCGCCGATCATCAGCTTGCGATCTTTCGGATCGATTCTCAGCGGCATCCCAGCTTCTCCAGTTGCTGAAGGGTTTGCGAAAAGCTGGACTCCGTTGCGTCGCGCTTTGCATACCAGGCCAGCTCGAAGATTCTGGTCAGCGCGTTCAAAGTCTCACGATGCTCGCTGGCGCTTGACAGCAACCGGAGGTACTCGCGAGGAGTTCGCGCGCGATCCGGCTTCCATGTTCCCTGCCGCTCGAGGAACGAAATGCCGGCCCAGTAGGCGAGATGAATGGCATCGGGCCATTCGCCCTTGGCCGCCGCGGCACGCGCTTCAAAAAGCCAGATCGTCCATTCTTTTGCGGATACCGGCAAGTCGTGCGGAACCACGCTATCGACGCTTCCGCTCTGGCGGAGGTTGCGGTAGACCACGAAGGCAAGCGCGGCGAGCGCCGCAGCGATCAGTGCGTACACAAAATACTTGCTGATGGCCGGAATCGCCGACGAGCCGAAAATGTGCCGCAGCACATCGAAAACGAATTCGGCAAGCCGTTGCTTCAACCGGTCGAACCATGTCGGCCCCTTCACATCGGCGAATTCAGTGCGCGACATGATCTTGTTGAGTCGAGTGCGCTCGGCGGAATTATCTGCAGGATCTTTTTCGAACCCCTCCAGGTCTTTGCGCAGGCCTTCCAGCCGCCTGCGGATTGCCACGGCATTCTCCGCCGTCTTGTCCTTTTCGTACCGGCGAACATCGCGCCGGATTCCCTCGGTGGAAACCTCAAACTCGCGAGTGTCGGAGTGGACACGCCAGCTGTCCGGAAGGTCGTGCAACTCTTCGGGAACGTCGCTGCCGGAACTGTCAAGGTGCTCTGCGGCAGAAAGACCGCGCTCGATTTCTGCTCGATATTCTGCAGGCGTCAGGACAGAAGTCGTATTCGCTTCCGGCTCCTGGGCGCGGCTCGATGCCGTCAGAAGCGACAGGGCAAGCGCCGAGGCGAACGCCAAAAGATAAGCCCGTCGAGCAATCATGCGCCTGCTTGTACGGCCGGAGCGGGGATCGCGGGAGTGTCGAGCGTTGCCATCATCAAATCCAGATCGAACGCTTCCTTGCGCACGCGCTCATCGTAGTAGATCAGGCAGAACGCGATGGTCCCCAGCGGGCCAACCAGGCATTCTGAAACGAATTGCGACGCCAGCGACAGGGTCTGCCAGCCGGCACTGGTGCGGGCCAGCGCGCCGCGGCTGGTGACTCCGGCGGCGATTTCAACCGGCCATTGGAGCAACATGGCGAAGCCGACGCTCAGGATCGCGAACAACAGCCAGACGAGGAAAACCCGCCACCGGTCTCCCTTCGTCAAATCGGAGCTGCGGGTCATCGAGTCCGTCACCCCTTTGCCTTCCAGAATCTTGACGGGAACCGATAGCGACCACATGGTGAGAAGAATGATGCCGGGAATGATGAGTGCGATGGCTCCCACGGCGACTCCAAGTCCAACCAGCATCGACACGCCGATCACGCCCAGAATCTCGCCTTTGACCTTGGAAAAGGAATCGGAAATGCTCGCAGGCCTGTCCAGGTACACATTCGAAACCGCGACCACTGTGCCCGCCTGCGATGCCGCAGAAACGATTACCGTGAGTATCAGGACGCCGAATCCGGAAAACATCATGATCAGGGCCCGCGAAAGTTCGTTGCCCGATGATGTTTGAAGCACGACTCCGCCCAGTTGAAACAGGAAAACGATCAGGTGGGGAAGGGCAAAAATTCCGATGAAAAGTCCGAAGTGATCCCGATATAGCGAAAACGTCCGATCCAGTAATTCTCCGGTACTCAGGGGCCTGAGAGCTGTCGTCATGCGTTCCTCCCGGAAGCCTCGAACTGTGCCGGGCATGGTAGCACAAGTCGGTTGGCGTGTCGCGAATGATTGACTTACTTGCTTGTGGCTGACTTGCTGGTTCGGAGCAGGCCGAAGGCCCGCGAGTGGAATTCCATGATTTCGTCGAAATGTGACATGAAGTAGGTCGGGCTGTGGTCGCCGGGGTAAGGATGATATTCGTGACTTACTCCAGCTTTTTGCAATTCGGTGTGCAACGCCGCCGCGCCTTTCTCGAAGCCGTAGTTGTCGGATTGGCCGCAGTTGAAGTAGATCGCCAGCTTCTTCAGTCCAGCTGCGTTCTTTCTCGCCAGCAGGAACGGACTGTTCGCGTTCCAGTGCGCGACATCGATCGGCTTGCCGAAAACGCGATTCAGGACTCCAGCCAGCGGAGCGCCGGCTTGCGATCCGGCATCGATCTCTTTCGGCGACGCCGTCATCAGCGCCGCGCTCTGCGCGCTCACCGCCGAGAACATTTCGGGATGCGCGAGGGCAAAGCGCAGCGCGCCGTACCCGCCCATGGAAGTTCCCGTGATTGCACGCCCCGTGCGGCCCGGCCGGATACGGTACTTGCCTTCGATCGCAGGAATGAACTCTTGCAGGAAAAAATCGCTGAAACGGAACGACCCATCCGCGGAGTTGATGTAGAAACTGGCCCGCCCGTCGGGCGCGACAATCAGGAACTCGCCCATCCTGCCTTGCTTGCGCAGGTCATCGAGCAACGTCCATCCTCCGCTGTTGAAGAGCGACTGCTCGTTGTCGCCTAATCCGTGCAGGTAGTACAGCACCGGATATCGCCGTGGAGGATGCAGCGCTGCGCCGGCATCGTAGCCGGCAGGCAGGTAAACGCAATAACGAACATTCTGCTTCAGGACGCGGCTGGAGATTGCACTGCAGTCAATGCGGCTCTGTGCCAGCGAAGCACAAGAAAGCAGGAACAACGTGGCCAGCAGCCGAAGCGGTCGCATGCCCTATTCGTAACGCAATGCCTGGACGGGATCAAGCCGGGCCGCACGTCTCGCAGGGTAGAAGCCGGAAACCAGGCTAAGCAGGAACGAAAACACAATCGCGGTCCACACCAGCCACAGCGGGACTGCCCAGAAGTGCTCCGTAGGCAGGGACTGCCGTCGCAGATAAATGTTGAGCCCGAAGTTGATGATCTGGCCGATCGCCCAACCGAGCACTACTCCGAAAATACCGCCGAGCACTCCCATGGCTCCGGCTTCGGCGAAGAAAATCGCCTGCACATCGCCGTCGCTTGCGCCGATCGCCTTCATGATCCCAATTTCCCTGCGCCGTTCCAAAATCGCCATGACCAGCGTATTCACGATGCCGATCGACGACACCGCAAGCGCCAGGCTTCCGAAGATGAGCAGGAACATGTCGAGTACGGCAAAGAACTGTTGCAGGTTGCGGGTCGCGTCAAGAATGGAAAAGGTGGTGAATCCCATCTTCTTGATCGCGTCTTCGACAGTCCGCACCTGCGTAGGATTCTTTACGCGCACACTCAGTGACGAGTAGACCGGCTGGTTGCTGGTCGCTGGCGTCAACTCACGCAAGTCTGTGGGCTGCATCACGTGCAGGCTTTGCGCCAGCTTAAGAGGCAAGAAGACGCGCGCATGAGTTGGCCCGCGCATGCTCTCCGGATCAAGATCCGAGACCCCGACAATCTTTAATTTCTGCTCGCGCGAAACCACGGAATAAGAAGTGCCGGGAATGGCTGTTGCATCTCCGCCAGAAGGGGCGCTCTCACCGCGCTGCGCATAGCGCATCACGAGTTCCTTGCCGAGGAGCGGTTGCGCCACTTCCGCAACTTTGATGTCGTCATCGCCCCGCTTCGGGGTGCGGCCCAGCAATTCTTCCGCGAATGCCTTCTGCAAGATCACTTCTGCCGCATCGTCTGAGGTAAAGAAACTGCCCTGCATCCCTTCGAACGAATCGTTTGATTTTGCGGACGGCGGCATCGCCGAAACCATGGTGAGGTGCGGCTTGTCTTCATAACGCAGTTCGGTGATGAAGCGAATATCAGGATAAGCCTCCTGCACGTCGTGCATGTGCTCGATTTCCGAACGCGCTGCTTCATCAAGCACGCGGCTCTCGCCCGGGTTTGGGGCGTTGCGGTCGTCATCGCGCCCCATGCCGCGCAAATCGCGCCGTGAAGTCACAACAACCGTGTCGAACAATCCGGATTTCGCCAGCCGACGGTTCGCCAGTTGCTGCAGCCCGAGGCCAAGCGAAAGCATCGCGACAAGCGATGCCACGCCAACCGAGATTCCAACCGTCGTCAGCGAATTCCGCAGCACCGACTCCCGCAGGTTCCGCAGCGCCAGCTCTGTCAGGTCAGGAAGTTTCACGCGCGGCCTCCGGGAGTGTTGGCTCGATCATCGACGAGTTTTCCGTCGGCCAGAAAGATCATTCGCTGGGCGTAACCTTCGGCCAGTGCACGCTCATGCGTGACCATGACCACGGTCATTCCCATTTGTTCATTGAGATCCTTGAGCATGTCCATGATCTCAGTGCCGGTGTGGCTGTCCAGGTTCCCGGTCGGCTCATCCGCCAGCAGCAGTTGCGGACGATTGATGAGCGCCCGCGCTAAGGCAGCTCTTTGCTGCTCGCCGCCAGAGAGTTCGCCGGGACGATGATGGACGCGCGCTTTCAGCCCGACACGTTCCAACGCTTCACGCGCCATACTGTCGCGCTTGCCGCGATCAACTTCAGCGAACCGCAAGGGCAACTCAACGTTCTCCGACAAAGTCATGCTGGGGATCAGATTGAATGACTGAAAAACCATGCCGACAACCTGAAGTCGGTACTTGGCCAGTTGCTCGCGCGATAGCTTTGCCAAATCCCGGCCCCGAACGATCACGCTTCCCGAGGTCGGCCGGTCAAGTCCGGCGACCAGGTTCAACATTGAAGACTTGCCTGAGCCAGAGCTGCCCAGCAGAGCGACAAATTCGCCGGTCTGTACCTGAAGTGACACGCCATCGAGCGCCCGCACCTGCGTCTCGCCCATCCGATAGTGTCGAGTTACGTTGTCGCTGCGAATTGCAACGGCAGTCGCCGTCACTTCTGTTGTCGCCATCAGCTAACGCACCTCTCCGCGCAGCACTCCGAGCGCATTCGCATCTTTGCCTTCGCCATTCTTGGATTCACTATTGACGGGGACCACCATGTCTCCCTCACCGGGAGCGAGAAACAGGTTGCTCTCGATTCCATGCTGCCGCGTATAGAGGTCGTAGTATCGCCCGCGGGCGGCATAGAGCTGCGCATGAGTGCCGCGCTCAATGATTCGTCCCTGCTCCATCACCATGATCTGGTTGGCGCGGCGGATGGTCGAAAGCCGGTGCGCGATCACGAACGTCGTCCGCCCTTGCATCAGGTACGACAGGCCCTGCTGGATCATGTGCTCCGATTCCGAGTCGAGGCTCGACGTGGCTTCGTCGAGAATCAGGATGCGAGGTTCCGCGAGAATCGCGCGCGCGATCGAAATTCGCTGCCGCTGCCCGCCAGACAACTTCACCCCGCGCTCACCCACGATCGTGTCGTATTTCTCGTCGAAAGTCTCGGCAAACTCATCCACGCGCGCAATTCGGCAGGCTCGCATGATTTCTTCTTCCGTCGCTTCGGGCCGCGAAAACGCCACGTTCTGGCGGATCGTGCCGTCAAACAAGAACGACTCCTGCAGCACGACTCCCAACCGTGTGCGAAACGAGTCCAGCCGTACCGTGCTCAAGTCCACGCCGTCCACGCGAACCGTTCCCTTTGTCGGCGTGTAGAAAGCGGACACCAGTCCGATGGTCGTCGACTTTCCTGAACCCGAGGATCCGACCAGCGCCGTGACTGTCCCCGGTTCCGCGCGGAACGAGATGTCGTGTAGAACTTCGTGAGTACCGTCGTAGCTGAAGCTCACGTCTTCGAAATCGACGGTGCCGATAACATCCTGCAGGGCGACCGACCGCCTCGGATCCTGATCCTCCGGGCGCTCGCTCATGACCTCCTGCATCCGCTCCATGCCGGCGAACGCCTCGGTGATCTGCGTTCCGATGCCAACCGCTTGCATGACGGGGGCAACCAGAAACACGAGATACAGATTGAACGAGAGATATCCCCCGGG
>Ga0335083_10010326_pt1 | contig 11290 bp, 28 predicted proteins | sample Lox_Sample_42_FD_206716 | JGI IMG/M metagenome (GOLD analysis project Ga0335083, IMG submission 206716) | Soil microbial communities from Loxahatchee National Wildlife Refuge, Florida, United States - Lox_Sample_4.2 | ecosystem: Environmental > Terrestrial > Soil > Wetlands | place: USA... | reverse complement strand
GACTTTGCTGAGTCATCAGGGCAGTCGAAGTCGCCATAATGTGCAATAAGGGCAGAAAGTCCTGCAGCCTCTGCGTCAGTAGCGCTTCGCCCCTCGCAGTAGAAGGCTGTTCTAGCCGCCTCAATAGCGCTTGCAAACGCTCCCCCGGCGACAAGATGCACTGACTGCTGGAGGGGCTTGTAGTGGTCAACATATTGGTATTTGAATTTGACTGGACACGAGCGAAAGGTAGACAGGATCGTGGAGTCTACTGTGTGTGGGAACATTGGGCGAAGTTGGGGCTCCATCACACACTCTCCGACAATTGCTTCTTGAGGTCGGCCACACGGTTTTCCATGATCGCCAAATCTTGCTTGAGGCGGTCGGAATGCGTTTCTCGAAGAACAGCGTCCAGATCAAATCCCTCGGGAATTTCCAATTGGAATTCCTTCTTCATGACCAAAACTTCACTCTTGGTGAGAGGTTGCTCGAAAGAGTCAATCCGATACACCACTTTCTTGCTGTCGTTGTAGTCCTTGTATGCATGCACATACGCAGTCACGGTTACAATCATTTTGAGCCTCTTCTATCAAACGGTTGGGGAAGGTTACAGGTCAAGCCATTCGGGCGGCAAAGGCATCGCAACTTCTTTATACAGATGCTCGACAGCACGCTTGATGATATCGAGTTTCTGTACGTCCGATTTGGGAGCTTTGGCCCGTTCTTTTTCTGTGGTGTCCCACGCGCCGTAAACATTGCCCACAGTCACCGTGAAACCAAGTTCATTAGTAGCACGCACTGCAATCTGAGCATCAGTAAGGCCATACTCAAACGTTTGATCCTCAAACCATTTCAGAAACTTGAATTGATCCGGACCTTTGAGGCGATTGATGTTACGAGATTCGTTTGCCATTCTTCTTTCTCCTATCCTTCGGTTGTGGTTACAGGCCAAGTTCGCCTAGCAAATCATCACTGTTAATCGGCTGAGCCTTTGCCTTGGCATCAGCCTTTTTAGCCTTGGATTTGGTGCTGGTTTCCTGTGCATTGACACGCTCTTTTCTAATGGCCTGGATGGCTTCTCGCATTTCTTCGAGGGTGAGGCCTTCAGGGGTTGCGGCCTTTGCGCGCCAGTATTGGATCTTTTCGGCGATAACGTCACTCATCATAATCCTCCCTTTCAGTCATGTCTTCGCCTTCGTATGCACGACATTCTTTGAGGGCATCGACCGCTCCAGCCCAACCTTCTGCTGCTGGTCCGGCAGTCCAATCCTTTAAAGCTTCCCACAATTCCACCGGCACCAAAATGTAATCCACGCCAGCAAAGGTCACTCGTTTTTTCAGGTGTGCCATGAATCAATCCTCGTCGTGTGCATCGTAGTAGTCAGAAAGGGCATCACCGTACCATTCCCAATTATCAACACCGCCGTTTTCTAGGCAGGTTAGCTTAAAATCACGATCCGTCAAACGATCATATTCTGCTTTGGTGATGGTTACTGTTTCTTCGCTCATTTTTCCTCTCCATTTGTTTGTAGGAATTAACCTATATTAATTCCTATAATTAATTCCCGCAACTCAGTTTAATCCGGCTCGTTAAACTCCGGTTTGGGCTTTAACTTCGTAGTGCGAAGGAGACGATTGCAGCCACAGCAGTACCAATCGTAGTTTCGCTCGACGCCGAATTCGTGATCGAAGGAGCAATCGTCAATTTCCACGGACATTTCGGCGTCGCAATCGGGGCAGAAGCAGGTTGGCATTCTAACTCCCCGAACAAAGAAACAGTCTCGTTGTCGGACGCGTACACGCAACGTACAGGCACTGAAAAGCCTCCTTCCGATTCCTGTTATACAAAACATCGTTTACGTCTACGAACACGGTTTCGTAGGTCGAGCCTTGGGAACGATGAGCCGTGATTGCATTGGCGTAGCGAATGTCATGGAAAAGTTCCTTATGCTCCCAAAATTTCTTCCACAGCTTCGGATTGGTCCTCGCTTCGTGGGCCATAGACTGGCTATCATTGTCAAAGGTTTGCTTTGACGATGGATGAATTACCAATAGCCGAACGACACGGTTATCTTCTGTTCGAGCCTTGAGTTCAATTGCGTGATACTTTGGTTCCAGTGGGTGAACACATCCCGCAACTGACTCAACGATAGCTTCGTCGTCAGTACCCATGAGATAGTCGTCTCCACGCTCGCAGGGTCCGGCTGCCACAATACGGTCCCCTGGCAAGAAGAATCCATTGACAGCATCAGCTCCATAAATTCCCGCTCTAGCGATGGCATTATATTCTGCAACTCTGACATTTCGCCACGAGATAACCTTAGCGGTTGCACCGTCAGCGAAATCACCAGCCTGTGCGGCGGCAAAGATTCGCTCTCTGAATTCACGCTGAGAGAGCTTCCAGACTCCTGTGTGTCCATCGTTATCGCTCCGAATTTTGATCGACGGGGCCAAGGAATTGATCTGTTCTCGGACCGTGGTGGCGAATGTGAGGATTTGGTTGTCATGACGCATCACCCGCGTGAGATTGGCCCCCTCCATGCCCGTGAGCGCCATCGACGCGGGCTCTCCCACCGGAGGCAATTGCGCCAAGTCCCCCATGAACACCACCTTCAACCCCCACCTCTCCGCCGTCACACGCAAAATATCAAAGAGGTTCCTGTTCACCATCGAAGCTTCGTCAACCACAATAACATCAAGATTGCTGAGGTCAGGAGTCTTACCTGCCACAACCTGTTTGAGTTCCCCAGACTTATCCACACGTAGGCCAAGCAAAGAGTAAATAGTACACGCATCGCCAGTTACCTGTTTGAGGACTTTCGCGGCCTTGTTCGTAGGAGCAGTGTAAGCGAAAGCCGAAGCCGAAGAACGACAGCGCGCAACAACTTCACGCATGCAAAAGGTTTTACCTGTGCCTGCGAAGCCCGTGAAACAAAAATACCACTGGAATGTGGAGGGGTCTTCGATGAATTCGATGAGACGCTGGACTGCGATCTTTTGTTCGGGGTTGAGTTCGATTGGCTTGTGGACGGCAATCGGGGGCGTCGATCCATTGCTGCTGTCATCTTCCCACGGTGGGAGAGTGCTATCTGTCATACGAGCCTTCAAGTTTGTCTGTGCGTGCCAGCACGCGTCAAAAGGTTACATCATCTGAAATTTGCGGACTACCCACTGTGCGGCTTCTTCGATACCCATATCAAGAGCTTCATTTATGTGCTCATGACATCTATGGAAAGACGAAGAGGCGTAAACAGGTTCATCCCCTTCCATAACTACCCAAATTGTTTTTACCATTTCGGCACCTGATCCGGTACGTGGCAATAGGTGATTTCAAGTCCAAGCATCTTCGCAATCCGATGCTCCCACTTCGCCCCTTCACTGTTTTGCCAATCAGGAAGCATTCGCATGCTGTCGCAAAGGGGGATTTGGCCTACGCAAATGCGCATGCAATATTGCCAGAGCCTTTCTTCAGGGTGGATTCCCCCGTAAAATTGCCACTCTCCATGCCATTCCTCCTGTTGCTCTAAAGAAGGTTGCGCAATTGAAAATGGGCTAAAAGTTGTGTACCCTGCCTCGCGCAACAGCCTCTCCTCATGATCGAATGCATCCCTATTGAGGTTTGGCTTGCCACTGATTGGGCCACTGATGAAGACTCGGGTCATGGCATCACCTCCAGGAGATATTTTCGAACAGCCGCTTCAATAAGTTCAGATTGCTTCCCGTGCGGGACTTTGCCTTCGGCTTCGCTCCACAAATGGAGCTTCATGCGCGCAACGACGTCTTCGGGAAGGCTGATGTTGATTTGGACACTGCGGATGGTCTTGGTGGGGCGACCACGATTACTTTTTGCTTCACTGTTGTGCATCTGGATACCATCCATTCTCGTTAGTGCCTGCAGGCTTCGAATAATTCTTGTGCGCAGCCCATGTGGCAATGTGGGGGGTTTCGTGTTCGGTGAGATAGAGATTTTCGTCCCGCCAATTCTCCGTGTCGATACAGCTCGCACACACATCCGCTAACTGTTCTACGATCTTGGTGAAGTGTGGGAGACCTTCAAGCATCGTGTGATCGGATGCCGGCACGTATTTGTAGGAATGTTGCTGCCATTTGTGCTGTTGGTGTTGAAAGTAGCCCTGAAAATGGCGATGGCGGGAGCCGCAGCAGGCGCAAACTTGCTCATAGAACATGGCAATAGCGGCAATAGGCTTCCAATCAACCTTCACCTCTGCTTTTTGGATCTTTTTGATCTCGGCTTTATGCCCGCTACGCTGGAAATGCTCGGCAGCCCCCAACTTTTCCTTCCGGGCCTTTAGTTTTTGCGACTCTTTGTAATCGTTACTTTCTACGATTAGTGAATCGAGGTCTGCAAAATCATCGTCTGACATGGTGAGCCTCCAAGGGTCAGTTTACCTTCATGGCGAGCCATGCCGCCAGACGGGTCATTGCGGGATGCTTCTTGTAGGTTTCCCTGTCAGTCTGGGGTGGGAGACCGGGGAGAGTGTCGAGGAATGCGTGGACTTGAGCCAGTTCATTCTCGGCTGCGGTGCGCCCATCTTGAGCATATTTGTAGCTGCTCTCTTGTGACTTCACCTCTCTCTCAAGCGCTTCGATACGCGCGTTTGCAGCCTTGAGAAGAGTGGATACTGCCGGTTTCTTCGTTGCCATTTGAGCCTCGTATGTAGAGTGGGGAAGTCCACAGCCATACTATGACGCATTGTAGGGTCATATTCCAATGAGACTTTTCTCTCAATTCGGAGTTTTCCATAGGAATTAATAATTATTAATTCCTACAAATAAAAGAAAAACGGTAGCTAACCGGGGGATTAGCTACCGTCACTGCAAGGCACAACCGTGGAGGCTCAATTACACGGTCTATTGCAGGTACATTTGGAGGGACCGGCGGGAATTGAACCCGCTCCATAGGCGTGAAGAGCCTTGTGTGCTTGCCAATTACACCACGATCCCGTAGTCAGGGTATCGGACACAGTACCCTGGGACTGCCCTTCGAGAAGCTTGCCACCAAACCATGGGAATGGCGCTCTTCCCCGTCCTTTGGCTTACGCCAATTCGTCAAGCAGTGCATCCGTGTCAACTGCTTCCTTTTCCTTTTTCTTCTTCTTGGCTTCAAGCTCAGCCACAATCGGGGCGATCTTCGGATTTTGGCGAAGGGCCAGCTTTTCGGCATTCGTCTTCGTCTTGAGGTATTCCTTGATTGCCTGCGGCGTCTTGCCGGTTTGCTGGATGAGGGCACGGGCCAGAACGCTAGTACCTGCCAGACCCGACGATTCACGCTTGGCTGCCCACTCGCCTTCATTCAGACGGTCGATGACTTCTTCCACCGCGAGAACCATGTCCTCGATGTCCTTCAGACCGGCGACTTCATCACCGACCTTCTGCTCGATGCCATGCGCGGCGAACTTGGCGAAGAGTTCAGCATTGGGAGCGATGGTGAACGAGCGCACTTCACCATTGCGGAAATCAAAGCGCGTGGTCACATGGCCGTGATGGTCAACCGTGCTGGACTTGAGAAGCTGACGCTTGCCCGGGAACTTGACGACACTGCCGTCATCCATCACCACTTCTTCGTATTGCGTACCCTTTGCCACTGCTTGTTCTTCGCTCATTTGCCACTCCGTCAGGATTGTTGGGGGCGGCACCTCGTTTTGTGTGCCGTTGATAGAACTATACAGGGAACCCTATAACAATGCAATGGCCCGAGCGTGATTACTTGCGTTTGCGAATGGCGGCGAGTTTTTCCATGTTGGTGGTCAATGAGGAATCCGGTGCGATGACACCACGGGTTTCCACGGCATCGAATCCGGGCTGCAGCCCCAATGCTTCCCTCATGCGCACGCGATCTAGTGCATCCTCCGACCGGAAGAACACGAGAGCACTCCCGGCGCATCGCAACGATACATCGGTGCATAGAGCCGTCAAATCTGGGCGCTCCGTGGAATTGCGCAGGGCTTTGAAGTAGGCATACACACGCCCACGCATGGAAGTGGCGATATTTGGAGAGGCGAACTGGATGACGTATTCCTCGGAGCCTTCGGACAGGGTGGCATGTGCGCGAAGAAGGCATTGCTCGTACTCGCTGCCGAAGCCTTTAAGAGTGGTGGGTAATGGCATGGTTTCCCCTATGGTTTACCGGGGTAAAGAATAGCACGCCGGGAGTTTACCGGGTTAACGGCTAGTCGCGGCGTGCGGTGGGATTCGTTCGGTGGATGTGTCAGGGACGTTGAAATTGCCGCATTTCACGCTCGGGCCACGGTTGATAGTTGTCCACTACGCTGCCATCTCGCGGGCCGTAATAATAGCCGCCATTGCCACCTTGGGAAGAGCCTTGGGCCTTTGATTGCGAGGATTGCATGCCCATCATGCCGGGGCTGGCTGCACCTGTGCTCATGCCGCCGTGGGGGCCACTACCGAGGGTTCCGGCGTAGGCAGAGAGGGTAAAAGATAGAGCAACGATTGCGATAATGGTTCTCATGATTGACCCTCCCCGCGCTCGATCTCGGCTTTGCGGGCGGCGAACAGGGCTTTAGCGAAGAACGGAGCCTGATAAGCGCGGTCAGGGAACCACTGTTTAACCGCCTCGATGACTGTCTGTTCATCGATTTTGGCGGCAGCGCTCATACGCTCGGTTGGCGCTTGGGTGAGAAGGGCGCGGGCTTGCCATCCTTCCCATGCCTTTTCTGTGCCCGGATTGGCATAGCAGACCGTGCCACTGGAGAGCGGGAAGCCCCTATCAGCCGCCCATGCTTCGAACGCCGCGCGCTCGCCGTCCTTCATCGTTTCATTGCTCATTCTTCAATTCTCCAATGTGGGCATTTGTAGGAATTAATGTGGATTAATTCCTACAAACAATCCGATTAAATTTCCGCATCCAGCCCGAAAACCTCCCATGGCGTGGCAACAAAATCCTCTTTCCGTGCCCTCACACCTATGTCATACCCTTCGCCCAGCTTTGTCGCGAGTAACCACGCTATCTCTCGTGCCTCCCTCACTCCAACATGCCACTCGGTGCGGAAAATGACGGCACCGCGATACGAGACAATGACCGAATACTCAAACATAGTGGACCTCCATTCAATGGTTTAGAAGTCCCCCGTGGCTGGCCATTGTTGGTTAATGCCAATGTTGGATAAGCCAGCATGCCCCAACTATCGCGAATGCTAGTGTCAAGAGGTAGTTCATCCAAAAATTCCTTTAGGCGGGGTGTCCGCATACCCTCGAACCCATCGCCATACTGCATAACGATAAAACCATGGTTCGGTACGTAGATGCCGCCTACGTTGCGCCAAATATTCGAGATATTGCTCGGTTGTGCTCATAGACATTCCTTCGGATAGATCCCTGTCATGACCAAAAATAAGACACGTTGCACGAACAGCTCTAGCGAATCGTCATCGAATGTATATATTCCAACCTCGCTACGCGTCGCTATAGAGGTGTCTTCCGCTAGTTGCAATAATTGCCTACGTTCCATTTTCGTCGCCCTCCCCGTTGATTTGCTCTGTGGCGCTAGTCGTCATTGCAATCCTCGCAACCCTCACCGGCAACCCAAATTGTAAAAGATTTCGAATCAACCTGATCGATGGTCAATTGTGCATTATCGATGTATCGCAGGCATTCTTCAGCCGAACCATTCAACAATGTATAACCGGCGGGATTCGCAACAACCCATTCATTCATTTTCGACACCCTCCCCTCACGGGGTATTGATATTTTAGCAGCCTAGCCTGCCTACCGACAACACAGTTTTGCTATCGGTAGGCAAGTCTTCGACGTCATGCCGCGACGGGGGATTTGTGGCGCTTGGGAGTGGGCATTGCCAATTGAGGGGTGACCATCGGTTCACCCGTTTCGACGTTCGCCACCTGCTCGACCGGCTCCGCTCCGAGTTCACCCAACAATGCATCGGTGTCCACATCGCCGGCCTTCGCTGCCTGCAGTTCCGCAATGATTGCCACAACCCGTGGATTGCGTTTGAGTGCCGCGCGTTGCTCCTTCGTTTTGGCGGACAGGAATTGATCCACGTAATCTTTGTCACGTCCGGTCATTTGCATGAGGGCGCGAATCAACAGATTGTTCGTGCCGCCCGTTGATTTGCCCTCGCCACCGTCCCCGCGTTGTTTGTTCCACGTGCCGTTAGGCGATGTGAGGCGTTCGTATACCTCACGCACGGCAGCGTATTTGTCCTCGATGGATGCGGATGCGCCGGTTTCGGTGTTACGGGCGATTGCCCCCGCGTCCACGAGCTTTTGTTTGATGCCGTGCATCATTGCCATACGTTGGATTTCGGGCGAGAGCGTCGCGGTGTCGATTGACAAATCCTTGCCGTTTGAGAATGTGACCGTTACGGTTGTGCCGAAAATGTCAACGGACATTGCATTGCGTTTGGTGGTATTCATGAGTGAGCCCCATTGGTTGATTGGTTAGCCAGCGTTTGGGCTGGTGTGACTACATGGTAGGACAAGAAACTGGAGAATGCAATCTATCGAATGAAAAATTCTCGGAAAACCTCCGCACAACCGACGATAACGAAAAACGTGGGAATGCCTACCCATACGAGTAGAACGAGGAAACAGAATGCTATGGCAAATCGCATGGTAAACCTCCTATTTTGAGAGAACGAGAACAATCACGGTAGCGAACCCCGCAGCCATCGCATAGCACGCCAACATTGCGAGAACGTCACCGATGCGTGCGCGACGTTCGCGAGCGCGCTGCATGGCCCATGAGTAGGTGTAGTTATTGCGCCAATTTTCCATGTTAAAGACCTCGCATCGCGGCACGAATGGTTGTGTAGGAATAGGGTGCACCGTCGGGAGTCTTGTCGATACCGCGCGCATGCAAATAATTCAACATGCAGCGTGCCGCGACGTCTTTGGGGTGTGATTCGTGTCTAGTTCCGTGAATGGCATTTTTCGCCAATTCATACAGGTTTTCATCATTGTTGATCCACAGCGACACATTCCAATGATTCCAGTTTTTGTATCCGTTATACGTTGCCATCCTGAGACTCCATTGAGCAATTGTTTATAGGAATTAATCTACATTAATTCCTACTAGAAAACCAATCGGGATTGTCAATCACCTGAGCAATCCCGATTGGGCCTCATTTTTTCCATCGACGCCCGTGAAGCATGCACGAGGCGATGTGAGCGATGGCCTGAACTTCTCCATATACAAGGTTGTACTCCTTTGCGTTGATTTTCAATTGCGTTTGAGCCTTTGCAAACGGATTAGGATCGTTTCGACATTCGTCCAGAATCACGGCAATGTCGAATGCCAATTCTTCAGCCTTTGTTCCTATAGTTTGTTGGATATCTAGCATTTTCATTCCCCTAGTTAACACCAGCCGCAAATGCATCGTCGGCTTCGATGTTGAAACGGCGCATTAATTCAGCTGAGCAATCCCGATTGGGTCTCGTCAATCATTAACGTTCGTCCGTCGAAAGGCGTAATTCTGCGTATCGATCTGCGTCATAGCCATCAATAAAGAAACATGTTGCACCTGCTTCGCTATCGTATCGATCGCATCCGACACCATGCCAATGCATTCCGCTCATGCGCGCAAAACGGTTGATTGCACCACGCATGGTAGTTGCTCGTATCACATGGCGCGTGACCCATGAATAGTTAGCTTCCCCGCCAAACGTATCCGTTACTTCAATAAAAAACAGGTTTTTCATTTTGAGCCCCTTGTTAATGGTTAACACCACACAATCTCGCCATACCCCACCGTCCGCACGAACCAGCCGTTGCACCATTCGTCATAGTGCCATGCAAACAGGGTCAGCCATCGCGACGGGCGGGGGCGGTAGGCGAATACGCCATAGTCGGAATAGAACATAGCGGGCCTCATTCAATGGCATAGGGTTCGGCGAGGTACGCGTACACCTCATCCAGCGTCACGTCCCCGCATTTTTCCCAAATCTCACGTGCCTCATTGATGAACGCGTCAGCCCCATCGCCCTGCATGAATGCGTATTCGCCAATTGCCACGGTGCCAAATGCCGTATCGACATCAATCTCAACATCAGACATGCGAGCGTATGCGGCACGAACCATATCGGATAGATTCATGTTCGTTACTCCTTCAGGTTCAATCGACGAGAACATGCCGAATTGGTCAAGCACGGCATCGATTGAATAGTTTTCCGGCAGATTGGCTTTCACCCATGAGCCGTCTGAAAACGTGATTTTAAACAACATGACATTCTCCATTGTTGGTCTCGTCAGCGCACGCCTAACGTGCGGACCCCGCGAAGGGGTTTCGACCTATTGGTTATTCCTCCGGTTCGTATTCTCGGATCGGCTCCCCATTCTCTAGGAGCGTTACCGATTCTCCTGCCGCGCGACCAATACCACGTTGCGAGTTTTCTACCCATTCATTGAATTCAGCCGCGCCCATTTTGTGGGAAGATCCCCTCCACACAACATCTACATTGCCGACGACTACCTCGAATTTGCGTGCCATGTCTATCTCCGGTTAGCTCTGTGTTCCTGTAAATTTGGGTGGGGACGCGGCACAGTAATGGTGACCTCCGGGGAACCCGGGAGAACCTAACAAGGAGCACTTGTTAGGCGGTCATACGTCATTCGGCTACCACATCCCCACAACTCAACTATAGCACATACGCAGGCTTTGTCTCATTGATTTTGCCTATCAAACGAACTCAGCAATGTTAACGGCTTAAGACCGTGAGCATGGAAAATTGAGGCATTAGGCTGACTCGACATGCTATCTATATTAGCAACAATCGACAGAGCCATGGCGTGATGCCTAGAGAGATTGGGATGGGCAGAGGTGGGAGGGGGGAGTGCATCTCAGCTATCCGTCCGCCACGGTGTTGCGTAGTCACGCGAGCATACCCTATTACTTTCGTATCCTAGTATTGGCTAGTACCAGGATACGTAAGGTAACTGTAAGCTATTGATAGCCATCCGCCATAGCCGTGCGCTATCGATTGATAATTGGACGTTATGTCATATAGACACAGGCTATCGGATGGCTACGGGGCGATAGATTCGAGCTATGACAAGGGATGATTGCCGAGTGGTCGAGGGGGTGGGGGAGGGAAAATCGCTGCTGAGTAAAATTGATCTAATGCACCTTCCCAAATTTTATTTATTTTTTTAAAGAGACCCCTTTTTCGGTCCCTGAATTCGATGGCTACTATTTATTTGTCGGAATTAAAAATTCTTAATTTCTACAAATAATTCCCGAATATTACAATTTGTAATGAAATCCTTTAAGCATTTGATCCGACCCCATTTCTTTTGAAAGTCTGTTTTCGGCCCC
>Ga0335083_10010325_pt1 | contig 11291 bp, 8 predicted proteins | sample Lox_Sample_42_FD_206716 | JGI IMG/M metagenome (GOLD analysis project Ga0335083, IMG submission 206716) | Soil microbial communities from Loxahatchee National Wildlife Refuge, Florida, United States - Lox_Sample_4.2 | ecosystem: Environmental > Terrestrial > Soil > Wetlands | place: USA: Florida... | reverse complement strand
GGTTCCATGACTTGGTCCTCACTCGTGCCGGACTGAACGAACACGAGATGCCGGCTGCCCCCATCCGTGTGACAACGCCGGCTACGTGACGTGCGCCACAACCAGGCAGCTGTCACACAACGGCCAGGCCCGGTGTCTGGTGGGTAACGCAGTCGAGAGCGAAGAGGAGCCCGTCCATGGACGGCATGTCGCGAACCGGGCCAGATGATCACGGCGGGAACATGAGCCGCGACGGTCGCCCTGACCCCGCCACCCAAGGGTTCCTCGCCCACCGCAACCTGCTGTTCACCGTCGCTTACGAGATGCTCGGCTCGGCCGCCGACGCCGAAGACGCTCTGCAGGAGACCTGGCTGCGATGGGCGGGCGTCGACCTGGGCACCGTGCATGACCAGCGTGCCTACCTGGTCCGGATCACCACCCGCCAGGCGCTGAGCCGGCTGCGCACGCTCGGCCGCCGCAAGGAGTCCTACGTCGGCCCCTGGCTGCCCGAGCCGCTGCTTACCGCGCCTGACGTGGCCGAGGACGTCGAGCTGGCCGACAGCGTCTCGATGGCGATGCTGCTGGTGCTTGAGACCCTCGCGCCGACCGAGCGGGCGGTGTTCGTGCTGCGTGAGGTGTTCGATCTGGCCTACGACGAGATCGCCGAAGCCGTCGGCAAGAGCCCGACCGCGGTCCGCCAGATCGCGCACCGGGCGCGGGCACACATCGCGGCGCGCCGGCCGCGCGGGGTCGTTTCCCCGGCCGAGACCCGAGCCGCGCTCGAGGCGTTCCAGCGGGCCGCCGAAACCGGCGACCTGCAGAGCCTGCTCGACATCCTCGCGCCGGACGTCGTCTTCCTGAGTGACGGCGGCGGAGTCGTGCAGGCCGTGCCGGCGCCTGTCGTGGGCGCCAGCCGGGTGGCCCGCTTGCTGGCCATCGGGCTGGGCCAGATCGCCGCCACGGTATCGCTATCGCTGCAGTCGGCCCAGGTCAACGGCTATCCGGCGCTGATCCTCCGCCAGGGCGGCGAGGTCGACAGCGTCATAGCGGTACGCATAGACGACGGCCTCATCACCGGACTGTACTCGGTACGCAATCCCGAGAAGCTGTCGCATATGGAGCAGGAGACCACCCTGCGCCGCTGAGTCCGGGGGCCGGAACCAGCTGGCCAGCGACGCGAGGTCAATGTCCCGGGGCCTGCCCGGCGGTGCGCGGGCTGACCAGGCCGGTCTGGTAGGCGAAGACGACGAGTTGCGCGCGGTCCCGGGCGCCGAGCTTGATCATCGCGCGGCTGACGTGGGTCTTGGCGGTGGCGGGGCTGAGCACCATGGCGTCGGCGATCTCGTCGTTGCTCAGCCCGTGCGCGACCAGGGCCACCACCTCACGTTCCCTGTTGGTGAGGGTTTCCATCCCTGCCGCGGCGACCGCGTCCGGGGGCCGGGCGACGAACTCGCTGATCAGGCGGCGGGTGACCGCGGGAGACAGCAGCGCGTCCCCGCGCATGACCACCCGCATCGCCTGCACCAGCTCGGCCGAGTACCTGTCCTGGCGCTGGTGCCTGTACGTGAACCTGATCTTCGCGAGCCTCGCCGTGACCGGAGCGGTGCTGCTGCTCAAACGGCAGCGCGCCCGCACCAAGACGCGGCTGGACCTGCCTGGCGTCGCGCTGGTCTCGGCCTCGATGTTCTGCCTGGTCTACGGGTTCTCCAACGCGGCAACCCACAACTGGCACACGCCGTCCACCTACGGCTTCCTGGCTGCGGGCGTGGCGCTGCTGGCCGCCTTCGTGCGCTGGCAGTTCCGCGCGGCCAACCCGTTGCTGCCGCCCCGGGTGGTGCTCGACCGTAACCGAGGCGCCGCATACCTGGCGGTGCTGATCGTCGGCGCCGGCATGTTCGGCATCTTCTTGTTCCTCATCTACTACCTGCAGCAGACCCTGCGCTACTCCCCCGTGGTCAGCGGCGTCGCCTTCCTGCCGCTGATCGCGATGGTGGTGGTGAGCGCCAACCTGTCCAACGTGGTGCTGCTGCCCAGGCTCGGTCCCAGGCCGCTGGTCACCGTCGGCATGCTGCTGGCCGCGGGCAGCCTGGTGTGGCTGACCAGGATCGGCGCGCACTCGTCCTATGCATCGGCGGTGCTCGGCCCGCTGATGACAGCGGGCCTGGGCTTCGGCTTCACGATCGCGCCGTCAATGAACACCGGGACGTCCGGCGTGGCGCCGCAGGACGCGGGCGTGGCCTCCGCCACGCTCAACACCGGCCAGCAGATCGGCGGATCGATCGGCACCTCGCTGCTCAACACGATCTTCGCCGGCGCGGTGGCGCGCTACCTGGCCAGCCGCCTGACCCCGGCCACCCTGGTCCACGGGCACCCAGCGCCGTCGCTGGCCGGAATGTCGCTGGTCCACGGCTACACCACCGGGTTCTGGGTGGCGGCGGCCATCTTCGGTGCCGGCGCGGTGATCTGCGGCGCGTTGTTCCGCTCCGGTCCGCTCCGCGCCCCCACGGCGGCCGCCCCGGCCACGGCAGCCGCGCAGCAGGCCACCACCGCCAGCGCCGTGTAGCGGCCATCTCCCGGCAGTAACGGGGGCGGGTGGGCTGCCGTACGCCGGCAGCCCACTCCCCGGCCAAGCATCCGAATGTTCACATCGACCCTGAGGAGGAGCCACATGTTGGCAGGTACGCGACGCCCCAGCCCGAACCGGGAGCCGGCAGCTCGCCAAGGAGCCGGATCCATCGGGGAGTCCAGGGTCGCGGTGGCCGGGTTTCACTCCCAGCTGAGCGGCAGCCTGGCCCGGACCTGGGCCGATGACCCGGTGGCGACCACATCGATCCAGGCGGTGCCGCGGTCCAGCGGGGGCACGATCGCCAGCCACACCATGATCTCGCGGGTGTCCCCCCACATGGGACTTACGCCGTCGGTGCGCGTGGCGTGCCAGCGGCCGCCGCTGTCGCGGATCCACAGCACCGGCAGCGGCCGGACTCCCCTGGCGTACTCCCAGTCACCCTCTCGCGTGACGCCGCTGGCCAGCATGTGCACGATGGTGCCCCCGTGCCCGTGGTGCAGGCCGAGGATCGCGATCTGGGCGCCGTCCAGCCCGGGCAGCTCGACCATGGTCGCGGCCGAGATGCCGGAGGCGGGCCCCGCCGGGGGCGTGCGGCGGCGGGGGCGGGTCAGCAGGCTCTGCCACGGCTCGGGCAGGCCGGCGGCGGGCGGCTCGGTAATGCCGTGGCCGGGGATACCGAGCCTGTCGCACAGCGCGGCGAGCTGGCCGGGGACGGGGCTGGCCGGGGGCAGCGCGCCGGCCGCGCGCAACGCGGCGACGACGCGACCAGGCCCATCGGAGACAAACGCCTGCAGGTTGGCGTGGGCGGCGGCCGAGTGCTCAGGGTGGTCCTGCGGCAAGGCCGTCCCCCAGGTGAGAATCCGGGCGGCGATGATATCGAGCATGAGCTCACCTGGACTGGTCGCTTTCCGGGTCATGGTGACCTGCGGTGCCGGGATCTGCGGGTCCAGGTCGATGCGGGTGGCGGGCTCGCCGGGGGCCGTGATCAGGTCGAGCCAGCGGATCCGGTACGGCGGGTCCGGGCTCAGCGGCAGCTCGCGCGGCCGCATCTCGCCGAGAAAGCGGATCTGGTAGCTGGCACCGCGGTCATCTGCCGCGGTAAACGGGCGGAAGGGGCGGAACGGCCAGCCGGCCGTGGTGAACCGCGCGCCGTCCGCAGACTGCACGTAAGCCACGACAAGCAACTCGCGGCGGACGTCGTCGTCCCGGACCTGGATCATCTGGCCGACCGGCACGGCCCGCCACGATGCTCGTGGCGGCGCCGCCCGGGCCTGTCCGGTGCTGAGGCTGGAGACGGGCAGCACCCCGGTGCCGGCCCCGCGGGAGCTGCGCATCAGCCGGGCCAGCCGCATCCGCGCGTCCGGTGACAGCCCGCGCTGACCCGGGCTGGCCTGATTTACCTGGCTGGGCTGGCGGACAGCTACGGCAAGCTCGAGGTCGGCCCGGATCTGATCGGCAGTGCCGACGTCGATGGCGCCCACGGCCAGCAGCGCCTGTGCTACCAGCGCGAGCCTGGCGGTATCCCGCCGAGCCGGAATGCTGGCCGCGGGCAACGTCCGCGCGCGCCGGAGTTCGGCCTCGGCCAGCTGCCGCAGGTAGGTTTCCGCGCGCTCGCGGTTCATGTCCTCAGTGTCCCCCCGGAAGCACGCGGCAGCTCCCCGGTCGCCGGCCTGGCCGAGGTGCTGGGCGCCGCCCACGAACGAGCACCTGATGGCTGGGGCCGTTAGACGAGGCCCTCGCTGAGGGCCAGGCGGGTCAGCTCAGCACGGCGTCGGCAGCCGGTCTTGTCCCGGATACAGTCCAGATGAGAGGCAACCGCGCGGACGCTGATATACAGCTGGGCGGCGATCTGGGCGTTAGTGCGGCCCTGGGCGACCAGTATGACGAGTTCTCGTTCCCGGGCGCTGAGCGGCCCTGGGCTGGGTGCCGCGGCCGACCAAGGCGGCCCGGAGGCCGTCAGCATCAGGGCGTACTCGGCCGCGGTGTCCCGGCTCATCGCCGTGCCACGTTCCTCGGCCGCGCGGGCCCGGTCAGGGCCGATCGCCTGCCGGGCCTGGCGCAAGGATTCCGTCTGTCGGCGCGCCTCCGCAGGCGGATACGTGTACCCCTCCTGCCGGAAGATCGCGGCGTGCGCGGCCCAGACCGTGACGGCCTCGGCGTAACGGCCGGTCGCGGCGCACAGGTACCCGCAGCAGTCGAGGCCGTTTTGCAGCTCAAACTGCTGGCCGGTCCGCGCGGCGATCTGGAGCGACTCCCGCAGGTGCGCCGCGGCGTCCCGGATGCGGGCGGCCCGCAGGTCCAGCATGGCCATCCGAACCAGCAGTCTCGCCTGGTTCCACGGGTCGCCCGCCGCACGGGACCGGGCCAGCTCGGCCGTGCAGACGCGTTCGGCGGCAGCCAACTCACCCGCCTCGGTCAGCACTATCGTCAAGAAGTCACGGTGCAGCCGGGTTATCCAGCCCGGGATGTCGGCCGGGGTCTGCTCGACCTGCCTGGCCAGCCGTACCGCGCTGTCGAGATCGTCGGCGCGATAGACGGCGACGGCAAGGTGGCCTAGGGCCAGCACCTCCCCTGCCGGGTATCCGAGCTCGCGGGCCAGCGCCAGGGAGCGGCGGGCGTCGTCGGCCGCCTCAGCGGCCCGGCCCAGATTCGCCAATGACGCTGACCTGCAGCGCAGGCAGTCAACCAGCGCCCTGGACAACGGCCGGTCCCCGATGGCGTCGCGGACCCCGGTGAAGCAGCCCAGCGCCCCGGCCAGATCGGCCGAGTACAACAAGGCAAGACCGAGCCAGTATCGCGCGGCGCACCACCCGTCGCTGCCCGGTGCCGCGTGCCCGGCGGCCTCGCGCAGGAGCAGGCGCTGACTCGCCAGCCGGCCCCGCAGCATCCACCACGGCGCCAGGGCGACCGCCAGCCGCAGCGCCATGGCGGAATCGTGCGCCATGCCCCAGGCCAGCACCTGGCGCATCGTGGCGTCCTCGGCATCTAGCCACTGGGCCGCGGCCACTTCTCCGCTGCTGGTCTGCAGCCCCGCGGCGGCCTGTTCGGCCACCCCCAGCGCGTACCCGGCCAGCGCGACACTGGCCCCGTCCTGCTCCCCGGCCTGGGCCAGCAGCCCGGTCCCGTAGGCGCGCAGCGTCTCCAGCATCATGTACCGGAGCCGACCATCCGGGCCTGCCTGCGGCGGGCTCAGCAGCGAGCAGTCCACCAGCCGCAGCACGGCCGGTCCCGCAGCAGCTCCGGCGATCGCCTCAGCGGCCTCCAGCGTGAACCCCGCCGGGAACACCGACACCGCGCGGAACACCCGCCGCTCACGGTCCTCCAGCAGCCGGTATCTCCACCCCACCGTGGCTGCCAGCGACCGCTGCCGGTCTGCCGCAACCCGGTTCCCCTCCGTCAGCATCGCGAACCGGTCATCGATCCGGTCCAGCAGCCCCGCCACCCCCAGCGCCTCCACCCGCGCCGCCGCAAGCTCAATCGCCAGGGGCATCCCATCCAGCCGCGTCACCAGCCGCGCCATCACCGGCGCGGTCTGGTCATCCAGTACGAGCTGCGGGTCAGCCCGGCAGGCCCGATCCGCGAACAGCGCTACCGCCGCCGATCTGGCGGCATGAGCCATGTCATCCAGATCGGGCAGACCCAGCGGCCCCAGCCGGTATCGGGCCTCCCCGGCCAGCCGCAGCGGCTCCCGGCTGGTCGCCAGAACCCGCACGTCATCACAGGCCGCCAGCAGCCCGCCGCACAGCTCCGCGGCCGCGCCGATCACGTGCTCACAGTTATCCAGCACCAGCAGCAGCTGCTGCCGGGCCAGCACCCGCGCCACCGCATCCGCCACTAGCACCCCCGGCTGATCCCGCACCCCCAGCGCCGCCGCCACCACCGCCGGCACCTGCACCGGGTCCCGCACCGCGGCCAGCTCCGCCAGCCACACCCCGTCCGCAAACCGGCCCGCCACCTGCCCGGCCACCTCACCAGCCAGCCGGGTCTTCCCCACCCCGCCCGGCCCGGGACCCGTCACCAGCCGGCCCTCACCCAGCAGCCCCGCGACCTCACGGACCGCCCCGGCCCGCCCGACGAAGCTCGTCAGCACGGGCAAGACCCCATGCACGCCACCCGCCCCGGCCGGTGACGTTCCCTCGCCCCGCCCCCGCATAGCCGCCAGCACCTGCACCGCGGGGACACGACCGCGAGCCGCCGCGACAAACACCGCACGCACCGGTTCGGGCAGGCCCAGCGCGCCGGCCAGCAGCACAGCGGTGTCCTTACGAGCCGTACGGTTGATACCCCGCTCCAGATCACTGACCGACCGCGGGCTCAGGCCCGCAGCCTCAGCCAGCTCCTCCTGGGTCAGCCTGGCCTCAGCCCGCAGCTGCCGCAGCAACCCGGCGAAAGAAAGCGAAGGCTCCTCCGCCATGACCCAACGCCCCTCACGCCCTCAGCCACGGCTACCCCCGCCACCAGGCGGAACGGATTCCTGCGCCAAGACTACGCACCAGTCACCCACTGCGCCATATCCCCCGCCAGGGGCAGCCGTGACTGGACGGCCGTCCCGCCGGCGTTCCGGTAGGCCAGGGACGGCGGCTCTGGATTACCAGGCTGCTGGATTAGGCCGGGTCCCCGCCGTCAGGGCTGCATGCGGTGATTACGGCTCATACCGCCGTCCAGCCGCCGTCGATGACCAGGACCTGGTGCCCGGTCAACTCGGTCGGGAAGTAGCCGGGGGCGAGCGCATTGACTCGTACCCCCCGCTCGCCCCATTGAGCGGCCGACTGCCGGGATTCCCGGCCTGTTACCGCAGGCCATGAGCGCGACGGCATCGTGCGATGCCGTTTCGCGTATCGCCGGGCCGGGCCCCGCTGGCCATCAGCGGACGCGGCGGGATAACCGTGTATAGAGGGCGTCGATGATGTCGGCGTACTTGGCGTGCACGACGCGGCGCTTGAGCTTGAGAGTGGGGGTGAGTTCCTCGGTCTCGGCGGTCCATTCCACCGGCAGCAGGTGCCATCGCTTGACCTGCTGCACCCGGGCCAGCCGTTCGTTGGCGGCGGCGACCCCGGCGGCCACCTCGGCGGCCACCTGCGGGTGGCAGGCCAGTTCTGCGAGCGAGCCGGCGGTGATGCCGCGGGCCCGGGCCCAGGCCGGTGCGGTTTCGCCGTCCAGGGTGAGCAGGGCGACCACGTACGGCCGGCGGTCGCCGTAGGCCAGGGCCTGGCCGATCAGCGGATGGGCCACCAGCGCGTTCTCCACGGCGGCGGGGGCGATGTTCTCCCCGCCCGCGGTGATGATCAGTTCCTTTTTCCGGTCGGTCACCGACACGAAACCGTCGGCGTCGATACTGCCGATGTCGCCGGTGTGCAGCCACCCGTCCGGGTCGACGAGGGCCTCGGTCAGGTCGGGCCGGTTCAGGTAGCCGGGGGTGGTCAGCGGCCCGCGGACCAGGATCTCGCCGTCGCCGGCGATCGCGACCTCCAGGCCGGCGTACGGGCGGCCCACCGTGCCGAGCTTGAATACGGCGGGGGTGTTGGCGGTGAACGCCCCGGTGGTCTCGGTCATCCCGTAGACGTCGAGGATCTTCATGCCCAGCCCGGCGAAGAACGCGGCCACGTCCGGGGGGAGCGGGGCTGCGGCGCTGAACACCGCGACGGCCTCGCTCAGGCCGAGCAGGCCGCGGATCGGCCCGAGCACCTGCCCGTCCGCCGCCTGGAATTGCGCCTCGAGTTCCGGTGGCGTGTCCTGCCCGTACTGGCAGCTCTGCACGTAGCGGCGGCCGGTGTCCATGGCGCGGGCCACGGCGGCTCGCTTGCCCTCATCTTGCTCGGCAGCCAGCAGCGCCTGGATCCCGGTCCGGATTTTCTCCCACACCCGGGGCACGCCGAAGAACGCGGTCGGACGCACCTGCCCGATCACCCGCACCAACTGCGCCGGGTCAGGGCAGAAATGCACATGGCTGACAGCGCCGATAGCCATGTAGACGCTGAACATCCGCTCGGCGATGTGCGCCAGTGGCAGGTAGGAGACCCAGCGGACCCGCGGCACGACGATACCCATCCGCTCGGCCGCCGCCATCTCGTACAAGATGTTCTGGTGGGTGAGCACGACCCCCTTGGGGTTGCCGGTGGTGCCCGAGGTGTACAGCAGGGCCAGCGGGTCACCGGGTCTGATCGCCGCCACCCGGGCCGTGATCTCACCCGGCTCGGCGGCGAGCCGTTCCTGCCCTAGCGCTTCGAAGTCAGCCCACGTCATGTACCGGTCGCCGGCCGGGCACACGGCCCGGTCGCGGACGATGATCTTCTTGAGTCCCGGCAGCTGGTCCAGGATCGGGCCCCAGCGGGCAAGTTCGCCGGCCCCGTCGAGCACCGCGATCCGGGCATCACAGTCTGCGGCCACATACGCGATCTGCTCCGGCGCCAGCGTCGCGTACAACGTCACCCCCAGGCCGCCCGCATGGACCGCGCCGAGGTCGGCCAGCACATGCTCGCTGCGGTTGGGGAGCATCAGCGCGACCCGCTCGCCGGGCGCCAGCCCCAGGGCGGCGAACCCGGCCGCCAGCTCCAGCACCCGCTGCCGCACCTGCGACCAGGTCAAGGACTGCCAGCCGTCCCCGTCCCCGGCACCGGCACCGGCCTCATCGGAATACGCCCAGGCATCGCCGCAGGTCCCGGCGACGTGCCGCAACTCATCGCACAAGGTGCGACCTGCGGTCGCATCCTCGATCTCAGCCCGCTGCCGGGCTATGTCACTGCTCACGGTTCCCCTCCCACCCCATCGCCCGGACCGCCTCGCCAGCCCGGGGCCCGGCACCTGCCCGGTACAGCCGGTGCCATCACTGTGGCCGCGGATACCCGGTTGACCCAGTATGCGGACAGAAGGGGCCGCGCTGGCAAGATCCGGCCAGCCGGACCTGTACAAGCAGCCGGGCGTTTGGTCCCCTCCCGAGGCTGACGGCCCGGCAAGCCTGCCCGGCCGTTCATGACCGTCCGTGCTAGCCGGCCCGGCCTGCGGTGTAGTGCGCGGCCATTGCCCGGCGACCTGACCTTCTCCGCCCGGCCGGGACCCGGGACGGTTCGGTGAACCCGAGACGCTCGACATCCACCGTCGCGACGCGCGCGCCCACCTGGCCTTCGGAAAGGGCATCCACTACTGCTTCGGCGCGCCGCTGGCCCGGATGGAAGTCGGGATCGTGCTCGAGCTCCCGGCCTCCCAAGCCCCCGGACTGCGCTTGTCCGCCGCACCTGACCCTGGCTTCCCGGCCAACATCTCCTCCCGCGGCCCCCGCCAGCTGTGGGTCGACTGGGGCGGAACACCGGGCCGGCCCGCGGACCGCCAGACTGCGCCCCCCGCCACCCCCCGAGTGAAACAGCACCCACCAGCCGGCCAGGTCAGGCGGCTTGCCGGGCGGTGCGGGTGACCGCGGCGTTCCAGTCGATGCGGTAGTCGAACATCCAGGCCATCTTCTCGGGGTTGGCCAGCTTGGTGAAGAGCCTCATGGCCAGTGCGAAGAGGACCCGGCCGGCCGGGCCGGCGGTCTTGCTGCTGTTCTTGCGGGTGGTTTCCTTGATGACCCGCTCCACGCGGGGGCGGCGGAGAGTCTCGTATGCGGCGAAGGCCTCGTCGTGGGGGAGGTCGCGCAGGCACCGGGCGAGGTCGATGGCGCTCTCGATGGCGAGCGAGGCGCCCTGTCCGGAACTCGAGGACGGGGCGTGGGCGGCGTCTCCGGCCAGGACCATCCGGCCTCGGCTCCAGACCGGGACGCGGGGCATGTTCTCCATTGACCCCACGATGAGCAGGTCGGCTGGGTCGGTACGGCTGATCAGCCGCGCGGCAGGGGTCCGGTCCTCGGCGAACTTCGCTGCCAGCAGGGACAGCCACTCCGACGCCGGTGTCTGCCGTGCCTGGGCGGCAGACACCGGCTCAGCGTGCGGCAGGTTCACGAACCAGATGGCCGAGTTCTCATCGAAGACCTGGTAGCCGAAGAAGGCGTGCTTGCCGAAGCTCATCGGCATCTTGCCCTCGGTGGAGGACACGCCAGGGCGGGCTACTCGGGCGCCGAAGCTGATCAGGCCGGTGTAGCTGGGATCCGGGGCGTTGATGTCGATAAGTCTGCGCACGGTGGAGCGGATGCCGTCGGCGCCGATCATGATGTCGCCGGTTGCCTCGGTCCCGTCGTCGAAGCGGGCGGTCACCCGGTCCGCCGTTTGCTCTGCGCCGGCCAGCCGCTTGCCGTGCTCGATGCGGATGCCCCGCCGCCCGGCCTCCTCGTACAGCACCCGGTACAGGTCGCGGCGGTAGAAGAACTGCATCGGCGGCACGCCGGGCGGATTGCCGAACTCCCCGAGCCGCCTGCCCTTCCAGTCCTGCATGACGATGCCGGTCATCGGCGCGCCGGCGGGTCGCACCAGGTCGCCCACGCCGATCACGTCAAGGGCGTCCAGGCCGTTGGGCGCCAGGGTCAGGCCGCCGCCCGCGTCGCAGGCCTGCGAGGGGTGAGCCTCGTAGACCACGGCGTCCACGCCGGCCTTCTGCAACGCCATCGCGGCCACTGGCCCGGCGATACCACCGCCGATGACAAGAGCAGTACGGATCATTTCTCTCACCTCTCCCTGGCGATGGCCTGGTGGGCCCGGTGCATTTCCTTCAGGCGGGACAGCGACAGCATCCCGGTCAGCTCGGCGACGCCCGCGCGCTGGATGCGCACCTGGCTGTCGCAGGCGTATCCGTACAGGCGCAGGCGGGTGCCGTCGCGGCC
>Ga0335083_10010323_pt1 | contig 11292 bp, 4 predicted proteins | sample Lox_Sample_42_FD_206716 | JGI IMG/M metagenome (GOLD analysis project Ga0335083, IMG submission 206716) | Soil microbial communities from Loxahatchee National Wildlife Refuge, Florida, United States - Lox_Sample_4.2 | ecosystem: Environmental > Terrestrial > Soil > Wetlands | place: USA: Florida... | reverse complement strand
GGTTTGGGGTCGTCTTTCGCTTCCGCCATCCTTTATTGCCTCGCTTCTGGTTGTAACACCTTTTGCTGGTTTTAGCGTGGGTCGCATGGGCGTCGCAACCTTGGCCGATACGACGCACCCCCTGTTGCAACCGATACTGTATCTCCGCGACCTCGGCGGATGTTCTTCGCGGCCTCGGGCGCTTTAAGATTTGGGTTTAGGTAGAAAGAAAAATCTTAAATCGCCGAGTTCGCAGAGAAACACACGCCGAGTTCACGGAGGGAACATTACTGATCGCCGGATCCCATATTGTTTTCTTTTCGAGCAGTTTTTAACCTTGGTTCCCATCTGTCTGAGCCTTCAGCATTTAGGCCCACTCAAAATTCGAATACAGTGAAATACCAGTTGCGTAGCGCCTACTGCATCTGTTAGAGATTTAGGTATCCGATACGTTGCCTGCGGAATTCCCCCTGCGGAAGTTTGCAGGCGCAAGACTTCGAACCCCTAGCCACGATTTTGGAGTTCGGATGTTGTACTGCACCAGGCCCGAAGTGAGTGGGGTGAGTTCTCGCCCAGGTGTGGCCTGCGTCCTGCCCGCTGTAAGCCTCACTCGTCTCCCAGCCAATCCAACTAACTGCACAAAAACACTGCACCCAATTCAGCCCACCGCCGGAGGACTTTATGGCGACGAATTTCGTCCACATTGAAAATGACTCGGAAATCAAGCAGCGCTTAGAAGCCGAACGCATGCGCCTGCGCAAAATCGCAGGGCTCGACTCGCCGGCCCACTTCCATCGTCCCGTGGAGCGGGCTTTTACCGCCGAGGAGCGCGACCGCGTAACCATTCTGTTCGGCGGCTTCACCTGGAAGCATGAGGATCTAATTCGCGCTGTTTTCCAGGGTTGCGGCTATCGCTGCGAGAAGCTTCCGGTGCCGAATGTGGCCGGCTTCCAGACCGGCAAAGAGTTTGGAAATAACGGCCAGTGCAATCCTACCTATTTCACGGTCGGCAATCTGGTGCAGTATCTCCAGTTCCTGGAGAAGGAAGGCGTTCCCCGCCAGCAGATTCTGGACAACTACGTCTTCTTTACCGCCGGTTCCTGCGGCCCCTGCCGCTTTGGCATGTACGAGGCCGAATACCGCTTCGCGCTGAAGAATGCCGGCTTCGACGGCTTCCGCGTGCTGCTGTTCAAAGACAGCGACGGCATCAAGGCGGCATCGGGCGAACCTGGGCTGAAGTTCACCATTGATTTCGGCTTCGGCATGCTGAATGCGATGCACCTGGGCGACGTCATCAACGACCTGATCTACCAGGTGCGCCCGTATGAGGCGAACCAGGGAGAAACTGATCGCGTCTTCCGCGAAGCAGTCGATGGATTGTGCGAAGACCTGAAAAATCGCAGATCGTTCGAGATCGAAGAGCGCGCGCCAAACTGGGCCAAGCCCAAGTTTAAGAGCAACAAAGTCCTGCGCAACACCTTCAACGTGTTCGGCAAGTGGCACGAGCACATGTGGGGCAAGGATTATCTGCATGCCCTCGATTCCGCGCGGGAAAAGATGGATTCCATCGAAGTGGACCGCACCCGGGTGAAGCCGCTGGTGAAGATCACCGGCGAGTTCTGGGCGCAGATTACCGAAGGCGACGGCAACTTCCACATGTTCGAGTTCCTGGAGCGCGAAGGCGCGCAGGTGCTGGTCGAGCCGATCGCAACCTGGGTGGCATACCTGATGTACCAGGCCAAGGCGCATGCCAGGGCCAAGTGGCCGGTGAACCGCCCGCACCGCACGCCTGAGTGGTATGAGTTCAAGAAGCAGTTCGCCAACTACATCGGCCTGCACAAAAAGCTGTGGGGCATCGGCGCCGGCGAGCGCATGTGGAACTTCTTCTACCATCGCACCATCCGCCATCTCGGCGGCATCACCCACGAACTGGTGCCGCAGACTGAACTGGCGGAACTGGCGCATCCCTTCTACAACCAGTTCGCGCGCGGCGGCGAGGGCCACCTGGAAGTCGGCAAGAACGTGTACTACACGGTGCACAAGCGCTGCCACATGGTGCTGGCGCTGAAGCCGTTCGGCTGCATGCCGTCGTCGCAGTCGGATGGAGTGCAATCGGCAGTGATCAATAAGTTCAAAGACATGATCTTTCTTCCCATCGAGACTTCCGGCGAGGGCGAAGTCAACGCCCATAGCCGCGTCCAGATGGCGCTTGGGGAAGCCAAAGTAAAGGCCAAGACGGAATTCGAGCAATGCCTGAAATCCACCGGCCGCAGCCTGCAGGAAATTCGCGAGTACGTGGATGAGCACCCGGAACTGAAGCGGCCGTTCTACCACGTGCCGCATCGCGAAGGCGTGGCGGGCACGGCGGCGCAGTTCATCCTGCATGTAAATGACCGCATCCAGAAGGACACTCATTTCTGGAAGCGGACGCGGGTGCAGGGGGCGGCGATTCCGGCGGTTTCGGGCGATTGAGCATTAACCGCAGAGGGCGCTGAGGACGCAGAGAGAAGAAGTTGATCTCAGCGAACTCGGCGTGCTCCGCGGTTAGTCCACTGGTTTTCGGCTTTCACAACGTAAGAGAGGATTGAATGCACGACCATACGGGTTCGTCTCTGATTCAGATCGCTCCGCTGGAGCCTCCTGCTCAACCGGTGCAAGAAGCGCGTCCGCAGAAGCCGCACGATCACAACACCAAATTTCTTGTCGGGCTCGACGTGGGCTCAACCACGGTGAAAGCCGTGGCGGTCGATCTCGCAACCGACCAGGTGCTGTGGCAGGACTACCAGCGCCACGAGACCAAGCAGCCGGAAAAGACCCTGGAGTTCCTGAAGCGGATGGAAGCGGAGGTCGGCATCGACCGCCACAACACGCGCATGTTTCTGACCGGTTCGGGCGGAGGGGCGATCGCCGATCAGGTGGGTGCGAAGTTCGTGCAGGAGGTCACGGCGGTTTCGCTGGCGGTGGAGAAGTTGCATCCCGAGGTGTATTCGGTCATCGAACTCGGCGGTCAGGACGCCAAGATCATCGTCTTCAAAGACGACAATGAAACCGGGCGCAAGAAAAAGATTCCGTCGATGAACGATAAATGCGCCGGCGGCACCGGCGCGGTCATCGACAAGATCAACGCCAAACTGAAGATTCCTACCGATCTGCTGGCGGAGCAGAAATATCACGGCATCAAGCTGCATAAAGTCGCGGGCAAATGCGGAGTGTTTGCGGAAACCGACATCAACAGCCTGCAGAAAGTCGGCACGCCGCCCGATGAATTGATGGCGTCGTTGTTCGAAGCCATCGTGCTGCAGAACCTGAGCGTGCTCACCCGCGGCCACACCTTGCGCCCGCATGTGCTGCTGCTGGGTGGCCCGAACAGCTTCATTCGCGGCATGCGCGAAGCCTGGCAGGCCAATATTCCCCGCATGTGGCAGGAGCGCAAGGTCGCGGTGCCGGAAGGTTCGAAGCCCGAAGACCTGATCAAAGTTCCGCAGAACGCGCAATACTTCGCCGCCCTCGGCGCCATTGAATTTGGGCGCAGTGAGGACGACTGCGTGGGCTGCTATCGCGGCTACGACAACCTGGTGCACTACATCGACTTCGGCCGCCAGGAAGAGAAAGCCAAGTCCGGTGGCAAGGGACTGGTGGAAGAGCCGGCGGAGTTGGAGACCTTCAAGGAAGCCTACCGCCCCAAGAAATTCACTCCCGCGGTATTTCAGAAGAACAGCACGGTCGCCGGCTTCATCGGCATTGACGGCGGCTCAACTTCCACCAAGGCGGTTCTGCTGGACGAGAACGGGGACATCCTCTGCAAGTCCTATCAGCTGTCCAACGGCAACCCCATCCAGGACACCATAGAAATGTTCGAAAATCTGCGCGGGCAGGTGGAGGCGCAGAACGCGCGGCTGGAAGTTCTGGGGGTCGCGACCACCGGGTATGCCAAGGACATTTTGAAAGATGTTCTCAACGCCGATGTAGCGCTGGTGGAGACCGTGGCGCACACGGAATCGGCACTCAAGTTTTACGAAGATCCGCACGTGATTGTGGACGTAGGCGGGCAGGACATCAAGATCATCATCCTGCACAACGGCCGCGTGAAAGATTTCAAGCTGAACACGCAGTGCTCGGCGGGCAACGGATATTTCCTGCAATCCACCGCTGAGGGCTTCGGGCTGAGCGTCAATCAGTACGCCGATCTGGCGTTCTCGGCGCAGGCTATGCCTGTGTTCGGCTACGGCTGCGCGGTGTTCATGCAGTCCGACATTGTGAACTTCCAGCGCCAGGGCTGGCGGGCGGAAGAAATTCTTGCCGGCCTGGCTGCCGTATTGCCCAAAAACGTTTTCCTCTACGTCGCCAGCATTCCCAATCTAGCGGCTTTAGGTTCGCGTTTTGTCCTGCAAGGCGGCACGCAGAATAATCTTGCCGTGGTGAAAGCCGAAGTCGATTTCATCCGCAACAGCTTCCGCGCCACCGGCAAGCAGCCGGAAATCATTGTGCATGAGCATTGCGGAGAATCGGGCGCGATCGGCGCCGCCCAGGAATCGCTGCGATTGTGGCGCAACGGCCTGCAGACGACGTTTGTCGGCCTGGATGCGGTGCGCAAGATCGAATACCGCACCACCCGCAATGAAGATACGCGCTGCCATTTCTGCAAGAACGATTGCCTGCGCACGTTCATCGACATTCGCACGCAGCCGAAGAACGACCTCAGCTTCGTGCCTATCCAGAAGGTTACCAAAGTCCCACTCATGCATGGCGAGCAGCGCCTGATTATCGCAACGTGCGAGAAGGGCACCGTTGAAGACGTCAACGACATGAAGGAGATCAAGTCCGGGCTCGACTCTATCCGCGCCAAGCATCCCAACTTCGTGGATATGGCGTCGAAAGAAGTTTTCCGCCCGGTAAATCCCGAGAGCGTGGCCGATCCTCCGCCTACGAAAGGTTGGGCGGGGTGGCCGAAAGGCGCAAAAGAGCGCCGCTCCCTGATGGAAGGCCGCAAGAAGCTGCGCATCGGCATCCCGCGGGTGCTGAACATCTATACCTACGCGCCGCTGTTCAACGGATACTTCGAGAGCCTGGGCGTACAGCCGGAGAACATTATCTACTCCGACTACACCAGCTCCGAGCTATACCGCGCGGGAGCCAGCCGCGGCGCCATCGATCCCTGCTTCCCCGCCAAGATCGGCATTTCGCACGTTTACAACCTGCTGCAGGAGAAACATCGCAAGAAACCGCTGGACGCGATCTTCTTCCCCATGTACGACGTGCTGCATTCCCCTCTGGTGAAAATCGTGGGCGCGAACGCTTGCCCCACGGTGACGGCGACTCCGGAAACCGTGAAAGCGGCATTCACCAAGGAGAATGATGTCTTCGCTGAGCACAACCTGAAGTATGTCGATCCCGTGCTCAACTTTGCCGACCGCAAGCTGTTCGCCCACCAGATGTTGCAGGCGTGGCAACCGATCCTGGGGCTTTCGCTGGAAGAAAATGACCGCGCGGTGGAAGCCGGGTTTACGGCGCTGAAGGACTACGAAGGCAGCATCCGCCGCCGCGCCCGCCAGGTGCTCGATCAACTGGAGCGCGAAGACCGCATCGGGATCGTGATGCTGGGGCGGCCCTACCATCACGATCCCGGCCTAAACCACGAAATCATGGACGAGTTCCAGAAGCTGGGCTATCCGATCTTCTCGCAGAACACGCTGCCCATTGACGAAGACCTGCTGGAACGGCTCTTCGGCGAAGAAGTTCGCGCGGGTGTTGTCAGTAGCCCGCTCGATATCAGCGATGCCTGGAAAAATTCCTATTCGTGCAGCACCAACCACAAAGTATGGGCCGCGAAGTTTACCGCTCGCCATCCCAACCTCGTGGCGCTGGAGATTTCCAGCTTCAAGTGCGGCCACGATGCGCCGATTTACGGCGTGGTCGAAGGCATCATCGAGCAGTCGGGGACGCCCTACTTCTGCTTCAAGGATCTGGATGAGAACAAGCCCTCGGGCTCAATTCGCATCCGGGTCGAAACCATCGACTACTTCCTGCGCCGCTACCGCGAAGAGGTCATCCGCAAGCGCAAAGCCTCTGAGGACATCGAACGGCAGCTCGCGGAGCTGGAAGCGCAGTTGCGCGGAGAGATGCATGCGGCAGATGCCGATGCTGAGAATATGCCGTTCTGCGCGCAGGTGGTAGAAGAAGGGCAAGGAATCGCGGCCGACTAATCCGCTTCCAGCACTCCGTCGGAATTGTGATCCTTCGCTTCGCTCAGGATGACACGATCTAATTCTCGTTCGACCACAAAAAGTCACATCTCTCAGGATGACAGTTTGACGCCTTCGGTTTCCTCAAGAAACCGGGTTACTTCTGCGGCAGAGGGCATAGAGGGTTGGGCGCCATGCCGGGTGACCGAAATCGCGGCCACGGCGGAAGCCCAGGAAGCGCTGCGAACCGCGTCATCGCCTCTCAGCAAAGCTACTGCCAAGGCTCCGTTGAAGGCGTCGCCGGCCGCGGTGGTGTCCACGGCGCGGACTTTGTACGCGGGAATGAGTTGTCGCGTGCCCTCCGCCGTAGCCAGGTAGCAGCCGCGCGCCCCGAGCTTTAGGATCACATTGCGGGTGCCCTGTGCCAGCAGAGTGCCGGCTGCCTCTTCCAATGCCTTCGAAGTCAGTTCCTGCGCCGAGCGTCCCAACATTGGCCAAATCTCGGTTTCGTTCGGAGTGAGCCACTCCACGCACTTCAGCAGAGAAGCCGGAAGCGGCCGCGCCGGAGCAGGATCGAGCATCAATGGAATTCTCTCCCTGACCGCAATCGCCGCCAGGCATTCGATAGTCTCGAAGGGAGTTTCCAACTGCGTCATCAAAATGCCGGCGCTGCGGATCAAGTCAAGATTGGCTTCCAGGTCTGCGGGAGCCAGTTGCCCGTTCGCTCCGGCCACCACAACAATAGCGTTCTCGCCGGCCGGGCCTGTGGTGATGAGCGCTACTCCGGACGGGCCCGGAACGATCCCTACCGCCTCCGTCCGCACGCCCGATTCCTCCAGGCTCTCCCGAAGCTGCGCAGCGAAGGCGTCGCTGCCCAGCTTGCCCACCATGCTCACCTCTCCGCCCAGGCGTGCCGCCGCCACCGCCTGGTTCGCGCCTTTGCCTCCGGGAAACGTTTGAAAGCTCAGCCCGGCAACAGTCTCTCCCGCCCGCGGAATATGCGGAGTCGCGGCCACCAGATCAAGATTGATGCTCCCCACGACAACGATTGGCTTGCGCATGAATCCTTTCTCCGAAAAACAGGCGCAAGCGACCAGGACGATCGCTTGCGCCACCCCCTCAAATGGTCATCCTCTAGAAAACAAACTTCAGGGCGACTTGCATGTGCCGGCCGGGCCGGGCCCCGGTGACGTAGCCGAACTGGCTGTCAGGGTTGACCTGGCGGTCGTCCACTACGCAGGCGCAGCCGATGTCCGGCGTTGCGATGCTCGACCACTGCGTGTGGTTGAACACGTTGAACGCCTCCGCGCGAACCTGCACTTGCCGCCCCTCGCCGAATAACGGAAAAGACTTGCCCAGTGACATGTCCCAGTTGTTGATGCCCGGACCCTGCAAGTTATTGCGGCGCTCGTTCCCCCGGTGAGTGGCAATTCCCGTCACTGGGTCAGGAGGCGGTTCGGTATAGCAATCAGTGTTGAAGTAGTGGCTGAAGATGCGGTCTCCGCCCGACAGATTCGCATTACAGGTCTGATCAGGGACATCACCCATGTAGTCAAACGAACTGGTATAACCGTTGAACACCGTTACTGGACTGCCGGATTCAAAGGTGGTGATGGTGTTGAGCTGCCATCCCCCCACCGCCTCGCGCAGAAAGCGGTTGGAGAGATTTTTGCCCGGAAGTTCATACAGCAAGGCCGCCACAAAGCGGTGGGTATGATTGGCGTCGGACGGGCCGTAGGACCACTCCGGGTGCCACTGCCCGCCAATCGCCTGCACGCCGCTCTCGCCGCTTTCGCCGAAGAATGTATCCATCTGCTTTGACCAGGTGTAGTTGATGATGCTGGTAAGACCGTGCCACTGCTGGGTCTTCAGTTGCGTGGTAAGAGCGTGATAGTTGTTGCTGCGATTGTGATGCACCGCCCAAATAGAATCCCAGCGCTCGGGAGCGACTGAGGTGAGCGGGCGGGCGTCATAGTATTCGTCGCTGTTGAGATAGACGCCCTGGGGCGGGAGGTTGAGGTCGTACTGGGTGGTCAGTTTGGTGCCCTCCGAGCCGACATATCCCACTGTAGCCACCACGGCTTTTCCCAATTCCCGCTGAACATCCAGGCTCCAGCGTTGGATGTACGGGGTTATGGCGCTGTCGCTGTCGATGGTCTGCGGAGACTGCCGGCCGTAGAGTTCGCCGCCTTGCTCGCCAATCGGAACCGGCCAAGTGCCCTTCGGAATGGATACGGCGGCGGGGAAGGCATCGTTCAATGTGAAGTAGGTCTGGTTGGGATCGGAGGCATAGGTCGTGGAGTCATAAGTAACGCCGCCGTAGCCTGGGGAACTCCAGAACATCTGGTCCAGGAACTTGAAGCGCCCGGTCTCATAGAACATGCCGTACCCTGCTCGAACCACCGTCTTGTCGGTGAGACGGTAAGCCAGCCCAATGCGCGGGGCGAAGTTATTCTTGTCAGCCGGATACGGCGGGTTGTGGGTTCCCGGCGTCAGTCCCGGCATCACCAACCGGTAGCCCGGGTAGGAAAGATCCATCACGCCCCAGTAGTTGTCTACGCTGTACGCCGGAACTCCAACGTCATAGCGCAGTCCCAGGTTTACGCTCAGCTTCTGGGTGGCGTTCCAGGTATCGTTGAAATACGCGGAGTACTCCGGCATGCGGAACCAGAGGCTGCCGTCGCCGCCGGTCAGTGGCGTCCGCTGATTCATGTTGGCAACTGCGCCGGTTTCGAACTCCGCCAGCGTGTTCCAGCCGGAACCATCATTGCTGAGCGGCCCGCGACCGGTATAGTTGGTCGCTTCTCCGCAACCCGAGCAGTATCCGCCGATGTTGAGCGAGCGGATCACGTCGTTGTCGCGCTCGTCGCGCCGCTGCCAGTAAAATCCGAATTTCAGAGTGTGCCGCTTGATCACTTTGGCGGCGCTGTCAGACAGCTGGTAAATCGGCACCCATTGATACCAGTATTCGGTGGTCCCCAGGCTCAGGTATTGAAACTGTGGGTCCGCGAAGCTGACGGAGAAGGTGGCGTCGTTCTTGATGCCAAGTTGTTGCAGATCGTAGGGAGTGAATCCGGCGCCTCCGGTCGAAGTGTTCTGGAACAGGTCCGGAAGCCAGGTGGCCTGCATGAACTTGTTGATCTGTGCCGCCTGATTGCTGGCGTTCTGGGCGCGAGTCACGCTGAAGTTCACTTCGTTGGTAAAGGTGCTGCCGAAAGCGTGTACCCAGTGTCCCTGATAGCTGTCGGTGGTGTGCACCGGGCCATTCCCCAGCGCCAGTTCCGGTACCAAGCCGCCCTCGCTGAGCTTGGTCCCATAGTCGTGGGAGAAGCGGAAATACAAGCTGTCGCGGTGGGTCAGGTTGTAATCCACACGCGCCGAGTAGTTGTTGTCGTTAATTCCGTCAGTGGTGCTGCCAGACCAGTTGTCGAAGACGCCCGGGATGGGAGAGGTATAGCCGTTCGGCTCCGGGAAATGAGAAAGATAAGCCAGCGCCTTAGGATCCGGGTTGGGGATGATGTTGCCAGGAAACAGTTGCCGGGTTTGGGTTGCAGGATTGTAGGTCGAGGGATCGTAAATCACATACCGGCAGCCCGCCGGTGAACTGTCCGAACCATCGCACTGGCTCACATCCACGGCATTCGCCCCGGTGATCCAGGCACTGAAATCTCCGGCACGCTCGGCGTCGGTCGGCACATAGGCAGTGAATTGGTGCTGGCTGCGATTTCGTAGCTGCTCGAACGAGACGAAGAAAAACATCTTGTTCTTCCCGTCGAACAACTTGGGGATGTAAACCGGCCCACCGACTGTGAACCCATACTGATTTTGATGGTACGAGCTGCGGGGAACCTGGGTAAGAATGGAGTACGGGTCATTCGCGTTCAATCCCGCATTCTGAAAGAAGTCGTACGCGCTGCCGTGCAATTGGTTGGTGCCGGACTTGGTTGTGAGGCTGATCTGGCCCACATCGCGGCCGTATTCCGCCGAGTAGTCCACGACTTCAGCCTTCACTTCCTGCACCGCGTCCATATTGACGTTCGTCACCGGACCTTCAACCCAGTTGTCGTTGTTGTTGAGGCCGTCAATGTAATAGCCGACGCCGTATTCTGTGCCCCCGACGTTCAGCTGTTTGGCGCCGGTGCTGGTGGCCGAAGCCAGTCCCCAGGCGGTGCGCGTGTTGTCTCCCGTCCCGCTGTTGAACATGGGTACGATCTGGGCGTAATTCAGAAAGCTGCGGCCTTCAATCGGCAGATCGCGCACGAACTTGTTCTGGATGACCTCGGAAACGTTGGCGTCGTCGGTCTTGACCAGTGACGCCGCGCTGGTGACAGCGACGACCTCCGCAACTCTGCCCACCGTCAGAGTGATATTCACCCGGCGCGTGGTTCCATTCTCCAGCGGAACCGCAGTGGAAACGGCTTTGGCAAAGCCCTCTCCAACGACCGCCACTCTGTAGTTGCCGGCAATCAGGTTGGGGAACTGATAGTCCCCTGACGTATCGGTGGTGGCGGTCCACTCCACGCCGGTGTCGGTATTGGTCAAGGTCACGGCGGCGCCGGCGATCACCGCCTTTTGCGGGTCCGTCACCGTGCCCACGATACTGCTGGTAATCACCACCTGGGCCAGCAACCCGGTGGCAAGAAGTAAACATACCTGTGATACGAGCGCCGCGTGATTTCGCATAAATTCCTCCCCAGCAAACCCGAGTTCCTTCATGCTTGCAGCCATGCCGCGTTTCGGTACGGCGGGCCGAAACGAGGCTGAATTGAAACGTTTCTTTGAAACGTTTCAATTTATTCGGGAGGAATGTAACTCCGGGTTTCGCCGGTTGTCAAGCGAAATGAGTACATGGCTTCGCCGGGAGCTTTCCCAACCCTGAGTCATCTTCGCAGCCGCGCCGGAAGAGGCCAAGGCCAATGGTCCCAACGGCTGCCGAATTCAACTTTCCACGACTCAAAGCGAGCGCGTGGTTCCTGGGGTCGAGTGTTTTCGCGTGCTTGCCGTCGTCCGGAGAGCGGGTCCCACCGAGTTGCGGATTTTGAGTTCGGTCTGCAGCACTATTCTTTTAGGCGGCTGTTTCAAGCCGTTGATGCGCGTCAACAGCAGCCGCGCGGCCGTGGTGCCCAGCTGA
>Ga0335083_10010322_pt1 | contig 11292 bp, 9 predicted proteins | sample Lox_Sample_42_FD_206716 | JGI IMG/M metagenome (GOLD analysis project Ga0335083, IMG submission 206716) | Soil microbial communities from Loxahatchee National Wildlife Refuge, Florida, United States - Lox_Sample_4.2 | ecosystem: Environmental > Terrestrial > Soil > Wetlands | place: USA: Florida... | reverse complement strand
GGTCGCAGGCGGCGACCATGCCTTGCACCGTTCCTCCCCCGTTGACGTCGATGAACGGAAAGCCGTATCGGATGAACTCGTCGCCCATGTGAACCACGTTGCTCTTCGTGAAGAAGACGACGGAATCGCCGTCGGTGTGGGCGGCCGGGAAATGGATGATTCGAATGTCCTCGCCGTTGAAGTGAACCGTCATCTCGCGATCGTAGGTGATCACCGGCAGGGCCGCTTTCGGCTGCGGCGGCTGCTGAAATTTGAGCGCGCCGCCGTTGCCGCCGGTGCTGCCGTTTTCCAGGCGCTTTCGGAGATTGTCGTTGGCGATGATCGTGGCGCCGCGCTGCCCGAACGCGATGTTTCCATCGGTGTGGTCGCTGTGATAGTGCGTATCCACCACGAATCGCACCGGCTTGTCGGTGATCCCGATGCCCTTTAGCGCCGCTTCAATCTTGTCCGCGAGAGGGGCGTATTCCGTATCAACGATCAGGATGCCGTCATCGCCTACAGAAGCCGCGATATTGCCGCCCGCGCCTTCCAGCATGTAGACGCTGCCTGAAACCTTCGTGACCTTGATCTCCACCTTGGAAAAATCCTGCGGCTGCTGCGCGGACACGACGCTCGGCAGACACAGAAGCGCGATCAGGCAGAACTTGCGCATGAGCAGTTCCCCTCCCTTGAAGCGGCCGGATTCTACCACCGAAACGCGTGCAAATCGCGACGCACGGTCGTGCTACAGTGCAGCGCCGGGGGCGCAGATGGCAAGAGCAAGCGCGAATTCGATCATCGCGAGCGCGATCTTACTGTGTTGCCTCGCGCCCGGCGTTCGCGCGGCGCAAGACGCGAACGCAGCGAAAGGAATTGGCGAGGCGCTTTATCGCGAGCGCTGCGCCTCGTGCCATGAGGGACAGGTCGCGCGCGCCCCGGTCCGGGCGGCGCTTGCGCTCATGTCGAGGCAAGACATCAGAATCGCGCTGAGCACCGGAAACATGCGCACCCAAGCCGCGAATCTTGCGCCCGAGCAAATCGACGCGCTCGCTCAATTGCTCTCCGATCGCGAGGCGGCGCACGAACAAGTCGCCGCCGACGTCGACCTGTGCCCGGCGAGCGCCCCGGGGTTCACGCCTGAGTCCAACCAACCACATTGGAATGGCTGGGGCGTCGATGCAACGCAGCACCGATTTCAGCCCGAGGCGATGGCGCGGCTGAGTACCGATCAAGCTCCCCGGCTGAAATTGAAGTGGGCGTTTGGATACGAGGACGCGAATCAAGCCTACGCGCAGCCGGCGGTGGTCGGCGGCAGACTCTTTGTCGGAAGCGCCGGGCGCAGAGTCTATTCGCTCGATGCGAAGAGCGGCTGCATCTACTGGAAGATTCAGACCGATTCCCCGGTTCGCACCGCGATCACCGTTGGCGCTCTCGGCAATCGCTGGGCCGCGTACTTTGGCGATCAGCACGGCAACGTCTACGCCGTCGACGCCTCGACTGGAAACATTCTGTGGAAGACGAGCCTCGATTCGCATCCCGACGTGCACGTCACCGGCGCGCCGACGCTGGCTGATGGCCGGCTCTATGTGGGCGTGTCCTCGCTGGAAGAAGTGAGCGGCGCGGACGCGAAAGACGAGTGCTGCAAATTCCGCGGGAGCCTTTCCGCGCTCGACACGGCGACCGGCAAAGTGATCTGGAAAAGCTACACGATCGCCGAAGAGCCGAAGCCGACCGGCAAGAACAAGAACGGCGTGCAATTGTGGGGGCCTTCCGGCGCGGGAATCTGGTCGTCGCCGACAATCGACCTGAAGAGGCACACCGTCTACGTGACCACAGGCGACAATTATTCCGATCCGCCGACGAACACGTCGGACGCGTTCATGGCCTTCGACATGGACACGGGCAACCTCCTGTGGTCGAGCCAGACCACGAAGGGGGACGCGTACAACGTCGATTGCGACATCCCGGACGACGCACAGGTGAATTGCCCGAAATCCGGCGGGCCGGATTTCGATTTCGGCTCGTCGGCGATTCTGGTCGATCTGCCGAACGGCAAGCGCGCACTGGTCGCCGGAGCGAAATCCGGAATCGTCTACGCGGTCGATCCGGATCGGCAGGGCAAGCGATTGTGGCAGCGGCGCGTGGGACGCGGCGGCACACTCGGCGGCGTGCAGTGGGGCTCTGCGGCGGACGCGGACAATATCTATGTTGCGGTATCCGACGTGCAACGGCGCGCCGCTCCGGCGGGATCGGCGGCGGGCCGCGACTCCGTCTACGGCGTGCCTTACGAGCTCGATCCGAAGATCGGCGGCGGCCTCTTCGCGCTGAGACTCGACACCGGCGCGGTCGTCTGGCACACGCCGCATCCCGGCTGCACGCGGCCCGGATGCAGTCCGGCACAATCGGCCGCGGTGACGGCGATTCCGAAAATCGTGTTCTCCGGCGGAGTGGACGGCCACCTGCGCGCGTATTCCGCGAAGGACGGCAAGATCGTCTGGGACGCCGATACGCAGCAGGAGTACAAGACGGTGAACGGCGTGAAAGCAAGCGGCGGATCGATCGACGAATCGGGCCCCGTCGTCGTGGACGGAATCCTGTACGTCAATTCGGGATACTTCTTTCAAGGCAGCACGGCCGGCAACGTCCTGCTGGCGTTTTCTGTGGACGGCAAATAGCCCGCCCTTCGCGGTACGATCTTTCATAGCATGGCCATCGCGCTGAACAATTCCGTGAAATATCTGAAGGGCGTCGGCCCGCAGCGCGCGGCCACGCTCGAAGAGCGCGGCATCACGACCGTCGGCGACCTGCTCGGCTACCTTCCCTTCCGCTACGAAGACCGCATCCGCTTCACGCCCATCGCGGAGATGATTCCGGGACAGGTTTACACCGCGCTTGCGGAGGTGGGCGCGGGAGGCGGCAGCACGGTTCGCTTCGCGCGCGGGCGCGGGCCTGTGTTTCACGTGACGCTGAAGGATTCCTCCGGCTCGCTGCACGCGCGTTTCTTTCACGGCGCGTATCTCGAAGGCCGCTTGAAGGAAGGGCAGCGGCTCGTCCTGCACGGCAAAGTGGAAGGCGACCCCTATCGCGGCGGGCGGCGCGAAATGGTGAATCCGCAGATCGAGTTGGTCGGAGCCGCAGACGAGGCGTCCGTCGATTCCACCGAAGTGGGCCGCATCGTTCCAGTGTACGAGGCGATCGGCGGGATCAGCTCGCGGATGCTGCGCCGCATCATCTTCGGCGTGTTGCGCGATTTCGATGGCAACCTGCCCGACCCGCTGCCCGAAGAAATCCGCCAGCGCTTTCGTTTTCCCACGCGGCGTGAAGCTCTCATCTACGCTCACTTCCCGCCTAAGGATGAAAGCCTCGAACTGCTCAACAGTTTTCGCAGTCCGGCGCAGGTGCGGCTGATCTTCGAGGAGTTCTTCTACTACCAACTGGCGCTCGCGCTGCGCCGCCAGCGGGATCAGCGGCAATCCGGCCTCGCGATGCGCGTCCGCGAAGATAGAGTGCGCGACGCGCTGAAGCGCATCCTGCCGTTCAAGCCGACCGCGGCGCAGAAGCGCGTGCTGGCAGAAATCGCCGCCGATCTGGAGCGGCCGCATCCGATGCACCGGCTGCTCGAAGGCGACGTGGGCAGCGGCAAAACGATCGTGGCGCTCGAGGCGGCGACGATCGTGATCGAAAACGGCTACCAGGTCGCGCTGATGGCGCCCACGGAAATTCTGGCGGCGCAGCATTTTCTCTCCGCGCGGCGCGTGTTTCAGGCCGTCGGCTACGGCGTCGATCTGATCGTCGCGGGACAGAAGCGCGCGGAGCGCGAGGCAGTGCTTGCGCGCGTGGAAAGCGGCCAGACGCACATTCTGGTTGGGACGCACGCGCTGATTGAAGATCCCGTGAAGTTTCACCGGCTGGGACTCGTGATCGTCGACGAGCAGCACCGCTTCGGAGTCCTGCAACGCAAGCGGCTGATCGAGAAAGGCGCCTCGCCGCACGTGCTGGTGATGACCGCGACGCCGATTCCGCGCACTCTCGCGCTCACTCTCTACGGCGATCTCGATCTCTCCGTGATCGGCGAGATGCCGCCGGGCCGCACGCCGGTCGTCACGCGATGGGCGCACGAGACGCAGCTCGCCGGCGTGTGGGAGTCGCTGCGCCGCGAAATCGCGCGCGGGCGGCAAGCGTTCGTGCTCTACCCGGTGATCGAGGAGTCGAAGCAGGAGCTCAAAGCGGCGACGCTCGAATACGAGCGGCTCGCCAAGACTGTATTCCCGAAGCTGCGGGTCGGCCTGTTGCACGGCCGCCTGAAGAACGAGGAAAAAGACGCGGTGATGGAGCGGTTCCGCCGCGGCGAGACCCATATTCTGGTGGCAACCACCGTGATCGAGGTGGGCGTGGACGTGCCGAACGCCACCGTGATGGTGATCGAGCACGCCGATCGTTTCGGATTGGCGCAGCTGCATCAGCTTCGCGGGCGGATCGGGCGCGGCTCGGAGAAGTCCTATTGCGTCCTCGTCGCGCCGAAGTCGATCAAGGGAGACGCGAAAGAGCGCATCGAGACGATGGTGGCCACATCGAATGGATTCGAGATTGCCGAGCGCGACTTGAAGCAGCGCGGCCCGGGCGAGTTTTTCGGCACGCGCCAGCACGGCGACGCGGCGTTTTCCTTCGCGCAGCCGCTGCGCGATCACGAACTGCTCGAGCTCGCGCGGCGCGAAGCGTTTGCGCTCGCCGAAAATCCGGAGCGAGCCAGCGAAATCGTGACGCGGCTGGAAGCGTCCAGCCCGGCGTGGCAGAAGCGCTATCAACTGGCGTCGGTGGGATAGCGGGGAGCGGGACCGTGCGCGTGATCGCGGGAAAGTTTCGCAGCCGAGCGCTGAAGGGTCCGGGCACGATGCGCCTGCGCCCGACGAGCGACCGGCTGCGCGAAACTCTCTTCAACGTCCTCGGTCCCGCAGTCGAGGATTCCCTCTTCATCGACCTCTACGCGGGCACGGGCGCGGTTGGAATCGAAGCGGTCAGCCGAGGGGCGCGGCAGGTGATCCTGGTTGAGTCCAACGCCAAAGCCGCCCGGCTGATCCAGCAGAATCTGGCCGCGCTCGGCATTCGCGCCGAGGCGGAGCTGATCGAGGCCGACGCCATCGCAAGTTTGAAGCGAATCTCCGCGCGGCACCTGCTGGCCGATTTCATCTTTCTCGATCCGCCGTACGACGAAGCGGACGAGCCTGACCGCCTGCTCGAATTCCTGGACGCGTCCCATGTGGTCGCGCCGCAAGGCGTCGTGATTGTCGAGCATCGGACCGGCGCGGAACTTCCCGATCGCCTCGACCGGCTGGAGTGCGTCCGCGAACTGGAGCAGGGCGACGCCACTCTGAGCTTCTACCGGCTCGCCGCAGCCGCCTGAGCCGGACCCTGCATCCGAGCAGGGTATAATGGCCGGACCCATGGCGCCCCTTCTGCAGGCCGAGGCCCCTCCGCGCGCGGACGACCTGATCGAACTCTCGCCGCACGCGCGCCTGCCCCGGCTCGACTTGGGCATCGACTGGGGCAAACCTGCGGACGAGTTTCGCACCAGCCTCGCGAGCCTCTTCCGCGGGCCGAGCGCGCCGAAGGATTGGGAGACGGCGCGGAATCGCATTCTGCGAGTCCAGTGGATTGAAGGCCGGCTGCCGGGCCGTGCGTTCACGGCGTCGAGCCTGTGGCACGTGATTCTGATCTGGCTGCTGACCCTGCCGATCTGGGGCTTCCTGCCGCAAAGCACGCCGAATCTGGCCCCGGTGCAAATCGAGCTGACGTGGTATCCCACGCAGGTGGACCTGCCGCCGATCTCGCTGCCCGCCGCGAAGCCGAAACGAGCCGCGCAGCCGAAAAAGCCGGTCGAGGCAGCGAAACCGGCGGAGGAGCGCGGCGCCGATGCATTTCACCCGAGGCAGACGATCCTTTCGGTTCCGATTCGCGTAACGCATCCCCGGCAAACTCTGATTCGGCCCGATGCGCCGGACACGCCGCCGAAAATCGTGCCCCAGCTGCCGAACATCGTGCAGTGGAGCGCTCCCGAACTGGCGAAGCCGAAGTTTCCCGTCGCTCCGTCGGCCTCCGCGCCGAAGATACAGGAGCGCACGGTGCAGAACGTGGCCGCGCCCGAATTGCGGAACACGGAAAAGAAGCCGGGGCCGCTCAACATCGAAGCCCAGCCGGTGACCATTGCGCGGCCGAAGATTCCGCTGAGCGCGATGTCCGCGCCGGTGACGCGCGAGCATGCGGCGAAGCCGGACGCCGCAGCTCCCGAAATCGGCGGGGCGCAGAACGATCCGAACATGCGCAATGTGATCGCTCTTTCGGCGACGCCGGGACCCCCCGCGCCGATATCGACCGTGCCGGAGGGAAATCTGGCGGCGCGCATTTCGATTTCACCCGCGGGCACGAAACCGGGAGAGCCGGGCGGAAGCGAGAAGAGCGCAGCCAGCAGCGCCGGTGGAAGCGGTGGAGCGTCTCCCGGTGCGATCGCGGCGGGAGGCGCCGGCGGCAGCGCGAGTTCCCTGCCCGCAGCCATCAGCATCAGCGGCGCCAGCGAGCCGCGGCCCAGCGCAGGCGGCGGAGGCGGAGGGATCGCCTCGGGAGCAGGCCGCGCCGGAAAGCTGAACCTGAATCCCAAGACCCCGTATCAGCCGAGCGTCAACACGCGCCGTGCGCCAGCCGACGCGAGCGCGCTCGATCCCAGCCTGCCGCCGGAAAAGATTCTCTCCGGCGAAGTGTTTACCATGCACGTGAACCGGCCGAATCTGACGAGCGCTGCGGGAAGCTGGATCTTGAGCTTCGCGGAGCTGGAAGAGGGCGAAGACCCGCCGTACAGGCACAAAGACCCGCTGGCCGCGCCGGTGCCGATGCAGATGTCCGACCCGAAGTATCCGCCCGAGCTGATCAAGGGCCACGTGCAGGGCGAAGTGGTGCTCTACGCGATCATTCGCAAGGACGGGTCAGTGGACAGCATTCAGATCGTGCGCGGTCTCGATCCGCAGCTCGACCGCAACGCGATCGACGCCTTCAGGCAGTGGACCTTTCAGCCCGCCACGCGGGCCAGGGTGCCTGTGGATTCCGAAGTCGTGATCCACGTGCCGTTCCGCTATCAGGACCCGCATGATTACGCGCCGCGGTAGCCCCGGCCGCCCTCAGGCAGACAGCGTCTTCATCAGCCGCGAAATCTCTTCCGGCGTGTTGTAGATGTGCGGCGAAATGCGCAGCGCGTTGTCGCGCAGGCTGACGGAAATCTGCGCGGCGCTCAGCTTTTCGTGCAGCGCCGCAGTGTCTTTCGGATCGGGCGCCGAAATGCATACATACGGTCCGCGGCGCTCGCGCTCCGCCGGCGAGGCGAGCACGCACGGCGTGCTCGGCAGGCGCTCGATGATTTCGCCCACGAGCCCGTCGATGTAGCGCTGCGCGGCGTCCACGCCGATGCGCTCGACGAAATCGAGCGCCGAATCCATCGCGGCGAGATTCGTGAAGCTGGCGGGCTCGGCGGAATCCCAGCGGCGAGCGCCGGGCGCGGGCCGCATGTTGCCCATCGTGGGCATCGCGTGAAATTCCCGCGCGCCCTCGAGGGCCATGAAGTAAACCGCGCCGAGCGGCAGGCGCTCCGTCCATTCACTCGCCACCCAGAAGAAGCCCGTGCCGTACGGCCCGAAAAGCCATTTGTATCCGCTGCAGACGGCCATCGTGGCGCCCAGCTCCCGGATGTCGACCGGCATGCCGCCGCAACACTGCGTGATGTCCAGCAGCAGCGCCGCGCCGGATTTCTCGCAAGCGCGCCCAACGCGAGCCGCGTCGAGCTTGGCTCCGTTATCGAATCGGACGAGGCTCGCGGACACCACGCGCGTCCGCGGGCCGATCTGCTCGACGTAGTCGTCCGCGGAAATGAACCGTCCGCGCGGCTCAACCAGGCGCACGCGGAGCTTTCCCGCTTCCTGGTAGCGCAGCCACGTCGAGAAATGCGCGGGAAACTCGCCGCGCCCCACCAGCACCTCGTCGCCCGGCTTCCAGTCAATGCCCGCGGCAACGGCCGCGAGACCGGCGCTCGCGCCCGTGGTGACCGCGACCTCGTCGGCGCGGCCGCCGATCAGTCGCGCGACTCTCTCGCGAATGCGATCGGGGAGATCGAAGTACGCGCTGTCCGGAAGCCGGTACGGATGCTTCTTCCATTCGAGCGCGGCAACCGCTTCCCGCGCGGCGACCAGCGGCATCGGGCCTTGAAGCGCGGCGTTGAGGTAAGTGACGCCTTCGAAATCGGCGAACTCAGCGCGATAGTTGGCTTGCACAGCCGTCGTTTCGTTTCTCATGCCGCGATTTTATCGAGGAGGGCCAAGCGCGAAAAGCGCCGCGCCGGCCGCCGCAGCGGACAAATTGGACCGTGGACTCCGGGGCCGCTAGAAGTGGCCGCGCAGCTCGCGAAACGCGGCGAGGATCAGCAGTTTGCCGGTGCCGCTTTCAAGCTCGGACTTTTCCAGCTCCCACGTGGCCGAATGTGGAATGAAAACGGCGTTCAGTCCCGACTGGAGCGCCGGATTGATGTCGCTGCGCGGGCTATTGCCGATCATCCAGCCGTGGGCCTTCACGATCTTGAATTGTTCGATCATGCGCCCGTAAGTGTCCGCGTCTTTTTCGAGCACGATTTCAATCGCCTCGAAGTAGGACTGCAATCCGGATCGCTCGACCTTCGCGGCCTGTTCGGCGGGTTCTCCCTTGGTCAACAGGATCAGGCGGTGCCGCTTGGCCAGATAGACGAGCGTTTCGGGAACGCCTTCGAGAATGTGCGGCGGCGTGCCTTCCAGCTCCTTCGCCATCCGCTCGATTTCCTTCACGATTTCGCGCCGCGCCGAATTCCCGGCGAGCTTCAGATACGTGTCCTCCAGCGAGCGGCGGAAGCTGCGCACGCCGTAGCCGTGCTGGCGAATGTTGCGGCGCTCGGTCTCGTTCAGAATGTGGCGGATGTACTCGCGCGTGTAGCCGAGATGCTCGAGCGTGGAGATGAAATCGTCGATCGCCTTCTCGAAGAAAATGTTGTTTTCCCAGAGAGTGTCATCGGCGTCGATCAGAAGTGTGTGGCGCGCCATCGGATGGTCCCAAAACCAAATCTTGCTTCAGCGCGGGAGAGAAGAGAAGGAAATTCTTGCGGCGAGCGGCGATGCGTGCCGCGGAAAGCTCAGGCGGGAGCGGGAAGGAACTCGTAGCGCTCGATCCGTGCGGCCACGCCCCGGCGTCCGTTGTGCGATTCCACGCGAAGCACTCGGCCGTAGCAGCGGATGTGGACGTCTCCGGCGAGGGTGATCTGCTGCGGGAGCGTCAGGACGAACTCGATCGAACTGCCCGTTTCGACGGACGCCTCGATCATGAAGTAAAGACCGCGAAAGCTGACGTCGCGGGTCTCGCCTGTCTTTTCGGTGACGCCGTTTTCGGCGCTGAACCGGACCCGCAGCGGAAGCATCATTGAAAAACGCCGTGCGGCGCGGCGCTCCACACCGTTTTCCATGAGACCTCCGTGCCCCGCGAGTCGCCCAAACCTATCATCGGTCCATGGCCCGCGCAACGGCTTTTCGGCGCGAAAACGGCGGATATGAGTACCACAACTCGTGCCTTGCGGCCGAGCCGTGGCCGCAATCGGACTTGGAACGCGGGACCCGGCGCATCCGTTTGACCTGAGCCTGCCCTGCCGCTAGGATGGGACGCAATGGAGCATGCCGACACTCGCGAAGACAGGCGCAACCATCCTCGCGCCCAGCTTCGGCTTCCGGCGCGAATTCGCTGGCAAGGCCCCCTGGGTATGCGAGTGGAGGTGACGGAAACGGTGGACGTATCGCGCGAGGGCGTGCTGCTTCGTCGCAATGAGGCGTGCGAGCCCAGGACGCGGGTCTGGCTGGTGTTCCCCTACGAACGCGCCGGCGGCGCAGCCGCGCAGCCGGAGGTGCCCGGGCGAGTTACTCGAGTCGCGCCGGACGAGAGTGGCGGCTACTGGGTCGCCGTGCGCCTGGAGGTGCCGCAGCGCTGCGCTCCGCGCCCGGCCGAACAGGAGCGGCGCCGCTCCGAGCGCGTGGCGTTCGCGCTGCCGATCTTCGTGCGGCTGGACGGGACGCCGTGGCCCGAAGAATCCATGACGCGGGACCTCTCGCGCAATGGCGCGCGCTTCGAAACGTCGCATATTTACGCCGCGGGCGAGACCGTCATCGCGCAGATTCCGTGGGGCGAATGGTCGAAGAAGGGCGAGCTCCGGGGACGAGTGGTCCGCGTGGAAAGCGTGCCGGATTCGCCGGGTCCCGCGCCGATGGCGAACCCGGAAAAGGGCGCGAGCGCGATCGTCACTGCGGTGGCCGTGGAGTGGCTGAACGGTGACGGCGCGGCCCATGCCGCGAAGCCGTCAGCCGCATGAGCGCCCGCCTGCTCGGATACTCTCGCCGTGGCTGACGTCTTTCATCGCAGCTTCTTTCTCGAAGGGCCCGCGGGTCGCCTCGAAGCGCTGCTCTGGACCTCGTCGGCGCCGAACCCCGGCTTTGCCGCTCTCGTCTGCCACCCGCATCCGCTCTACGGCGGCACGATGCACAACAAGGTCGTCTATCAAGCCGCGAAGGCGCTGCATCAAAAAGGCGCTCCCGTGCTGCGTTTCAACTTTCGCGGCGCCGGCCGCAGCGAAGGCGAACATGACAAAGGCGCCGGCGAACAAGGCGATGTCCGCGCCGCGCTCGACTATCTGGCGGCGGAGTTTCCGGGCAAGCCGATCGTGCTCGCGGGATTCAGCTTTGGTTCGTCGGTCGGCTTGCGGGTCGGATGCAAAGATTCGCGCGTGTCGCGCCTGATCGCGCTCGGGCTGCCGGTGAACAACGTCGATGTTTCGTATTTGCGCGAGTGCGCGAAACCAAAGCTCTTCATTCAGGGAGGTCGCGATGAGTTCGGCTCACGCGAAAAATTGGAAACCGCGTACGCGACTTTTTCCGAACCGAAGAAACTTGTCTTCATCGACGGTGCGGACCACTTCTTCACCGATCAACTCGACGAAATCGCTCCCGTGATTCACGATTGGCTGGACTCGCAGGCCTGACCAGGAGGGGCGTTGCCGCTAGGTCTTGCGTTCGAACAATTTCAGGAATTGGTCGCGCGGCGCCGGCTCGACGGAGATTACCTCGAGGTTGGCTCGCACGTGCGCGGCGCTGCTCATGCCCACAAGCGCCGTGGTGACGCCGGGCACGGAGCGCGCGAACTGCAGGGATTGTGACACGTTGCTCGCCAGTCCAAGCGCCTCGCCAATGTACGGCGGCAGATTTCGGGTGAGCT
>Ga0335083_10010319_pt1 | contig 11294 bp, 9 predicted proteins | sample Lox_Sample_42_FD_206716 | JGI IMG/M metagenome (GOLD analysis project Ga0335083, IMG submission 206716) | Soil microbial communities from Loxahatchee National Wildlife Refuge, Florida, United States - Lox_Sample_4.2 | ecosystem: Environmental > Terrestrial > Soil > Wetlands | place: USA: Florida... | reverse complement strand
TCCGACCCGCCGGCGCCAACAGGGGACGAGCAGGCACCGGGCGCGGCAACCGGGCTAGCCGCACGGCTCCTCGACATTCTGCGTACCCGCCCGGACGGCGCTGCCGGGGTCGGGGCGGTAGTGCACTGGGAACAGTTCGCGCCGCTCATCGTCAGGCAGGCTAGGCCGAAACCGCAGAATGGCGCCGGCCCGCGCCGTGAGCCCTGGACGACGAGCCTCGCTCCGGTACTGCCGGAGCTGCGCTATGTGCATTTGCTCCGGCGAGCCGGATCCCCCGGCGGCGATCCCGCCACGTTGCGCGCTGCGCACTGGCAATGGATCGGCTTCTTCACCTGGGCGCAGCTGTCGCACCTGACTATCGCCTACGAAGACCTTGTCGCCGACCCTGAGCAAGTCGCCAAGGTGGTTCTCGGCTACCTGGGCGAGCCCCGTCGCGACCTGGCGGCCATCGCACCTCGGCCGACCCGTCACCCGGTGCGCAGGCAATCTCGGACCACCACGCATCGTGCAACGCGAGCCTCGGTGAGCGTTGTCGTGGTGACACATAACGAAGGCGAGAACCTGCCACTGACAGTCGCCGGTATACGGGCGACCGTCCCTGACGCCGTAGAAGTCCTCGTCGTGGACGACCAGTCCACGGATCGCAGTCTGGCGCTGTTGGACCGCGATGACGTCTGCGTGGTGACGACTCGGGAGCGTGGCGGGGTCGTCGGTGCCCGCAACGCGGGAGCGCAGGCGGCCACCGGCGAAATCCTCGTCTTCGCCGATGCTCACGTCGACCCCGCCGCGGGCTGGCTTGAGTCTCTCGTCTCGGCTCTCGGAGACCCCTCGGTCGCCTGCGCCGCCCCGGTGATCACCGAGATGAACCATCGGCAGGCTCGGGGTTACGGATTCACCTGGAACGCGCCGGCGATGCGCATGCACTGGCTGCGCGGTCCCCGTTCCGATGTGCACGAGGTGCCTTTTGCGTGCGGCTGCCTGATGGCGTTCCGCAGGGACGATTTCGAACGCGTGGGAGGCTTCGACGCCGGCCTGGTGCGCTGGGGCTCTGAAGATGCGGAAATCGGGCTCAATCTGTGGCGGCGTGGCCGCGCGACCGTCGTGGTCCCGCAGGCCCAGGTAGCTCATCTCTTCCGGCCCGCCGGGCCCTATGACGTGGCCGGGCATCTGGTCATCCATAACTCGCTGCGCGTCGCGGCGACTCACTTGCCGGCCGAGAGCTTGACCAAGGTCATCGCCGCCACCCGGCAGTACGCTGCGTTCCCCCTGGCGTACGCACAACTCACCGATAGCAACGTGTGGGCCAGGCGTGACGACATCGCGCGGCACACCCGCCACGACGGCGCTTGGTTCCTCGACCGGTTCCGGATCGACGCGCTTCGATGAGGCCGCCCCCCCCCCGAGCTGGGAAGGAAGTGACGCCACCATGAGCGTGGTCGTGCTCGGTATGCATCGCAGTGGCACCTCCGTGGCAACGCGGGTAGTGAACCTCCTGGGCGTACCGATGTGCCGGCCAGCGGACCTGCTTCGGGGACATGCCGGGAATGAGCGCGGCCACTGGGAGTCAACATCGCTCGCGAGGGAAAACGAACGGCTTCTGCACACGCTCTCCGCCCGGTGGTGGTGTCCCCCGGACAGTGCGAGTCAGGCCGAAGCGCTGGCCGCTGACGAAGTGGCTGTCGAGCGCGCCCGCCGGACCTTTACGGCCAGTTACCCGACCCCCCAGTGGGTATGGAAAGATCCCAGGCTGTGCTTGCTCCTGCCGTTCTGGCGCCAGGTGCTCCCGGGACGGCCGGTAGCCCTGATCGTCTACCGAGATCCGGCCGAGGTCGCCGCGTCCCTCCAGGCGCGCAACAGCATCTCCATCGGGTTCGGTCTCGCGCTATGGGAGCGGTACGTCGCCTTGAGCTTCGACGGTTCCCGTGGGATGCCGACGCTGGTCTGCAGCTACGGCAGCCTGGTCGCCGACCCTGTCGCGTGGGCCGAGCGCGTCACGCGGTTCCTGACCGAGAACGGCATCGAGGCGCGTATGCCGGCCGTCGCGGCCGGCATACGCGCCTTCGTCACCAGCGGCCTGCGGCACACAACATCGCCGCCTGAGATCACCGGTCAGCTGACCGCCACGCAACGTGGCTGGTACGAGCACCTCGATGCGCTCAGCCGCGAGCAGGTGACCCCCGGTGTCACCGCTCTGCTGCCGGCCGCCAGGCCAGCGCCGGAATCGGGGCCCGAGGCAATCGAGATGATGCGCGCCGCCCGCGTTGCGTTCGGCTTGCGGGCCGGCGGGCCGCAGGCGAACGGCTCGGCCGAACCGAGGCGACCGCCCGTCAAGGTGCTCGACGCCAGACCGGTGCCACGCAGTTTCCCCCGATCGCTGGTCAGTGTGCTGATGCTGCCTGGAGGTCGCGCCGCCAGTGCGGCTGACGTGCGCCGGCTCGCGCCCCGGCTCCCGGCCGACGCTGAGATTGTCACTGTCGTCACGCCGGACGATGTCACCGCTGGTGACACGAGCCGCGAACCGCCCGAACGGCCGGAACTGCTCGAGGTACGCCGTGAGGAGAGTCTGTCGCTCGCCCAGCGGCTGAATCTGGCGGCAGAGGTGGCCCGTGGCGATATTCTCGTTGTTTTCGCTGGTTGTCCCGTGACACCACGGCCCGGGTGGCTGCCGGTCCTGCGCCAGGCACTCCAGCGCCATGAGAACTGTGCGGTCGTGGCACCTGCCCTGCGCGCCCGGCGGGCAGCACAGGTGGCCTACGGGCTGACCACCGACCCGCTGCTGGTCGACATCGACTGGCATGTCGGGGACGGGGACCGAGCCAAGGCTTTTCCTGTGTGGTCGGCTAGCGCTACTGCGTTCGTCACCACTCGCCGGCACTTCGAGGCCGTCGGAGGCTTCGACGGCGGGCTGGTCGGAGCCAGCCGTGAGGACATTGACTTCTGCCTGAGACTTTGGCGGGCCGGGTGGAACTGCCTGGCGGTGCCCACATCTGAGGTGCTGGTCGAATTCGACACGCCCGCCGCTACAGAGCTCGAACTGCTGACGAACATGCTCCGGCTCGGGATGGTGCACCTGGGTCCCGACCAGCTGCGCGAGCAGATCGAGTATCTATCCGGATGTGACGCTTTCCCCGCGGCGTTGAGCCGGGTCACGGCGGGCGATGCCGGGATACGACGCAGCATTGTCACGGCATTGTCCTGGTATCGGACTGCGGATCTGCTGGCAGCGCCCGCACCGCGGGGCATGCAGCCGACGTTGAGTGGCGGAAGGGATGAGTCATGACCGTGGCGCAGGCCGATGGGACCGCCGTAATCAGGACCAACGCTAAGACAGAGCGGATCGCCCGCTCGTTCGTTGACCAGAACCGGCGAGCCTGGGATCATCTCGCGACCTTCGGCAGCTCAGCGTCCGACCCGTGGGACATGCCTGCGACCACGGCCGAGCTGCGCAGCTGGGTCGACGAGCTCGGCTGGCTGCCCTGGTCACAGCTCCAGACCGTACTCGTGCTTTGTGGCGCGGGCGGTCAGCAGGCGCCGACCTTCGCACGGCTCGGCCTTACGGTCACGGTGGCTGACATCTCGGCCGGCCAGCTGGCCATCGACCGGCGGGTGGCCGCACGTTTCGGTGTCGGTATCGAGGCGATCAGGGCGGACGTCCATGACCTGTCCGCACTTGCCGGACGGCGATTCGATCTGATCTACCAGCCGGCCTCGACCTGCTATCTGGCCGATCCGCGCATCTGCTACGCCAACGTGGCCGGCCTGCTCGCACCCGGCGGCCTGTACCTGTCCGAGCATTGGAACCCGGCGCAGATCCAGCTCGGTGCCGTCGACCGCTGGGATGGCGGTGCCTACCGGGTGATCCACGCGAGCGGTACTGGCGAACCGCTCCGGATCACGCACCCCAGTTTGGACGGGGGCCCCGACTGCGTCTATTTCGCGCACCGGATGAAGGATCTCGTAGGGGGGATCTGCGAGGCCGGTTTCGTCATCGAGCGGTTTGGCGAACGGGGCCTGGTCGATCCGGAGGCGGAGCCGGACAGTCCTGGGCATGTCGGCAGCTACCTGCCGTCGTTCTTCCAGATACTGGCCCGTCGCACCGCGGCCGGTCCGCGTCCTCGCGTGCGGCGGGCGCAATCGTCATCCCCGAGGCTCGTGCGGCTCCCGGAGCAGGTCAGCGAGGCGGCTGCGTGCTTCGCACGGCGCGGCTACGCCGTCCTGCCCGACGTCCTGGACTCCGGTCACCTCGTGCCGCGGCTGACCCGTGAGGCGCTCAGCCAGCGCGAAGCCGAGTACGAAACCACCAGCGAACATTACGGCCTCGGCCATGACGGAACCTACGTGGCCGGCGGAATGGCCTTCGCATCGTCGCACCCCGGACCAGCCTTGCGCACACTGCACCGGAGCGAGGACCTTCGGGAACTGATCTATGCGGTGACGGGCGACCCCCTGCTCCGGGCCAGCGGCAACCTGTCGTACATGTATTACTATCCGGGCTCCCACATCGACGTGCATACCGATGTGCCGAATTGCCACGTGACCGTGCTGACCAGCGTGATCGGGCAAGTCCCGCCGCTGGTCGCGTACCCGAGACTGCACGGGCTCCGGCCCCGGCAGCTACTTGCGGTGGCGCGCCGCACCGATGGCCGGCCGCCGGGCGGCGTGGCGCTCGAACTGCCCCTGGGGGGGCTGCTCCTCATAGACGGGAGACGCCTGCCGCATCGCCGTCCGCTCGTCGAACCCGGCGAAGGACCCTTCGGGATCGCGGCCCTGTGCTTTATCCGGCGCCGTCGCAATTGATCGTCCAGTCCCCCCGGAGCCGGATGAGCTTGCTGATCGCGGCCACTCCCCGCTCTGGCGGCTGGTTGCTCGCAGAAGGCCTGCGCAGCCTCGGGATCGCCGGGCATCCGGAGGAATACTTCGCTCCTGATGCCGAACAGGCTTACCGCGCGCAATGGGGGATGCCGACGACAGGGCCGTTCGGGCCGTTGCTACAGCGCGCCTTGGAGCGTGGACGGACGCCCAATGGCGTATTCGCAGCCAAGGTTCATTGGTCCCAGCTCGGCATGCTGCTCGAACGGCTGCGCACGGTGCCCGCCGGCGAGGGCAACGGCCGCCGCTCGATGACCGACCGTGAGCTGCTCACCCGCCACCTCGGCCCGGTACGCATCGTGTACCTCGATCGCCGCAACACCCTGCGGCAGGCGATCTCGTGGCACCGCGCGATCACGACCAACCGATGGTGGGTGGTGGCCGGCGACGAGCCGCGCCGGCCGCGAGACGTGACCGGGTACGACTTCGAGGCCATCAAGACCCTGTGGTGGCTGCTGCACGACGACAAGACGTCCTGGCGAGCCTGGTTCCAAGCCAACCACGTGCGGCCGCTGTCCCTCTGCTATGAGCGCCTGGCCGCCGACTATCCCGGCACGCTCCGCGCCGTGGTGAGCTGGCTGGGCCTAGACCCGCCTGGGCACATTCCGCCGCCGCGGCTCGTCCGCCAAGCCGACCAGCTCAGCGACCAGTGGATGCGGCAATACCTGCGATCATGGCGGTCGGTCTTCGGCTCACCGCCACCGCGTCTGGCCATCTTCCAGAACGAGCACTCGCCCGGTCATCTGCCCGCTGTCCAGACGCCGTAGCGACTCGATCACGTCCGTCGTGGGCAGCACTTCCGGGAAGTTGGTCGGTGCGACCGCGTTGACCCGGACGCCGAACCGCTGGTAATCGACGGCCATCCGGCGGGTCAGCACGTTCAGCGCCGCCTTGGAGGCGGCGTAGACGGCGCGGCCCGGAGTTGGCACAAACCCAGGCAGCCCGGCGGTGCTGGACACGTTGATGACGTTCCTGCGGTTGGCCCGGTTGCCGGATTCGTCGCCGCGCCAGAAAACATGCGCGACCGCCGCCGCTACCTGAACTGGGACCAGCGCGTTCAGCACCAGCTGGCGGGTCCAGGCGTCAATCAGTCGCGGATCGGTGGTCTCGGCCCTGGTCTTAACCTCGGCCGCGGCGTTGACCAGCAGGTCGACCCGGCCGAAGCGAGCCATGGCCAGCTCGACCAGCCGGTCGATCTCGGACGGCTCGGTCAGGTCGGCACGAACCGCGAACACCGGATGCTCAGACTCAGACACCGGGCGCCGAGGGGCGACCGGATCGAGCAGCCATGAGTCTTGCGTCGCGGCCTTCGGCGGTTCAGTGTGGTACGACGCCACGATGGCGTACTCGCCGGCCAAGGTCTGGCACCAGGCGCTGCCGAGCAGGCCGCCAGCGCCAGTGAACAGGCAGACTCTTCTCACTTCTCGCCCTCCCCGTAGCCGACGACGACGCCCTCACCCCAGCGAGCGTCGACAGCGGCCGGCCGACGGTGCAGCCATTGCACGACCGAATTTCGCGGGGCGGATCCACCGCCCACGAAACCATGGAATGACCAAGGCGTGCATTCGAAGGCCACGAGGCTGTTCGGATGCGGAGCGATCGCGGCGCACGGCTCGCTCGCCGCGTCCCGGGCGCTGCGGTACAGCCCGGTCTGCCCTTGGTGGTCAGGCTTCCACCTCGGATTGGCCAGGTAGAACAACACCGCGACCGCGCGGACGACCTGAACCGGGGAGGTATCTGAGTCACGGGTGACTCCGGAGGTGTATTCCACCCGGCTGGGCTCGGCGAGAACAACGCGGTCAGCCGGTTCTTCGGCAAACCATCCGGGGTTGAGATCCGTGTGCGGGAAACCTGGTGCGCTGTAGGGCTCGTGGTGATGTAGCCCGAGATTGATATGTCCTGTGACGTCGCTAACCCCGGTAACACCCGCGATGAGATCATGCCAGCCGGGTGAGGCGAACAGGCAAAGGGGGCCGGTCCACGCCGAGGTGATCGTGGCGCCACACAGGTCGTGCCCGGATAGCTGGCTACCTCCGTCGGCCTCCTGTTGCCACTGTGAGTACGCCCGCTCCAGAGCTGTGTACACAGCTGGCCGGAAGACGTTGACGGCGCGGACGTGGGGGAACGGGCTGGTACAGCGCCACCAGCGCCGATGCCAGAGTAGCCGACTGAGTTCGGCGCGGCGCTGCGGCTGCCACCATGTGCGTGTTGTCCGGTCGGAGGTCATCACGGCCGTCCGGTGGGGGTTACTCGACGGCCGCCGGCCGGCCGCAATGCGACACGACCGAGACTCCGGACGGGACCGATGTCGTACGGTTCAGTGAGGCTGTAACCGTAACGATGAATCCTCGCCTCGACGTGACTCAGGTCGCCCGGAGGGATGGCCGCCGAGATGCGCCGCCAGGCGCGCAAGTGCAATTCCGTGCGGCCGGGCTTGAGCATCGAACTGTTGAACCGCCCATCGATGCCGACTGCCTCGGCGAGCCGCCGAAGCGAGGTCCCAGGATCGGCGAGAAGGTCTTCGTAGCGCAGTTCGTGCACCACAGCGAGATGCGGCGCGTCCATTTCGTACTGGTGATGGGCGGCAAGCCAGTGCTGAAGCAGGGTCGCGATGTCGCCTTCGGGGCACACCTTCTGGGTACTGACGGCGACCACTGCCGGGTGACGGCGCAGCACCACGAACCGCGCCCGGGGGAACAGCTTCTGGAGGAACCGGGTGCGGACGAGGTTGGGTGGGGATTTCTCCACGACGACCGTGGTGCCGGGCCGGGCGCCCCACTGCAGACGCTGCCCATCGGCAAGATGCCAGTGCGGTACCCAGGCCCGAAGAATCGCGCAGGCGTTGTCCGCTGTGGCTAGGTCGCTGTTCTCGGTGAGATGGGATGCCGGGTTCAGCGCGAACAATCCAGGGCCCCCGTACGCGCTGGCCGGCGCGAAGACATCCTGAAGATGTTGTCCCTCATCCTCAGGAACGCCGGTGTTGGTCATGGCGCGGACCCCGGGAGCGCTGCCGAGCAGCCGGGTGAGAATGGAGGTCCCGCTGCGGTGCAGGCCGCAGATAAATAGCAGCGGAAGCTCATCGGGCCGCAGCAGCCGCGCGCCGACACCTGATATTGCCTCTTGCCGAGGCCGGCGGCATCGCACGTCGGAGCTCGTCCCTCGGGTTGCCACGGGCTCAATCTGTATCGCGCGCCCGTCACGCTGCCGTCACATGTGACGGGCGGGAAACGGAACCGTGACGACGCCGGGTGCACACTTCTTGCGAACGAGGAGGTACTGGCGATGACGGACTATCCGTTCTCGGGAACTTGGCACATGGTGCACGACAACTGGGTCGGAGTACTCGTAATCGCCGTATCGGAGAAAACCATCACCCAATCTCAGCCGCCCTGCGTTTACACCAGCCATCGGATGACCGGCACCTACACCCCTTCCGGCGGGGGACCGCCGCTCGTGGTATCCGGCCACGTCGCTGGCAAAGACCCCTACCAGAGGGGACACACGTGTCCGCAGTCTGACCACCGGATCGTTTTCACGATCGCATTCCCCGGAGCTCCCCCGCAGCCTTTCCAGGGTTATTTCTTCACGCAGGCCGGGCCACCGCAGATGGCGGGGCTTACGTGGTGGCAGGGAATTCCTTTCGGTTGGTTCGCCACCCAGTGACAGGCCGGCCTAACTGCGGCCGGAGACCGTGAAGGCACGCAGGCTGATGTTCGTCCTTTTTTCCACCAATCCCTACCATGGCCATTTCGATCCCATGAAACCGCTGGCCCAGGCGCTCGAGGCCGCGGGGCACCGGGTTGCCGTCGCCTCCACGGCAGGCTTTGCGTCCGAGCTGGAAAGAGCTGGCTTTCAGGCGTTCCCATCGGGGATCGTGCCAACGGAAGCGTGGCCATGGGAGGAGCCGGTCACCCGGGCAAAAGCGCGGGACCTGATCAGCATCGCGAGGCGGGTCGCGGCACCCGATCTGATCGTGCGGGAGATGACTGACTTCGGGGCCGTCGTCGCCGCCGAAGCTCTCCGCACCCCGCACGTCACGATGGTTGGCGGCCTGTCATTCTTCGACGTGGCTTGGTGGCGTCAACTGGTTGGCCCTGATGCTGACCGGGTGCGCGCTCACTACGGACTGGCACCAGACCCAGGCCTTCGTCATCTCTACCAGCACGTCTGTATCGATACCACTCCACGCTGGTTTCAGACGGTGCCTCCGTATCGGTGGCCGGCACATCGCTTCTACCGTGTGGTCCTAGACCCGCACCCAGTCCGAGCGTGGAACCGTTCCGCTCGCCAAGGGACCGTCCCGCTCGTTTACGTGACGCTCGGGACAATCTTCAACCAGCGGCCGAGGCTACTACGCACGATCCTCCAAGGCCTCGCCATCTCCGCTGTCGACGTCTTGTGCACCGTGGGTAATGACATGGATCCGCAACAGCTGTTTCCAGATGGCGGCCCGGCGAATATCGTCATCAAGCGCTACGTCCCCCAGGATCTGGTGTTGCCCCACTGCGCGGCGATAGTAACGCATGGCGGGTTCAGCACTCTGACGGGCGCGCTCCGGCACGCCGTGCCACCCCTCGTCATCCCCCTGGAAGCCGACCACCTTCTCAATGCCCGCCGGTGCGTGCACCTCGGGATCGGCAGAACTCTTTCGGCCTCTGGACTGACGCCCGCAGCCGTTCGAGCGGGCGTCGAGACGCTCATCGGAGATCCGGCGTACCGGTCGCATCTCCAGGCGTTGCGCTGGACAGACCGGGCTGTGCCTAAGATCCAAAGGGCGGTATTCCTTCTGGAAGAGCTGGCCAATCGAGGAAAGGTGGATGACACCGATCGGAGGCCTGCTGCGGGGTTGGTCAACCGCACGCCTGACCATCTTATGTAGACACGCGGCTCAGCCCTCCGCAGGCGCCGCGGTCACTGCGGCGCATCCCCCGGAGAGCCCTCACCGAGTGCCCGCGACAAGGCGGCGTTGAAGCGCCCGACCGCAAGGCCGGCCGGGTGCCCAGGCGCCGACAGCAGGTGTCCGGTCGCCTTGAACCTCTGGTGATAGTGAAGGATCCGCAAGCTACCCGGCGCCTGCAGCGCGCTTGCGTGCACCCTCCGGTGGAAAGGGAAATTGTGCCAGACGTCCAGGGTCTGCACCGGGATACCGCCCGCCAGCAGCGCGCAGGCCAGGGCGATCTGGTCCAAGTGGAACCAGGTGCGCGCCGACCACCCGAGCGTGGCGTGGAGATCGAGCAGCGCGTCGATGTAACGGCGCCAGAGGCTGGTCAGCTGGGCGCAGTGCTGCCGGGGCACGAATAGCACTCCGCTGTTGAGATAGGGGACGGCAAGATCTTCCCCGGTGCCGACGGTCCTGACACCGCGGCCGTCCGGTCGTAGGCCGAGAAGCGCGAGCAACGCCTGCCACTGCGGCGGCCGCAGCGGCGACATCACCGCTGGGACTCCGCACACGGCAGCGGGCGACAGGCTCGCAGAGAAGTCATCCAGGACCACTACGTCGCAGTCCAGCGCCACTAGGATGCCGCCGGGCTGGCGGCTGAAGTCCTCAAACATGCGCAGCTTGTTGGTCTGGGCAACGGGAGCCGGGAAGCTGGGGACTACCTCGCAGCGCACTCCGAGCGGCGCGAGCCTGGCATGGAACCGCGGCTCCAGCCCGTCCAGGAAGAAGGCACGCAGCGGCACGCCGGCGAGCTCGCCGCCGAAGGTGCGCAGCGACAGCGCCAGATTGTAGACCCGCTGCGCCCACCGTGGGTGGTTCTCAGCCACGCAGGCGGCCATCACGCCGGCGGACGGTTGCGCAAGTGACACGCTGTCCCCCTACCCAGCCGACGGTCGCGCCGCCCAAGGGACCGGCCCAGTCGGGATCGTCATCATGATACAAGCGGGCCGCGCGCACCAGCCTCTGCTCCGCCCGAGGGCACCCTTACTCCCCCGGCCAGCTGGTCAGCCGGGGATGATGGCCTCATCCGCGGCGCCGAGGACCTGCTCGCTCATCTTCTTGTTCAGCGCATGCCGTGCCAGTGCCCGCCGGCTGGGCGCCATAGGCTCCGCAGGCTGGCTCCTGGAAACTCAAATAAGCCCCTTTGACCTGCGCCGGGCTGAGAGTCTCGTTACCCCATGTGAGGGTAACGGTAGTCGGTCGGAGGCGCGAAGAGTTCCTTGATCGCGCGGGCGCTCACCCACCTGATCAGGTTGAATACCGAGCCGGCCTTGTCGTCGGTGCCGCTCGCCCTGGCCCCGCCGAACGGCTGCTGGCCGACCACCGCGCCGGTCGGCTTGTCGTTGACGTAGAAGTTGCCCGCCGAGTACCTCAGCCTCTCGCTGGCCTGGGCGATGGCGGCGCGGTCGGTGGCCAGGATCGAGCCGGTCAGCGCGTAGGGCGCCACGTCCGCGGCCTGGCTCAGCGTTTCCTCGTAGGCGGCGTC
>Ga0335083_10010317_pt1 | contig 11295 bp, 9 predicted proteins | sample Lox_Sample_42_FD_206716 | JGI IMG/M metagenome (GOLD analysis project Ga0335083, IMG submission 206716) | Soil microbial communities from Loxahatchee National Wildlife Refuge, Florida, United States - Lox_Sample_4.2 | ecosystem: Environmental > Terrestrial > Soil > Wetlands | place: USA: Florida... | reverse complement strand
AGTTCGATCAGCGAAACTGGAGCGAGCGCCGCGGGCACAGATTGCGAAGTGGTTCCGGAAAAGATCCCGCCTTCCACGGGGCCGATGGCGGCGATCAGGTCGGAAGCTTCGATGCCCATGCGGTGGGCCATCAAAGCGCCGGCCGAAAATCCGGTGAGGTAGATCTTCCTGGCATCAGGCTCGACGTTGGTTTGCAGCGTGCTGATCAGCTGGCGGAGGAAGCTGACGTCGTCGGTGAAGTCGTTGAAGTAGTAAGCCCAGTCGGTCTGGCCCAGGGGATCGGTCAGGCCGTCGGGATATGCCACAGCAAAACCGACCTGATCAGCCAGCGAGCTGAAGCCGGTGTTTCCTTCGGCCTTGATCCCACTGCCGTCGGAGCCGTGAAGAACAATGACAAGGGCGCTGGAGTTCTTTTGGAAATTCGAGGGGACGTGCAACGCGAAAGTCCGGGTCACTCCGTTGCTGGTCATGGAGTAGCAGTCGGTGCCACCACGGGTGCCACATGGCGTTCCTACACCGAGGGTCCCTCCGGTCTTGGTGCCGCCGGTGGACGGGCTTCCGCCGCCGCAGGAGAGCACAAAGGCAGCTAGTGCCAGAAGGAACGACAGGCGGAGTTTGTTGGTCATAGGCGTCGAGTGTCCGCAAGAAAGCCTGATCGCTTTAGATGCTAGTTTGTTTGGGAAACGCAGGGCAATATTCAGTGGTGCTCTTCGGCGGAAAAATTACAATTCATTACATAGTCAGCCGGAGCCGTGAGGCCGTACGCATTCCGCGTCACTGGAGAGCGCGTTCTGCGAGTCTGCTATAGTTTTGTTCCCTTAAGGTCCTTCCGGGAGGATTTTCCATGCCCCGCAATGTCCGTTGTGCGCTGATTCAGGCTTCGAACGCCATTCCCACTGATCGCCCGCTGGCGCAGATTCGCAAGGCGATGATCGACAAGCATCTGAAGCTGATCGAGCAGGCCGCGAAGAAGAAGGCGCAGATCCTGTGCCTGCAGGAACTTTTCTACGGGCCTTATTTTTGCGCGGAGCAGAATGCGCGCTGGTATGAACTGACGGAGGCCGTTCCCGACGGGCCGACGACTCAGCTTATGCAGAAGATCGCGAAGAAACATGGCATGGCGATCGTTGTTCCAGTTTATGAGGAGCAGATGCCGGGGGTGTACTTCAATACGGCGGCGGTGATCGATGCGGATGGGAAGTATGTGGGGAAATATCGCAAGCATCACATTCCGCACTGCCACCCGGGATTTTGGGAGAAATTTTATTTCACGCCGGGGGATTTGGGATATCCGGTGTTTCAGACGAAGTTTGCGAAGGTCGGGGTGTACATCTGCTATGACCGGCATTTTCCGGAAGGGGCGCGGGCGCTGGGGTTGAACGGCGCGGAGATTGTGTTCAATCCGTCGGCAACGGTGGCGGGATTGTCGGAATATTTGTGGGAACTGGAGCAGCCGGCGCACGCCGTGGCGAACGGATATTTTGTTGGCGCGATCAACCGCGTGGGCACGGAGAAGCCGTGGAGCATCGGCGAGTTTTATGGGAAGAGTTACTTCGTGAATCCACGAGGGAAGATTTTTGCCCAGGCCAGCCGGGATAAGGATGAAGTTGTGGTCGCCGATCTCGATCTCGACATGATTGCGGAAGTCAGGAAAGTGTGGCAGTTCTTCCGCGACCGCAGGCCGGATAGCTATGGGCCGCTGACGCAGCAGAGCGTGTCCTCGACAACCGCGTGATCCTCGAAGTTTTGCGCGCGCGTATTCAAATCTTGCGTTGAGCCGCGTGAACAGCGGATGTTAGTCTCCTCGGCATGGAAAGCAAACCGGATGCCCACGCAATGCTGGCCGTTGCGCTTGAGCAGGCGCGGATCGGACTGGCCGAGGGTGGTGTGCCTGTCGGCGGAGCGGTCTTTCACGCCGACGGAACGATGCTTGGAGCCGGGCACAACCGGCTCGTACAAAATGGCGACGGCTCTCTTCATGGCGAAACCGACGCCTTTCGCGCTGCCGGGCGGCGTCCGACATGGCATGACACGATCCTTGTGACGACGCTCGCACCTTGCTGGTACTGCAGCGGGCTGATCTATCAGTTTCGATTCAAACAGGTGATTGTTGGGGACAGCGTTAACGCTCAGGGTGGCATGCAGTGGCTGCGCGAGCAGGGTATTGAGATTGTCGATTTGCGCTCGCAGGAGTGCATCGACTTGATTTCCGAGTTCCAGCGCAAGCGGCCGGATTTATGGAAAGAATGTATTGGGGAGCCCTGAAGATCAATAAGTAATTGGGAAATTGAGGAATTGAAAGGCAACTCACGCCCAGGTTTTTTAATTTCTCAATTACTCAATTGCACGATTACTCACTTTCATGACCACTGAACCGTCGCTCCCGTCTCGCATCGAGTCTTCCCCTCTTTACAACCATGATCTCGCGCCCGCCACGCCTGAGCAGCGGCACTGGGGTACCTACAACTTCGCCGCGCTTTGGATTTCGATGTCGGTCAACATCCTGACCTACATGCTGGCGGCGAGCCTGGTCGAAGGCGGGATGAACTGGAAGCAGGCCGTGTTCACGGTTTTTCTTGGGAACACGATCGTGCTGGGGCCGATGCTGCTGAATTCGCATCCGGGGGCGAAGTATGGAATTCCCTTCCCGGTGCTGGCGAGGGCTTCGTTCGGCGTGCTGGGAGCCAACGTAGCCGCGGTGCTGCGCGCGCTGGTAGCGTGCGGATGGTTCGGCATTCAGGCCTGGATCGGCGGACAGGCGATCAGCACGCTGCTGGCGACGCTGATTCCAAGCTGGAAAAATGTGGAGCATGGGACGGCGATCTGCTTTTTTATTTTCTGGCTGATCAATCTTGCAGTCGTGCTGAGAGGGATCGAATACATTCGCATATTGCAGGGGATCAGCGCGCCGATTCTTCTGGGCGTCGGGCTGCTCCTGCTGGGCTGGGCGTATCACTCCGCCGGTGGGTTCGGGCCGATGCTGTCGGTGCCGTCGAAGTTTGCGAGCTTCCCGGACTTTCTCAAGTTTCTGGTTCCGGCGCTGAACGGCACGGTGGGATTCTGGGCGACGGTGTCGCTGAATATTCCGGACTTCACGCGCTTTGCGCGAAATCAGAAGGAGCAAGTGATTGGGCAAGCGATTTCGCTGCCGCCGACGATGACGCTGTATTCATTTGTCGGGATCGCCGTGACTTCGGCTACGGTGGTGATTTATGGCAAGGCGATCTGGAATCCGGTGGAACTGTTGAGCCAGTTTCATTCGCCGATTGCGGTGACGATTTCGCTGCTGGCGATTTTGCTGGCGACGCTCAATGTGAATATCGGGGCGAACGTGGTTTCACCGGCAAACGATTTCTCGAACCTTTGGCCGAAGAAGATCAGCTTCCGCACGGGCGGCGTCATGACTTGCGTCATGGGCATGCTGATGATGCCGTGGAAGCTGCTGGCCGACTACGGCACGTTCATCTTCGGATGGCTCGGCGGCTATGCGGCGTTTCTGGGCCCGGTCGCGGGCATCATGATCTGCGATTATTTCGTGATTCGCGGGCGGGAGCTGGTGCTGGAGGACTTGTATTTGCGCGGCGGAGTCTATGAGTATTCGCGGGGGTTCAACTGGAAGGCGGTGTTTGCGCTGGCGCTGGGCGCAGGAGTGGCGCTGTCGGGCTTTGTGATTCCGGCTACGAAATTTTTGTATGCGTATTCGTGGTTCGTCGGGTTCGTAGTCTCGTTCACCGCCTATTACGCGATGATGCGCAGAGCAAGAACGACTGCACAATAGCTATTTATTCCGCCGGTTCCGGCGGCCAAATTTTTCCTTCCATATCCATCCAATCGCCGTACGGCTCGTTCTCTTTCGGCTCGGATCCCATGCGAAGCACGTTGCCGTCGAGATCTTCCACCTGCATTTCGTAGGCCCAGGCGTAGTTGGTAGGCTCGTGACGAATCTTTGCTCCGCTGCGCCTGTACTCTTCGCGCAAAGCCGCGCAGTCTTCCACGCCGATCCAGATCCAGCTGCCAAAGTGGCCCTGATCTCCCTTGCTGAGAAAGATGGAACACTTGTCGCGCGCCACGTCGGCGAAGTAGGGATACTTCCAGTTCAAGTGGAATCCGAGCTTCTCGACGTAGTAGGCGATGCTGGCGTCGATGTCTCTTACGCGCAGGACGGGATTCAGGCCCTCGAAGCCAACTGTCCTGGGGTTCTCTTGTGGTGTGGCCACGCTGCATTACCTCAATACTTGCTTCGTCCAGCTTTCCAGATTTTGCTCTTCATCTCCGCACATCAGGTAGATGTTGAATTGGGTCACGCCGACCTTTTCCAGTTTGCGCAATTTCTTTTTGTGGGCTTCGGCGCTGCCGATCAGGCAAAAGCGCTCGATCACTTCGTCGGACACAAACTCGGCATTGTCGCTGCCGACTTCGCAGTGATGCTGGTAGTCGTATTTGCCGCGGTCTTGTACATACGACGTCAGCGCCGGCGGCAAATCTTCGGGCTTGTACTGGCGGATCAGGTCCATGACGTGATTCGAGACCAGCGCCGGGAACCAGCGCACCCGGTCGCGCGCGGTCTTCAGATCGTCTGAGACCCAGACGGGAGCGGCGGCCATGACTTCGATCTTCGAGGCGTCGCGTCCGGCGGCCTTCGCGCCTTCGCGCACGAAGCCCATGCACCAGTCGATAAGCGCCGGGTCGGCGAATTGCAGGATGATGCCGTCGGCAACGCGTCCGGCCATGTGCAGAACCTTCGGTCCGTAGCCTGCGACCCAGACGCGCGGAGGAACTTTCGCCCAGGTCAGGCGCGTGGGCTGGCCATCGTGCTGCACTTCTTTTCCTGACGTCAGATCGCGGAATTCCACGCAGGCGGCTTCGAGCTGCGACCAGGTCACGGGCTTCTTGCCCATTACGCGGCGCGAGGAGTCGCCGCGGCCGATGCCGAGTTCCATGCGTCCGCCGGAGATGAGGTTCAGAGTGGCAAAGAGGCTTGCGGTGACCGTGAGATCGCGCGTGGCGGGGTTGGTCACGCAGGTGCCGAGGCGCATTTTTTTTGTGTTCATCGCCATCAGCGTCATCAGCGGATAGCACTCCATCCAGAGCACGTGCGAGTCGAAGATCCAGCCGTACTCGAAGCCGGCGGATTCTGCCTGTTTCGTGAGCGAAATGATGCGGTCAATGGAGATGTCGGGCTTGAGCGTGATGCCGAAATGCATGGCTGGAGTCCTTGGTGAGGCGGCAGTGTAGCATAGTTCGAATTGTTGAGGTCATCCTGAGCGTAGCCGTTTTTCAGGCGGAGCGAAGGATCTCCGGCGCCGCAACCGTGTCACCAGAGGAGATCCCTCCGCCGGCTGAAGTGCGCCGTCGTTCGGGATGACACAGCAAGCAATCGGAGGAACGGAATGGGCTTCGACACGATCATCCGCAATGGCACGGTTGTTACTGCAACTGACTCTTACGTCGCCGATGTTGCCATCAGCGGCGGGAAAGTTTCGGCCATCGGCGCGAGTCTTCCAGCTGAGAATTCTTCGAAGATCATCGATGCGACGGGCAAGCTCGTTCTCCCCGGCGGAATTGATGTGCATACGCATCTCGACATGCCGTTTGGCGGGACGACCAGCGCTGACGATTTTGAAACCGGCACGCGAGCGGCGGCGTTTGGAGGAACGACGACGCTGATTGATTTTGCAATTCAGTACAAAGGGCAGGAACTGCGGCAGGCGTTCGATACGTGGATGGCGAAGGCTTCGGGGAAGGCGGTCTGCGATTATGCGTTTCATTGCATTGTGACCGATGTTTCCGGCGGACAGCTTTCTGAAATGAATTCGCTCGTGCACGAAGGCGTGACCAGCTTCAAGCTGTTCATGGCGTATCCGGGCGTATTTATGCTCGACGATGGATCGATTTTCAAGGCGCTGCAGCAGACCTCGCAGAACGGCGGGCTGGTGTGCATGCACGCGGAGAACGGCAGCGCAATTGACGTCATCGTGCAGCAGGCGCTGGCGGCGGGAAAGAAGGCGCCGAAGTATCACGCGCTGACGCGGCCGACGACGGCCGAGGCTGAGGCTGTGGGGCGCGCGGTGGCGCTGGCGGAGATCGCAGGTGCGCCGATTTACATCGTGCACTTGAGCTGCAACGATGCGCTTGAAAAAGTGCGCGAGGCGCGCGACCGCGGGCTGCCGGTGTACGCGGAAACTTGTCCGCAGTATTTGTATCTGTCGCTCGAGAACATGGACGCGCCGGGGTTTGAGGGAGCGAAATACGTTTTCACTCCACCGCTGCGTGAGAAGTGGAATCAGGAGAAATTGTGGGATGGGTTGAAGCGCGATCACTTGCAGGTCGTCTCGACCGATCACTGCCCGTTCTGCTTCAAAGAGCAGAAGGAAATGGGCAAAGACGACTTTACCAAGATTCCGAACGGCGGGCCAGGCGTGGAGCATCGCATGAGTTTGATTTATTCGGGCGGCGTGGCCGGGGGACGGTTCAGCGTGAATCGCTTTGTCGAACTGGTGTCGACCACTCCGGCGAAGCTGTTTGGGCTTTATCCGCGGAAGGGGACGATTGCAGTGGGGAGCGACGCGGATCTTGTTGTGTTCGATCCGAAGCGGAAACACACGATCAGCGCCAAGACCCACCACATGCGCGTGGATTATTCGATGTTTGAGGGAATTGAAGTTACGGGGATGGCAGATGTGGTTTTATCGCGCGGCAAAGTCGTGGTTGAGAAGGACAAGTTTCTGGGAAGAGCCGGGGCGGGTGAGTTCTTGAGACGTGCGACGTACGCGCAGGTGAATGGTTAGAAAAATAGGGAGCCCGGACGCCTCGTCCGGGGTTGCGCGACGCGCAATGGGAGCGCCGTAGTGCGGTCGAGCCTCGGGATTTCTTGCAGCCCGATGATGCGCATCAACTCCCCACTCGCTGCGCTCGGGGCGGACGAGGCGTCCGCCCCTCCACTCGCAGTTGCGCTTGTCAGCGCAGGGCTTTGTAGAGCGCCTGCTTCCATCTGGCGTTGTCGAGGGTCCAGCAGATTTTTGCTTTCCCGCCGAGCGCTGGCTTCCAGACATCTCGATTACGTTCGTCGTCGGCGACGTTCAACTTGTCGACGATGGTCATGCCGCGCGTGAGATCGCTTTGCACTTCGACGTCAACGTAGTGTTCGCTCCAGTCGTGGCTGATCGTGGGATCGAGCGCCAGGCACATCGCAACGGGGTCGGGCAGGCAGATGCCGTCTTCGCCAGTCTGGATTTTGTAGGCGGCGCGGGCGTGGCTGTTGGACTCGATGGCGAAGCGGGCAAGCGGCGTCTGGAACGCTTCGACTTCGGCGATGTCGCGCGGGTTGAGCACGGCTTCGCCGCGGCACAGATGCCATCCGATGAGTTCGATGGGCAGGCCGCTGTGCATGACGATGCGGGCGGCGTCGGGGTCGACCCAGATGTTGTATTCGGCCGCGGGCGTGACGTTGCCTTCGCAGCAGGGATTGCCTCCCATGATGACGCAGCGGCTGACCTGCTTCGCGATGGACGGCTTGCGCGAAACGGCGAGGGCTACGTTGGTCAGTGGGCCGAGCGTGACCAGAACTAATCCGGGATTGGCCTCGACGGTGGCGATGATGGCGTCTACTGCGTGCCTTTTTTCCGGCTGCTGCTTCGGAGCGGGATAGTTGTGATCGCCGAGGCCGTCGCGGCCGTGAAACCAGGTGGCGTTCTCGTAGGGGCGGAGCAACGGTTTTTCTGCGCCCATGAAGACTGGGACGCCGGCTCCGCAGAGTTCAACGGTGTAGAGCGCGTTGCGCGTGGCTTGCGGCGCCGGGACATTTCCGGCGACTACGGTGATGGCCGCGACGCGGACGTCATCCCCTGTTAATCCGGCGCGCAGGGCCATGATGAGGGCGACGGCGTCGTCGGAGGCGGTGTCGGTATCGATGAGGAAGGTGCGGGGCATCGCGGGGAAGAATAGCAGAGTAGCATCGGTGTCCTGCCAGTGACGGCGTCATCTCGACCGGAGCCGTTTTTCAGGCGCAGTGAGAGGTCTCCTGCCGACGCATCCGTTGCACGGGAGATCCCTCCCTCCGCCTGAAAAACGGCTCCGGTCGGGATGACGCAATCCAACTTACTTATTGCCTGGCGGCTTGTGGCTGACCGTGAACAAGAGTAGAGTTACACCCTTTTGGGGAGAGAACATGTTCACACCGCCGACTTTTGCGATCGCGTTGATGATGACGATTGCCAGTGCAGTTTGCTGGGGTTCCTGGGCCAATACTTACAAGGGCGTCAAGAATTACCGCTTCGAGCTTTTTTACTGGGACTATGCGATCGGCATTTTTCTGATTTCCCTTGTCGTTGCGCTCACACTGGGCAGCACTGGGCATGACTCGATGAGTTTCCTGAACAATGTCCACTCGGCCGACAGCGCGAACATTTTATGGACGATGGTGGGCGGAGCTGTGTTCAACCTGGCGAATTTGCTTCTTGTCGCAGCGATCGACATGGCCGGACTGGCGGTGGCGTTGCCCGTTTCAATCGGGATCGCGCTGGTCGTAGGCACGGTGCTGAATTACATCCTGCAGCCCAAGGGGAACTTGGTCCTCATCGCGGTAGGCGTGGCATGCGCGCTGATCGCCGTGATTCTCGACGGAAAGGCGTTCGGCAGCCTGCCTGGCGGGCGGACCGTGTCGCGAAAGAGCATCATCGTCTGCATCGTTTCGGGCGTGCTGATGGGACTTTGGAGTCCGGCTGTGACGTACGGTACGACCCACGGGCACGCGCTCACGCCTTACAGTTCGGTCGTGTTCCTGTGCCTGGGGGCACTGCTCTCGTGCTTCATCTGGAATATTTATTTCATGCGGAAGCCGCTGGCCGGCGAACCGGTGAGCTTTGCAGGATTTTTCAGCGGCCCGCCTTCGGGACACTTGCTGGGATTGCTTGGCGGCGCAATTTGGGGTATCGGGACCATGTGCAATGTTGTGGCTGGAGGATCTCCGCTGCTGGGCTTCGCGCTTTCTTATGCGATCGGCCAGTCGGCCCCGATGGTTGGCGCTCTGTGGGGCGTGTTCGTCTGGAAGGAATTTGCAGGCGCGGGATCGAAGGCGAAGGCGTTTCTCGTGCTGATGTTCGTGTTTTATGCGATGGCGATTCTGGCGCTGGCGCACGCCAACGGGTAGGACACCTTAAGCAAGCTTGTCATCAAACACGCTTGTCATCCTGAGCGGCGCTCTTTGCCGCGAAGGATCTCTGCAGTTGTTTCGCCGCATGCGAAATGCACAGATCCTTCGCTTCGCTCAGGATGGCAATACGTACCGATCTTCACTTCCCCTTGATCCGGCTGATGAAGAGCTTCAGGAATTTTTCTGCGTCTGAAGCAGTAACGACGCGGGCGTTCGGCTTGACCGGATTCAGTCCGTCGATCTCGTAGTGGTCGCCGTGCAGCACGTTCTTTTCTTCGTAGCCCATGCGGTTGGCAACGGTCTCACCGCGCGTGAACTCGCCTCTGGTTTCCACGTCCACGTGCATCTCTTTGAGCGTGACCACCGCCGGATCAATGACGGTGGCAACCGCGAGCGGGTCATACATCGCTGCGCCGGAATATCCGCTCTTTTCCGACGCGGACAGATAATAGTCCGCAAGCTTTGCTACGAGATCGGCTTCCGGGCCCGGTTGCGCTTGAAGTTCGGCTTGATGCTTGCGCGTCATCAGGGTTCGCTCCCCAACATCAGAGCCGACCATGGTGACTGTCCATCCGGCGTTAAAGACAATGGCGGCCGCTTCGGGATCGTTGTAGATGTTCGCTTCGGCTGCACCGTTGACGTTGCCGCCGGTAATCGATCCGCCCATGATGACGATGTCTTTCACCAGTGATGCGATCGACGGATCCTTGGAGACGGCGAGCGCGATGTTCGTGAGAGGGCCCACGGGAATCAGGGTGATCTCGTGCGGATATTTGTGGACCAGTTCGATGATGAGATCGGGACCGAAACGCGGATCGGGCCTGCATTTTGGCGCGGGAAGTTCGACTCCGGCGAGTCCGTTCTTGCCATGCCAGTACTGCGCGGTGATGAGCTTCTGATTCAGTGGATGCTGAGCACCCCCGGCAACGGCGACGTCACACCGGTTGGCGAGTGAAGTCAGCTTGAGCGCATTCTCAAGACCCTGCTTGCCATCTACATTGCCGGGCACAACGGTCAGCGCCTCGACCTTAAGCTCGGGCGAGTTCAGGGCGAGCAGGATGGCAAAGGCGTCGTCGACGCCGGGATCGGTGTCGATGATGACGCGAGTTTGTGCGGAGGCGATAGCGCAGAAAAAAATCAGGGCGACGATGGGAAGACGTTTCACAGGGTTCCTCTTTACTGTTTAGGAGTCAGGGAAGTTTAGCAGCGAACGCACCGAGTTCACAGGGAGATGCGCCGGCACGGGCGAGGGCCGCCCGTCCCCACACGTGCCCGGCTAGTAGAGCAGCATTCCTGCGATTGAGGCGGACATCAGGTTCGCCATGGTGCCAGCCAGCATCGCGCGGATGCCGAGGCTGGCGAGATCGCCTTTGCGATTTGGAGCGAGAGAGCCGATGCCGCCAATCTGAATTCCGATCGAACTCAGGTTCGCGAATCCGCAGAGCGCGAAGGTGGCGATGGTGAATGAACGCGGATCGAGTGCAGCTCTCTGCGGTCCGAGCATCGAAAACGCAACGAGTTCGTTGAGAACCATGCGCGTGCCAAGCAGGTTGCCGACAATGTGACAGTCCTGCCAGCGAATGCCGATGAGCCAGGCGATCGGCGAAAAGATGACGCCGAGGACGCTCTCGATGCTCGCAGGAAACCAGCCGATGTGATTGTGAATGCCGCCCATGATGCCGTCGAGCAAGGCGATCAGTGCAATGAAAGCAATGAGCATGGCGCCGATGTTGAGCGCCATGTGCAGGCCGTCGCCGGTGCCGCGAGCGATTGCGCCGAGCAGATTTTCCTTCTTCTCTCTTTCGGCTTCTTCTTCGGGCATGACCACCTTGCCAGCGGTGCGGGGCTGCTCGGTCTCGGGCACCAGCATTTTCGAAACCAGAATCGTTCCAGGCGCAGTCATGATGACCGCGCTGAGGACATGCCGCGGCTCGGCGCCAAATGCAAAATACGCCGCCATGATTGAGCCGGAAACGTGCGCCATGCCGCTGGTCATTACGGTCATGAGTTCGGAGCGCGTGAGGTCAGGGAGAAATGGGCGGATGGTCACTGGCGCTTCGGTCTGCCCCATGAAGATGCTGGCGGCGACGTTGAGCGATTCCGCGCCGCTGGCTCCCATGATCCTGGTCATGGCGATGGCGGCG
>Ga0335083_10010315_pt1 | contig 11296 bp, 8 predicted proteins | sample Lox_Sample_42_FD_206716 | JGI IMG/M metagenome (GOLD analysis project Ga0335083, IMG submission 206716) | Soil microbial communities from Loxahatchee National Wildlife Refuge, Florida, United States - Lox_Sample_4.2 | ecosystem: Environmental > Terrestrial > Soil > Wetlands | place: USA: Florida... | reverse complement strand
CCAGCTCCTCTCCGCTTGAAACTCGCGCGCGGACAAGCAAAACTGTCGGCATGTGCGGGCGCTACACATTGACGAAAGGGCTGCGCGAACTAGCCGAACGATTCGGTGTCGATTACGCCCACCGGTTTGACAGCGCCAGGGCAGGGGACAACGCCGCGGGGAAGGGAACAGCGGGAGATAGGGTCGACTCCTGAGGGTGTATTGCCCAAATCACTGAATTGTGTTTTCCAATTGTCGTTCTCGATCATGGAGCTTCTTATGAATCAGGGAATGGGTCAGTCATTCAGGGAATGGGGTCAGTCATTGACTATTGACACGTTGGGAGCGCGAGAGGCTGCAGAGCATGGCGGCGGCCGGGAAAATTGTCATGAATCAAGAGTTGGTCCTAACGACAATTATGAAGCCGGCCCCTATTCGGTTAAGGTTTGCGACGGTCGTTTGTAGTCTGGGGCTGATGTTCGCCCCGGCCATACAGATCCACGCCCAAGATAACGGCAGCACCGAAACAAATGGCACCTCGTCAATTTCCACCAACACGGCCGTTACCAAACGCGGCCTTTTCCGGTCAATGGTGTTTCGACCGCACATGCAATCGGTTTTGTCCGGCAGTTGGACAATTTCAAGTGACCATGACCTGTGACGCTAGGCGACTTGATAATTGTAGCGAGAGGGCTGGATGACTTCGGCTTGATTTAGCTTGAACCGCACACGGTCTCAGGCCTATAAGCCAACCATCACCCAGTTCCTGGGGTCACTCCCTGACTCCAACGCGTCCCGTCCGCGCGAAGGCTGGGTGCAGAAGTTTGAATCGTTACGAGTCGATTCGATCATAAACGAACATACCGAAGTTGAAAGTCCCGCGCCAATCGCGGAAGTGGGCGATAGGAGAAACGTCAGATGAAAGCAAGTTTTCTGAGAGCTTTGGCCGGCCTGCTGTTTTGCGCCTTCATTCCCGCCGCTCAAAGCCAATCGCTCATCACCTTGCACAGTTTCCCAGTGTACGACGGCGGTACAAATCTCGATGGGAGTTCACCCAAGGGCGGGGTCGTCCTGTCGGGCAATACGTTGTATGGCACGACGTATTCTGGCGGCAGCGGCGGAGTCGGTACAGTGTTCGCCATCAACACCAATGGCACGGTGTTGACCACCGTCTATAATTTTACGCCGGCGGATTCCTATACTGCTTTTGCCAACACCGATGGCGCTAACCCGGATGCTGGATTGGTGATATCAGACGGCATGCTCTATGGAACTGCGCTTTACGGCGGCAGTTTTACATATGGTACCGTTTTCGCCGTTAATACCAACGGCAACGAATTTGCAGCCTTGCACGACTTTACCGGCCAGGGCCAGGCTGGTCAGGGCGATTTTGGAGGTCCGCAAGCCGGCGTAACCTTGTCAGGAGATACCGTGTATGGGACTACAGCGGGAAACATCTACACCACAACCGGCGAGTCCACATCAGGCTACGGCACGATATTTGGCGTCAACATCGCCGGTACTGGCTTCACAAATCTCCACGCCTTCTCCACCACGTCGCCGGCATATCCCAGTGGCTTTGGTGTCAATGCCGACGGCGCGTTTCCCTATGGCGCATTGGTGTTGTCGAACAACGTCGCATACGGAACGGCGTCTGCCGGGGGACAGTTTGGAAATGGAGCGATATTCGCCGTCAACACGGATGGCAGTGGCTTCACAAATCTCTACAGCTTTACGGACACCTTCGCTGGCGAGTCCCCAAACAGCGATGGGGCTGTGCCAATGGCTGGCCTGGCGTTGGCGAATGGCGTGCTCTACGGCACCACCACCTTGGGCGGCAGTTTTGGCCACGGCACCATTTTCGCGATCAATATCGACGGCAGTGGCTTTACGAATCTGCATAATTTCAGCGAGCAGCCGTCCGCCGGCTTGGCCATGTCAAGTAACACACTCTACGGAACGACCGAATCAGGCGGCGCGTATGATGAAGGTTCAGTGTTTGCCATCAACACCAACGGTACCGGTTTCACGACCCTCTATAGCTTTGGGTCAAGGTTCTTTGGAGATACCAACGGCGCCAGTCCCTCTGGCGGGTTGGTATTATACAGCAACACGCTCTATGGAACGACGAGCGCCGGTGGTAGTTACGGCGGAGGCACCGTCTACAGCATTTCGTTATCGGGACCGCCAGAGCCGGTCTACTACATGATAACGGCGTGCGTTCAGGTGGATGGCTTTCTAACCAGCAACCAGTGGGGAGCCGTCAGCGGTGGTGGGCCGGTCGCGGCCGGCACTGCGGAGACGGTAGCTGCAATGGCCAACCCTGGCTACGTTTTCGCGTATTGGGAGGACCTGGGCACAGGACAGATTGTAAGTGCCTCCACCAATTACACTTTCACTGTTACTAACGATGTGATCTTGGTCGCCTATTTTGGGACGCCCATTCAGAGTACGGCCCTGATCACGGTGCAGGCGAATCCGGGCAACGGGGGCACGGTGAGTGGCGGCGGCACCTATGCAGTCGGTTCTTCCCAGGAGATTTCGGCACAGCCGAAGAGCGGTTGGACGTTTGCCGGCTGGAGCGATGGCAACGAACAGAACCCACGAACAATCACCGTGCCCGCGGGCGGCGCAACCTACACGGCAGATTTCACTGCCGCCCCATGCACGTACACCTTGAGCGCCACCAGCGTCACGCTTGCCGCCAAGGGTGGTTCTAAGAACGTGAGCGTGAAGGTCAAAGGTGCCAATTGCCCCTGGACCGCCGTGAGCAACGACCCGTTCATCACGATCACATCCGGCAGCAGCGGCACCGCCAGCGGCAAGGTCGATTACACTGTCCCCGGCAACACCAACACCAGCCAGCGAAGTGGCACGATGACCATTGCGGGCCAGACGTTCACCGTCAATCAGGATGCCGGAGGCTGCACGTTCAAGCTGAGCCCCGCCGCCGGCAAACTCAAAGCCACCGGCGGCGCCGCCACCGTGAAGGTGACCCCCAACCTCGGCGATTGTGACTGGATCGCCGTCAGCAACGATCCCTTCATCACCATCACCGGCGGCGCGAGCGGCACGGGGAAGGGGACGGTCACGTACTCCGTTCCAGCCAACACCAATACCACCGCCGTCACCGGCTCGATTACCATCGGCGGCGAGACGTTCACGGTAACCCAGTCGGGCGTGAAGTAACGCGTAAAAACGCTCAGTCATCAACAATTGACAGTGTTGCCAGACGACGTCTGGTTCCGTGGCCAACTCCTGTTTCGTGACACCTGCTCCCAGTCCTCACGCCCCCCGGTCCCCACGCCGCACCTGCCATGAGACCCCCGACCCCCAATGTCCGGCCCCAATCTGGCAAACTTCATGTTCCTTTTTCACATCGGCAATCGCCGACGCTGTCTGCCGTTTACAACTATCCAACCCGGGGGACGCTGATCTCCCCGGAGTGATGGAGAATGCCAAACGCAAACAACAGCCAGACAACGACGCAGATCACCACCACGGCGTTGAGGATCGATTTGATCTTCCCGTCCATCGGAATGTAGTTGTTGGCGAGCCAGAGCAGTACGCCGATGACGATTAACGTGACGGCAACATTGAGTAGTGGCATGGGTGACCCCTCCTTGGTTTGTGCATTGTTGTATTCCTACCGTAAACGTATGCCCATGCGCCGAGGGCCGCAATAGGATGATCGCCTACTCGCGGCTCGGACACGGGCCGTGAGGCGCTCACGCCGAAATCCGCAACGCAGGAACGAGCACGTCCATGGGATACGGTCGTGAAGTGATTGAGAATTCTACAACCCCGGCCAACAAGGGTAGAAGAAATGCGGTGACGCACCCCACCCCCGCCCACCGGTATTGCCCATGCAGCCAGCAGTTCACTCGTTCACGGAACAGCCCCCAGTCGCGCCAGCGCATCCCGGGCTTGAACGACATTGGGGTTGAGACGCAGAACCTGCCGATAGTGTGCGATGGCGTCCTGAGGCAGCCCCAGGTTCTCCAGGGCGACAGCCCAATTGTACTGTGCCTCAACGAAATCAGGCCTGACCCGCAACGCCTCCTCGAACTGGCCAATTGCTTCCTGTACCCGGCCCTGACTTCTCAAGGCTGCTCCCAGGTTGTTGTGCGCCTCGGCGAAATCCGGCTTGGCCCGCAGCGCCTGCTCGAACTGACCAATTGCCTCCTGCAACTTGTCCTGACCCGCCAAAATCATCCCCAGGTTATTGTGCGCCTCGGCGAAATCCGGCTTGGCCCGCAACGCCTCCTCGAACTGGCCGATTGCCTCTTCCAGTCGTCCCTGTTTCATCAAGCAGAGTCCGAAATTGTTGTGCGTTCCCGCGTCACCGGGCCTGAGCTTCACCGCCTGTTCGAAGTGGTCGACAGCCTCCGGAAATCTGCCTTGCTCCGTCAAAACCGTGCCGAGATTATTGTGGGCCTCCGCGCAGTTCGGATTGATCCACAATGCCTGTTCGTACTGGCTGATCGCTTGAGGAATCTGCCCCGACTGCTGAAGTCTCACACCCGAGTCGCTGTGACCCTTGGCACACCGCAAGATGCCCTGCGCTAGATTAAACGCCATCGAGCCAGCCAGCGCCAGACCCCAACCCCAGCGCATCGCGTTCCGCCAGACAGGCCGGCCCGACAGTGCGCGCTCCGTGCTCAGTATGCCGACCACCGCCAGCAGGACCAGCGCCGGAAGGAACTCCACTTCGTAACGCCCCATCCCGAAAACGAAGAGGCAAACCGTCAGCGCGACGATACCGAAGAGCATCGCCGCTGTTGCCAGGAATGCGCGCAACGTGGACTGCGCCCTCGGGGATCGGCCACGCCACCCCAGCGGCGATGCCAGTGCCAGCCACACCACCGGAATGCTCGTCAATACGCCGCCAAACATTACCTCAGCCCGCCGATAGCCGGCGGGCAGCAGCGGCACACTTGCTTCATCCAGATAGGGGAAGCGGCCAATCCAGCGCGCCGGCTCGAGAAAATAGATCCGCAGGTTAAACCACAGCGACCGCACGCTGAATAATCGCAGATCAAACTGCGGGTCTCCCGCCAACTGGTAGCGAACACCGAATTCAAACGGGCTGTCGAACCGCAGGTAGTTGTACCGCATCAGCCCAATCCCGATGAGCGCAATGGGTACCGTCGCCGCCAGCAAGACCGGCCAGACCGCTTGGCGCTCGCGCCACGCCTTCGCCACCGGCACCAGCAGGATTGCCGCTCCAAACAATAAGCAGGGCCGTGCTCCCACCGCCAGCCCGTACGCGACACTGGCCGCTGCCAACCACCAGCCCCGGCGAGACGGATGGTCCAAGGCGTTCCAAATCGCCGCCAGCGAGAGCATCGCAAACGCGTACCCGCAACTGATGGCCACCTCCCAAACGCCACATTTCGTCAACATCATCACCGGCACGACCGTCGCCAACCCAAGCGCGAGTCCACCCGCGGCCACCGCTGCAACGCTGACCTCCGCAAAGTACCGCCGCCACAGCGCATGGAGCATCCCCACGCTGGCCAGAAAGCCGACCAGGCAAAAAATCAGCCCCGCTTGGTAGTCGGGCAGATACTGGCCGGTCAGTGCAACATACGGCCAGAATAACACCACGGCTGGAGTAGCCCCAAAGTACAGGTACAACTTCCCCCTGTAATAGCTCATGTCCCACACGTCGAGATAAGACGCATGCGCGCTCGGATCATACGGATCGGCCAGTTGCGCCAACCCGGACGGCACTTCCTTGTTTACGTTAAGCTGGCCAGCGCAAAAACCTTGTACCAACAAATTGTAGTAGTTGCCGGCGGCATCCGAACTCGCCGATCCAACTGCCCCCTCGTGGGCCACGAACCCGTAGACCCCAATGACCAGCGCACCCACCGCGCCGAGAATCCCACGCTGCAACCGCCGGAACTTTCGTCCGTCCTGCTCCGCCGTTGACGGAATTTCCCCAACCATGAGAGAGACAACAATATCAGTCGCCCCTTGATGTCCAGCTTATTCTACGGCGTCCACACCCGCTTGCCTTTCGCCCCCGCGTGACCGAGAGTTGGGACGGGCACGTGACCACGCAATGAGACTCGCAACGCTCGTTTTACTCGGCTGTCTCAGTTCTGCCTTGGCTGGCGAGGTGCAGTTGCAGATCTCCCGTCACGAGAAGTCGGTCACGGTGGCCGATACTCCCGGATTCGTCACGAATGTCGTCGCCTTTGTCCAGTCAGCCTCCGTTGATGTGACGGGGAACTGGTGCTCGAACCGATGGCAGGAAGTTCTTGCATCAGGTTCGTTCATTCACCTGACGTACATGCCTCCCCGCGCGTTTCGCCTGCCGGTCATGACGCCCAACGGGCAGAAGTGGGAGGAACGGCCAGTCAATGAGATTCTCGTCTCGTTGCCGGACGGCCGGTACCCGTCGATTGAACTTCGCAGCGGCACCAACTACATGGCTGTGACCAAATTCCAGCCTCGGGAATTGAAACGACTGGTGATGGAACCGGCCCTGGAGCTGTCGACCGTCGAGCCGTACGCCGATTTCTACAACGCGCCAGACTGATCGATACGGTATCCCCTCGCGCGCTTACCGTTGCAGCCTCTGCCAAACGTCTCACCTCCCATCCATCCCCAATCCAGTAGTATTCCAGACCATAACAGCCCCTCAGACCCGCCCGCGCCACCTTCGCCCCTCGCCGTTCCGTCACCTCCATGGCACATCGTCCCGGCCCGCGCGGGAGGTTCCTGGCCCGCGTCGACGGCGCCTCGTAAATGCCCATCCATAACTGGGCCCGCCCCCGATTTCGTAACACGCCTCTGGCACTGCCAGTGCTGCCGGAGCACCGGCGTGAGTACAGTATTATGTAACCATCAATCATAAAGGGATACAGGAAGTATGAGTCGCAATACTCTCAAACGTTATAACCAGGGCTTTACCCTGGTTGAGATTATGATAGTCGTCGCAATTATTGGACTGCTGGCCGCGTTGGCCGTGCCGGGCTTCGTCAAGGCCCGCAAACAGTCCCAGGGACGACGCATCCTGAACGACTGCCGCCAAATGGACTCCGCCATCGATCAGTGGGCCCTCAATACCGGCCAGACCGATGGCGCCACCGTTGACACCGTCGGCGCCGCCACCTACCTCAAAACAGCCTGGAACACCGTCGACCTGCTCGGTAACTCGTACACCGTGAGCACCGTCGGCACAGGCCAGGTTCAAGTCAGTACCACCACCAAGAGCGCCCTCGACGGCGTCGGTATCGACTGGGGAGCCTACTAAACCGCCCGGAAACGCGGACGGCTCACTCGCGCGGCGCTCGCGAACGTGATCGCGAACGCCGCGCCGTCCGCCCGCTTCGACCCGATCGATCCGACCGACACCGGCGCCGGTCGCTATGAGATTGACACCGCCGTCGGCAATAACTACACATCAAGTGTTGTCACCCCGTTTGCCCCGGCGCCGGTTAGGGTCGCCGCATCCTCCAGCGCGCCCGGGAATAAGAATAAGGGTCCGAGATCCAGGGACAAATGTTATGAGATCAAGATTCAGTGCTGTGCCGGGACTGGCAATCGTCGCGTGTCTGTTAATCGGCAGTTCGGTGCGGGCGCAATCGACGGGAACCATTTACCAAATCACCTTCAACGGCAGCGTCGTCAAGAAACAGGATGTCAGTACGAATCACTGGGTGGTGGCGAAGGACACGTTCACCACCGCGCGATTGACCAACCTCGCCCGCGGACGAACCCCCGACTCCGCCGTGCCCGCCAATGAAGTGTTGGCGCTGGTGGTTTTCTTCGATTCGGACGCCAGCAATCCGACCGGGGCCATCACCGTCTACGACACCACCGGCCAAAGCAACCTCGCGGTCGTCGTCAACCTGCAGTCCATGTTCGGCGTCGTCGATTCCCTGAAGGGCAAAGGGTACATCAACCTGGTCGGCACAATCCCGGCGGTCGGCCTCCTGAGCGGCGGCTGGTTCGCCGTCACCGGCTCATCGACCGCCGCCAACCCCACGACAGCGCCCCGTTTCACCTCGTTCAAGGGCAACGCTGTCCAGGGCGAAATCGCCGGCAACGATGGCACCAAAGACTTCGACATCCTCGTAACCAAGGGCAATCTCAATCTCGTGAGAACACTGGGCACCATCATCCCGCCACCGTAGCTGCTGCCGTCGATCCAGATCAGTCACGCCGAACACCCGGCCGCTTACAGCGAATACAGGAACGCGATGAGGGCGGCCCGGTCCGAGGCCGACATGTTGCGGAACGCTTCCCGCGACGCCGCGCCTTCGCCGTCGTGCCACAAAATGGCCTCCGCGAGGCTCCGCGCCCGACCGTCGTGCAGGTACGCTTCGCCGCCGCTGACCCCGGCCGTGAGCCCAATGCTCCACAGCGGCGACGTGCGCCATTGCGAGCCCGTGGCGTTGCCTTCGCCCATGTTGTCGGCCAAGCCGGGGCCCATGTCGTGCAACAGCAGGTCCGTGTACGGATGTATCGTCTGGTTGCGGAATTCCGCCACCGGCGAGTACGGGCTGGTCTGCAGCGTCGGCGTGTGACATTGCGTGCAGCCGGCGCTGGCAAATAACTGTTCACCGTAAAGTTCCACGGAGTTGGTCAGGCTGCGACGGGCGTTCACCCCGAGCGATTGAACGTAGCGGACCCAATTCGTCAGGTCGCTGTCGGCAAGCTCAATGGGTCCGCTGTTGGTATCACCATCCAAAACCGGGAAAATCGAGGTCGTCACGCCCATGTCTTTGTTCAGCGCGGACGCGATCTGGTGGCTGACCCTCGCCTGCGCGCCCTTGTACGTGAATCGCCCGAGGCGCGGTTGCCCGGTCTCCGGATCCGTCACCAATCGAACCGTCCCATTGACCCCGTTCGCTTGCGGGCCGGACAACGCCTCGATCGCGCTTTCGGGCACCGCCTCGAGCAGGCCCATGCCCACGAGCTGCGGCGCGAGCCGCACCGAGTAAAACGCCGGCACCCGGCCGCTGAACGCATAGGTCGGCTTGACCAATGTGTACGGCGTGCTGTCACCGTACGTCCCGCTGTTGGTCGTGTAGCCGGAAATCCATACCGTGTCCTCCGGCGCGCCCGTCGTGCACTGCGATTGCAGCACCGAACCCAGCACCGGATCCGGCGTCCCCAGCGCGTCGATCCCCACATGGACCACCGACTGCGTCATCAACGCCCCAATCGCCGGCGGCAAGGCGCGGCCATTGTTTTGATGACACGCATCGCAACTGCGACCGACAAATTTCGGCCCGAGTTTGCCCACCTGTTCCGTATAAATCGGGTTCCCCGCCTCCGAATGCTCGCCATTGCCAAAATCCGTGTGGTGCAGCCGCCGACCCAGCACGAACGGTTGCCCCGTCAGCGGCGACGCGTTCGGCGCTAATTGATTGAATACGTGGTTCGGTTCGCCCGAGTACTGGTACGGCATCGTGCCCGTGCCCGCCAGCCACCCATTCGTGGGCATCGGATAGGAGTCGATCTGGTATCGGACGCCGTTGCCGTCCTGGGGCCCGTCGTTGGCCGGATTCAGATTGATGGGGTCGAGCTGCGTCGTCCACGGGACAATCCCTTGCCCAACAACGTACAGGATCACGCCGCCATAGTAATTGTTCTGGCCGTTCGTGACCGTGAGCATGAACGGGCTGAACTCGATCTCCACTTTGTCGCCCATCTGCAACGGCCGGTTATAAACGTAATTATGCGTCAGGTTAAACGTCCAGTTGGTCAAACTCGCGTCGGCTTGAACCGCATACTCGTTGTCGAAGTATTGCGCGACCGTGGTTGCCCCTTGGAAGAAGAAACGAATGTTCGGCGTGTCCAGTCCGTTCAGCGACCACATATGGAAGAACACATTGCTCCCACCCTTGGCGATGTAATCGTCAATCTCGATGGTCGTCATCCGCTGCTCCCAATAGAAAACCAGATACGTATCGTAGATGCTGAAGTCCGGCGGGTTGTCCATCGACCCGTTCTCCCGCGCGTGCCGGCCGCGCGGACGATCCGAGATCCGCGTCACATGATTCGAGGGCGTGTCGTAAACCGTGTCCGGTTCGAGAATCGTGTTGGCGTCGAACAGGGGAACGATGCCAAGGCTCGTGTCCGGCTGGGCCGTAATCGTGGCATCGGTTTCCTGGCTCTGGCCGTTCGGCGAAATGGCGATAATCGACACGAAATACGTCTCGCCCGACGTCAGGCCGGAGATGATGGTGCTGTTCACCGTCCCGAGGTCCACGGTGTTCGTCGTGCTGGTGCCCGTATCGCCGTAGTACAGGCGATAGTCGGTCACCCCGGGCGAGACGCTCGCCGTCCACGCCACGCCAATCGCATTCGTGCTGCCCGATGGGACCTGATGCAGGTTCGTGGGCGGCAGGACAACCACCGGCGGAGTTCTCAAACGAACGAATGTCGCGCTGTTCGTCATCGGGAAGATCAGCGACTTGGTCGTGCCATCCCCCACAATCGCCGGAAGGCTGTCAGTCCACGCTCCCGACACGACCTGGCCCGTGAGTATTTGCGGGAAATACTGAACCCCGGCCATGCTCGGCCAGCTCACATCCGCCGCCGGCAGAATCGCCACCCCCAACACGTTGGTCACCGTCGGACTGCCGGGGCTGGACGAGCTCGCGCCAAATCCAACGTCATCAATGTCAATCGTCGCCGATTGGTTGGTGTCCGCCGCGCCCGCAAAATGAAAATAGATGGTCGCCGATGTCGCCGAGACCGGCACCGTAACGGAGTTGCTGAACAAACCATACACGTTGGCTCCGGGCGTAAACGTCTGGTACCCCGTGTCCCCGCCGGCATTCCACAGAATTCGCCACTGCGCGTTCGCCCCCAGGCTCCCCGATAGTTGCCTGGAGTAAAACGTGAACGGATAACTCGTCCCGGCCGTCACGGGGATGCCGGACTGATTGAACTGAACCACCGGACCCGCGCCAGCGCTCGCGAGATGGACCTCGAAGTTATACGCGCCGCCATGCGGACTGTCATTCGTGCGCACCGCATACACCGGCCCACCCACCGCCGTGTCCACCGTCCAACCCGTCGCCGTGCCTCCGCTCCCAATTTCGAATCCCCCGTTCGTCAGAATCGAAGTCGACCCCTGTACTCCGGGGACGATATCTAGGAGTTGATAGCTGCGCGTGCCGGTGGGGTAGGGATCAAAAACCGTGTTCATCGCTCCGTTCCCGACTGCCGCCGCGACGAGATCCGTCCATGTCGTGACCGGATTGGATGATCCCTGCAAATCGTAGGTATCGTTGGTGTTTTCCAGCCAGCTCAACTGGACACCTTGCTGAATGCTGAGCTGTACCTG
>Ga0335083_10010313_pt1 | contig 11297 bp, 7 predicted proteins | sample Lox_Sample_42_FD_206716 | JGI IMG/M metagenome (GOLD analysis project Ga0335083, IMG submission 206716) | Soil microbial communities from Loxahatchee National Wildlife Refuge, Florida, United States - Lox_Sample_4.2 | ecosystem: Environmental > Terrestrial > Soil > Wetlands | place: USA: Florida... | reverse complement strand
GGCGGCCTGAGGGTCTCTGACGAGGAGACCGTCGAGGTGGCCAAGATGGTGTTGGTCGGCAAGGTCAACACCGAGATCGTCCAGCGCATCAACCGCCACGGCCAGCCCGCGATCGGCCTCTGCGGCGACGACGGCTCGCTCTTCAAGGTCGCGCGGCGCTCGGGGCCGGGCGGCGAGGACATCGGCTTCGTCGGATCGATCGACCCCGTCGATGTGGACGTCCTGAATCATGTCTCTTCCGATTACATCCCCGTGATCGCCTCGGTCGGCGCCGACCGTGACGGGCGCTCGCACAACGTGAACGCCGACGAGGCCGCCGGTGCGGTGGCCGGCGCGCTCGGCGCCTACAAGGTCATCTTCTTGACCGACGTACCCGGTTGGCTGCGCGACCCTGGCGATCTGGGCTCACTGATCGGACAGGCATCGACGGCGGATGTCGGCGCGGCGCTCGAGAGCATGGAGGGCGGCATGCGCCCCAAGCTGCAAGCGTGCCTCGACGCGATCGGCGCGGGCGTCTCGGCGGCGCACATCCTCGACGGGCGCCTAGCCCATTCGCTGCTGTTGGAGTTGTTCACCGACGAAGGGATCGGCACCAAGATCGAGGCGGGGGAGGGCGGGCCATCGTGAGCCTCGCAGAGCTGCAGCGGCTGGAGCAGGACCGCGTGATGGCGACGTATGCACGCCTGCCCGTGCAGTTCGTGCGCGGCGAGGGCGCGTCGTTGTGGGACGAGCAGGGCAACGAGTACCTGGACTTCTTGTGCGGCATCTCAGTCACGAACATCGGCCACTGTCATCCTCGCGTCGTGGCGGCGGTGCGCGAGCAGGCCGGGCGCTTGATGCACGTTTCGAACCTGTTCTATACCGAGCCAGCTATGCGACTGGCCGAGCGCCTGTCGGAGTCCTCGCTGGGCGGCAAGGTCTTCTTTTGCAACTCCGGCGCCGAGGCCAACGAGGCGGCGATCAAGCTCGCGCGCAAGGCGAGGACCGGGGGAGATGTGGTGGTCGTCTACGGGGCCTTCCACGGGCGCACCTACGGCGCCCTGTCGGCCACGCCCCAGGAGTCCAAGCAGGCTCCGTTCGCGCCTTTGGTGCCGGGGTTCAGGGCGGTCGAGCCCGAGCCGGAGGCGATTGCCGAGGCCGTCGACGAGCGTACGGCCGCGGTCATTCTCGAGCCGATTCAGGGCGAGTCGGGCGTGCACGTGCTCTCCGAAGAGGTCCTGGCGGCGGCGCGGACGGCCTGCGACGAGCGCGGCGCGGCCCTGATCTTCGACGAAGTTCAGTGCGGCATGGGCAGGACCGGGACGCTGTGGGCCTACGAGCAGGCCGGGGTCCTGCCCGACGCGATCACGATCGCCAAGGCACTCGGGGGCGGCCTGCCGATCGGCGCGCTCGTGACCGGCGAGCGCTTGGCGGACGTGCTCGCGCCCGGCGACCACGGCTCGACCTTCGCCGGCGGCCCGGTCGTCTGCGCGGGGGCCTTGGCGGCGCTGGATGTGACCGACGACCCGCAACTGCTCGCGCGCGCGCGAGCACTTGGCGAGAGGCTGTTCGCGGGCCTCGAGCGCCTGCCGCACGTCGTCTCGGTCCGGGGGCGCGGCCTGATGCTTGCCTGCGAGCTCGACGTGCCCGCCCTCGATGTGGCCCGCCGCGTTCTGCTCGAGCAGCGGCTCGTCGTCAACGCCACCGGCCCCACCACCCTGCGCCTGCTGCCGCCATTGATCTTCTCCGAGGCGCAGGTCGATCTCGCGCTGGAGCGTCTGGCCGCGGCGCTCGGCGATGCCACGGCCGGCGAGGCGGCCGTCGTGACGGGCGCTGTGCACGAGCCGGCAGGCAGGGTTCGCCGGCCGTGAGCGAGCACAACCCTGCTCCCAGCTGGGGTCGCCCAGACGCGTCCGGTCGGGCACGTAGGCTCACTGAAGAGCCAGATGAGCACGATCGCCGAGGGAACCCCGCCACCGCCTTCTTCTTCGCCGTCACCTGCGGTTCCCGGTGGCGGCGCGCCGCGCCCGGACGAGCCCGATCTCCTGGCCGAGCGCCGTGCGCGCCGCGCCGGCGAGCCCGCCGAGCAGGTCCTTCTGCGCCGCGCCGAGGCGGCCGAGGCGACCGTCAGGACGCTCGAAGCTCACGTCTTCAGCTTGCAGCAGCGCTTGACAGAGTCCGAAGGAGACACGATTCGTACGGCGGAACTGGTCGAGCGCTTGGAGCGTGTCGAGGGCGCGCTGGAGACGATCCGCGAGAGCCATCGCCGGATGGCCGTGACCGTCGGCGAGCTCAAGGACGTGACGATTCGCCTGCGTGGCCTCGCCGAGCGGCCGGTGGCGCCGGTGGCGCCCTCCTCGGGGGTCTCCTCGGCGCCGCAGCGCGAGGAGATGGCCGACGCCTTGGCCGCTGCCGTCGAGCGCTTGCGTGCGCGCGCGCAGCAAGCACCTATGTCCACGCCAGCGCCCAAGCCTCACAAGCACAGCATGTCTTTGATCGGGCGCTTGCGGTATGCCCGCAAACAGCGGCGTGAGGCCCGTTAGGGCGCCGGCTCGGCGCCTAACATCCTCACGGTGACCGTTCCGGCCTGCGCCCATCTGCACGTCCACTCCGAGTATTCGCTGCTTGACGGCGCCTGCAAGATCGAGGCCTTGGCGGCCAGGGCCGCCGAGTTCGGTCAGCCAGCGCTGGGACTGACCGACCACGGCGTTATGAATGGCGCGGTCGAGCTGCACAAGGCGTGCGCCAAGCACGGTGTGAAGCCGATCGTCGGCTGTGAGATCTATCTCGTCGACGACCACGCCGTTGCGGCCGGCTCCGACGGTGCCACAAAGGGCGGCGCGCCGAAGGTCCAGCGCAATCACCTGACGCTTCTGGCCGCCACCGACGAGGGTTACCGCAACCTGGTCAAGCTCTCTTCGGCGGGCTTCCTGGAAGGGCTCAACCGTGGCAAGCCGACCGTCGATCTCGCGCAGATCGAGCGCCACTCGGACGGCGTGATCGCGCTCACCGGCTGCCTGGCCTCGCGCTTCTGTCAGCGACTGCTCGAGGATCGCCCCGAGGACGCGCGCGCGCACGCCGAGGACCTGCGCGCCGTCTTCGGACCCGAGAACGTCTACTTCGAGGTCCAGAAGAACGGTCTGGCGCCCCAGGAGAAGTGCAACGAGGGGATCGTCAGGATCGCGCGGGAACTGGGCGGCAGCCTGGTCGGCACGGGCGACGTGCACTACCTGAAGCGAGAGGATTACGACCACCACACCGCGTTGCTGTGCGTGCAGACAAAGAGCACTCTGGCGGCGCCGAAGCTGACGTTCGACAACAACGAGTTCTATTTGCGCGACAACGCCGAGATGACCCAAGCCTTCGCGCAGTGGCCGGAGGCGATCGCCAGCACGCTCGAGATCGCCGAGCGCTGCTCGGTGCAGATCGAGCTCGGCAAGCAGCTGATCCCGCGCTTTCAGACCCCTGATGGGACCGGCGAGCGCGACTATCTGCGCGCGCGCGTGCTCGAGGGAGTGAAGCTGCGCTACGGCGATCCGGCCCCGGCCGAGGCGATCGAGCGCGTGGAGATGGAGCTGGGCGTGATCGACCGGATGGGTTTCAACGCCTACTTCCTGATCGTCTGGGATTTCGTCAAGTTCGCCAAGGAGAACGGCATCGCCGTGGGTCCGGGTCGTGGCTCGGCCGCGGGCTCGATCGTCGCCTACTGCCTGGCGATCACCGATGTCGACCCTTTGCGCTACGACCTCCTGTTCGAGCGCTTCCTGAACCCCGAGCGCGTGTCGATGCCAGACATCGACATCGACTTCTCGGTACGCGGCCGCGAGCGCGTCATGAAATACGTGACCGACAAGTATGGGCGCGAGTCGGTCGCCCAGATCGTCACGTTCGGCAAGATGTTCCCTCGTGCCGCCACCCGCGACGCAGCGCGGGTGTTGGGCTTCGACTACGCCACCGGCGATCGCCTGGCGAAGCTGATCCCGGACCCGATCATGGGCAGAGCGCCCTCTTTCGAGGAATGCTTGAAGCAGGGCGAGCCGTTGCGCAAGGCCTACGACTCAGAACCGGAAGCCAAGCGCATCATCGAGGTGGCGCAGGGCCTGGAGGGGATCGTGCGCAACAGCTCGATCCATGCCGCGGCGGTCGTGATCGCCGACCGGCCGCTGACCGACATCGTGCCTCTGCAGCTCGCGGACGCCGGCGCGGACGAGAACGGGGAGCGCGCGTTTCGCACCGTCACGCAGTTCTCGATGAAGCCGATCGAGGACATCGGGCTGCTCAAGATGGACTTCCTGGGGTTGCGTAACCTCGACGTGATCGAGGACGCCCTGGACATCATCGAGCGCTCGACAGGCGTTCGTCCGGACATGACGACCCTGCCGCTCGACGATCCGACCACTTACGAGATGCTCGCGCGCGGCGACTCGACAGGAGTGTTCCAGTTCGAGTCCGAGGGCATGAAAGAGGCCCTCAAGAAGGTCAGGCCCGACGAATTCGACGACCTCGTCGCACTGAACGCGCTGTACCGGCCTGGCGCGATGGACCAGATCCCGGTGTACGCAAAGGGCAAGCACAACCCCGGATCGATCGCCTATCCGGACGAGCGCCTGCGCTCGATCTTGCAGTCCTCCAAGGGCGTGATTCTCTACCAGGAGCAGGCGATGCAGATCTCCAAGGAGCTCGCCGGCTTCTCGGGTGCCAAGGCCGACGATCTGCGCAAGGCGATCGGTAAGAAGAATCGCGCGGCGATGGCGGCGCTCAAGCCAGAGTTCATCGAAGGCTGCCGAGCGTCGGGCACGAGCCAGGCAACGATCGACTTTTTGTGGCAGACCAACGAGCGCTCGGCCGATTACTCGTTCAACAAGAGTCATGCAGCCTGCTACGGGCTGATCGCTTACCGTACGGCCTGGCTGAAGGCCAACCACCCCGCCGAGTACATGGCGGCATTGATCTCCTCGGTGATGTCGACCAAGGACAAGGTCCCGTTCTTCGTGGCGCGCTGCGAGGAGATGGGGATCGAGATCCTGCCTCCCGACGTGAATCTCTCAGATCACGAGTTCACGGTCGGGGCGCCGGGGCACGCAGTCGGAACGACTGGGTCCAAGGGCTTGGTCGGCAGCATCCGCTTTGGCCTCGACGCAGTCAAGGGCGTCGGCTACCAGGCAGTGGAGGCGATCAAGCGCGCGCGCGAAGACACGGAGGGCGCAGATGGGGGGCCGTTCACCTCGCTGTGGGACTTCTGCGAGCGCGTGGACAGCAGGGCCGTCAACAAGAAAGCGATCGAGGCTCTCGTCAAGTGCGGCGCGTTCGGCTCGACCGGCGCGAGCCGGAAGGGCATGCTGGCGGTGCTCGAACAGGCCCAGGCGGCCGGCCAGAAGATCCAGCAGGACGCCCAGATCGGCCAGGGATCGATCTTCGACCTGGCGGAGGCGGAGCCGACGGAGACGCAGGGCGCGCGGCCGCTGAACGCGTTCGCGCGGCCGACGCATCCGCCGATCCCGAGCGAGGAGTTCGAGCAGGCCGAGCTGTTGGCGATCGAGAAGGAGGCGATCGGCCTGTTCGTTTCGGCGCATCCACTCAAGCCTCTGCGAGAGATCATGCGCGCGCGCACCGATTGCCCGCTGCAAGCGCTCGCCGAGCGCCACGACAAGGATTGGGTCACCGTCGGTGGGATCATCGTCGAGACCAAGCGCATCCGGACGCGCGCGGGCGACCCGATGATGTTCGCGACGCTGGACGATCTCGGTGGCGCCGTCGAACTGCTCGTTTTCGGCAAGGCTTTGGCCGAGCACGAGACGGCGCTCGCCGTCGACCAGGTTGTGCTCGTACGCGGGCGGGTCGACCACAAGGAAGCCGGCAAGACCTGTCTGGTCGTTCAGAGCGCCGAGGTTTTCGCACCGTCCGAGCAGGAGATCGAAGAGGCGCGCAGCCGGGCGCAGACAGAGGCCAGGAAGGCGGTGATCTTGGCCCAGCCCGTGCACGCGCGGGCGCGGGCCGCCGACCTGCGGTCCGGTGCGATCGAGGACATCAAACAGCTCGTCGAAGACCATGCCGGCCCCGCCGAGATCCTGCTCGACATCGAAACCTCGGCTGGCATTCGCAGGTTGCGTCTGGGTGACGCATTCCGCGTACAAAATACGCCCAGTCTGCGGGCTGAGCTCGACAACGCGCTCGCCCCAGCCCTGCCGGAGCGGGAGCGTGCGGCTGCGGCCGCCGCCGGCTGAGCGTTCGGGCCCGCCGCCCGCCGTCCGTGGACGCGCCGGCCGGCGCCTCGCTTGACCGGCATCTCGCCGGCCGGTGTCTGGCTAGCGGCTGGCTCTCGCCAGGCCCTGTTTACGCAAGGCCATCGCAAGCTCGACTTCTTGGCGCGAAGGACCGGCTCGTTCCTCGCCGGGCGTCTCGAGCACGCACGGCAGTCGCTGTAGTCCTTTGGCTGACAGGAACGCCATGCAGCCCTCCTCGCCGAGCTCGCCCTCGCCGAGGTTGGCGTGGCGGTCGCGGTTCGAGCCGAGCGGGGTCTGGGAATCGTTCAAGTGCAGCGATCTGACGCGCCCGCGGCCGAGCTCGCGGTTGGCGTCGCGCAGGACCGAGGCCATGCCCCGCTGCGTACGTATGTCATAGCCGGAGGCGAGTAGGTGGCAGGAGTCCAAGCACACCCCGAGCCGCTCGTCTTGGCCGGCCGCGTCGAGCAGCGCCCGCAGCTCCTCGAACGAGCGCCCGAGCGTTCCGCCCGCGCCGGCCGTGTTCTCCAGATGAAGCTCACAGCCGTCGCTGTCGGCCAGGGCCTGGCCAATCGTCTGGCCAGCGCGCTCGATCGCCTCGCCGACGTCGCCGGTCTTGGCCGAGCCCGGATGCAGGACCACCCCGGCGGCGCCGATCGCCTCACCGACGCGCAAGGAGTGCGTCAGCGACGCCAGCGATTTCGCCCGGATCTCGGCATCCTCGCTGGCGCAGTTGAGCAGATAGACCGCGTGGATCAGTACAGCTTGGATCGGGCTTTCGGACAGCGCGTCGCGGAACGCGGCGAAGTCCGCGTCGGTGTAGGCGGTCGGTTTCCACATGCGCGGCGACTGGTTGAAGATCTGGATCGCCTCGCAGCCGCGCTCGACCCCACGCTCGACCGCCTTGGGCAGGCCACCCGCGGGGGAGACGTGCGCGCCGATCAGCATTCCGAGGACCAGGTGGCGACGACGGCTAGCATGCCGCGCATCCTATGAAGGTTTCACGATGAAGGTTCGCTTCGCGCCATCGCCCACGGGTGCCCTGCACATCGGTGGCGCGCGCACCGCCCTGTTCAACTGGCTGCTCGCCCGCCACCACGACGGCAAGCTGGTCCTGCGCATCGAGGACACCGACCGCGAGCGCTCGACACCCGAGAACGTCGCGCAGATCCTCGACGCGCTCGAGTGGCTCGAGCTCGACTGGGACGAAGGGCCGATCATGCAGACAGAGCGCGCCGAGCGCCACCGCCAGGCGCTCGAGCGGCTCTTGCAAGAGGGCCACGCCTACCGCAGCAACGCGACCGCAGAGGACGTCAAGGAGTACAAGCGCCTGAACGGCGCCGACCGCGGTTTTCGCGGGCAGGACGAGGCCGATGGCGCCGTCCGCCTGCGTGTGCCCGACGAAGGCGAGACGGTCGTGCACGACGCGGTCCGCGGCGACACGGTCTTCGCGCATGCTCATCTCGACGATCCCGTGATCGCCAGGGCCGACGGGTCGGTGCTCTACAACTTCGCCGTCGCGATCGACGACCTCGACGCCGCCATCACGCACGTCGTGCGCGGCGAGGACCACCTGTCGAACACCCCCAAGCAGCTGCTCGTCCTGGAGGCGCTTGGCGCGCCCCAACCTGTCTACGCGCATTTGCCGCTGCTGCATGGGCCGGACGGCAAGAAGCTCTCAAAGCGCCATGGCGCTGCCTCGGTGCAGGAGCTGCGGGAGGGCGGCTACCTGCCCGAGGCGGTGCGCAACTACTTGGCGCTCTTGGGTTGGGGTCCCGGCGATGGGCAGGAGACCGTGTTCAGCACCGCCGAGCTCGTCGAGCGCTTCGAGTTGGATCAGGTCAGTCGCAATCCGGCGCGCTTCGACGAGGTCAAGCTCAGGTGGCTTGACGGCGTCTGGATCCGAAGGCTGACCGCCCAGGAGCTGACCGAGCGCGTCGCGGGGCGCCTGCGCGAAGAAGGGCACGAGCGGGCCGCCCAGGATCCGCGACTGGAGCGCGCGGTGACGATCAGCCAGGAGAAGATCTCGACTTTGGCCGACTTCTGGCCGCTGGCCGGGCCACTGTTGGGGGAGCCCGTCGAGGACGCCAAGGCCAGGGAGCGCTGGCTGGGAGATGACGGGCGTGCGAGGCTCGGTCAGGCGCGGGCGGTCCTTGCGGAGCTCGACGAGTTCAGCGAGTTAGAGGTCGGAAGGGCTCTGGAAGCCCTGGTCGCTCGACTCGCGGTCAAGCCACGCGAGGTCTTTCAGCCGCTGCGCGTGGCGATCGCCGGAACGACCGTTTCGCCCGGAATATTCGAGAGCGTCGTGCTGCTGGGACAGCCGGAGACCCTCAGACGAATAGACCGAATGTTGGAATCTGTGCTAGGCTCTGAGTCTGCACGAGCCGGTTGAGACCGCGCGGCGGCAGCGTCCGCGGAGGGCTACATGGAGCGCGACCCGGCCGGGGGAGCGGGAGATGCATGTGTCCTCTCAATAATTCCTCGAGCGGCGCCGATAGTACCTCGACGATGCCAGCGACGGCGACCAAAGGCAAACGGACTGCCCCCAGGACCACGGCTTCGCCGGCGGCGCGCAGAGGCGTTGGTCCGAACACCACACCTCCCGGCCGGCCGGGAGCGGGCGCGAGCGGGCGCATCAAGGATGCAGTTGCGCCCCAAGCCGCCGCTGTCGAGACCGGCCCCGCCGAGGCTCGAGCGCCATCGCCAGCCCGCCCTCAGGCCGAAGGTCACGGCCGGCGCTTGACCAACGCGTTCGAGGCTCTGGAGGCGTTCCCGGCTCTGGCTGAGCCACGCAACCGGCTGTTGGCCGTCGTCGACGGAGAGAACGTCGCGACCGCCGACATCGTGGCCGCGATCGAGTCAGACGTTGCACTCAGCATTGCGGTACTGCGCGTTGCCAACCAGGCCCAAGGGGCGCGTACCGATCGAAGATCGGCCAGCATCGACACGGTCGTCGGCGCCGTCGAGCTGCTGGGCGAGAAGACCATTCGGACCCTCGCCGGCAAGATGAGGACCTTCGACTTCTTCGAGCGCTCCAGCGTGTGGGAGGCCGCACCAGAGCGTTTCCGGCTGCATGCCATCTGCACCCAGCAAGCGGCCGATCGACTCGCCGCGGAGGTCGGTTATGCCCACCGCAACCGGCTGACCGTCACGAGCATGCTGCACGACGTCGGCAAGCTTGTGCTCCTGCACGCCTACCCCGGCTATCCGGCTCAGGTCCACCGTGGCGCAAAGACTCCGGAGGAACGCATTCACCAGGAGCGCCGCGAGCTGGGCGTCGACCACGCGCTTGTCGGCGGCGTCCTGATCCGCCGTTGGGGCTTGCCCGGTTCGATCGCCACCGTCGTCGAGCGCCACCACAACCCGGATGTCGACGGCGAGATCGCAATCGTGCGCCTGGCTGACATGCTGGCCCACTACGAACGTGGAGCCTCGGTCTCCCCGGTGGAGATGCTGCAGACCGCTCGTCTGCTCGGCCTGGGCCCGCAGGAGCTGCGGCGGGTCATGTACGAGCTGCCCAGCGCCGCCGATCAGCGCCAGCGCCATGTCGATCCCTCGCCGCTCTCCAGTCGCGAGCTGGGCGTACTCCAGCGCCTGGCTGAAGGCAAGGTCTATAAGCAGATCGCTCATGAGCTGACCCTTTCCACGAGCACGGTTCGCACCCACCTGCACAACATCTATGGCAAGCTCGGCGCCGTCGATCGCGCCCAGGCGGTCTTGATCGCCACCGAGCGTGGCTGGTTGTAGTGCCCTAGCATCGCCTCGGCGATGATCTCGATCACAAGCAAGTCTCCGTATGCCGTGAACGCCCTTGCCGAGCTTGGTCGCAGCGGTGGGTCTGAGCCCGTGCCGATCGGCGAGCTTGCACGGCGGCGCGAGATGCCGGTGCAGTTCTTGGAGCAACTGTTCGCAACGCTTAGACGTGCTGGGATCGTCAGCTCCCAGCGCGGAGTCAAGGGCGGCTATCGATTCGCGCGCGATCCCGCCGAGGTGAGCGTCCTGGAGATCGTCGAGCTACTCGACGGGCCGGTCGGGCGCGACGCCGAGAGCGTGTTCGCCGACGCGGCCGCCGCCGCGCGCGCAGTGCTCGCCAAGACGACGATCGCCGACGTGATCGAGCGCGAGTCGCGCGAGGCCGGCGCCAGCATGTACTACATCTAGAAAAATGCAAATGCCGCAAATGCGGTTTGCGCGTGCGCGTGCGTGCGTGCGCGCCCGCGCGCACGAATCGGCCCGAACTGAGGCGTCTGAGGGTCTCTGGAACTCCGGATGTGCGTGGATATGCGCGCGCACGAATCGGCCCGAACTGAGGCGTCTGAGGGTCCCCGGAGCTCCAAGGGGGCGCGCGCGCACGCGCACGCGTCAGGCGAAGCCAAAGAGTCTTGGAGGGCGCGGCCTCACCGTGCCCACTATTGTCGAGGGCGAGATGTCCCGAATTCCGATCAACATTGCTGAGCTGGTGGGGGACACGCCCCTGATCGCGCTGCCCCAGATGTTCGAGGGGGTCGTCCCCGAGAGCGGGACGCAGCTCTTGGCCAAGCTCGAGTCGCGCAACCCCGGCGGGTCCGTGAAGGATCGGATCGGCGTGGCGATGATCGAGGCGGCGGAGCGGGAGGGCAGGATCGAGCCGGGGCGGACCACGATTGTCGAGGCGACGTCGGGCAACACGGGCATCGCGCTGGCGCTTGTGTGCGCCGCCAAGGGCTATGAGCTGGTGCTGACGCTGCCTCAAGGCATGAGCAGGGAGCGTGAGAGTCTGCTGCGACTGTACGGAGCGAAGGTCGAGATAACCGAGTCGATGGGCGGCATGGGCGAGGCGGTCGCCGCCGCCCGTGCGATGGCCAGCCAGCCCGACGTGTTCCTGCCCGACCAGTTCTCGAACCCGGCCAACCCGGATGTGCACAGGCGCACGACAGGCCCTGAGATCGAGCGGGCTCTGGACGGTGAGATCCCGGACGTGCTCGTCGCCGGCGTTGGCACGGGCGGGACGATTACCGGCGCCGGCTCCTATCTGCGCGAACGCAACCCTGGGCTGCGGATCGTGGGAGTCGAGCCGAAGGGCTCGGCGGTTCTCTCCGGCGGCCAGCCGGGGCCCCA
>Ga0335083_10010311_pt1 | contig 11298 bp, 7 predicted proteins | sample Lox_Sample_42_FD_206716 | JGI IMG/M metagenome (GOLD analysis project Ga0335083, IMG submission 206716) | Soil microbial communities from Loxahatchee National Wildlife Refuge, Florida, United States - Lox_Sample_4.2 | ecosystem: Environmental > Terrestrial > Soil > Wetlands | place: USA: Florida... | reverse complement strand
ATTTCTTGCCACCGACGACGCCGAAGCAAGGCATGCCGTGGGAGAGCACTTCGTCCGCTTCCGGAAGCGCCATCGCCCTTTCGCGCACCTGGCCCACCAGCCAGTCCGGGTCGCGCTCGCGCATCACATGAGCAGCGAGGCAGCGCGCATAGAGCTGATATTCGGCATAGAGCACGCGTTGCGCGAGGCTTTCAGCCGTGTCGCCCGCCAGGATCGCGACCGGAATCTGGCCAAGGATCGGGCCGTCATCCAGCTCGGCGGTCACCAGATGCACGGTGCAGCCGCCATGTGTCTCCTTGGCGTCGAGGGCGCGCTGATGGGTGTCGAGGCCGCGATATTTGGGCAAAAGCGAGGGGTGGGTATTGAGCATCCGGCCATCCCAGCGCGCAACGAAATCGGGCGTGAGGATGCGCATGTAACCGCAGAGTGCCACGAAATCGGCGCCGGAGCTGGCGAGCGCCTCCTGCATGACCGCTTCATGCGCCTCGCGCGTCATGCCTTTGTGGCTGTGCGCGAAGGTCGGGATGCCTTCCGTCGCCGCGACGGCGAGGCCGCGCGCCTCGGGCTTGTTGGAGGCGACCAGAACGATCTCATAGGGGCAATCGGGCAGGCGCGAGGCATAGAGCAGGGACGTCATGGTCGTGCCGGTGCCCGAGAGCATGACGGCGACCCGCGCCTTAGCCATGATGCGTAGCGCTCCAGTCCTCGCGGGCGCTCCATGTCCCCGCCGAGCCGGAGACAGTGCAGCCCCTGGCGCCCGCGCGGATTTCGCCGATGCGGCTCACGACTTCGCCGGCCTCGGACAGCGCGTCCGTGACGGGCAGCACGTCACCCGGCGCGACGGCGATGGCCATGCCGATGCCGCAATTGAAAGTCTTCGCCATTTCACCGGGCTCGATATTGCCCTGCGCCTGCAGGAAAGCCATCAAGCGCGGCTGGTCCCAGAGATCGGCGTCGATATGGGCGTGCAGGCCGGCGGGCAGAACGCGCGGGATATTCTCGAGCAAACCACCGCCGGTGATATGCGCCATGGCATGGATTTTTCCGGCCCGCACCAGCGGCAGCAGCGGCTTTACGTAGATGCGCGTCGGCGCCATCAGCGCATCGATCAGCAGCACATCCTGATCGAACAGGGCGGGGCGGTCGAGCTTCCAGCCCTTGTCGGCCGCGAGCCGCCGGACCAGCGAATAGCCGTTGGAATGCACGCCGGACGAGGCGAGTCCAAGGATGACATCGCCCTCGGCCACCTTGTCGGCAGTCAATACCTCGTCACGTTCGACCGCGCCGACGCAGAAGCCGGCAAGATCATAGTCGCCATCGGCATACATGCCGGGCATTTCCGCCGTCTCGCCGCCGATGAGCGCGCAGCCGGCCTGCTTGCAGCCCTCGGCGATGCCGGCGATCACGCGCTCGGCCACGCCATTGTCGAGGCGGCCGGTCGCGAAATAGTCGAGAAAGAAGAGCGGCTCGGCGCCCTGCACGATGAGGTCGTTTGCGCACATCGCAACCAGATCGATGCCGACCGTATCATGCTTGCCGCTGTCGATCGCGAGCTTGAGTTTCGTGCCCACGCCGTCATTGGCCGCGACCAGCAGCGGATCCCGGAAGCCGGCCGCGCGAGGATCGAAAAAGCCGCCGAAACCGCCGAGATCGGCATCGGCACCCGGTCGGCGTGTCGCCTTGGCGAGCGGTGCGATGGCGCGAACGAGCGCATTGCCCGCGGCGATGTCCACGCCCGCCTGGGCATAGGTGTAACCGGGCTTCTCGTTGCGTTTTGTGTCCATGCCCGGCCCTTACCACTTCGCGCTTGGTTTTCCAGAGCAATGCCGCCAAAAGGGCGCCGTGACGTTCACGGTCCCCAAGCTCCGTCCCATTTACATCCTCGTCGCACTGGCTCTCCTGGCCTTCGGCGCGGTCTTGATCGCGCAGATCGAGGGCGAGCGCGGCATCGCGCCGATTGCGTCCAGCGGCGATTTCGAGGTGCGCGACATCCATGTCGACATCTTTGGCCCCGATGCCAATGTCGCCCGGCAGTCCGGCTGGAAACTTGCCCAGCGCCTGGCCTGGAAGCAGCTGTGGACACGCACGCACGGCGGCGGAGCGCCTGCGTTCAGCGACGGCGTGCTGGACGGCCTTGTCTCCGGCATCGAGGTGCAGAGCGAGCAGATCGGCCCCAATCGCTACATCGCGACCCTCGCGGTCCTTTTCGATCGCGCCCGTGCCGGACAGGCGTTGGGCGTTTCCGCGCAGGTCATGCACTCGCCGCCGCTCCTGGTGATCCCTGTTATCACCGACGGTGGCGTGTCGACCACCTTCGAAACCACGACGGATTGGCAGAAAGCGTGGGCGACCTTCCGCACTGGCGAGAGCGCAATCGACTATGTGCGCCCGGCCGGAGACGGGCCGGACGCCATTCTTCTGAACGCCAACCAGATCAACCGGCGCGGCCGCAGCTGGTGGCGCGTGCTGCTCGATCAATATGGCGCCGCTGACGTGATTGTGCCGCTTGCCCGGCTCGAGCGAAGCTGGCCGGGCGGACCAATCATTGGCCATTTCGCCGCGCGCTACGGACCCGACAATCAGCTTATTGGAACCTTCGACCTGCGCGCCGACAGCGCCGACCATCTCCCCCAGATGATGGGCGATGCGGTGAAGCGCATGGACCAGCTTTACACCCAGGCCCTCAACGCCGGCATTCTCCGGCCCGATCCTTCGCTCATCGTCGAGCAGCCGATCAATGAATCCGATATCGGCAATGCCGGTGATCTCGACACAGTGATCACGTCGCTGCCGGCCGCGACCCCGGGGGCCGTGACCGCACCTGCGGCCGGCGCGGTCAGCGTACAGGTTGAGACACCCAATGCCGATTCCGTGGGAGCGATCGAGCGGACGTTGCGCGGCGTTCCCGGTGTGCGTTCGGTTGCGACGACCAGCCTGGCGCTCGGCGGCACGTCGATCATGCAGGTGGCCCTGGACGGCACGCCAGAACAGCTGCGGGCGGCTCTGGAGAGCCGAGGCTTTGCGGTGACCGGTTCGGGCTCGGTCCTGCACATCGCCCGACGCAGTGGAGGCGGAGGCGGGCAATGAGCCAGCTTCCGCTGCCGATCGACTGGTCGGAACGCGGCGAAACGGGCGTGCTGCTGATGACCGGCGCCAATGTGGATGCCATCGCGCTGCTGCGAAATTGGCGGCACTGGCCATCTCCCGCAACACTGCTTGTCGGACCGGCGCGGTCCGGGCGGTCGCTGATGGGGCGCCTTTTCGCGGCGGAAAGCGGCGGTGAGGTTATCGACGATGCCGATGATGTCGATGAAACCCAGCTCTTCAATCGCTGGAACCTGGCGTGGGATAGCGGCCGACCCTTGCTGCTGATTGCCCGGGACGCGCCCCCCATCTGGGCGATCACGCTCCCTGACCTGCGCACACGGCTCACCACGGCGGCCGTGGCCCGAATTGCATCGCCCGACGAAGGGATAGCAGCCGCACTGATCGCTCATGGCCTGGAGCGCGGCGGATCGGCTTTCGCGCCCGGCCTGCCTGAATTTGTCGCCCGACGTGTCACACGAAGTTACAAAACCATCGATAGAATGGTCATGGCATTCAATGCCGAATCACTGGCGTCGGGCCGCAAGCTGACGGTTGCGGTTGCACGCGATATATTGAGGGACGCCGGACTCGCGAGTCCGGTAAATACCTCGGATGAAGGGACAGGAAACGGTGGCTGAAGCCGATCCAGCTGCATCGATCGCAAACGACGAGTCGCGTTATTTCAACCGCGAACTGTCCTGGCTCAACTTCAATCAGCGCGTGCTGGAAGAAGCGAGCAATGTCGCGCATCCGCTGCTTGAGCGCCTGCGGTTCCTGTCGATTTCCGGCAGCAATCTCGACGAATTCTTCATGGTCCGTGTTGCCGGCCTCAAGGGCCAGCAGCTCCAGGGCGTGGACCTGCGTTCGGTCGACGGACTGACCCCCACGCAGCAACTGGAAGCCATCGCCGCGGTCGTGGATGCGCTGATGGCGGAGCAGCAGCGCGTATGGCACGACCTGTGCGATCTCATGCGCGGCGCGGGGGTCGGCGTCGTCGAGTTCGAGGCGGTGGATGCGCGCACCGACAAATGGTTGCAGGCACATTTCCTCGAACAGGTCTTTCCGATCATCACGCCCCAGGCGCTCGACCCCGCCCATCCATTTCCCTTCATTCCGAACAAGGGTCTCAGTCTCTTCTTCGACCTGCTTCGCGAGTCCGACAATGAGGTCGTACAGGAACTGGTCATTCTGCCGGCGACGCTGCCGCGCTTCGTGCGCGTGCCCGGCAAGGCGGCGCGCTACATTGCCGTGGAGACGCTGGTGCGGCGCTATTCGCACCTCCTGTTCCCGGGCTTCATCGTGCGGGACAGCGGCCTGTTCAGGATCATTCGCGACAGCGACATCGAGATCGAGGAAGAGGCGGAAGATCTCGTGCGCTACTACCGCAGCGCCATCAAGCAGCGTCGGCGCGGGCGCATCATCCGCCTGGAAATTGAGAAGGCCGTGGCCGAGCCGGTCGAGGACATGCTCCAGTCGCTCATGCAGGGCGAAGAGGCGATCGTCGTCGATATCGACGGATTCATGGGCATTCCCGATCTCGCCGAACTGGTCGAGGAAGACCGGCCCGATCTCAAATTCACGACCTACACACCCCGTTTTCCTGAGCGCATCCGCGAATATGGCGGCGATTGCTTCGCGGCGATCAAGGCCAAGGACATCGTTGTTCATCACCCCTATGAGAGCTTCGACGTCGTCATCGCCTTCCTGAAACAGGCAGCCGCCGATCCTGACGTCGTGGCGATCAAGCAGACGCTCTATCGCGCCGGCAAGCAGTCCGCGGTCATCCGCGCGCTGATCGACGCCGCCGAAGCCGGCAAGTCCGTCACAGCCGTCGTGGAACTCAAGGCGCGCTTCGACGAGGAACAGAATCTGCTGTGGGCGAGCCAACTCGAGCGCGCCGGCGTGCAGGTCGTCTACGGCTTCGTCGACTGGAAGACGCATGCCAAGATTTCCATGGTCGTACGGCGCGAGGGCGGCGGTTTTCGCACCTACTGCCATTTCGGCACCGGCAACTATCATCCGATCACGGCGCGCATCTATACGGACCTCAGCTTCTTCACCGCCGACCCGCGGGCGGGACGCGATGCGGCCGCGGTGTTCAACTACATCACCGGCTATGTCGAACCGCAGCATATGGAGCTGCTCACCATGTCACCGCTCCATCTTCGCGGGCGGCTGGTCGACCTGATCGACGCCGAGATCGAGCATGCGCGGGCAGGGCGTCCTGCGGCGATATGGGCCAAGATGAACAGCCTCGTCGACCCGGCGATCATCGAGAAGCTCTATGCCGCCAGCAATGCGGGCGTCGAGATCGACCTGATCGTGCGCGGCATCTGCTGCCTGCGGCCCGGCGTTCCCGGCATGTCCGACCATATCCATGTCAAGTCCATCGTCGGGCGCTTCCTCGAGCACAGCCGCATCTGGGCGTTCGGCAATGGCGAGGCGCTGCCCAACAACAAGGCGAAGGTATTCATCAGCTCGGCCGACTGGATGCCGCGCAACTTCGACCGGCGGGTCGAATATATGCTGCCGATCGAAAATCCGACGGTGCATGACCAGGTGCTTGACCAGGTGCTGCTCGCCAATCTGCTCGACAATGAGCAGAGCTGGTCGCTCGGGTCGGACGGCCGCTACACGCGCCTCGATTCCGGCGACAAGCCATTCAATCTCCATACCTATTTCATGACCAACCCGTCCCTTTCCGGGCGCGGCGCGGCCCTGAAGTCGAGCGATGCGGTCCCCAAGCTGAGCTTGCGCTTGCGGCCCTGAAAGGGCATGGCCGGGCAATGACCTTGCTCGATCGCATTGCGCCGCACATCACCCCGCGGACACTGGGCGTCGAGCAGAGCCGTCGCACCGCCATCATCGACATCGGCTCCAACAGCATCCGTCTCGTCGTCTACGACGGGCCGCGGCGATTGCCCTTCACCCTGTTCAACGAAAAGGTGATGGCGGGTCTCGGCGCGCAGCTCACCAGCAGCGGCCGCATCGGCGACGAGGCGATGGAGCGCGCGCTCGTGGCGCTGGAGCGCTTCGAGCGGCTTTGCGCCGAAATGGCCGTCGACGAGATCCGCTGTGTTGCCACGGCGGCTGTGCGCGATGCCGCCAACGGTGCAGAACTGATCGAACGGGCCGGCGAGATCGGCCTCGATGTCGAGCTGCTCACCGGCGAGGAGGAAGGCATCGCGTCCGCCTTCGGGCTGCTCTCCGGCATGCCGGACGCCGACGGGATCATGGGCGATCTGGGCGGTGGTAGTCTCGAACTGGTGCGCGTCCGCGCGGGCAGGACCGAGCGGGCCGTCTCGCTGCCCCTCGGCGTGCTGCGCGTCGCCGAAATCCGCCGCAAGGACAAGGGCGCGCTTGGCCGCCGCTTCGAGGCGCTGCTCAAGGAGCATGGCTTTGCCGATGTCGAAAAGGGCCTGCCCTTCTACATGATCGGCGGCAGCTGGCGCGCGCTGGCGCGGCTCGACATGAGCCTCACGCGCTACCCGCTGCCGATCATCCACCATTATGAGATGGCGCCCGTTCGCGCGGCGGCGTTGCAGCGCTGGATCGACCGCCCCGACAAGGCCAGCGCCAAGGCGGTCCCCACCGTGAGCGGCGCGCGCGGACCGACGCTCCCGGACGCCGCGCATCTGCTGTCGACCGTCGTCGCGCGGCTCAAATCCTCGCATCTGACCGTTTCGGCCTTCGGCCTGCGCGAGGGTTTGCTGTTCCAGGCGCTGCCCGAGGCGCTGCGCGCCGAGGACCCGCTGCTGACCGCCGCCCGCGCGGAGGGCGATGCGCAGGGGCGGTTCATCGGCCATGGCGACCATATCCATCGCTGGATCGCGCCGCTCTTCACCAATGACGCGCATAAATGGGCGCGCATTCGTCACGCCGCCTGCCTGCTCGCCGATGTCGGCTGGCGCGCCAATCCGGAATTCCGGGCCGAACGCGGTCTCGAAGTCGCATTGCACGGCAATTGGGTGGGGATCACGTCTGAGGAGCGGGCGGTGCTCGCCCAGGCGCTGCATGCCAATTTCGGCGGCGGCATCACGCTTGCGCCCGGCCTGACCGCGCTGGCGAGCGAGGACCTGCTCAAGCGCGCCACGCAATGGGGCCTCGCCATTCGCCTGTGTCAGCGCTTGTCCGGCGGCGCGGAAGCGCCGCTCGACGGATCGCGCCTGTCGATCGCCGACGGCACGATCATCCTGCGCCTCGAGCCGGATTTTGCCTGCCTGGCCGGCGAGACAGTGAGTCGCCGCCTGAAGCAGCTCGGCCAGGCGATGGAGATGGGCTTCCTGCTCGACTGCTGAGCGCTTCACGATCCGGTGCCGAGATCGCCGGAAGTTTGCAAAGTTAGCGACACGTACCCGTCAACTTCCCCCCGAACTCGGCGTCCGGTGACGGACATGGATGCTCGGCCGACGCGTCGGGGTACGCGTTGGTCGCAAAGTTCTGTCGGATAAGAAAGAGCCGTCCGATGGCGTGCCATGCAAGGTGGCCTGTAGGACAGCGAAAAATTCCGGCGGCTTCTTCAGCCCTCCGTGCGCGTCATCAGCAGCTTGCCGTCCTTGACCGCGAAGGCCATGCGCCCCTCGACCAGATCGAGCGCATCATGGCCGAACTGCTCGTAGCGCCAGCCCTCGAGAATCGGCAGGCCATTGCGCATGCCGGCGGCGAGCATTTCGAGGTCGTCGGCCCGGGCGAGCAAGCGCGAGGCGACGTTGATCTCGCGCGAGCGGATTTTGAGCAGCAGCTTCAGGAGATCGGCGACCAGCGCGCCTTCCTTGCCGAGGCCGGGCCGGCTTGCATCGCGCTCGGGCATCTCGTCGCGCGGCAGCGGCTGCGCGCCGGCCAGCGCGCCCATCAGCCGCGCGCCGATGTCGTTGGTCTTCCAACTTGCCGAGAGGCCCCGGACCTTGCCGAGGTCCTCCTGCGTGCGCGGCGGATGGGTCGCGAGATCGCCCAGCGTCTCATCCTTGACGATGCGCCCGCGCGGCAGGTTCTTGTCCTGCGCCTCGCGCTCGCGCCAGGCGGCGAGCGCCTTCAGGCGTCCCAGCACATCGGCTTTGCGGCTCGACAGGCGCACCCGCTGCCAGGCTTCCTCAGGAATGACCGAGTAGTTTGACGGGTCGGCAACCCGCTCCATTTCCTGGTTGAGCCAGACGCCGCGTCCGGTCGTGCGCAGCTCCTCGAGCATGCGCGGGAAAATCTCGGCGAGATGGGTGACGTCGCCGATCGCATAGTCGATCTGGCGCTTGTCGAGCGGGCGGCGGGCCCAGTCGGTGAAGCGCGCGCCCTTGTCGAGATGGATACCGAGCCATGCGTCGACGAGATTGGAATAGCCGATCTGCTCGCCCTGGCTGAGCGCCATGCTGGCGATCTGCGTATCGAACAAGGGATGCGGCGTCTTGCCGGTGAGGTTGAAGATGATTTCGATGTCCTGCCCGCCGGCATGGAAGACCTTCAGCACATCCTCATTGTCGACCATGAGGTCGAGCAGCGGCGTCATGTCGAGCCCGGGCGCCTTGGGATCGATCGCGGCGGCTTCCTTGCCGTCCGAGATCTGGACGAGGCACAGGTCCGGCCAGTAGCTATTCTCGCGCATGAACTCGGTGTCGACCGCGACGAAATCGGCCTTGGCCATGCGCGCGCACAGCTGGGCAAGGGTAGCGCTATCGTTAATCAGCGGATGGATTTGCATAAGGCAGGCGATCTTATTATGGGCCGATCCTCGATCGGGAGCCGGGTGACAGGCGAACTAGAACGCCACTCTTAGCCCCGTAATCTTTGTTTGTCATTCATCCAGCGACCTCGCAAAGCGAGCGCGCGAAATAAAGGCCAGTCCAATGCATGCCTATCGCTCACATACTTGCGGCGAACTTCGCGCCGCCCATGCCGGCGAGACCGTCCGCGTCTCCGGATGGGTGCATCGCAAGCGCGATCATGGCGATCTGGTCTTCATCGACCTGCGCGATCATTACGGCATGGTCCAGATCGTCACTGAGGTCGATGGGCCGGTCTTCTCGGTGATCGAGAGCCTCAGGTCCGAAAGCGTGGTGACGATCACCGGCAAGGTGACGGCGCGCGCCAGGGATGCGATCAACCCGAACCTGCCGACCGGCGAGGTCGAGATTCGCGCAACCGAAGCGACCGTCCAGTCGGCAGCGCAGGAGCTGCCGCTGCCGGTGGCCGGCGAGGCTGACTATCCCGAGGAAATCCGGCTCAAGAACCGCTTCCTCGACCTGCGCCGCGAGGGGCTGCATGCCAATATCGTGCTGCGCAGCCATGTCATCGCGTCGTTGCGGCGGCGGATGATCGACCAGGGCTTCACCGAGTTCCAGACGCCGATCCTGACGGCTTCGTCGCCGGAGGGCGCGCGCGACTATCTGGTGCCGAGCCGCGTGCATCCCGGCAAATTCTATGCGCTCCCGCAGGCGCCGCAGATGTTCAAGCAGCTGCTGATGGTCGCCGGCTTCGACCGCTATTTCCAGATTGCGCCCTGCTTCCGCGACGAGGATGCGCGCGCCGACCGCTCGCCCGGCGAATTCTACCAGCTCGACTTCGAGATGAGCTTCGTGACGCAGGACGATGTGTTCGCGGCGATCGAGCCGGTGCTGCACGGCGTGTTCGAGGAGTTCGCCGACTGGCAGGGCAAGGGACGCTCCGTGAGCCCGCTGCCGTTCAGGCGCATCCCCTATCGGGAATCGATGCTCAAATATGGCAATGACAAGCCCGACCTGCGCAATCCGATCCTGATCTCCGACGTTTCCAGCCATTTCGTCGGCTCGGGCTTCGGCCGCTTCGCCTCGATCGTCGAGAGCGGCGATGTCGTGCGCGCCATTCCGGCGCCTGGCACCGCCGAAAAGAGCCGCAAATTCTTCGACGACATGAATAGCTGGGCGCAGGGCGAAGGCTTTGCGGGCCTTGGTTATGCCACCCGCAAGTGCGGCGAATGGGGCGGGCCGATCGCCAAGAATCATGGCGAGGACAAGATGTCCGCGCTGGCCGACGAGCTGGGCCTTGGCCCCGACGACGGCCTGTTCTTCGCCGCCGGCAAGGAGGCGCAGGCGGCCAAGCTCGCCGGCCTTGCCCGCACGAAAGTGGGTGAGCAACTCGGTCTCATCGACGAGAAGCGCTTCGAATTCTGCTGGATCGTCGACTTCCCGATGTTCGAATATGACGAGGACGCCAGGAAGATCGACTTCAGCCACAATCCCTTCTCGATGCCGCAGGGCGAGCTGGAGGCGCTGGAGAGCAAGGACCCGCTCGACATCCTCGCCTGGCAATATGACATCGTCTGCAACGGCGTGGAGCTCTCCTCGGGCGCGATCCGGAACCACCGGCCCGAGATCATGTACAAGGCGTTCGAGATCGCCGGCTACACGCGCGAGCAGGTCGACACCAATTTCGCGGGCATGATCAATGCCTTCAAATATGGCGCACCGCCCCATGGCGGCTCGGCGCCGGGCGTCGACCGCATCGTCATGCTGCTCGCCGATCAACCGAACATCCGTGAGGTGATCGTCTTCCCGATGACGCAGAAGGCCGAGGATCTGATGATGCAGGCCCCCGCGCCGGTGAGCCTGAAGCAGCTGCGCGAGCTGCACATCCGGCTGGTGGAGCCCAGCAAGAGCTAGCATTCTGCGCAATTGGGCGTAGCAATTCCCTATCCAACAGGAAGGGGAGTGTCGCGATGCGTCCTGTATATCTCGCGTTACTGTTGGCGATCGTCGTTACCGGCTCTGCGGGCGCGCAACCACCGCTCAATTCGACCGAACGCCGGGCATTGCCTCCAGCGAAAGCGGATCGACTGGCGCGCGCCGATCTTCTTTCGATCCTGGAGCCGATGAAGGCGTTCCCGAAGGGCATGGTCCGACAGGTTCGTAGCGCGTGGTTCGAGACACAGCCTTATGGCACGGAAATATCGGGCATTTGCGGGCAGGATACCCTGATCGTGAACTATGCACCGACCGAACAGACGGCGGTGCGGGAGAACGCGCCAGTTCAGCCCTATTCGCTGGAAAGCAGGCATCATTTTCTCTTCACGCGCAAGCCGTCGGCCAAGATGTTGGATCATCTCAACGAACGTTTCGCACCGCCGTGGCGGAACGAGTGCGATGGCCTCAAGAACCATGACGACGGCTGGTTCGCGGCAACCGATGCCGAACAGGGGCTTCGTGGCTATCTTGCTTTCGGCGCAGCGGCGGATGCGGTCAGGTCCGG
>Ga0335083_10010310_pt1 | contig 11299 bp, 10 predicted proteins | sample Lox_Sample_42_FD_206716 | JGI IMG/M metagenome (GOLD analysis project Ga0335083, IMG submission 206716) | Soil microbial communities from Loxahatchee National Wildlife Refuge, Florida, United States - Lox_Sample_4.2 | ecosystem: Environmental > Terrestrial > Soil > Wetlands | place: USA... | reverse complement strand
CGGGCAGGTCCTCGCCCGCGGCGTCCGCCTCGGCGTTCTCCGCGGTCAGCCGCGGATCTCCGTATCGAAGGATGTCGCGAATCAACGCCGGGCTTCCCCGGCGTCCGCGCGGGAAGGGGAAGGCGCGCCGGTCGCTCCCGGCCTGTCCTCGGCTCTCCAACGGCTGTCTCCCCGGCATGACAGAACCCTACCGGGCCACTCCTCGCGCCATGCCATAAGTGCTTGATTTAAAGCACATTCTGCGTCGATCGGCAAGCCGCGCCCGTGGCACGGGCCTCGCTATCTCCGGGAGGCGGGAGATGGGACTGATGACCCGCAGACGCGTCCTGATCGGAATCGCCTCGATCGCCCTGACGGCGGCCGCGGCCTCGGGACAGACGCGGCGCAGCGCCTACACGTACGTGCGTGAGATCTCGGGAGACGTCACGGTGATCTCGCCGTTGAACGGCACGATCGAGGCCAGGCGTAACCTCCCCATCTCCGCGGGCGACGAGATCCGCACCGACGACCCGTCGCGCGCCGAGATTGCGCTCGCCGACGGCAACGTCCTCCACGTCGGGGGCGGCACGTCGGTCCAGCTCGTCTCGCTGTCGAACCAGCAGGGCGCGGACGACGAGGTCTCGGCGATCTCGCTGAGGGAAGGTTCCGTGGTTCTCTCGGCGCTCGGCTCCGACGACAAGGCCGTCCCCCGCGTCGACACCGAGGACGTGACCGTCTACGCCAACGCCGGCTCGCGCGTGCGCGTCAACGCCGACCCGCGCCGCGGCTCCGCGGTCATCGTGCGGGCGGGATCCGTCGAGGTCAAGAGTCCGACCGGCTCGTACACGGTGCGCGCCGGCAACTACCTCCTCTCCCAGGGCAACGAGGAGCCCGAGATCGCGCGCGGCAGCTTCTCGCGCGACCGGTTCGACGTCTGGGCCGCCGACCGACTCTCGGTGACGTACGACTCGCCCCAGAACGCCTCGAGCCAGTACGTCGGCGAAGACTATTCGGGCGATGTCGCCTCGCTCGACGGCTACGGAGACTGGGACTACAACACGAACTACTCGACCTACGTCTGGCGCCCCAACGTCGCCGCGGGCTGGTCGCCGTACACGAACGGTTCCTGGTACTACACGCCGGCAGGCATGTCCTGGTGGTCGTCGGATCCCTGGGGCTGGTACCCGTTCCACTACGGCAACTGGTTCTTCGACGCCGGCTGGAACAGCTGGTGCTGGGCGCCCGGCTACGTCTACTCGCCCGCCTGGGTCTACTGGGCCTACACGCCCGGCTACGTCGGCTGGTGCCCGGTCGGCTACTACGGCTTCTACTCGCCGTGGTGGAACACGTACTACCGGCAGTGGTCGTACCCGCGCAGCAACATCGCCTTCGCCTTCAACGGCACCTTCTCGACGCGCCACGTGGACATGCGCGGCTGGAACTTCACCGGGTCGAACGGTTTCGGCACGACGCGCGGCCGCGTGGACTCCATTCCCGGCACGCGGGTCGTCGACCGTCTCGGCGGCCAGATCGCGGTGTCGTCGCGCCCGATCGTGGTCGGCTCGCGCAACGGCACGAACGTGCGCGACTCCCTGCGCGACTACGTCCAGAACGCCCCCCGGAACATCCAGCGCACGTCCGACCCCGAAACGCAGCGCCGGCTCGAGCCGGTCCTCGCGCGCGAGCGCGAGCTGCCCCGCGAGAGCGTCGACGCGCTGCGCGACCGCGTCGCGATCTCGGAGCGCGGCCGCCTGAGCGGTCCCGGCGCCGCCGAGATCGCCCCGCGCGGCGCGCCCGTGATGGAGCGCGGACGCGGCACGGCTTCGGCCGAGTCGTCGACCCGGATCGAGACGGATCCCGCGACGGGGCGGACCGTCGTGCGGGGCGGGAGCGCCAACGGAAACGGCGGCCCGACGCGCGGATCCTCCGGCGCCGAGGGTTTCAACAGCCGCGGCCCGGCCGCGGCGACGAACGACTCCCGCAACGACCCCGCCGTCCAGTCCTGGCGCTCGCGCCCGGACGTGGGAGTCTCCTCGAGCCGCTCCGCCGACAACGCGCGGCAGACTTCGGACGGCGGCTCGGCCGGGGGCCGCGAAAGCCGCGAGCACTGGCGCGCGCGCTCGACCGCGGTCCCGGGCAGCCGCACCGTCGCCGACTCCGTTAACACCGACGCCGACCGCGGCGGCTCCCGCTCGCGCGACGCGCAGCGCTCGGAGGCGGCCTCACGCGCCGACGACTGGCGCACCCGCGACGGATCGATGCCGCCGGCGCGCCGGGTGATCGAGGGCTCCGTGCCCGGCCGGCGCACGCCGTACCCCGGTTCGCAGAACGGCGACTCGGGCTCCGCGCGCTCGTCGATGCCCCGCGAGCACGGACGCCGCCCGCAAACGGGCGACTTCGCGACCCGGGACGGCGGCCCGACGTCCTCCGCGCCGCGCGACGTCGCTCCGGCGCCGCGGCCGGCTCCCCCGTCGCCGGCGCATCCGGCTCCGGCGCCGCACGCCGCGCCCGCGCCGTCTTCGAGCGGCGGCGGCCATCGGCCTCCGGGACGCTAGCGAAACACAGCTCTTCCGAGGTTTCCTCCTCTTCACACCGCGCCGAACGGCGCGGTCTTTTTTTTGAGACAATTCGACCACCTGTGATTTCCGGACCGACACGCGTGCGCCCCGGGCTGCGATGAGCCGGCGGGCTTTCTCCTTGATCGCCAACGCGCTCTTCGTCTTCTACTGCACGACGGTCGGCGTGTATCTCCTGCTGCGCCCGTGGACGGGACGCCCCCTGGTGCCCGGTTTCTTCGGCAGCGGCTTCTTCCGGGGCTTCGTCTCCGGCCTCGGCCTGGTGCACCTCGCGGCTGGATTCGCGGACCTGCGCCACCTGACGCGGCAACTCGAGGCCGCCCGCCAGGGCCGCGCGGAGGGCGAGTGAAGGCCGTGTACGTCACCGACCGCGCCGCGATCGGCGACGCGCGCTTCGACGGGATCCTCGCCGCCCTGGCCGGCGCGCCCGGGCTCTCGGTCGTGCTGCGCGAGCCGCCCGGCGACGATCGCGCCCTGCTCGACCGCGCGCGGCGAACGCGGGAGCGCCTCGGCGATTCGGTCCCTCTCTACGTGCACCGCCGCTACGACATCGCGCTCGCGGCGGGGGCCGCGGGCGTGCATCTCCCGTCCAACGGGCTGCCGGTCGCCCGCGTCCGCGGCGAAACACCGCGCGGCTTCCAGATCGGCGTCTCGACCCACGCGGTCGCCGAGGTCGAGGAGGCGCTCGAAGACGGGGCCGATCTCGTGTTCCTGGGGCCGATCTTCGACACGCCGTCCAAGCGCGCCTACGGCCCGCCCCTCGGCGTCGCGACGCTCGCGGCGCTCCCTCTCCTCGATCGACGAACCGGAAGGGTCTACGCCATCGGCGGCGTCGAGGAAGCCCGTTTCCCGGAGCTCGCGCCGTACGCCGACCGCCTCGCGGGCATCGCGGCGATCCGCCTCTTCCAGGAGAGCCCGGATCCTCGCGGGGCCGCCGGGAGGATCGCCGCGCGATGAACGCCTCCTCCCCGGCCGCCGGGTTCCGCCGGGTCCTGACCGCCCTGCTGCTGGTCGTCGCCGTGGCCGGCGGCGTGCTGCTGCTGTCGCGCGCCGGCTTCTCCATGACCGAGGCGCGCGGAGCGAAAGACTACGGCGAGTTCGCCATCGGGCTCGCCGCGGCGCTTCTGGTCACGCGCCTGCTCGATTTCGCCGTGTTCGACCTCGGGTACCGGCTGCGCCGGGCGGCACCGGCGCCGGAGTTGCTGCGCCAGCTCGTCAGCCTCCTCGTGTTCGGCCTCCTGCTCGGCTTCCTGTGCAAGGAGATCCTCTCTTTCAGCCTGCCCGCGTTGCTGACGACGTCCGCGATCATCACGGCCGTCCTCGGGCTCGCCCTTCAGGAGACGCTCGGCAATCTCTTCTCGGGCATCGCGCTCGCGATCGAGCGGACCGTTCAGGTCGGCGACATGGTGCGCACCGGCGACACGATCGGGCTCGTCGAGCAGCTTTCCTGGCGGGCGATCAAGGTGCGCACGATGGAGGGCAACGCGCTCCTGATCCCGAACAGCGTCGCCAGCCGCGACCGCCTCGAGGTCTTTCGCCGGGGCCACCTTCCGATGGCGCGCGTTCTCCACGTCGGCCTCGAGTACGACGCCTCGCCGGCACGCGCCCGAGCGGTCCTCGAAGGCGCGGTGCGGGAAGTGCCGGGCCTCGCACCGCTGCCCGCGCCGGTGGTTTACCTCCAGTCCTTCCACGACTTCGCGGTCATCTACGAGCTGCGCTACTGGCTCGAGGACTACGCCCGCTACCTCGAGATCGACGCCCGCGTCCGGGAGCGCGTCTGGTATCGGATGGAACGCGAAGGGTTCGCCTTCGCCTACCCGGTCATCCGCCAGCACCAGTACGCCTACGGGCCGCCGCGAACCGCCGACATCGGCGGCCGCGTGCGGCAGGCGATCGAAGAGAACGCGCTCTTCGCCCCGCTCTCGAGCGCCGAGCGCGACCGCCTCGCCCGCGGCGCGCGCCTGGTCCGATTCACCGACGGGGAGATCCTCGTGCGCGAGGGCGACCAGACGTCGTCCATGTTCCTCGTCGCCGAGGGCCGCGCCGCCGTCTCCGTCCACGGCGGCGTCGGGGCGAGCCGCAAGGTGGCGATCCTCGACGCCGGCACCGCCTTCGGCGAGATCAGCCTGCTGACCGGCGAGCCGCGCCTGGCGACCGTGCGCGCGCTCTCGGAAGTCACGCTGGTCGAGATCGACAAGGCGACGCTGGCGCCGATCCTCCAGTCCAACCCCTCGCTCGTGGAGAAGCTCGACGCCGTCATCCTCGAGCGGCGCCGCCACACCGCCGACCGCATGGCCGCCTCCGAAGGCGGGGCCGCGAAGGAGCCGGAGTCGCTGCGCGAGAAGATCGCCCGGTTCTTCGGCCTGATGGGCGCGTGACCGACGGCCTGCTCCTCGGCCTCGACCTGACCGAGATCGACCGGGTCGCGGGCGTCCTCGAGCGCCACGGCGAGCGCTTCCTCGAGCGCGTCTTCCGGCCGGGCGAGATCCGCACCGCGCGCCGCCACCCGCGCGCTTTCGCCGAGCACGTCGCCGGGCGCTTCGCCGCGAAAGAGGCGGCGATGAAGGCTCTCGGCCTCGGCTGGCGCGGCCTCGCGTTTCGCGAGATCGAGGTCGGCCGCGAACCGAGCGGCAAGCCCCGCCTCGCGTTTCACGGGCGCGCGGACGCTCGGGCCCGCGCGCTCGGCGTGCGCCTCGCCGAGGTCTCGATCACGCACGGCCGCGACGTCGCGGCCGCGGTCGTGGCGCTGCTGACCGACCGGGCCGGAGGCGCGCCGTTGGGCTAAACTGCGCCGTCCCATGAGCGACGCGCCCGACTACAAGAGCACGCTGAACCTTCCCCGGACCGACTTCCCGATGAAGGCGGACCTCCCGAAACGCGAGCCGGAGCGACTCGCCGCCTGGGACGGGCTCGACCTCGAGGCGGCGATCCGGAAGGCCCGGGCCGGCCAGCCCAAGTTCATCTTCCACGACGGCCCGCCGTACGCCAACGGGCACATCCACCTCGGCACGGCGATGAACAAGATCCTGAAGGACGGCGTCGTCCGCAGCCGGACGATGATGGGATTCGACGCCCCCTACGTTCCCGGATGGGACTGCCACGGCCTGCCCATCGAGCAGAAGGTCGACAAGCAGCTCGGCTCGAAGAAGCGCGACATGGACGCCGTCGCCATCCGGAAGGCCTGCCGCGAGTACGCGCAGGGCTTCATCGACATCCAGCGCGAGGAGTTCCGACGGCTGGGTGTCGGCGGAAACTGGAAGCGGCCGTACCTGACGATGAGCTTCCCCTACGAGGCCGACATCGCGCGCGCCTTCGGGGAGTTCTACGCGAAGGACCTGCTCTTCCGCGACCTGAAGTCGGTGCGCTGGTGCTTCACGGACCGCACGGCGCTCGCCGAGGCGGAGCTCGAGTACGAGGAGCGGACGGATCCCGCGATCTACGTCGCCTTCCCGACCGAGCTCTTCCTCGGCGAACGTCGGGTCGACGCCGCGTTCCTCATATGGACGACGACTCCGTGGACGATCCCGTCGAACCTCGCGATCGCGGTGCACCCCGACGAGACCTACGCCGCGATCGAGACCGGCGGCCGCGTCTTCGTCGTGGCCGAGCGCCGGCTCGAGGCCGTCGCGAAGGACGCGGGCTGGACGGACTGGAAGGTCCTCCAGCGCGTGCCGGGCGCGAGCCTCGCCGGAGCGCTCTACGGGCACCCGCTGACGGCCGCATCGCGCGGCGAGCTGTCGTCCGAGGAGGCTGCAAAGGCCTTCCGCGTCGTGCTCGGCGACTACGTCACCATGGACGCCGGCACCGGACTCGTCCACACGGCACCCGGCCACGGCGAGGACGACTTCCAGACGGGCAAACGCGAAGGGCTGCCGATCCTCTCTCCCGTCGACGAGGCCGGCCGTTTCACGACGGTCGAGAAGTACAAGGGCAAGAAAGTACTCGAGGCGAACCCCGAGATCATCGAGGACCTGCGCGCGGCCGGAGCACTCGTCGCCGCCGACACCGGGTTCCGCCACGAGTACCCCCACTGCTGGCGCTGCAAGAACCCCGTCATCTTCCGCGCCACGGTCCAGTGGTTCGTCCGCCTCGACGACCCGAAGACCGACGTCCGCGCGGGGGCGCTCGACGCGATCCGACGCGTGAAGTGGATCCCGCCCTGGGGTGAGGCGCGCATCGCGGGGATGGTCGAGAACCGGCGCGAGTGGGTCGTCTCGCGGCAGCGCCGCTGGGGCTCGCCCATCACCGTTCTCTACGCGATGCGGGGCGACGAGCGCGCCGAGGTCTATCCCTGGAAGGACTCGCCGGAGGAGCAGCGCAAGTACTTCGCGCACCTCGTCGAGACCTTCCGCAAAGAAGGCGGCGACGCGTGGTACGCGCGGCCGGCCGACGACTTCCTGCCTCCGGGCGCCGACCGCCGCGGCTTCGCGTCATTCGTGAAAGAAACCGACATCATGGACGTCTGGTTCGACTCCGGCGTCTCCCACGTCGCCGTGCTGCGCTCGGGCGAGTGGCCGGAGCTGCTCCGCGGCGGCGACGGGCCGCCCGCCGACATGTACCTCGAAGGCCACGACCAGCATCGGGGCTGGTTCCAGTCGTCGCTCCTGACGTCGGTCGCGCTCTACGGGGATGCGCCCTACCGGTCCGTCATCACGCACGGCTTCTTCCAGGACGTTTCCGGGCGCAAGATGTCGAAGTCCCTCGGCAACGTGGTCGAGCCCGGCGAGCTCATCCGCCGCTACGGAGCCGACATCCTGCGTCTCTGGGTTTTTTCGCTCGACTACCGCGACGACACGCCCATCTCGGAAGAGATCCTGGCGCGCTGCGCCGAGGCCTACCGCAAGATCCGGAACACCGCGCGATACCTGATCTCGAACCTCTACGACTTCGACCCCGCCTCCGACGCGTTGCCGGCGTCGCGCCTTCTGCCCCTCGACGCGTGGGCCCTCGAGCAGACGCGCCTGGCGATGGAGCGCGTCCGCGAGGCCTACGACCGGTACGAGTTCCACGTCGTCTACCACACCCTCGTCAACCTGTGCACGACGACCCTGTCGGCCTTCTACCTGGACGTCGTCAAGGACCGCCTCTACGCCTCGGCGGCGGGCTCCCCCGAACGCCGCTCGGCCCAGACGGCGATGTACCGCATCGGCCGGGTCATCGCCGCGGCCGCCGCTCCCGTCCTCGTCTTCACGGCGGACGAGATCTGGACGGCGCTGCCCGGAAAGAAGGAAGAATCGGTGCACCTGGCGCGTTTCGAAGCGCTGGACGAGGCGCGGGCCGAAGCCCTGCCCGCCGCCGCCTGGGAACGTCTGACACAGTTGCGCGAGGAAGCCGCCGTGATCCTGGAAGAGGCCCGCAGAGACAAGGTGATCGGATCCTCGCTCGAGGGGGCGATCGCGCTGTCGCCGAATCCGGCGCTGGACGCAGACCGCGCCGCGACCGGGACGACGGGCGCGGGCCTCGCGGACCTCTTCATCGTGTCCGAGACGGTCGAGGGCGAGAACCCCGCCGGCGACGGGTGGCGCGAGTCGCGCGTCTACCCGGGCCTGAGGCTCGCCTTCCGCAAGGCGCGCGGCCGCCGGTGCGACCGCTGCTGGAAGGTCACCCCCGAGGCCGAGGCCACGGGCCTCTGCGATCGCTGCCGCGCGGTCATCGGCGGGAGGGCCGCATGAGCGTCTCGGTCAAGGAGTCGACCCTCTACCGCGGCGCGTATCTCGCGGTCTCTCTCGCGATCCTGTTCCTCGACCAGTGGAGCAAGGGCTGGATCACGCGCACGATGGAAGTCCACCAGTCGCGCACGATCGTCCCCGACGTCTTCGACCTGACGTACGTCCGAAACACCGGCGCCGCGTTCGGGCTCTTCGCGTCCGTCGACTCTTCCCTGAAGGCGATCCTCCTGAACAGCATCGCCGTGGTGGTCTTCCTCGTCGTGTCCGCCTACGCCCTCCGCTCCTCGCACAAGAGCGTCCGCCTCCAGGTCGGCCTCGCGCTCATCCTCGGGGGCGCCGTGGGCAACCTCATGGACCGCGTGCGCTTCGGCTACGTCGTCGACTTCATCGACTTCGCCGTCTCTGGCCATCACTGGCCGGCCTTCAACGTCGCCGACTCGGCCATCTGCATCGGCGTCGGTCTCCTCTTCCTCGACATGCTCGGCAGCGAGGAGACCCCTTCCGAGCGCCCGACGCCGGCCGCGGGAGGCTAGGCCATCTTCCCCCGGCTCGTTCACGTCGGCAGCTTCTATCTCCCGACCTACGGCGTCGTCCTGGCGATCGCCTACCTGACGGCGATCTGGCTACTGCGCCGCAAGGCCCTCGCCGCCGGCCTCCCCGACCAGAAGGTGCTCGACCTCTCGCTGTACATCCTCGCCGCCGCGATTCTCGGGGCGAAGCTGCTGCTCGTCGTCGTCGAGTGGCGCCGCTACACGGCGAATCCGCGCGAGCTCGTCGAGGTCCTGCGCTCCGGCGGCGTTTTCTACGGCGGCCTCATCGCCGCCACGACGGTCGCGATTCTCTACATGAAGAAGCACGATCTCCCGGCCTGGGCCGTGGCCGACATGGGCGCTCCCTCGATCGCGCTCGGCGAGGCGATCGGCCGGTGGGGCTGTTTCGCCGCCGGCTGCTGCTACGGCAAGGAGAGCCACGGCCCGTTCGCCGTGACCTTCACCGACCAGTTCGCGCACGACGCGGTCGGCACGCCGCTGAACGTCCCGCTGCACCCGACCCAGCTCTACCTGTCGCTCAACGCGTTGCTGATCTTCCTGATCCTCCAGTGGGCCTACCGCCGCAAGACCTTCGACGGCGAGGTCTTCTGGCTCTACGTCCTGCTCTACGCGATCACGCGCGGGATCCTCGAGACCTGGCGCGGCGACTTCGTCCGCGGCTTCGTGATCCCGGGCGTGCTGTCGACGTCCCAGTTCATCGGCCTCCTGACCGCGGCGCTCGCCGCCGCGATGCTCTTCGTCTTCTCCCGCCGGAACCGCGCCGAGGCGTAGCCGGTCCATGCTGCGCCGGTTCCAGGTGGGGGCCCCGTCCGCCGGGACCCGGCTCGACCTGTTTCTCGCGGCCGCCTGCTCCGACCTCTCCCGGTCGCGGCTCCAGAAGCTGATCGAAGAAGGCGCCGTCCTCGTCGGGGGCCGGAGCGCGCGGCGCTCTCTCGTCGTGCGGGCGGGCGAGGAGGTCACGGTCGACGTCCCCGAGCCCCGCAAGGCCACGCTCGAAGCCGAGGAAATCCCGCTGTCGATCCTCTACGAGGACGACCACCTTCTCGCGATCGACAAGCCTCCCGGCCTCGTCGTCCACCCATCGCCGGGACACGCCTCCGGCACGCTCGTCAACGCGCTCCTCCACCACGTCCGCGACCTCGCGGGCGTGGGCGGCGAGCTCCGCCCCGGGATCGTCCACCGGCTCGACCGCGACACGTCGGGCGTCCTGCTCGTCGCCAAGTCGGACCGGGCGCACCAGCTCCTTTCCCGCCAGATGCGGCAGCGCACGCTCCGCAAGGAATACCTCGCGCTCGTCGCCGGCGTGCCCCGCGTGCGCAAGGGCGAGGTGACGCTGTCGGTGGGCCGCGACCCGCGCGACCGCAAGAAGATGAAGGCGTTCCGGACGACCGCCGACGAGATCCCGGCGGGGACGCGCACCGCGAAGACGCTCTACGAGATCGAGCGCGAGTGGTTCGGGCTCGGGCTGACCCTGCTGCGCTGCCGTCTCGTCACGGGCCGGACGCACCAGATCCGCGTCCATCTCTCCGCATCGGGGCTCCCGATCGTGGGGGACCCCGTCTACGGGCGCCCTTCGTACGCCAGGGTCCGCGACGCGGCGTTGAAGCGCCGCCTGACGGAGTTCCCCCGCCAGGCGCTCCACGCGGAGCGCGTCGCCTTTCGTCACCCGGCCACGCAGGAGCTCGTCGAAGTCGTCGCCCCGCTGCCCGCCGACATGAAAGAGCTCGTCGCCGCGGTCGAGGCCGCCGCGGGATAATCGAGCGCCATGGCCCACGAGCCAAAAGTCATCGTCGAGGGGCGCCACATGCGCTTCCTCGACCGAAACGGCTGGGAGTACGTCGAGCACCGCACGGCGCCCGAAGCGGCGATGATCGTCGCGATCACGCCGCGCGGGGAGATCGTCCTGGCCGAGGAGTTCCGTCCGCCGATGAACGCCCCGGTGATCTCGCTGCCGGCCGGCCTCGTCGGCGACGAGGGGCCCGAGGAGGCTGCCGTCGCGGCGCGGCGGGAGCTCGCCGAAGAGACCGGTCACACGGCGCCGCGCCTCGAATTTCTCGCGCGCGGGCCCGGCTCCGCCGGCCAGAGCTCGGAGATGGTGACGTTCTTCCTCGCCGAGGGCGCCGTCCGATCCGGCGAGCAGGCCGCCCACGATCGCGGAAAAATTCGCGTGCACGTCGTCCCGATCGCGGAGCTCCCGGAGTGGGCGCGCCGGCGCGAAGCCGAGGGCGCCGTCATCGATCCGAAGATCTGGGCCGGGCTCTACTTGAGCGGTCGTCGTTGAGCACCGCGGCCGGGCGGCGGCCCTACCGGACCGTCAGCGTGAGCGTGGCGCCGTCCTTCTCGAGCACGACGCGGTCCTCCTCGATCCGCAGGACGCTGTAGCCCTCGACGTACGCGCCGACCCCGAGAACGCGGTCGTTGAGCAGAGCCCGGGGCTCGCTCTCGGACCAGACGACGCCGCCGAGCTCGATCCTGCCTCCGTCCGGCAGCGTCACGCTGCCGGGATAAGTCTTCGCTCCGGCCC
>Ga0335083_10010309_pt1 | contig 11299 bp, 9 predicted proteins | sample Lox_Sample_42_FD_206716 | JGI IMG/M metagenome (GOLD analysis project Ga0335083, IMG submission 206716) | Soil microbial communities from Loxahatchee National Wildlife Refuge, Florida, United States - Lox_Sample_4.2 | ecosystem: Environmental > Terrestrial > Soil > Wetlands | place: USA: Florida... | reverse complement strand
TCGATCTCTTCGAGATCGAGCTCGACCACCTGCGCGGCGCCGCCGAGCTCGAAGGCGTCCACCGCGTCGGGGTGCAGCGGTCCGAAGCGGCCGACGACCGTCTCGCCCACGAGCACGAGCCCGGCGCCGCGCGGATGCAAATGGCGCACGCCGTCCGCTCCCGCCGCGAGCCGGACGCTCGCGCTCCGGTGCGTCAGCCGTTCCACGAACTCGAGCGCGAGGGCCTTGGCGTCGTACACGTCGACGTCGGGCGGATCGAGCACCAGCCGCTCGAGGCGCGGACCGGCGAGCACGGCGGCGAAGCCGAGCCGTTCACTCGGGAGCGTGCCCGCGTCTTCCGCCAGGCGCGGTCGCGGGCCGTCGCTCGGCGCGAGCACGGGCGCGTGGAACGTCGCGCCCAGGGAAAACAGCCGTACGCGCGCTTCGCCGCGCCGCCGCGCCCGCGCCAGCGAGCCGAGCAGGCCGGGCAGGAGACTCGTGCGCATCACGCTGCGCTCCTCGCCGAGCGGGTTGTTCACGCGCACGACGGCTTCGGGCGCGTGCAGCCGCTCGAGGTCGCGCGGATCGACGAACGCGTACGTGAGCGCCTCGCTCAAGCCGAGCGCTTGCGCGAGCTCGAGCACGCGCCGCTCGATGTCACCGGTGCGTCGCGGCGCCTGGGGCGCGACGGCGGGCAAGCGCGTCGGGATCGCGTCGAGGCCGCGCACGCGCGACACCTCGTCGACGAGGTCGACTTCGAGCGCCACGTCCGGCCGGTGCGAGGCCGCGAGCACCTCGACCGCGGCGCTCGGACCGGAGCCGGATCGCGCCGCCACGGCGAACCCGAGCCGTTCGAGGATGTTCGTCGCCTCGTCGAACGGCACGGCGACGCCGAGCAGCGCGTCGAGCCGGCTCGAACGCAGCCGAATGCGCGCCGGCGGCGTTTCGGGCGCCCGCGCGTGAATCGATTCGGGCACGACGCTGCCGCCCGAGAGCTCGGCGAGGAGCTCCTTCGCGCGCTCGAGCACGGCCGGCACCGCGCCGAAATCGACCCCGCGCTCGAAGCGATGACTCGACTCGGTGTGCATGCCGTGGCGCCGCGCGGTGCGCCGCACGCCGCGCGGCTGGAAGTAGGCGCACTCGAGCAAGACGCGCGTCGTGCTCGGCCGGATTTCGCTGTCCTCGCCGCCCATCACGCCCGCGAGCGCGCTCGGCACCTCGCCGTCGGCGATGACCAGATCGTCGGCGTCGAGCTTGCGCGTGACGCCGTCGAGCGTCTTGAACGGCTCGCCGGGCGTCGCGCGCCGCACGATGATGCGCGCGCCGCGCACCCGCTCGAGATCGAACGCGTGGAGCGGCTGCCCGCACTCGAAGAGGACGAGGTTCGTCACGTCCACGACGTTCGAAATCGCGCGCACGCCCAGGCTTTCGAGCCGCCAGCGGAGCCAGAGCGGGGAGGGGCCGATCGTCACGTCGAGCACCGCGCCGGCGCCGTAGTGCGGGCAGCGCTCGGTGTCGCGGTTTTCGACGCTGACGAGCGACGCGAGCGCGACGGACGACTTTTTCACGGCGCCGGTCGGCGTCGGGCGCGGCGCGGGCAGGCGGAGGAGCGCCGCGAGGTCGCGCGCCACGCCGATGTGTCCGAGCGCGTCCGGTCGATTCGGCGTCACGTCGAGCTCGAACAGCGAATCGACGGCGCTCGGCACGAGCTCCGCGAGCGTGCGGCCCGGCTCCGCGCTGCCTGCGGGCAGCACGATGATGCCGTCGGCCGTCGCGGCCAGGCCGAGCTCCGTCTCGCTCACGAGCATGCCTTCGCTCTTCACGCCGCCGATCTCGCGTGCGGCGAGCGGCTCCGGCAGGCTCGGCAAGCGCGCGCCGAGCGGCGCGAGAATCACGAGGCCGCCCGCCGCCGGCACGTTCGCCGCGCCGCACACGACCTCTTGCGTTCCGCGGCCGTGATCGACGGTGACGAGCCGGAGCCCCGAGCGCTTCGGGTGCGGCGCGAGAGCGTCCACGCGCGCGACGCGCACTTCCGCGAGCGCGCTGCCGTAAGGGTCCACGCGATCGACGGCGAGCCCGAGCCCGATCAAACGTTCCGCGACGTCACTCGCGGAGAGAGTGAGCTCGGGCAAGAGTTCTCGCAGCCAATTGTAAGAGACGCGCATGGGGAAAAACCGGGGCGCCGAGCCTAGCAGAACCCTTCCGCCGAGCGTCCTGACCTGCTAACCCCAAAAAAACGATGCCGATCGTCGACATGCCTCTCGCCGAGCTCGAGCGCTACGGCGGCCGGAACCCACGGCCCGAGGATTTCGACGCTTATTGGGAACGAGCGCTCGCCGAAATGCGCGCCGTCGACCCCGCGGTCGAGCTCGTGCCGGCGAAAATCCAGACGAGCTTCGCCGAGTGCTTCCACCTCTACTTCACGGGCGTCCGCGGGGCGCGCCTGCACGCGAAGCTCGTCCGCCCGCGCGCCCCGCGCGGCAAGTGCCCCGCGCTGCTCCAATTCCACGGCTACTCCGTGAACAGCGGCGACTTCGTGCCGAAGCTCGCGTGGGCGGCGGGCGGCTTCGTCGTCGCGGCGCTCGATTGCCGCGGCCAGGGCGGCCTGAGCGAAGACGTGGGCGGCGTGAAGGGCAACACGCTCCAGGGCCACATCATCCGCGGCCTCGACGACGAACCCGACGCGCTGCTCTTTCGGCACATCTTCCTCGACACGGCAGCGCTCGCGCGCATCGTCGCCGCCATGCCCGAGGTCGACCCCGAGCGCCTCGGCGCCATGGGCGCTTCACAGGGCGGCGCGCTCACGCTCGCGTGCGCCGCGCTCGAGCCGCGCATCAAACGCGCGGCGCCCGTCTACCCGTTTCTCTCGGACTACCGCCGCGTCTGGGAGATGGACCTCGCGAAAGACGCCTACCACGAGCTGAGCCTCTTCTTTCGCCGCCACGATCCGACGCACGAGCGCATCGAGCATTGGTTCACGCGCCTCGGCTACATCGACGTGCAGCACCTCGCGCCGCGCATCCAGGCCGAAGTCATGCTCGCGATCGGCCTCATGGATCCGATCTGCCCGCCCTCGAGCCAATTCGCGATTTTCAACAAGATCCGCTCGAAGAAGTCGCGCGTGCTCTACCCCGACTTCGGGCACGAGACCTTGCCCGGCTGGGCCGATCGCGAGTGGGAATTCTTCGCGGGCCTCTGAGGCGAGCGCTCGTTCGAGCGTGAGTTCGGGTACAGCCGCACGGCGCCGCGCGGCGTGTGCTGCCAGCCGGGTGGCGCTCAGCGCGCGGCGGTCGGCGCCGTCGCGACCACGCGCTGTTTCTTCACCATCTCGACCAGGCGCTCGAGGTTGTACGCGTTGCAGCGGATCGTCGCTTGCGCGCAGAGCGCTTGAAACGTCGTGGACGGCGCGTTCTCGAGCACGGCGAGCTTGAACCGCGCGAGGTCGGCGTCGGTCTTGCGCAGCGTATCGAAATCGGGCTCGCCGACGGCGTGCTGGGCGCTCGTGCCGCGCGCGCGTTCGGCCAACGCCAGCACCTGGCGTTCGAGCGCGACGGCGTCGTCGGCCGAGCCCCACGCGTACGCGAGCGACGCCGCCGCGACGAACGGCTGAATTTCCATGGAATCGAGGATGGGCGCCTGGCGTTCCGCGGCGCCGCGGATCGCGACGGCCGTGATCGCGAACGTCGCGAGGCCGAGCAGCGCCGGCGTGAGCCACGGGCGTTTCGGCGCCGGCGCGAACGAGCGGCTGAGCGCGAGCTCGTCGGGCGTGAGATCCGTCACGGCACCTTCCCCATCGCGCGCACCGAGTCGGCGTCGCAGGCCGGCCACGCGAGCGCTTTGCAGAGCTCGGTCGCGCGCGCGAGCGCGACCGAGGTCGAGGCCGGCGGCGCTACGGCGCTGGCAGCACTCGCCGCACCCGGTGCGCCGGCGGTACCCGCACCCACACCCGGGTTCGCGCTCGCGACCGCGCGGGCTTGCGTCCTAAGCTCGAGGATTTGCGCGGCGCGCGCCGAGAGCTCCGCCGGCTTGTGCGGCTTCGGCGCGAAGAGCAGCGCCGCGGCGACGAAGCCGGCCGCCCCCGCGCCGAGGTGCACGCCCGTGAGCCGGAAGATGTGCTCGAAGCTCGGCTTCCCGTCCACCGCGCAAGCTTAGACGCGAAGGGCGCGCTCCGCTTGGGCGCGCCCTCCGGCGTGCAGGAAGCCGCGGGCGAGCGGCCGTGCTCAGCCCGGCGTTGCGCCCATCGGGTGCGGCATCGAGGGCATGGCGGGCTTCGGCTTGTCGTCCTTTTTTGCGTCGTCCGACTTCTGGAACTTCTTCGGCTCGGCGAGCGCCCAGTCGGCCGCCCACGACGAGATACTGACGAGGTCGTCGATGCCCGACGCCTGAACCCAGCGGCTCGAGCCTTCGGCGGTCGCGCCGACCTTCACTTCGCGCTTCGCGCCGTCGTTCAGCGTGATGACGACCGTCGCCGTCGGCTTGTCGAGACCGAGATCGGCGGGCTTCTTCTCCTTGTCGGCGAAGCCGTCCGCGTTCAGGCCCTTGTACGCGCGCAGCATGTCCTTGAGCTTCGAGTCGTCGAACTTCTCGAGGTCCTTCGCCGCGCCGGCCTTCGGCTCCTTGAACTTCGCCGTCCAGGTGTCGCCGCTCTTCGCGAACGCGAAGCTGCCGTGCTCGTTGTCGATGGTCACGGCGTTCACCGCCGTGTCCTCGAACTTGAAGATCGTCGTGTCGCGCCAGCCCTTGGCGTCGCGATCGTAGAGGTAGCTCGAGTAACCCTTGACGGCGTAGACGCCGTCCTTGCCGGCGAGGCGCGCCATCTGCCCGCGCCCGCCGTTCTCGCCGAACCAGGCGTCGAGCACCGTCGCGCCGCCCTTGGTGAAGACGGCGTGGAGCCCCTTGCCGTCCGACACTTTGTACTGGTCGTAGTTGCCCTTGCCCGGGTCGATGACCTCGCTCACTTTGAGCGTCTTCAGGTTGTCGAGCATGCTCTTCACGTTCGACTGGTTCGCCTCGGCGTCGACCGGCTGCGACAGTCGCCAGTCCTCGCCCTTCTTCACGAGCGTGAACTCGCGCGGAGCGCCCGCGTCGCCTTCTTCGCCCTTCGTGAGCACGATCTTGTCGATCGCCTTCACGTCGTCTTCCTTGATCTCGATTTTCGGCAGGTTCGCGGACTGGCCGGACAGCGTGTAGGTGGCGGCCTCCTCCTGCTGCTTCTTGTTCGTGAGGAAGAGCGCGCCGCCGAGCACCGCGAGCACGCCGATGGCGGCGTAGAGTTTGATCTCCGAGTTCATGATTACACCTTCATCTGCGCTCGGAGCGCGTCGCGCCGGCGCCAGCGCAGGAGGCCGAAGGCGGCGAACAGGATCGGAATGCCGAGCGTGAGCGTCCACTGCACGTTGCGCTGCAAGCTCTTGCGCGAGTTCCGGTATTCCTCGTCCTTACGCTTGATCTCGGCCTGATCGTCCTCGCTCTTGAACTTCGGCTTCGCCACGTCCGAGTAGACGAGGTGCGGGTCGCCGATGAGCTTCGCGCTCGCGGCCACCAGATCCGAATCGCCCGAAAGCCAGTCGAGCGTGTTTTTGAACGAGATGATCGTGTTCGTGAGGTACTCGATGTACGGCTGCGCGATGCGGAGCAGGTTCTCGTCGCCGCCGACGTTGCCGAACATCGCGAATTGACCGCCGAGGTCCGGGCCGTTGCCCGCGTACGCGAACGGGTTCGAGAGGAACAAGCTCGACGACACGACGAGGACGCGCGAGTCCGCCGGAGCCCGCTCGGAGCCGAAGGCGCTCTTGAGCTTGCCCTGGGCGTACGCGGCGATGATGCGCGACTCCTGCGGCGGCTTCGGGTTCCAATCCGTCTTGAGGCGCAGGTCGACGGTGGCGCTCTTGTCCACCGACGTTTGCGGCGTGGTGCGCGCGACGGAGGCGAGCTTCACGTCGGAAGGCTGCTTGTCGCGCAGGAGCTTCAGGCTCGACGCGAAGGGGAACGTGAGCTCTTCCAGCCGGAAAAACGGCGGGAACGACATGTCGAGCGACTTTTCGTCGCCCTCGTCGAAGCGCGAATCGTTGACGACGTGGACGATGCCCGGGTCGCGGATCCAGCCGACGCCGTTCTGCGTGCGCACGGGCAGGCGGAACTGCGCGCCGAAGTCGAGCACGGCGTCCTTCTCCATCTCGATGCCGTAGCCGGTGAGGAGCTTGTCGAGGTTGTGCGTGTCGAGCGTCGCGGCCATCGACGGGTCCTGCGGCTTCATCGTCACGGCCGACGCGTACACGACGAGCGCCTTGCCGCCGAGCATCATGAAGGCGTCGATGTTCTTGAGCTCCGCGTCCGTGTAGTCCTTGCGCGGCTGCGTGATGATGAGCCCGACCAGATCCTTGTCGATCGGCGTCGTCTCGCTGAGCTTCACGTCCTCGATTTTGTAGAACGGGAAGTTCTGCTCCACGATGGACTTCATGGTCGGCGAGCCCTGACCACGGCCCTGCTTCGGCACGAGGTTCTGGTCGTCGAGCTTGAGCTCGTCCTTGTCGGTGATGACGCCGATGCGGTGCTTGATGTCGTCGGCTTTGTCGCGAATCTCCCGGATCTTGTTCGTGATCCAGAACTCGAGGCCGTCCTGGCTCGCGGGGCTCAGGAACGGAATCACCGTCTTTTCGCTCTCGTACTTGAAGACGAGACCCATGTAGCCCTGGGCGACCGCCGCCTGATCTTCGCTCGTCTGGCTCGGATCGACGAACGGCTGCTCCTGCAGGCCCGCTTCCTTCGCCTGGCTCCGGAGCTCGTCCGTGTTCGCCTCGATCAGCGTGAACTTGAACTTGCCCTTGCCCGCCGTCTCGTACTCCTTGAGCAGATCGGTGAGGTCGGCGACGAACGCGTCGAGCTGCGGCAGCCCCGTCTTCACGTAGGCGTCGACCTGGATCGGCTGCTTCAGCGTCGCGAGCAGCCGGCCGCTGCCTTGGCTCAACGTGAAGCGCTCCGTCATCGTCACGTCGTCCCGCTTGTAGATCTTGGACGACAGGATGTTCACGACCACGACGATTGCCGCGATCACGAGCACGTAGAGTCCCGTTTGCGCGGCGACTCGCTTCTTTTGCTCTTCGGTTGCCATGATTGTCCTGAGTGGCTACGCCGGGCTCACGCCCACTTGCGGCGCTCGAGCGCGCGGAACGAAATGACGAGCGCAATCGCCGTCACGGAGAGGAAGTACACGACGTCGCGCGTGTCGATGAGGCCGCGCCAGAAGCCGCTCAAGCGCGTCTGGAAGCTCACGTAGCGGAGCACGTCGCCGAACGCGCCGTGGCCCGAGACCTCGGCGATGTCGTCCAAGAACCAGAGCGTGCCGAGCACGGCGAAGGTCACGAAGAACGCGACCGCCTGGCTCTCGACGAACGAGCTCACGAGTAGACCGACGGCGACGCCGGCGGCCGAAAACAACACGAGCCCGAGGTAGCCGCTCCACACCGGGCCGAGATCGAGCGGCCCGAGGTGCCACGGCAAGCGGAACATCGCGAGCGGGTAGATGAGCGTCCCGAGCACGAGCACGAGCACGAGGCCGAGCGCGCCGAGGTACTTCCCGCCGATCACATCGCTGTCCTTCACGGGCAGCGTGATCAGCATTTCGAGCGTGCCGCTCCGCCGCTCTTCCGCGATGAGCCGCATCGTCACGACGGGGATCACGAGCAGCGACAGGCCCCAGGGCGTGAACTCGAAGACCTTCTGCACGGTCGCGCGGTCCGTCTGCCAGAACCCGCCGTGCAGCATGAAGAACATGAAGCCGAGCGCGAGAAAGCTCAGGCACATCACCACGTAAGCGAGCGGTGAATCGAAGTACGAACGGAACTCGCGTTTTGCAATCGTCAACATCGGAGACATGGCTCAGCCCTTTCGCGCCGCCGGCTTCTCTTCTTCTTCGTCCGAGTCCTCTTCGTCCTCGTCCTCTTCTTCGTCTTCCTCGTCCGCGGCGGGAGCGGCCTTCGCGCGCTCCTCCTCTTCTTCCTCGTCGCCCTCGTCGTCGTCGGCCGGCGCGTGCGCGGCCGCCCAGGCGTCGCCGCGGTCGGCCCGCTCGTCGCCCTTCGTGAGGTCGCGGAAGACGGCGTCGAGCGACTGCGCGTCGCGCCGGAGCTCGAGCAAGGTCCAGCCCTTCTGCACGACCAGCCGGAAAATCTCGGCGCGGAGGTCGGTGTCTTGCGGGCCGATGATCTCGATCTTGTGCGCGGTTTCGTCGGTCGGGAGCTCCTTCGCCCCGCGCACGCCCAGCATCGCGCCGAGCGCGCTCTCGACCTCGGCGGCCGACGGCGCTCGCTTGCCCATTTCCGCGTTCTTCTCGTCGATCGTCACGACGTAACGGACGCGGCCCGTCTTGCTGCGGATGTTGTCGAGCGGTCCGTCGGCGACCACGCGACCCTTGCTCACGATGATCGCGCGCGCGCACGACTCCTCGACTTCGGCGAGGTTGTGGGTCGAGAGCAGAATCGTGCGATCTTTCCCGATTTCCTTGATGTAGCGGAGCACCTCCGCCTTCTCGTTCGGGTCGAGGTCGCTCGTCGGCTCGTCCAAGATGAGGATCGGCGGGTCGTGAATCAGCGCCTGGCCGAGGCCGACGCGCTGGCGGAAGCCGTGCGAGAGCGTGCCGATTTCCTTACCGAGCGACTGCGCGAGGCCGCACACCTCGACCACCTTCTTCAGGCGCTGCCGGAAGAGCGAGTCGTCGATGCCGCGGAGCTCGGCCGCGAACTTCAGGTACTCCCACACGTTCATGTCCGTGTAGAGAGGAGCGCGCTGCGGCAGGTAGCCGATCTTCTGGCGCACCGCGAGCGGCTCGTCGAAAACGTCGTGGCCGTGCACCTTGGCGGTGCCCGCGCTCGGGGCGATGTAGCAGGTCAAAATGCGCATCGTCGTCGACTTGCCGGCCCCGTTCGGACCGAGGAAGCCCACGACCTCGCCGCGCTTCACCTCGAAACTCACCTTGTCGAGCGCTCGGACGTGCCCAAAGCGTTTGGTGACGCCGCTCGCCTGGATCATCACGTCGGTTGCCATCCGAACTCCTTACAGAAAACTTTCGAATTTGCGCGGATCTACCGGCGCTTTTGCGTCGCCGAGCCCGACCGTCGGGCGGCGGCATCCTACTTTCGACGCGATCGCTGTCAACCAGAGAGCCTTTGCGCGTGACCTGCCGGAAACCGGCACCGCCACAAACCCGTGGGCGTACGGGCTATTCCCGAGCCGGCGAGAAGAGGTCTTGGCCCGACTTTCGGTGCCGTGAGGTGGGTTTGGGTGGGCGGTCGGCCGGGAAGGGGCGCGGCGACCCCGCGCGCGAGCCGAAACGGCGCTGCCTGCTCGCCACGGTCGCCAGGACGCGGGGGTGAGTGTTTGCGGCTTCGGAGTTTGTCTATACAGATTTGATCGTAAGACGCAGCTCGAAGCGGGTGGACTTCGGCTTGAAGCCGAGGCGCTGGAATGCGGCTTGAGCCGACGTGTTGAACGCCCAAGAGTTCAGCTCGATGTCCGCGATACCGGCTGACTCCGCTTCGGCGACGATTCTCCCGACGAGCCCGCGCCCGATCCCCGTGCGACGGTGCTCGGTTCGAACTCCGATTGCGTCGAGCTCCCACCACACTCTCGCGGGGCAGAACGGTGTCGCGGTGCGTTCGCGCCGGAACACGATGGCATACCCGACGAGCACGCCGCGCATTTCGGCCACCCAAACCGTCGCAGCGGGAGTCTGCAGCGTGTCGGCCAACCAGCGCTTGAGCTCCTCCGAATCGACGCCGTTGAATTGGTCAGGTCGGTTCTCGAAATGCAGGCGCTGAAGTTCCTCGTTCAGCTCGGCGAGCACGTCGAGCTCGAGAGCGCGGGCGACGCGGACCAAAACGTTCGCTGTCACGATTCCGCGAAGCGTAGCAGGGTTGTCTCACGTTCCGAGGTCCGGCTTGCCGGGCGACGAGGTTCGCACCGGCGACGCCATCAGTGAGTCGAACAGCGATCCAGCGCCTCACGGACGTCGCGGTCCGCCGGGTTGATAGCGAGCAATTGGGTCAACTCGGGAACGAAGAGCGGATCGCGAATGATGCTTGCAGCTCTGACCGCGAGCACGGAGCTCGTGGCGCGGAGCTCGTTGACGATTGCTGGTATCACGTCAGTGACACCACGGTTTGCCAGCCCAACCATGGCCTCGCCCCTGATCTCATCGTCGATATCGTCGAGGCGCTCTGTGAGTGCTGCCCGAATTTCGGGAGTGTCAGCGTGAATCATATCCGCCAGACAAAAGGTCGCCCAATCCCGCACGTCGCGATCGTGGTCCTTGGACAACGTGAGGAGCGTTCGCGTCGCGGCGTCGTTGGCTCTCGAGCCAAGGCAGACGGCGACGCCGTATCGAACCCTTGCATCCGTGTGCGAGGCGAGGTCTGCGATGAGACCGACCTCGCCGCGAGCTAGATGTCCCAAGGCGATGAGCGCATCGGTAACCACCTCCACTTCACGGTCGCGAAGGAGGTCAACAAGAATCGGAGTGGAGTCGTCGGCGAACGGATGTGAATCAGGGTATCCAAGCTGGCCGAGCACGTCGGCGCCGAGGCGCCGCAGATGCGCTTCAGCAGCAAGACACCAGCCGGACGCCGCGCGGAAGGTCTCCGCCCCTCCGCGTCGCTGAAGCTCATGGACCAGCGCCCAACGTTCATCGGAATCATCCGACGACACCCGCTCGGCGCTTGAAAGCAACGCGGCCGTTGCAAGTCCTTGGAGATGCCTTGTCCTAAATGACTCCACGTGCTCTCCAGCCACAAGCCCGCGAGGTGGTTTCAGCCGCCTTGATGTTCAGCGGCATCAGCGGGAAGCGCCTCCCCGCGCAGGTAAGCGCTCGTGGATCGGCGAAGTGGGATCGCCACGGACGCAAGTAGGAGCAGTGCCCACCAGTTTGGGTAGCCCTCGCTCCCGAGCTCTGTGAAGTGATCATACTCGCGAAGCGTGAAGTGGAGACGGTAGTACGAAAGGACGTAGCGGCCGAGCGGGATCGCTTCATGAACGCAGAGGACTCCGAGGCAGAGCAAGAGTACTTCTCGCGACCAGCGCGCTCGCGCGAGCGTGGCGGTGCATCCGACCACGGCGGCGAGCATGGCGGCGTGGAGGAGCGGGGCCGGGTCCACCGTGGCGATGGGCAAGAGCGGGGTCGGGTGCGCTTCGCGAGGAGCGAAGTCGAGGATCGTCAGCCAGAAGAATCGCTGCACCAGGGCATACGTTTCCAAGAACAACACGCCTTGCAGGATCCAAACCGGAGCGGGTTTGCGCACGGCGCTCGAGCTCTTCGGCGCCGCGAGCCTCA
>Ga0335083_10010308_pt1 | contig 11300 bp, 11 predicted proteins | sample Lox_Sample_42_FD_206716 | JGI IMG/M metagenome (GOLD analysis project Ga0335083, IMG submission 206716) | Soil microbial communities from Loxahatchee National Wildlife Refuge, Florida, United States - Lox_Sample_4.2 | ecosystem: Environmental > Terrestrial > Soil > Wetlands | place: USA... | reverse complement strand
AGGCCATGTCGCGCGAGACTTGGGTCGGTGTCTCGGACAGGAGGAGAGCGCCATGTCACCGTGCGCTGCTCGCGCTGCTCCGGTCATAAAAAGAGCAATCGAGCGGACCAAAGCCCAAGCTCGTCTGCATGTGAGGAGGCCCATTCGACCGATTTGGGCCTTCCGTCACCGGCAACGGAGGTCGTACCCATGAAGATCGTCGTCATTGGCGGCACCGGCCTGATCGGCTCGAAGACCGTCGCCATTTTGCGCCAGCGCGGCCACGAGGTCGTCGCCGCCTCGCCAAAAACCGGCGTCAACACCATCACCGGCGAGGGCCTCAAACAGGCTTTGGCTGGCGCGCAGGTCGTGATCGACCTCGCCAATTCGCCCTCATTCGAAGACAAGGCGGTGCTCGAATTCTTCGAGGCTTCGGAGCGTCACCTTCTTCCGGCGGAGGCGGAAGCCGGCGTCCGGCATCATGTCGCACTGTCGATCGTGGCGATCGACCGCACCGACAATGGCTATTTCCGCGCCAAGGTCGCGCAAGAGAAACTGATCCAAGCCGCCGGCGTCCCCTACACCATTGTCCGCGCGACCCAATTCATGGAATTTCTCCGCGGCATTGCCGATTCAAGCGCCATGGCGACACAGTCACGATTCCGCCCGTCCTGTTCCAACCGATCGCGGCCGATGACGTCGCTGCTTTCGTCGCCGAAGCAGCGCTCGCGGCGCCGCAAAACGGCATCATCGAAATCGCCGGCCCGGAACGAGCTCCATTCAACGAAATCGTCGCCCGCTATCTAAGATCGGTCGGCGACCCGCGGAAAGTCGTGAGCGACCCTGCGGCCCCGTACTGGGGCGGCCGGGTCGAGGATCGCTCGCTCGTGCCGCTCAGCGAGGCGCGCCTCGGCCGCATCGGCCTCGACGAATGGCTGCGCCGCTCGCAGCGGCGGCGTGATCCCGAATCCGCCAACCGAAGGAGCGCGCCATGAAACGCATCCTGTGTTCGCTGCTTGTCGCCGCCGCGCCCTGCGGGGGAGCTCTCGCGCAGACCGCGCCGCAGCCAGTTGTCGTCCCCGTCATGCAGAAGGATCTCTCTGACATGCCCGGAAAGGAGATGCTGATGCTCACCGTGGAGTACCCGCCCGGAGCTGTGGAGCACATCCATCGGCACGATGCCTATGCCTTCGTCTATGTGCTAGAAGGGATGATCATCGAGCAGGTCAGGGGCGGCGAGGAAGTCACCCTGTCGCCAGGACAGACCTTCTACGAAAGCCCTAACGATGTGCACACGGTCGGGCGCAACGCGAGCACGACGAAGCCGGCAAAGTTCGTCGTGGTCATGGTGAAGAAGAAGGGCGTCGACGCCGTGTTGCCGGCCGAGTAATTCTGCTCGAACCGTGGCGTTCCGGCCCCAGAAGGTCTGGACCAACTTCCGCCTGACCTGTCATCGCGAGTTCGAGATTGGCTGTATAATCAAAGCTGTGCGAAACCCGCGTCGGAGTTTCGGACAAGGAGGAGAGCGCCATGTCAAACCATTTCACTGGACTGAGTCTCGGCCCGCCGCTCGGCGATCAGCGACTCGACCTCTGCGACCTTTATGCGTTCCAATCGCCGATCGACGGAAACAGGACCGTCATAATCCTCAATGCAAACCCCAATGCAGACGCGCTCCATCCCGACGCGATCTACCGCGTCAACATCGACACCGACGGCGACTACCTCACCGACATTGCGTTCTCCTACACGTTCTCGAAGCCTGAAAACGGCCGGCAGACATTCAGCGTGCATATGGCGAAAGGCTCCGACTCGCGCTCCGTCGAAGCGAACGGGACGAAGGTTGTGTCCGACGCGGAGTGCTCCTTCGGACCGACGCCGAACATCGTCCGCTCCGGTCCCTTTGCTTTCTTCGCCGGCAGCCGCAGCGACGCGTTCTTTTTCGACTTCGACGGAATCAAGAACCTGTTTGACATCAGGGGCAAGCGGAACTTCACCGAACCGCACCTCGGCGGCAAGTCGCCATGGACGGGCGTCGACTCGAACACGATGGCCAACGTATTTTCGACTGCGGTCGAGCTGCCGACGAGCGAACTCAATCCCAGGCCCGAGATCCATGTGTGGGGGCGGTGCAGCCTGAGGCGCGACGGCAAGCTCCTTCATGTCGATCGCGCTGGCCACCCGAGCGTCGCCAGCTTCTTCAACACCGACGACACCAAGGAGGAATATAACGCCAGCGAGCCGGTCAACGACCGCAACCGATGGCTCGAACAGTTCATTCATCTCATGGGGCACACCGGCAACTATACCCGCGAGGAGGCAATCGCCGCGATCGACGAGGAGCGGACGTTGCCCGACGTGCTGAGCTTCGACCCGTCGAAACCCGCAACCTATCCCAACGGCCGGGTGTTCACCGACGACGTTATCAACTACCGCCTTGCGTTCCTGACCAAGAACGAATGTCCGCCGTCGGGTCTCAAGCCCCACACCGATACCTTGAAAGAGTTCCCATACCTCGGCACGCCGCACTCGCAGAACGGCGGGGCCTGAACGGGCACCGACTGAGAGAAGACCCCCGCGTAGAGTTTGCGGATGAGTTTGCATCGGTCCACCCGGGTCGAACTGACCCGTTCGCACCTTGTTTCGGGGACGACCGCTGCTGGCGCAACCTACGCCTTCAGCCAAGTCCGCTTTCTCGCGCTTTCCGCCCGTTCATAGGGCCGATCTTGAAGGCCCGTTCAGGGTCGATTCGGGCCGTCTTAACTGGCGGAACCGGGCCACCGTCCAGGCTAGATTCCAACCGATCGACCCGGCCCCGCGCACGTTCGACTTCCGGTCGAGCCCGCAGGCCGGTAGGCGCGCAGCATGTCGAAAAGGAAGAATCGAAATTTTCTTGATTTTTTGAAAATACCGCACTATACCTTCTTTTTTTCGGAGGGAACGAGGTGCGGCCATTCAACAAAAGATGGCTGCGCAATTCCGTTTGGCGACGGGCGTGGGCGGGAGGCGCGGGCGGAGGGTCCCCAAGATGGGGCTCAAGCGGCGGGCGGAGGCGAAGGTATTTTTTTGCCCGAACCCGCGCGTAACCAACTGAAAAGGCTCAAAACCGGCGCAAGTTTTCCGCTTTTTTTCGCGTCTTTTCCGCTCTTTCGAAGGCGACAAAATGCGAAAATACGCGGCTTTTTGCGCCGCGCGTCAGACCTTCTCCCGCGGCCGGTCTAATTCGTCGCCGCGCGCGACGGCGCTTCGCCTTTCGTCCCGCCCAGGCTCAGCCAGACATTCGGATCGTCCTGCGCCTGGCGCTTGTAGAACTGATAGCCGGTGGCGTTCCAAGGACGGATGTCGTCGGAAAGGTTGTCGAGCACGAAGTCGCCGCGGTCGGTCTTGACGGTGAGGACCGCGTGGCCGTCGCCGTTGACGTCGCGCACGATCGTCATGAGCAGCGCCTGGCGCGGAAAGCCGCGCTCGATGAGGAGCTTGCGCTTGAACAAAGCATAGACCTTGCAGTCGCCCTTGCCGTCCACCGGATAGTCCCAGTGGTCGAGGGTGGTGCCCCAGTGGTCGAGGTTGCTCATGGGCTCGATCGTCGTGTTGGCGAAGGCGTTCACCTCGTTGAGGGCCTTCCAGACCGGCTTGGTCAGGCGCACGTCGACGGGCGCGAGCTTGCCGAGCGCACATTCCTCCGGATGCCGGTTGCAGAAATCGACCCAGCCGTATGGGATCGCGGTCTCGTTTCCGACCGGGGCCCAGGAGGCGCGCGGCAGCGCCTGTTCGGACGCTTCGACAAAGCCGTTGCCGACGAGCCCCAAAGCCATCGCCGCCGCGAGAATGGAGATCCGACCCAGCATGCCGCCCGCCTCGTTTTCGATGGCGGCAGGATCGCCTCCTTCCCCTTGGCGAGGGCGAAACGAAATCTGTCAAATTTTATCCGTCAGGCTTTCGCCTCGGAGGCAAAAATTTCTTAATCTTGAGAATAGGTTGCTTTACTTTCGCTTAACCTTACTTCTTTGCGGAACGGAACGTCGGCCGAGCGGGCGCTTCCGCCCGAGACCATGAGGGGGAGATCCCTCCTGGCGGCGCCGCCACAAGCGGCTGGCGAAGCGCTCAGCCGGCCGCGCGAATATTGCGAAGGAAACAAGGCCTTTCGGTTCGACGACGGATCCGCCGCTACGCCGCGCCCTCGACCGCCCGCGTCCGCTCGGCCCGCTTGCGGTCGTTCGGATCGAGGAGCTTCTTGCGCAGCCGAATCGACTTCGGCGTCACCTCGACGAGCTCGTCGTCGGCGATATAGGCGAGCGCCTTTTCAAGCGTCATCTGGATCGGCGGGGTCAAGCGGACCGCCTCGTCCTTCGAGTGCGTGCGGATGTTGGTGAGCTTCTTGCCCTTGAGCACATTGACTTCGAGGTCGTTGTCGCGCGTGTGCTGGCCGACGATCATGCCCTGGTAAACCTTGGCGCCCGGCTCGATCATCATCGGGCCGCGGTCCTCGAGGTTCCACATCGCGTAAGCCACGGCCTCGCCCGCATCGTTGGAGATGAGGACGCCGTTCCGCCGACCGGGAATGTCTCCCTTCCAGTGCCCCCAGTTGTGGAAGAGCCGGTTCATCACCGCCGTCCCGCGCGTGTCGGTCAAGAGTTCGCCGAGGTAGCCGATGAGGCCCCGCGTCGGCGCGAGGAAGACAAGCCGCAAGCGCCCGCCGCCCGAGGGCCGCATCTCGACCATCTCGCCTTTGCGCTCGCTCATCTTCTGAACCACGACGCCCGAATGCTCGGCGTCGACGTCGATGACGACTTCCTCGATCGGCTCCAGCGCCTCGCCCGCCTCGTTCTTGCGGAAGAGCACTTTCGGCCGCGACACGCCGAGTTCGAATCCTTCCCGCCGCATCGTCTCGATGAGGATGGCGAGCTGCAGTTCGCCACGCCCCGAGACGATGTAGGAGTCCGAGTTCGGCGCGGGTTCGACCCGCAGGGCGACGTTGCCCTCCGCCTCCTTGTGAAGCCGGTCGCGGATGACGCGGCTCGTCACCTTGTCGCCCTCGGTTCCCGCGAGCGGGCTGTCGTTGACGGAGAAGGTCATCGAGAGCGTCGGCGGGTCGATGGCTTGTGCGTGCAGCGGCTCGACCTCCTCCGGGCTGCAGAGGGTGTCGGCGACGTTGAACTTCTCGAGCCCCGCGATGGCGACGATGTCGCCCGCGCCCGCCTCGTCGATGGGCGCCCGGTCGATGCCGCGGAAGGCGAGGATCTTCGACACGCGGCCGGTCTCGACAAGGTCGCCGTCGCGGTCGAGCACCTTGGCGGGCACATTGGTCCTGATCGAGCCCGAGAAGACGCGCCCCGTAATGATGCGCCCGAGATAGGGGTTGGCCTCGAGCAGCGTGCCGAGCATGCGAAAGCCGCCGGCGCCGACCCTGGGCGGCTCGACGTGCTTCAAGACCAGCTCAAAAAGCGGCGCCATGTTCTCCTTGGGGCCGTCCGGCGAGGCGGCCATCCAGCCCTGCTTGGCCGAGCCGTAGATGATGGGAAAGTCGAGTTGCTCGTCGGTCGCGTCGAGCGCCGCGAAGAGGTCGAACACCTCGTTGACGACCTCGCTCGGCCGAGCGTCCGGCTTGTCGACCTTGTTCACACAGACGATGGGTTTGAGGCCGATCTTCAGCGCCTTGCCGACGACGAACTTCGTTTGCGGCATCGGGCCTTCGGCGGCGTCAACGAGCACGATCGCCCCGTCCACCATCGAGAGGATGCGCTCGACCTCGCCGCCGAAGTCGGCGTGGCCGGGCGTGTCCACGATGTTGATGCGCACGTCCTTCCAGACAACCGAGGTCGCCTTGGCGAGAATGGTGATGCCGCGCTCGCGCTCGATGTCGTTCGAATCCATCACCCGCTCGGCCACCCGCTGGTTGTCGCGGAAGGCGCCGGATTGCTGGAGGAGCCGGTCGACGAGAGTCGTCTTCCCGTGGTCGACGTGGGCGATGATGGCGACGTTGCGGAGCTTCATGGAGAACGGACTGGCCAGGGCAGGGACGGGCGCGTTGTGCGGCGCAATAGACGACATGAGGCGCGAGGGGAAGGGTCGGCGGCTCCGCGGCGATAGGAGAATCCGAGAGCACCCCCGCCTTCGGGGCGCTTTTGGTCCCGATCGTTTGCTATCCAAGAGGATAGGCGTCAAAAACTGTCAAAAAGTATAGTAGTTGGGACTTGATCCGACGGACGGCGTCCGCAGATGGATCGGTTCCGCCTGTTTTTCGTGGTCAAGCGGCGATCAATTTCTCCTTGGCCAGCAGCTTGGCATCAAGGAACGTCTGCATCGGCGTTTTGCCGAAGCGCCATCTGCTTTGGTGGGGCCGCTCCTCTTCCGAGCGGCATTTAACAAATCGCTATAGGGCAATTTTTGCCCACAGATCTCGCCCCTTGGCATGTGTCTTGCCCTCTCCCAGTGAGAAGCGCCTCTAGGGCAGCAATGCGCCGCTGTATATTGGTGTTTAATAAAAACACCTCCCTTGAGCGTATGCTTGTTGTTGACAAGCAGTATCGGATATTCCGTTGCAAAGTTCTTCACATCTTGGAAAAACCTCGTCATCAACCTTGCATAAGAAGAGTGTTCTCATCTCTTGAGAGCACGTAAAGTGGCAGGCCATCTTTAACGCCTTTCTCATGAGATTGAAACGGTTTAGTTGACAATTTCTAATCTGCATCCAAAGAGCATAACCTGTGGCTCCAACAGTGGGCCGAACAGGACACATTATAGAGGTCGCCATTGTCCACATTGCTTCAGCCGCACTGTCATCGCAGGCAATTGCGCTGCTAGCCTTGAGAAGGATTGTGGCGATTCCAACCAGATATATCTTTTTCAATTTACTCTCTTTACTTCAATTCCGACATCCCTTAAGCAGCAGGCTACGCGACTATGGGAGAGGTTCAATGTGTCGAGTCCCGCTGCCTCCCAGTGTCCGACAAAATAAACATTGTTCGCTAACCCGCATTGATACAGGTCAATTTACTCATCGTAGTGCCCCCTACCCGTTTTCCGGTGGCCTGTGAAAGGCTCAGGTCTCCTTGTGCGCCCCTACCGCTCATCGAAGCTCAACAACCGAGATCTGCTCCCTCCTAACGCGCATCCGATCTTAATTGGACATCTGCGAGCCCCCATCCAGAAAAGAAAGCACGCTTTCTTTCGCCAAACTAGGTCTTTTGCCAAATATAGAGTCTAGTCAGAAAAGACGGTCGCTTTCCATCGCAAATCGCTGGCCAAGAGCCTGAAAACCCGCTCGAAAACGCCGCTCTTGGCCCATCGGTTGAAGCGCGGATAGACGATCGTCCAGCCGCCAAAACGCTCGGGCAGATCGCGCCAAGGGATGCCGGCGCGAAACCGGAAGAGAACGGCTTCGACGAACAGGCGATGGTCCGCCGCCGTGCCGCCCACATGGCCTTCACGGGCCCGGCAGAATGTCTTTGATCCGATCCCACTGGTCGTCGCGCAGGGCATATCGTCGCATCGGTCAGCCCCTCCTCGGGCCGACCTCTCACGAGTCAGACATTGGCTGATTCGGGAATCCCTCGCGTATCCGAAACACAAAACGTTCGGCGTCCGATTCCAATCCGTTCTCGCGTCAACTGAAGACAGGCCCTAGCGGATCGCGCCTAACATTTGAGTCCCTGAAGGGATTCCGCCGGTAGATAGGACGTGCGAGTCCGCGCGATGCGCGCTGGAAAAACGCTTTCCGTATCGTCTGCCGACATTCGTCGGCTCAAAGCTCTGGTTCAAGATCGCAACACGCCGCAGAAGCACGTCTGGCGGCCGAAATCGTGCTGTTGACCGCCAAGGGCCTCGGCGCGAACGCGATCATGAGGCGGACCGCGAAGTCCAAGACCTGCGTTTGGCGCTGGCAGGAGCGCTTTATCGAGGAGGGATTCGATGGGTTGCTCCGCGACAAGACGCGTCCCTCGCGCATCAAGCCGCTGTGCGCCGAGACGGCCGAGCGCGTCGTCGCGCTGACGCTCGGGGAACCGCCCCCGGGGAAACGACCCATTGGACCGGCGCCCTGATGGCGAAGGCGGCAGGGCTCAGCGTGAGTTCGGTTCAACGCAACTGGCGCGCCCATGGTCTGCAACCGCACCGGATGCGCCAGTTCAAGCTGTCCAACGACCCACGCTTCGTCGACCGATTGCGCGACGTCGTCGGGCTCTATGTCGATCCGCCCGCACACGCCATCGTCCTGTCGGTCGACGAAAAGAGCCAGATTCAGGCGCTTGATCGCACATGAGCCCGGACTGCCGCTGAAGAAGGGTCGCGCCGGAACCATGACGCACGACTATGAGCGCCACGGCACGACGACGCTGTTCGCCGCGATGAACATCCTCGACGGCACGGTGATTGGCCGCACCCTGCAGCGCCATCGTCCGCCATCAGGAATTTCATTCGCTTCCTCAATGTCATCGATAAGCAGGTCCCCGCGGGCAAGACGATCCACGCCATCGTCGACAACTACGCCGCCCATAAGCATCCCAACGCCCGCCGGTGGCCCGAACGCCATCCGCGCTGGACGTTCCATTTCACACCGACTTCAGCGTCCTGGCTCAACGTGGTCGACGGATTCTTCGCCACCCTCACAAAGCGCAGGCTCAAGCGCGGCGTCTTTCGGTCGGTCGCCGACCTGCAAGCCGCGATCAACCGCTTCCTCGCAGAGCACAATCAGCAATCGCAGCCCTTCACCTGGACCGCCGATCCCGTTGAACGGTTCGCGTATCCCGTTCGGCATCCGCTTGCCCGGCGCGATGAAATGTCAGGCGATCCGGCGCCCCTGCGCCCAGGCGAGCATTGCATTTGAGGTAAACTCGGTCCCATGGTCGGAGACGATCCAGTCCGGCCTGCCGCGCCAGGCGATGACGGCGTCGAGTGCGCGGCCACGCGCCGCCCCGAGATCGAGGCGTCGGCGAGCGCCGCCAGGCATTCCTTGGTGACGTCGTCGATCACATTGAGGATCCGGAAGCGCCGACCGTCCGAGAGCTGGTCATGGACGAAGTCGACGGAGCAGCGGGCGTTGCGCTTCGATAAGGATCGGCGCGCGAGACCCCGCGGCGCGCTTCCGTCCCTTGCGCTTTCGCACCGTCAGGCCTTCCTCGCGATAGAGCCGCTGGGTCTTCTTGCGGTTCACCGCATGGTCCTCGGCGCGCAGCAGCACATGCAGGCGGCGATAGCCGAAACGACGCTGCTCGGCCGCCAGCTCTCGCAAGCGATGTCGAAGCTCTTCGTCGTGAGGTCGCCGGGAACGGGAGCGGGCGGCCTTCCGATCGGCCTTTATCAGGCGACACGCCCGGCGCTCGCTCATCTCATGGGCTCCCACGAGATGAGCGACAGCTTCGCGCTTGGCGGCAGGCGTCACCATTTTTTTGACAGCAGATCCTTCAGCGCGGCGGCGTCGAGCATGGCGTCGGCCAGAAGCCGCTTCAGCTTCGCGTTCTCATCCTCGAACTGCTTCAGCCGCTTGGCGTCCGAGATCTCCAGCGCGCCGAACTTGGCCTTCCATGTGTAAATGGTCGCGCTGCTGATCCCAGGCTTGCGGCCGACGTCAGCGGTCGACAGGCCCGCCGCCTGCTCGCGCAAAATCCCAATGATCTGCTCTTCCGTAAACCTCGATCGCTTCATCGTCCGGTCCTTCGTTCGGATCGGACTCTAGCTTCAGATGGAGGAAAGCCAGGGGGTCACGGCAAGCGGCCTCCATCGGCCGTTGGTCCCGATGCCCACATCAAGCGATATGGTCGATGGAGAGAGGCCCTGCGCGCCTTTGTGGCACGCGCCAACTCGGACGTTGAGGATGGTCCGCTGCTCAATTCTGACGAAGAGCCGTCGCCGCAGGCCGAAAAGAACGGGTCAACTCGAAGCCCAACCGCCACCGTCAATGAGACTGCAACGCAGCAATCGGCCGGCCCAATCGCCCACCGTTATCCCATTGGAGTGACCGCTGGCGAGACACAGATTGCGTAGCCCCGAGATCAGCGCGATAAGGAAATGTCCTGCGTCTCGGTGACGGGGAGGCAATGATGGGCCAACCCGGTGCGGTAGCCCCGCGATCGGCGAGAGCAGAGCCACAAGCACCACGGCGATGGTGGCAGTGGTTCCTTATGTATCCGACTTTAGTCGTTGTGCTAGTCCCGGCGATCTTTCAGTTCGTTCAGTGGGCGACCGCAATTGGTTACGGGCTTTCGCCGTTTGGAGACACCAAGGAAGCTTTGGGGCAGCTCCACGCGTGGGAAAGAAACGCGGGATGCCTGAAGGGCGGGGATATCGACTCTTTAGAAACCAGGTCTCCGATCGATTATCAGATTCACCTGCTGCCATGCCCTTCCGGTGACATTCTTCTGACCCTGGTTCCTCTAAGAATTCCCGATCGGCAAGTTAATCGCTGGGTCATCACCAGAGATCTCTTTGCAAGTCCCAGTGCGGGTTCTCTTGTGGGATCGGCTCTCGCTCAGGCTACCGCTACCCAGCCCCAGCCGGTGCGGGTTATTGGCGTCAGGCAGCAAGGAACCACGATTATCAAACGAACTCAGTTGTCAAATGGCAACTGTATCGATCAGACGATCGATGGCCTGACCGGCCGCCAACTGAGTCAGGCAGCGGCGCCGTGCGTCCCATTTTGACGCCGATCATTTTCCGCCGTCCGTTTGAGTCGAGGCGCTGGAAAGGCGGCGCTCACTTCACCGTGAACTGGAACGTTCCCTGGGTGCGGCGCCTGTCGACAGATGTCGCATGCCAGCGCACCGAATAGCGGCCCGGCGACAACGTCCTGGGGATCGGCACAATCAGCGCCTTGCTGTCGTTGGGATCGAGCTTCGGCGGACGCAGAGGCTCGGAAGCTCCGCCCGCCGCCTTCAGCATTGCGCCGGAAAAGATCGGCTCGACCCCCTCGCTGAATTCAAGCCGAATCTCGTTCGGCGGGGCGACTGTCGCACCGGCCGCAGGGGTGGACTTTTTTAGCTGCGCATGCGCGAAAGCATGGGTCGCCGCGAGGACAAACGCTGCCCCCAGCGCAAATCTGTATCTTATCACGTGCGCCATCCTGAACCTCCCTTTGAAACGGAGCGGCACGGGTCTTCGGGAAGACGCCTGGACGAACTATGCGACCCCTGACGTAATCGATAAACTATCGCTAAGCTAAGCTTCAAGAAAAGCGAGAGCGGCTCAGGATGACCTTGCGGCCGCCAGAAGCGGATGACGCCGATGGTCATCGAACGTCCTTCTTTCGGGCGCCGCAGACCGCCTCGCGTTCATTGGCGATCCGAAGGCCGGGCCTTGAGCAAATCCCTGGTTAAGGACAATGGTCT
>Ga0335083_10010307_pt1 | contig 11301 bp, 10 predicted proteins | sample Lox_Sample_42_FD_206716 | JGI IMG/M metagenome (GOLD analysis project Ga0335083, IMG submission 206716) | Soil microbial communities from Loxahatchee National Wildlife Refuge, Florida, United States - Lox_Sample_4.2 | ecosystem: Environmental > Terrestrial > Soil > Wetlands | place: USA... | reverse complement strand
ACGCGACAGGGCCGGAAGTCGTGGCGTTGATTCGGTTGCATCTCGCCGGGATGCACGCGCAGTCGCCGCCTGAGAGCGTGCATGCGCTCGGACTCGACGCGCTGCGCAAACCCGACGTCACGTTTTGGACCGTGTGGCAGCGCGACGCTTTGCTCGGCTGCGGCGCGTTGAAGGAACTGGACCTGGCGCACGGCGAGATCAAGTCGATGCGGACGGCGCCCCAACACCTGCGCAAAGGGGTTGCCGCGAGGCTGCTAGAACACATTCTCGACGAGGCGGTACGGCGCTCGTACCGGCGAGTGAGCTTGGAGACCGGGTCCACCGAGGGGTTCGACGCGGCGTTGCGTCTGTACGAACGCTTCGGTTTCGAACGCTGCGGCCCGTTCGCCGATTACACGCTCGATCCGTTCAGCGTGTTCATGACAAAGGTGTTGTAGAGACGCGCCGAGTCGGACCACGATCCACGACATCCGCTCGATCGAAACGATCAGCCTTTCAGCGGCCCCGACTGCTTCAGCGCACGAAACCCTTCGACGATCGTCTCCACCTGATCCGGCGTGTGCGCCGCCGACAAGCTGACTCGCAGCAGACAGAACGGGCCGGGCGAGGCTTTCAACGGAACCAAGTTCACGTATACGCCGTGGTCCAGCAAGAAATGCCACGCGTCGAGCGCATGTTCGGAGTCGCGCACATGCACGCCGACGACGGGGCTGACTTCGGGGCCGAGTTCGTAGCCGAGCTGCTGCAGCGCGCCGTATGTGACGCGCGCATTGTCGAGCAAGCGTTGGCGCAAGCTCGGGTCTTCGCGAATCACCTTCAGCGCCGCGCGCGCGGATGCCATCACCGATGGCGAACTCGATGCCGAGTAGATGTACGAGCGAGCGGCGCCGCGCAGCGACGTCAGATCGTGGTGGCGGCTCACCGCGTAACCGCCGACGCAGCCGAGGCTCTTCGAGAACGTGCCGACGATCACGTCCACCTGATCTTCGACGCCGCGCGCCTCCGCGAGGCCGCGGCCGGTCGCGCCGAGCACGCCGAACGAGTGCGCTTCGTCGACGAACATCGAGGCGCCGTAGCGCGTGGTGATCTCGCAGAACTCTTCGAGCGGTGCGGTATCGCCGAGCATGCTGTAGATGCCTTCGACGATCACGAGCGTGTTCGCGGCGCCTTCGCCGAGCCGGCGCAAGCGTTTTTCGAGGTCGGCCGGATCGTTGTGCTTGAAGCGATACGTCGTCGCCCCGGACAACGTCGCGCCGTCGTAGATGCTCGCGTGGCTCTGAGCGTCTAACAGAATGACGGTGTCGCGATCGGCGATCGCAGAGATCATTCCGACGTTGGCCTGATAACCGGTCGTGAACACGATCGCGGAGCGCGCGTCGTAGAACTCGGCGAGGTCGCGTTCGAGTGCGGCATGATCAGGATACGTTCCGCTCGCGAGACGCGAGCCGGTCGTGCCGGTGCCGTAGCGCTGTGCGGCTTCGGCCGCCGCGCGCACGCAGTCCGGATGAAACGTAAGCCCGAGATAATTGTTCGTGCCGGCGAGTACGACGCGTTGGCCGTTCACGCTGCCGAGCGTCGGCGAGCCGTCGACCTGGATCGTCGTGCCGAGCACGTCGCGGTCCTGCCAAGGCAGCGCCTCGGCAGAAATTCTGCGTTCAATGAGATTCATCGCTTGGCGACCAGTCGCTCGAGTTCTTTGACCATGTCGTTGATCGTGCGGATTTCCGCAAGATCGTTCAGCGGGAACGAAATGTCGTACGCGTCTTCGAGCTGCTCGACGAGTTCCATGATTTCGATCGAAGACAGTCCCACGTCGTCGACGAGATCGCTGTCGACGTCGACGACGGTTCCTGCTTCGGCGAGTCGGTTGACAAGCTCAGTCAGCCGAACTGCATAATCCTCGCGCTTTTCCATTGGCGTCGTGAACGACTCGAGGCGGATTGTTTGACGGGGGGCGATTATACAGAGAAAGCCTCTCGGCAAGACAACGCGCCCGGCGTGTGGGCCGTCGCGAGCTATAGGGCCGGCGAGAACTCGCAGATCTTCGGGCTCGCGCAACGCGTCGATCCCAACTTCGTCACCAAACGACTGCGCTACAACAAGTGGGCCGGGCCGCTCGGGATCTTGCGGCGCGTCACGCTGCACGGCCTCGACGCGAGGGCCTCCGATGCGCTGACGCCGCCGTGGCCGGACGTCATCGTCTGCGCCGGCGTGAAGAACGAACCGGTGTGTCGTTGGATCGCGCGGGCCAGCGGCGGCCGTACGAAGCTGGTGTTCCTCGGTCGCACGTGGGCGCGCCGGAGCGAGTTCGGCTTGGTGATCACCACCCCGCAGTATCGGTTGCCGCGCGAACACAACGTCGTGCACAACTTGATGACTCAACACGGCGTCGTGGCGTCGCGTCTCGCGGCAGAGCGTGATCGTTGGACTTCACGCCTAGCCGAGTTGCCGCGCCCCTTGCTCGGCGTGCTCGTCGGCGGCGACAGCGGTCCGTTCGTGCTCGGCGAACGCGCGGCGCGGCGGCTCGCACGGAAGATAGACGCGATGGTGGCCGCCCGCGGCGGCGGCGCGATCGTGACGACGAGCGCCCGCACGCGCGGCGTCGTGGCCGACGTGCTCGAAGCCACTGTCACCGTGCCGATGCGACTGCACAGGTATCGCGCCGGCGATCCGGACAATCCGTACTTCGGCATCTTGGCGCTCGCGGACGCATTCATCGTGTCGTCCGACAGCGTCGCGATGCTGTCGGAAGCCGCGGCGACCGGGCGCGACGTGCACATCTTCGATCTCGGCGCGAACGACGCCGACGGCCGCGACACTACCGTCAAATCGATCGCGTATCGCACGATGATGGCGCTGCTGCCGAAGCGGCTGTCGCGCGACATCGGGCTCTTTCACACCGAATTCGTCGCGCACGGCTACGGAACGTGGTCGAACGAACCGTGCGCCGCGCGCGACCACGCGGCGTCGAACGAAGCGGATCAGACGGTTGCGCGGGTGCGCGCGTTGATGAAGGCGTCGATTTAGTCCGAACACGGTGTGCAGCGACGCCGAGTAGCTCGAGGTCAGTGGACAACGGATTGACTGAGGCGCGAGCGTGTGCGTCTGCCGTCGTCGCGCGCCAGCGCACCCGCTTCGACGCGATAGACCTCGTCGGCGATCTCGGCCATCGCCGATTGGTGCGACACCGCGAGGATCGTCAGGTTGCGGCTCAGCGAGCGCAACGTGGCGCAGATGTCGGCCTCCGTCGCCGGGTCGAGCGCGCTCGTCGCTTCGTCGAGAATCAACAGCTTCGGTTGGTGCGCGAGAGCGCGCGCGATCATGATCCGTTGGCGCTGGCCGCCGGACAGCAATGTGCCGCGCTCGCCGACGATGGAGTCGATGCCGTTCGGCAGACGCGCGACGAAATCCCAAGCTTCCGCGACCTTTAGCGCAGCTTCGACGTCGGCGCGCGTCAAGCTCGGATCGCCTAGCACGACGTTGTGGAAGATCGAATCGTGCAGCAACAGGTTTTCCTGCGGCACGTAGCCGATGCTGTGACGCCAGCTGCGCATGTCGAGCGAACCGAGCGGCTTGCCGTCGACGCGGATCTCGCCCGATTGCGGCGTGATCAAGCCGATCACCAAATCTGCGACGGTCGTTTTGCCAGAGCCGGAGTTGCCGACCAGGCACGTGATGGCGCCCGCCGGAATCTTGAGCGACACACGATCGAGGATGCGGTGTTCGGCATACGCGAAGCTGACCTGGTCGAACTCGATGCCGTCGGTCAATGCGACGCGTTCGCTGCCGCTGCCACGCTCGGCTTCGGCGCGCGCCTCATTGATTGTCGCGTCGAGCGCCCAATACGCGCTTTCGCACGTCTGTACCTTTTGCAGCATCTTTTGTACGCGCCCGATTCCCTGCAACGTTTTGCCGAGCACCGCGGCCATGAACAGAACGGTGGCGAGCGGCGATCCCAACGCGTACGCGACCAACATGCCGGCGACGATCACTGTCGCGAGCAGCGGTTCCTGGGCGCTTTCGAGCCCGGATTCGCCGAGCGCCTGTCGACGCAACGCCCCCCTCAGCTTTTGTGTGTCGAACGTCAATGCTTCCTCGGCGGCGTGGTCGCGCCCCATCGCCTTGAACGTCTTCACCGATTGCAGGACGTCCGATAGCGCAGCGAGCAGCGAGCGGTACCAATGGGTCTGTTTGTCGCCGGCGCGCCGCGCGATGCGCACGAAGATTTGCGAGGCGGACAACGTGACGGCGCCGGCAGCGAAACAGAGAATGGTCACTTGCCACGACACGAGCACCGCAGTCGCGGTGTACACCGCAGCCTCCACGACGCTCTCGAGCACGCGTACGGTGAACACGTACGCTTGCGATGCGCGCGATGCCTCGGTCGCCATCGAATTCGCGAGGGCACCGGTCGACTGACGCGTGAAAAATGACCAGCGCGACGCGATCATCGCGGTGAGTAGATTCATGCGTAGCTCGGTCGCGAAATCGGCGGCGATGTAGCCGATGCGCTGCTCCGCGACGAAGTTCAGCGCGTTCTTCAGCCAGATCGCCCCAAGAATCAGACCCGCGAGCACGTAGAGCGTCGGCGCGATACCCAGGCTCAAGAGCAAATCGCGCACGCGCTCTGCGAATTGGTTGTGTGGCGTCGACTCCGAGGAAGGAATCAGGATCTGTAACGCCGGCAGCAGCGACGACAGACCGATCAAATTCGCAGCGGCCGACAGCAGCAACGCGGCCGTCAGGAACACGGTTTGGAACGGGTATCGGCGGACGAAGGCTTTGAGGAGTTGCATACCAAACAATGGTCAGGCCAGGCGCCGAATGGCGATGAACGCGAGCACGAACACCAACAGCGTGGGCACGATCGCCGTCGCGGGGACCGGCAGGCCGGCGAGTATACCCGCGTTCGACAGTACTTGCTGGCCGACGTAGACGAGCAACGCGAGCACCGCGCCGATCGCGAGGCGCAGCGCGCGCCCGCCGCGGACGTTGGTCAGCAGAGCGAACGGCGCGGCGAGCAGTGCATAGGCGATACCTGCGAGCGGCAGGGTCAGGCGCTTCCACAGTTCGATCGCTTCGGTCTGCGCCCCGACGGATTCGTTGGCGCGATGGGCGATTCGCGCCATCAGATCTCGGATCGTGAAGCTCGCGACAGGCAGGTCGTACAACCGAATGCTCGCGTCCCACGGCGGTTGCCAGGCTTGGGTTTGCGCGGCGTTCGGCGCCGCCGGAGTGCCGTCGTCCGCGTACTGTTTCGACCACACGTTCTCGAGCCGCCAGTGCGTCGCGTCGACGACTTCAGCGCTCGTCGCGCGCGTGTAGCTCTCGAGATGTGCGTCGGCACCGAAGGTAACGATCCGTATCTCGGTCGGCTTTTCGGATTCGGCGAGTTCGGACACGTTCACGAACGTTTGTCCCGAGCGGATCCAGAAGCCGCTGCCGCGCAGCAAATTACCGGCCGCGGCGGTCTGGTGCATGCGCAGCAGCGCGGCATCGAGGCGCAGCGGTCGCGCGACGTATTCGACGCCGGCAACGAAACACATGAACAGCATCGCGACGACGCTCGCGACTGCCGCGAGGCGGCCGCCCGACATGCCGGCGCCGCGCAGCGCGATCAGTTCGCTCGTCGCATTCAGGCGCTCGTACGCGTTCAGCGTCGCAAGCATGCCGACAAACGGCGACAGATCGACGAAGAGTGCGGGCGTGCTGTAAGCGACGACGATCAACGCGTCGAGAGTCGTGTACTGCTGTTCGCCGATGTCCTGCGATTCGTTGAGAAACGCGAGCAAATCGAACAGCACGACCATCGCGATACCGATCAGCGCGTAGCTCTTGGCGAGTTCTCGCGCGAGATAGCGATATACGCGGTTCACCCCGGCCGCCGGAGACTAACGGCCGGGAGCTGGCGCACCAGCGCGAACGCGATGGCGGTCGCGACCGGTACCCACAACATGCCAGGCATGTTCGGGATCTTGCCGTTCTCCACCCACGTGCGGCCTGCGGCTGCGACGTTGAACACCACTGCGTAGATGGCGATTCCGGCAAGGAATCGCGGGTACGGGCTGCGGCCCGGTAGCGAGCGCGAGATCTCGATCGCGATCAATGCCATGAAGAACGCGATGACCGGCAGGCAGATACGCCATTGCAGCTCGGCGCGTTCCTTCGGTGTCGTCGCGGTGAGCAGCTCTTGAGTGGGCAATGCGCGACGTTTGTTCTGAACGTCGGCGATCGGTTCGGAGGCGGCGTAGTAGACGAGTCGCTTGAATTCGGACTTGCGATCGGCGCGGGTCGATTCACTGATCGAATAGCTGATACCGCTGCCGAGCTCGATGCGTTGGCGACTGTCGGCCGACGCCGGATAGATGCGCCCGTCATCGGACCGAATCACGCGCACGTCTTCGGGCAGGCGCGTCTGTACGAACACGCCGTGCATCAGATCGGCGGTGCGGTCGATCGTCGCCGCCGACAGTACGAGGTTTCCGCCGAAGGTATAGAAGTGGTCGGCCTGCATCGACGCGGTCGTGAGCTGGCCGGAGTCGGCGTCGAGCTTGTAACTCTCGGCGTACGCCCAGGGGCGTATGAACAACGAAAGCCCCGCCACGGCGATGCACGTGACGATCGCGATCGACCACACCGGATAGGCGGTGCGCCCCGGCACGACGCCGGCGCCGTACACGGCGAATGCTTCGCGGTCGCGATGCCATTGATTCATCGTCGTCAGCACGCCCATGTACAACGACGTCGGCAGCAGAACTTCCGCAGCGATCAGGTCGCGCAGGCCGATCAAGGTGAACACTTGGTTCATCGGAACGCGCGAGTACGCGGCGTCACGCAGCAACACCGCAGCGTTGAACGCGGACACGAGCAGGATGAGCAACGCGAAGCCGGTGAGCGTCGGCCCCAGCACGAGGCGCATCAGATAGCGATCGATGATCAACGGAGAATCCGCGTCAGTGCGGACCGTGCAAGGCGTGGGTTCGCCTCTTGCGGCTGCTCATCCATCGTTCTTCAATTCCCGAAGTGGCGGCAGTGTAGCGACGGCGTAACGCGAATGTCGAATGCAGCGGCGGCGACGCCGATCGTGTGGCTTCTCAAAGGTGCGAAGGCGGGCGACTACGAACAATTGCGCGTGATTGCACGTGCGCTCGGCGTATCGGCGATCACGAAGCAGCTCGTGTTTCGTCGTTGGGAACTGCTGCTGCACGCCGCGCCGCGTCCGACACTCGCCGGTATCGATGTCGAAAGATCGGACCCGCTCGAAGCGCCGTGGCCCGACCTCGTTCTGACCGCAGGACGTCGCAACGAACTGGTCGCGCGTTGGATCAAAGAACGCTCAGGCGGCCGCACGCGGTTGGTCCACGTCGGGCGGCCGTGGTCGCATCCGTCGCGCTTCGATCTGGTCGTATCGAATCGGCAGTATTTGCTCGGTGCCGGCGGTCACGTGATCGTGAACGACCTACCGCTGACGGATCTGTCCGAGGCGTCCCTCGCGGCCGACCGCACCGAATGGTGTGCACGATGGGAACGTTTTCCGCGACCTTGGACGATGCTGCTCGTGGGCGGCGACACCGGACCTTTCGTGTTTTCGCCCGCGCAGGCTCGCAAGCTCGCTCTGTTGGTCAACGCCAAGGTGGCGCGCAGCGGCGGCAGCCTCTTCGTGACGACCAGCGGACGCACCTCGCCGCAGAGCGCCGATGCGTTATTCGCAACGCTCGATGCGCCCGCGTACGTATATCGATGGCCGTCGCGCGATCCGAGCCCGTATCGCGGATTTCTCGCGTGCGCCGACGATTTCGTCGTCACGGCGGACAGCATGTCGATGCTCACCGAAGCGTGCGCAACGGGTCGGCCTGTCGCGCTGTTCGAACCAATCGACCGCGATGTGCCGAGCTGGAGAAATCCGGCCTCGTATCGCTGGATGCCGTTCGTGCACTACGTATCGGTGTCGATTGGACCGGTGCGAATGAGGCGCGATCTCACGCGCGTTCATTCGGCGCTGCTGGAGGCCGGGCGTATCCAGCGACTCGGTGGGGCGCCGCAAACGAACGGTGTTTCTGCGCCGATCGGAGCGGCGGATCTCGCCCGTACGGTCGAGGGCGTGCGCGCATTGCTGTCACGCGAATGGCTGTGACGCGAATGGTCGTGACGCGAATGTTTGAATCACTGCGGCCGGACTGTAAGAATGCCGGCAGGGGGGCGAAGCAGCGCGTTGGTGAACGTTGACCGGCGGGGCAGTCGGCGTTGCGGAATGCGGGGATCTTCGATGTTGAATTTCTGTTCGGTGAAAATGCGCTATGAGCCGTATCCGCTCGCCGTGTTGCGGCCGGCGCTCGACGAAGGCGTGTATCGCGAACTCTCCGATACCTTCCCGGACCTCGATGTCTTCGGACAGCTGTCGAACTACGACTACAAGTGGAGCCTGTCGGAGAAGCTGAACGCCAAGGAATACTGGCGGTTCATTCGCGAGCATGCGCTTTGGCAGCGTTTCCTCGATTGGATCAAGAGCGACGACTTCATTCGCCAGACCGTCGGTTTCCTGAAGGAACAGAACATCGATCTCGGTATCGATAGGGCGTTCGATTCCGTGCCGCAGAAGTCTCTGCGAATGGCCCGCTCTCTGATCAAGGGCGAGTTTCCCAACAAGCCGCTCAAGCTGCACAGCCGCTTCGAATTCTCCGTGTTGAAAGCGGACGGCGGCGAGATCGCGCCGCACACCGATACGCCGAAGAAGATCATCACGCTGGTGTTGTCGATGGTCAGACCGGGCGAGTGGGCGCCGGAGATCGGCGGCGGCCTCGACATCAATCGGTCGACGGACCCCGCGTACGCGTACAACTGGGAGAACACGATCGTGCCGTGGGAGAAGACCGAGGTCGTCGACACGGTACCGTTCCTGCCGAATCAATGCGTCGTGTTCGTGAAGACGTTCAACTCACTGCATTCCGTTCGCAAGATGACGAACCGCGGGTCGAACGCGTTGCGCAAGTCGGTGACGATCGTGATCGAGAAGGACGAGTGATGTCGCGGGACGCGACGGTCGGCGCGGCGGCGTGAGGTTTCCGGATTTCCTGTGCATCGGCGCGCAAAAGGCCGGCACCACGTGGTTGCACGAGAACCTGCGGGCGCAGCCCGAGATCTGGTTGCCGGCGCTGAAGGAACTGCATTTCCTCGACCACAAGCCGCCGTCGCTGCGTAAACGGCTCTTCGGCCGGACGTCGTTTCACCGCCTCGCGCGGGAAAACGTGCAGATCGCGCTCGCGCAATGGCGGCGCAACGAAGCGCCGTGGAGCGAAGTATCGGCCGCGTTCCATGTCGCGTACGGTGCGCGCGACTTCGATTGGTACGAGGCGATCTTCCCCAACGATCCCACGAAGGTGTGCGGCGAGATTTGTCCGGGCTACGCGCGGCTGCCGAGCGCCGCGATCGCCGAAGTGGTTCGGCGCAATCCGAAGATCAAAATCATTTATCTGCTGCGCGACCCGATCGACCGGGCGTGGTCGTCGGTTGCGATGCATTTTCGCAAAGGCGCGGACGATCAGGTCGACAAGCACGCCGACAGTGAAGTGGTACAGAGGCTCAAGTCGCCGAAGTCGTTTCCGCATTGCACGTATGCGGCGAACGTCGGCCATTGGCTCGAACATCTGCCGCGCGAGCAGATGTACTTCGGGTTCTTCGAACGCATCGAGCAGGCGCCGCGGCAATACCTCGCGGAGATCCTGAGTTTCTTAGGCGTTGCGAGCGACGTCGCATCGAACGAAGCGGACGTTCGCGTGAACAGCGGTCGCGGTGAACGCATCAACGCGGACGTCGAAACCGAACTCGCGCGGCTACTCGCCGACGAAGCGCGTTGGCTGCACGCGACGTTCGCGAACGTCTACACGGAACGCTGGTTGGACCACGTGAACGCCGCGCTCGCGCGCGGCGTTCGAACTTAGCCCGCCGGCAACGCGAGCGGCGGGCGGCCGGGCGGTGCGAGCGCCGGCGTGCGGTCGAGCACTTCGAACGCGTCGTGGCGGACGTGGTTGAGCTGCATCTCGTTGCGCAGCATGTCCTCGGTGACCAGCTTCGCGTCGATGCATTCGCGCAGTAGGCCGAAGAACAGCCGCTCCTGATTCACGTCGGGGTGTTCCTTGTAGTTGCCGAGGAACGCGTATTCGCCGAAAAGCTTGCGCCGCGCGCGCATCAGCCACCCGATCGGCGGGAACAACGTGAAGCGTTCAGCCAGCCGCCAGTCGACCGGTAACCCCGCCTTCCACGGCTGCGTCTTGCGCCGCGTCGTGTGCAGCATCTTCGTCTTCGCCGTCAGATGGTCGAAGTCGTTCCACTCGTTTTCGAGCGATCCGATCGTCGATCGATCTTCGAGCTTCAGGCAGATCCAGTCCGAATAGTCGAGTTTGAACTCGAACATCGAACGGAATTGCTCTTCGCACCGCCAGTGCGTCAGCTTCGCGCAGTCGAGCAGCATGACGCTCGTCGCGATGCAGTGGTCGATGAGGCCTTTGGTGCCTGAGCGGCCACGCGCGACGATCGACTTGCCTTGCATGTCGCGCGACAGCAGATCCCAGATGTCGCCGATCGCGAACACGTCGGGATCGGTGATCACGGCGCGGCCTTGGTAGCCCATCAGCTCGGGCGGCATGAAGCGCAGCGGCGTGAACGACTGCAGATCGTCGTTCAGCCACACGCGCTTGACGCCGTCGCGCAGGTATTCCTTGCCTTCGAATTCCCGCAGGAACGGATGGTCTTCGGTCGAGATGATCTTGACGTCGAACTTGTCGGGTTTGCGCGAATTGCGCTTCAGCGCATGCATGCCGACGATCGCGCCGACGATCTGCTTCGGATTGCTGTGAATGAAAACGCAGTGTTCCATGGTGATTACCTCGCGTCGTTCGCGTGATCCGCGCGGCGATAGCCGAAGCGCGGATCCAATGTTCTATCGATGTTCTCGGCGATCGCTTCCACTTCAGCGTCGTCGAAGTAGTCTTGCCAGCCGCCGACCTTCGCGCGGCGCGTCTTGAACGAATCCGGATTGGCGACGTCGCCGGCGCGCAAGCGATCGCTCGACGACGTGGCCTCCGCTTCGCGCTGTTTCATGTTCTCGAAGCGCGCCCATTCCACCGCATCCGACACCTCGGCGTCCGATGCGTTCATCTGCATGAAGTCCGCGATCCGGCGCAACTCGCCGAAGTTGTCGCGGCGCATGTCTTCGTAGCGTACGACCAGCGTTCTATCGAGCTTGTCGAGTGCGATCGCCCACTCGTTCAGCCACGCATTCACCTTCGGCAGGCCGCTCGAACC
>Ga0335083_10010306_pt1 | contig 11302 bp, 9 predicted proteins | sample Lox_Sample_42_FD_206716 | JGI IMG/M metagenome (GOLD analysis project Ga0335083, IMG submission 206716) | Soil microbial communities from Loxahatchee National Wildlife Refuge, Florida, United States - Lox_Sample_4.2 | ecosystem: Environmental > Terrestrial > Soil > Wetlands | place: USA: Florida... | reverse complement strand
CGGTTGTAGAGCTTCTTGATGTCGGACGGGGCATCCGGGTCGGTCGCCGACTGCCACCGCAGTTCGACGAATTCCTCGGTGAGGATGGCGGTGTCGTAGACCATCGACTCCATCCACTGCACCAGGCGGTCGCGGGTCGGGTTCTCGACGAACTCCACCAGCAGCTTGATGCCTTCCGGCGGCGACGGGCTGAGCAGCGACAGGCCGACGCCGCCGATGCAGACCAGCCGGGTGATCAGGTCCGGGTGCTCGGCCGCGACCCGCGCCGCCACGTTGCCGCCCATCGAGTTCCCGATGACCGGCAGCGGGCCGAGACCCATCCCCTGCAGGAAGTCAAGGACCCCGGCGGGCCCCACCGCCAGCGGGTTAGCGTCGGGCGAGTAGCTCTTGCCGAACCCGGGGAAGTCGAGCACGTAGGTGGTGTACTGCTGGGCGAGGACCGGCAGGTTGCCGCGGAAGTTCGCCCAGCCGCTGACGCCGGGACCGGACCCGTGCAGCAGCAGCAGCGGCGGCCCGTCGCCCGCCACGTGGTAGTGCAGCTTCCCCTTCGGCGTGTCGAGGTACCGGCTGGTCTCCTCGAACGACAGCAGTTCGGTCACTGACCACTCCCCTCACCTGAAGAAACAGTCCCGATGTCGCGCGCGGGCTTGCTCGCCAGGTGGCGGCCTGCCCGGTAGCCCATCGTCACGCTGGGCCCGATGCAGCTACCGCCGCCGGGGTAGATCGAGCCGAGCACTGACGCGGAGGTGTTGCCCGCCGCGTACAGGCCGTCGATGACCGGCACCCGGTTGCCGAGCACCCGCGCGTCCTTGTCGATGCGCAGGCCGCCGTTGGTGCCGAGGGTGCCCGGCCACTGCTGGATGGCGCCGTAGGTCGGGCCGGTGATCGGCAGGCGGTTCACCGTGTCCGGTCCGGTCAGCACGTGCGTCTGCTCCGGGTCGCCCCAGTCGGGGTCCTCGCCCTTCTCCGCGTACTGGTTGTACCGCTCGACGGTCGCCTCGAGCGCGTCCGGGTCGATGCCGATCTTGCCGGCGAGTTCCCTGATCGAGCCGGCCAGCTGCACCCAGTCGGGCGCCTGCTGGCCTTCCGGCCCCTCCAGGCTCATCGTGATGCCCGGCTTGCTGCCGGAGATTCCCCGCTCCAAGACGTGAGAACCGAAGATGTTCCAGGCCGGGGGCTTGTTGGTCAGCCCCGGGTTGCGCTGGTCGAAGAAGTTGAACGGGGCGGAGAAGTCGTTGTAGGTATAGCCGCCGTGCATGAACCGCTGGCCGTGCTGGTTGACGATGATGTTGCCCGCGCCGAGGCCCATCATCATCTGCGGCAGCGGGTTGCCGTCGCGGCCCTTCTCCCACAGCTCGTAGACGACGCCGTAGCTGAAGAAGGACCACATGGCGCCGAGCTTGGCGCCGGCCTCCATCGCCATCAGGTGCCCGTCGCCGGTGTTCATCCACGGCGTGCACGGCTTGACCTCGTACCCGAGGTAGGTCTTGACCATCTCCGGGTTCCACTCGAAGCCGCCGCAGGCGAGCACCACGCCACGGCGGGCGCCAAGCCGACGGTTGCCGCCGGGACCGGAAACGACCACGCCGACCACCGCGCCCGCGTCGTCAGTGACCAGCTTGACCGCGGGGGTCGAGGTACGCACCTCCACCCCCGAGTCGACCAGGCCCTTGAGCAGCGGGGCGATCAGCCCGCCGCCCTTGGCCCGCCACACCTCGCGCTCGCGCTTGGCCAGCTCCTCGGGGCCGACCTCGCCGCGCCGCTGCTCGGGGAAGCTGACCTCCGCGGGCGGCACCCACGGGCCCCGGTTGATCTTCCGCGCCAGCTCGAGGCCGAGTTCGGCGCCGGCCTGATAGGGCTTGACCGCGCAGGTGCGCGGGAAGTGCCTGACGCCGGGGATGCGGTCGCCGATCACCGAGTAGTAGTCATCGAGCTGAATGTGCGGCTCGGAGTCGTAACCGGTGGTCTCGAGCAGGTACTCGAACATCTCCGGGGCGGTGTCGACGTAGACCTCTTGCAGCTCAGGGTCGCAGGCGCGCCCGTCGGACAGCCGGGTGATGTACGCCAGGGCGTCACCGCGGCTGTCCCGGTCCTTGACGAAACGGTTGTTCGGTATCCACATGTCGCCGCCGGACACCGCGGTCGTGCCGCCGATGAACTCGTCCTTCTCGACGACCACGGTGCTCGCACCGCCGCGGGCGGCGAGCAGTGCGGAGGTCAGCGCCCCGCCGCCACTGCCGACCACCACCACGTCGAAGATTTCGTCCCACTTGGAATCAGAAATTCCTGCCGCGGAATTCCCGGACACGGCGCTTTCCGGCACTGGATGCCTCCATGCAGATAGTAAGTTCTGCCAGCCTAGCCACGGTGGCAAGGCGGGCAAGGGCCGTGTTCCAGTGACCGGGACGTCCCACTCAGCGGGAAATGGGGATTTCACCGACCGGGCGTGCCGAGCTAAATTGAGGCCGCCCGACACCGCGACGAATGAGATGGACACCGATGCTCGATAGCACCCAGCGCTCGACCGCGGCCGAACTGCTCTGGGCGGCGGAGCGGGACCTGGCGCCTGTCGGCCCGCTGACCGAGACGTTCCCCGGCATCGACGTGGTGGACGCCTACGAGATCCAGCTGATCAACATCCGGCGGAAGATCGCCGCGGGCGCCCGGGTACGCGGGCACAAGGTCGGCCTGTCCTCCCCGGTCATGCAGCAGATGATGGGCGTCGACGAGCCCGACTACGGACACCTGCTCGACTCGATGGTGCTCGGCCAGGAAACGCCGATCGCGGCCGGCCGGTACTGCTACCCGCGGATCGAGGTCGAGATCGGCTACATTCTCGGCGCCTCGCTGCCCGGCGCCGGCTGCACCGAGGAAGACGTGCTGGCCGCCACCGAGTACATCGTGCCGAGCCTGGAGCTGATCGACAGCCGGATCACCAACTGGCAGATCAAGCTGCCAGACACGATCGCCGACAACGCGTCATCGGCAGGCGTCATACTCGGCGACGCCCGCCGCACTCCCGCCGAGCTGGCAGAACAGGGCATCGACCTAGCCAACATCGACGCGGTGCTGTACGCAGGTGACAAGGAGGTCGCCCGCGGCAACACCAGCGCGGTGCTCGGCAACCCGACCTGGTGCGTGGCCTGGCTGGCACGGAAGGTGGCCGACTTCGGGGTAAAGCTCGAGGCCGGGCACCTCATCATCCCCGGGTCGTGCACCAGGGCGATCGACGCGACCCCGGGCACCAGCTTCCGCGCCGAGTTCGCCGGGCTCGGCACCGTGACCGCCGAGTTCAACTAACCCAGTCTTCGAGTAACCGAGCAACAGGGAAGACACCGTGACCAAGGCCACCGCCGCGATCGTCGGGTCGGGCAACATCGGCACCGACCTCATGTACAAGCTGCTCCGCTCCGACGTGATCGAGCCGCGCTGGATGATCGGCATCGACCCGGAGAGCCCAGGGCTGAAGCGAGCGGCGGACCACGGCCTGACCGCCACCGCCGAGGGTGTCGACTGGCTGCTCGCCAACGAGCGCCCCGACCTGGTCTTCGAGGCCACCTCCGCCTACGTGCACCGGGAGAACGCGCCGAAGTACGCCGAGCTCGGCATCCAGGCGGTCGACCTCACGCCCGCCGCGCTCGGCCCGGCGGTGGTCCCCGCGGTCAACCTCGGCGCGCACACCAGCGAGCCCAACGTCAGCCTGATCACCTGCGGCGGCCAGGCGACCATCCCGATGGTCTACGCGGTCTCCCGGGTCGTCCCCGTCGAGTACGCGGAGATCGTCGCCAGCGTGGCGTCGCCGTCGGCCGGGCCGGGCACCAGGGCCAACATCGACGAGTTCACCAGGACCACCGCCCGCGGGGTGGAGACGATCGGCGGAGCGCAGCGCGGCAAGGCCATCATCATCCTCAACCCAGCCGAGCCGCCGATGCTGATGCAGGACACGATCTTCTGCGCGATACCGGAAGACGCCGACCGCGACGCCATCGCGGCCTCGATCAAGGAGATCGCCGCCGACGTGGCCGCCTACGTGCCCGGCTACCGGCTGCGCACCGAGCCGCAGTTCGACGACCCCAGCCCGATGAGCGGCGGCCGCGCCAGGGTGGCCGTCTTCGTCGAGGTGGAGGGCGCGGGCGACTTCCTGCCGCCGTACTCGGGGAACCTCGACATCATGACCGCCGCCGCGACCCGGGTCGGTGAGGGGTTCGCCACGCGGATCCTCGCCGGCCGCGCTTAAGCCAGGAGACCCTCTCATGCCATACAGCGACGACCTCGACGTCCGCGTCACCGACTCCTCGCTGCGCGACGGCTCGCACGCGATCAGGCACCAGTTCACGCATCAGAACGTGCGCAGCATCGTCGCCGCCCTCGACGACGCGGGCGTGCCGGTCATCGAGGTGACCCACGGCGACGGCCTCGGCGGCTCCTCGTTCAACTACGGGTTCAGCGCCGTGCCCGACCAGGACCTGATCTCGACCGCGGTGGCGACCGCCAGGCAGGCCAAGATCGCGTTCCTGATGCTGCCGGGCGTGGGCATCACCGACGACATCAGGCAGGCGGCGGACAACGGCGCCTCGGTATGCCGGATCGCCACTCACTGCACCGAGGCCGACATCTCGATCCAGCACTTCAAGGTCGCGCGCAGCATCGGCCTCGAGACGGTCGGCTTCCTGATGATGGCGCACAGCCAGCCGCCCGAGGTCCTCGCCAGGCAGGCGCGGATCATGGCCGACGCGGGCGCCCAGTGCGTCTACGTGGTCGACTCGGCGGGGTCGCTGATCATGGACGGCGTCAGCGACCGGATCGCCGCGCTGGTGGCCGAGCTCGGCGACGACGCCCAGGTCGGCTTCCACGGCCACGAGAACCTCGGGCTCGGCGTGGCCAACTCGGTGCTCGCCGCCCGCGCTGGCGCCAAGCAGATCGACGGCTCAACCCGCCGCTTCGGCGCCGGGGCGGGCAACACCCCGGTCGAGGCGTTCGCGGCGGTCACCGAGCGGCTCGGGATCAAGACCGGCATCGACACACTCAAGATCGTCGACGCCGCCGAGGAGACCGTCGCGCCGGTGCTGAGCTCGAACCCGCCCGAGCTCAACCGTCTCTCGCTCACCATGGGCTACGCGGGCGTGTACTCCAGCTTCCTCAAGCACGCGGAGATCCAGGCGAACAAGTACGGCGTCTCCGGGGCCGAGATCCTCATCGAGGCCGGGCGCCGCAAGCTCGTCGGCGGCCAGGAAGACCAGCTCATCGAGATCGCGGTGGGACTCGCCAGCCGGAAGTCCCAGTAAACCCATACCAATTAGTCCGAACGGTGGCGGGGTGCCCCCGATCCCCGCCGCCGCGCCCCCTGGGCTAGCGGGCGGTGGCCAGCGGACGGGGCAGCGGTACCACGTCGCCCGACCAGATGGCGGCGGCGGTGTTCCGCACCTCGTGGACCAGGGAATGCGCCCGGATCCTGGCGATCGGCCCGGTCACCGAGACCGCGCCGATGACCCGGCCGCCGCTGCGGATGGGGGACGCGACGCAGCCCAGGCCCTTGTAGGCCTCTTCCCTGTCGTAGGCGATGCCGGTCTGCTTCGCGCTGTCCAGGCTGGCCTGGATCGCCCGCGGCTCGATGACGGTGAACTCGGTGCGGCGCCGCATGCCGCAAAGCGCCGACGCCTGGCGGGCCGGGTCCTCGAAGGCCAGCAGGACCTTGCCGAGCGCGGTGCAGTAGGCGGGCTCGCGGCCGCCGACCCTGGTGGGCAGCGAGACCCGGGTGGCGCTCACCCGGTCGAGGTACACCACCTCGCCCTGGTCGAGGATGCCGAGGTGGACCACCATGCCGGTACGCTGGGCGAGCGAGTGCAGGTGCCGGAACGCGGCCTCGCGCAGCCCGGTCCGCTGAAGCGCGATGCTGCCGATCTCGAGTAGCCTGAGCCCGACCCGGTAGCCGCCGCTGTTCCGCTCCAGCCAGCCCACCGCGCACAGCTGGTTGGCCAGCCGGTGCACGGTCGACTTGGGCAGGCCGACCCGGTGGCTGATCTCGCTCAGGGCCAGGGAATGGTCGCTGCCGTCGAACGATGCGAGGATGGCCTCGAGCCGGCCCACCACCGTGCTCGCCTGGCCGTCGTCTTCCCTGCCGGCGTCTTGCGTGTCGGCTTCTGCGTTCCCGATCGGGCGGACGTTATCGCGACGCACGGCGGACGAGTCAACGCGGTACTGAAGCGCAGCCACTACCTGGTCACCTCCGGTCTTCACTGACTGGTCAGTACATAATAGGAACAGCCAGACGGCCACCGCAATCCACTCACGTGGTCAAAGGCTAACGAGTCGTTGTAGCCTGCCTTACCGACCAGTCAGTCCTGCCAGAAGTCGACCGGGCCGCCCAGTCGGCGGCAACTTCGTCCCGCCTAGCAGAACGTCCGCCGTGACACCGGCGGGCGGCCACGGTAGCTTCGCGCTTGGTGAATAGGTTTGGCGTGGCGACACGATGAGGAAGCCAATGACTGAAAACGCAGCATCTCAGCCGCAAAGCAGCGTGCTCGGCAACGTGCGGGCGCTGCTGCCGGAAATCAGCGCGCGTGCCGAGGAGATCGAGCAGGCGCGGGCGGTGCCGCGTGACCTCACGGAGAAGCTGCGCTCTGCGGGGGTCTTCCGGCGGTACGTGCCGCGCTCGCACGGCGGTGACGAGATGTGGCCGGACGAGGGCCTGACCGTGATCGAGGAGCTGGCCAGGGCCGACGCCTCGGTCGCCTGGGTGGCGGCGGTCGGCTCTGAGGGGCCGAGCTTCTATGCGTACCTGCCGCAGGAGACCTACGACAAGATCTTCGCCGACGGCCCCGACGTCATCCACTCCGGCGTGATCAACCCGACCGGCAAGGCCGTGCGGGACAACGGCGGCTACCGCTTCAGCGGCCGGTGGTCGTTCGCCAGCGGCTCCAACAATGCCGACTACATCTGCATCCACGGCGTGCTCGACGACGGGTCGGGCACCAGGCTCGGCGTGGTCCCCGCCAGCCAGGTGCAGATCGACGACGTCTGGCACGTGAGCGGGCTCAAGGGGACGTCGAGCAACGACGTGGTGGTCAGCGACCTGTTCGTACCCGACGAATGGACCGGAACCTTCGCCGAGCTGCCGAAGATCGCCCGGCATCCGCTCGACCAGCGGCAACTCGGTGCCCGCTTCGGTTCGGAGTTCGCCGCCGTCGCCATCGGGATCGCCCAGGCGGCGCTCGACGACATCACCGACATCGCCCGCAACAAGATCCCGGCCACCTCGCGCAGCAAGCTCGCGCAAGACCCGGTCGCGCAGTATCTGACCGGGCAGCTGGCCACCGACCTGTACATGGCGCGGACGCTGCTGCACCAGGTCGCCCGCGACGACCAGGCGAGTGTGGCGTTCGGCCCGCCGGACGACACCGCGACGATCATCAGGCGCGCCCGCCTGTCGCGGGCGGCGTCGGTGGCGGCGACGGTCGTCGAGGGCGCCTACGGCATCTCCGGCACGACCGGGCTGTTCGAGTCCTGCCCGCTCCAGCGCCGGCTGCGCGATGTGCGTGCCGTCACCCAGCACTACATGCTGTCCGCGCGCAGCGCCTACGGCCCGGTCGGCACCGCCATCCTGAGCGAGGACTCCGCGGGCTGATGCCGGCCAGCGATTTGAGCAGGGTCGCGGTGGAGGCGATGCGGCTGCAGAACGGGTACGCCCTGGCGATCGACGCCCGCGACTGGGAACTGTTCCGCACCCTGTTCACACACGATGTGGTCGCCGACTACCCGCACAGCACATTCGACGGCATGGAAGCGTGGCTGGAGAATTTCATCCCGTTCCACGACACCTGCGCGTGGACGGTGCACGAGATCACCAACCACGTGGTCGGCGAGGACAGCCAGGGAATCTGGGGCACCTGCTACGGCTGGGTGCGCTGGACGATGAAGGACAAGCCCGGCTACATCAACCGGACCGAGGTGCTGTTCAGGGACCGGCTGCGCGAGGACGACGGTACCTGGCGCATCGCCCGGCGCAAGCTGCGAATGCTGTCGTCCATGCCGGAGGCGCCAGTCCCCGCCGGGTACAACCTGCTCCAGTCCGTGCTTGACCTTGCCGACTGGACCTAAGTGAACAGCTCCACCACCGGCGTGTCCCCCAGGTCGTCCTTGAGCAGGAAGACCGCGGCCGAGTCCATGTGGCTGCGCCACAGCCGCCGCGCGCCGTCGGCGTCGCCCGCCTCGATCAGCGCGACCAGCTTCTTGTAGGACCGCACCGCCCGGCGGAACCGTTCCGCGGACCCAGCCGCGTCGAGGCTCCGCGACACGCGCAACTCGGTGTGCATGGCGACGATGTCGCGCAGCACGGCGCCCTGCAGCGCGAGGGTCTTGTTGCCCGACCGCTCCATGATCAGTTCGTGGAAGCGGTGGCTGAGGCGCGACCACTCGGCCGGGTCGGGCACCCGGCCGCCAGTGGCATCGACGGCGGCGTCGAGCGCGGCCTCGGTCTCGGCTATCACCGCGGCCAGGTCGGCGATGTCCTGCTCGGTACGGCACTTGGCGAGCATGCCCGCGCAGTACGGCTCGGCTACCTTCCGCGCCTCGTACACGTCGTCGATGGTCGCGCCCTGAAGCTGCAGCAGCAGTCCCACGTAGCGGGCCGCCACCGACGGATCCGGCGCCACCACCAGGGCGCCGCCGCGGCTGCCCGGCCGGACCACGATCAGCCGTTCGGTCTCCAGGATGCGGAAGGCCTCGCGGATCGTCGGCCGGGAGACGCCGAAATGCTCCATCAGCTGGGTTTCCGGCGGCAGCTTCTCACCCGGCCGTACCGCGCCCCGGACGATCTGACGGCGCAACTGGGCCGCGATCAGCTCCGATGTCTTCGGTGCGCGCACCGGCTGGCCGATCTTGCCGTTAGGCAGCCGGGCGTGGTTCATGGCTGTCATCGCGGCAAGGCCTCGCTCCCCGGGCAGTACTCATCCACCATCGATACGATAGAAGAGTTATCTAAATTAAACAACAGCGCCACCTCTTCAGCCCCGCTGGCACCGCGGTCTGAGTAGACGATCTATGTTTTTGTTTAGTAATATGATTGTACCTTATGATCTCATGGCGGCCGGTACCCGGAGCATGAGAGCACCACCCAGCCAGCTGACTGGAGGCCCGGACGGATGATCGAGAGCAGCTCTCGGGTACCCGACTCGTTGCTGTCGCGCCGGATCTGCCAGATGGTGAAGCTGGATCCGGACGCGCCCGCGGTGTTCTTCGACGGCCTGACGTTTACCTGGGCGTTCTACGCGGACGCGGTCGCCGACCTCTCCTCGCTGCTCGCCGCGTATCCCGGCGCCCGGCGTATTGGCATCGTGCTGCGGAACCGGCCGGGCCCGATCGCGGCCCTGATCGCCACCCTCGGCACCGGGCGCGAGGTGGTGACGCTGAGCCCGCACCTGGGTGACATCGGCCTGGAGCGGGACATCATCGACCTGGCGCCGGACGTGATCGTGGCGGAGGATGCCGACTGGGCCCGCGCGGCGGTGCTCAGCTCGTCCAGGATGGTCGGCGCGATCGCGCTGCGGACCGGGGCCGACCGGGGCCTGGCGGCCCAGCCCGTCTCGTGGTCGCCGAGCCCGTCCCTCCAGGACCCGGGCGATGTCGCGGTGCTGATGATGACAAGCGGCACCACCGGGCGGCCGAAGCGGGTGGAGCTGACCTACGACCGGATGACGGCGGCGTTCCGTGCGGCCGGGCTTGTCTTCGACGATGCGCACGAGCCGCACCTGCGCGGCCGCACCGACATCTTGTGGGCGTCGGTCGCGCACATCAGCGGCCTGTACTTCGCGGTCTCCCACGTGGTCGAAGGCCGCACCATCGCCCTGCTTGAGAAGTTCGAGGTCACAGCGTGGACCGAGCTGGTCAGGCGGCACCGCCCCGGCTACGTGCGGCTGCCGCCGACCGCACTGCGGATGGTGCTGCAAGCCGGAGTGGACAATGAGACGTTCGACAGCGTGCGCGCGGTCGGCTCAGGCACCGCGCCGCTGCCGCCGGAGCTGATGGAGGAGTTCGAGGCACGCTACGGCATTCCTGTGCTCGGCAACTACGGCGCGACCGAGTTCGCGGGCGCGATCGCCGGCTGGACGCTGAAGGACAAGAAGCAGTGGGGACCGCGCAAGCGCGGCAGCGTCGGCCGTGCCCATCACGGCATCGAACTGCGCGTCGTGGACGCGGAGACCGGCTCCGTCCTCCCGGCCGGCGAGACCGGCCTGCTCGAGGCGCGCGGCGGGCAGCTGCCAGGAGCGGCCGGCGCCTGGCTGCGCACCACCGATCTCGCCACCATCGACGACGAGGGATTCCTGTTCATCCGCGGCCGGGCGGACGAGGCGATCAACCGGGGCGGGTTCAAGATCCCGCCAAGCGTGATCGAGGACGCGCTGGCGACGCACCCGGCCGTCGACGAGGTCTCGGCGGTCGCGCTGCCTGACACAAGGCTCGGCCAGGTGCCCGCGGTCGCGGTGACGCTGCTCAGCCCGGTCACCGAGGAGGAGCTCATGGAGTACCTCAGCAGCAGGCTGACCAGGTACCAGCGGCCGGTGGCGATCAAGGTGGTGGACCAGCTGCCGCGGACGCCGTCGCTCAAGATCAGCCGCGCGCTGGTCCGCGAGCACTATTTCGACGGTGTCACCCCCCGCGATGCCGTCGAGGTACCCGGCACTACGCCCGGGGACACGGCGATGACAGGAGAGCCCTCATGACGACTGACCGAGCCGGATACGGCGTCCTCACCGACGAGTCGTTCGAGCGCTCGCGGCAGCGGATCGGCATTCCGATGCGCATCAACCCGGCGCACATCACCGAGGTGACGCCCGACGCCACCCGGCACTTCGCGTACGGGTACGGCGACGACAACCCGCTCTACTGCGACCCCGAGTACGGCAAGAACACCCGCTGGGGCGGGCTGATCGCGCCGCCGAACTTCACCTACTGCATGGGCGAGAACGCGGCGCCGCCGCTCACCCCCGCGCAGAAGGAGCTGCTCAAGGGCGACCCGTTCGCCGGCCTCGGCTCCTACCAGGCGGAGATGGAGTTCGAGTACTACCGCCCGCTGACCGCGGGCGACCGCTGCCATGTCATCCGCGCCCAGGTCGGGGTGGCGGACAAGCCGAGCCGGTTCGGCGGCCGCACCGCGCACGTGACCCACGGCTTCCTGTACGCCAACGGGCACGGCCAGATCGTGACCGTACAGCGCGGCACCTGGATCAACGCGGAACGGCACACGTCCCGTGAGCGCTCTGACGGGGCGGGAGGGGCGGGAGACAAGCAGCCTGTCACCTTCGAC
>Ga0335083_10010303_pt1 | contig 11304 bp, 7 predicted proteins | sample Lox_Sample_42_FD_206716 | JGI IMG/M metagenome (GOLD analysis project Ga0335083, IMG submission 206716) | Soil microbial communities from Loxahatchee National Wildlife Refuge, Florida, United States - Lox_Sample_4.2 | ecosystem: Environmental > Terrestrial > Soil > Wetlands | place: USA: Florida... | reverse complement strand
GTTGCACCCTTTAGCAGGGGGATACGGTCCAGGCGCGCTTCGACCCCGGAGAGAAATGCCATACGATGCAGATCGAGCGCAAGTCCGTCGCTGATGTCCATGCATGCGGTCGCTTTGCCGAGCAGCTTGCGGCCGAAACCCAGGCGCGGCTCGAAGACGGGCTTGAAGCGCCATCCGCCGAGAGGGCGTGAGACGTAGATTAGGTCACCAGCGCGTGCGCCGGAACGCGAGAGCGCTTTGCCCCTTGGAACTGAGCCGCAGATCCAGAGATCCGCGACAACTTCACGAGCGTGCGAGATGTCGCCGCCGGCCAGCGCCGTCTTGGTTCTGCGGAGCAGTCTTTCAACGCCACGGTAAAAGCCATCGATCCAGCGTTCATTAGTCCAAGGCGCGAGCGCTAACGAGATCAAGCAGTAGAGTGGTGTTCCACCCATGGCCGCGATATCGCTCAAGCCGCGCGCGACCGCTCGATAGCCGATCTCTTCAGCACTCGACCGGCGAGTGAAGTGGACGCCTTCGATACTGAAATCGCTGGTGAATAGCAGGTCGACGCCACTTGGAGATCGAACCACCGCGCAATCGTCTCCGATGAGCGGCCAGCGGCGCGCCAGCTTGCGTGTGAGAGCGTCTTCGTTCACGAGACGTTGGCGGGCTCGGCCGCCGCGACCACTAACCCGGACGGCAGTTCTTCGCCGAAGATTTTGCCCAGATCCTGGTCCGCTTCGCCTTCGAGGGCCGGCAGCAGGGATGCGGGGATGCGGCCGCGGATCAAGTCGCGAGTGGCTGGCGACAGATCGCGCGTGGCGTCGCCGGTACGGCGCGCGATCGCAACTACGGCGTCTTCGGACTTGGGCACCTTGAGCAGCGCTTCCACCCAACGCGTGGCTGCCTGGACCGCCAGGACTTGATTGATCGGTCCGTAGAATAGCTTCCGCGCGCCCAGGCGCGAGAGGCACCACAAGCCGGTTTCCACCATTTCGCCGCGCTTGATCTGCGCGATCAAGGAATCGCCAAGCTGCGTTTTGGTTTGCAGCGGGAGCAATTCCAGGCTGGCCGCGGCGCGCCACATCTCGCGCATGAGGCTGTTATTCAAACGCGGACGCTTGCCGGGCTTGGGCAGCAGCACGGGCGAAAGGCGCTGGAAGATGTCTACCTGCTGGTTCTTGTTGAGGCCGCCGGCAACACGGCCCCAGAAAATCCACCAGTCGATTTCGTTCTGAACCTGGTTGGAGAATTGCAGGCCGGCGGCGTAAATGCGGCGCGCTTGTTCGATGCGGAAATCGTCGCCCGGAAAGCCGAAACCGGGGCGGAGCGAGAAGCCGCACAGGTTGAGCCAGCGCAGCTCGAAGGCGGCGGACTTGCGGCGGCCCTCCGCCAATTCCAGCATGCGATCCGCCAAGCGGCGAATAGTGCTCAAGGGCCATGAATTGCGGCCGAGACCTAGGGTCTGCTCGAGCCGGGCTGGAAGCTCTTCGGGCGCGAGGGTACCCGCGCTGAAGGTCTCGTTGACCAGGGCTTCGGCGCGCGAAAGAGCTTCGTCACTGACGACGGCCGCAGGCTTCGAAGCTGACGCCGCCGCGGTTTTCCGCAATTCGAATTGGAGGCGCCAGCGATGCTCGCTGATTTTCGAATCGGCCCAGACTTCCAGGGTGCCAACTTCGGTGAGATGCGCGCGCAGCTTCACCGGAACCAGGCGCTCGCCGGATTTTCCGAAGCGGATCACCGCGTTCAAGGGTGCGTGCAGGTGCAGATCGTCGACCGACGCCAGCATGTCGCCCACGCGGTCATCCACGCGCGTCAGCGAGCTGTATAAACGAAACGAAACCGGCTTGTTGGCCACCAGGTGCAGATCCTGGCTGTCGAGCTCGATGGTCTGGCCTTCTTCGGCGCCGCGCGGGACCAGGCAAACGGCTTCCTTTTCGCCGATGCCGACGTAGTAAGCGCGCGGGAGCCCGCCGCGGACCAGCAAACCGGCGCCAGTGGCCTTGACGTAGGAGTAATACGCCGCGCCGACCGCGACCGCCAGATCGAGATCGCGATTTTCTAAGATCAGCGGCCGATGACCGTACCAGCGCTCCATGACATCGGCGACTCGCTGCTGGCAGATGTCGGGAATGAAGAAGCCGCCGTTGAACAGAATCGCGTCCGGCTTGGCGTTTTCGTTGGCGCTGAGAAACGCTGCCAGATGTTTTGTGATTGCAGGGTCGGAGACGTAAGGCAGGCCGAGTTCGCGGAACAGGCTGCGCTTCTCGTCCGCCGGCCGGTCGTCGAGATTGCAGAAGGGCAGGAAACCTTCCAGCGCCAATTCCAGCGCTTCTTCGCGCAGAATTTCGGTCTTCAGCGTGCCGCCGATCAATGACGATCCGGCGCCCAGAACCGTGATCTCGACCTTCTTGAGATTCGCATCCGCCAGCATCCGTTCCTTAGCCGCGGCGCATTGGCGGCGTAGCGCGCTGCGCTGGCGAATGGAGAGCTGGGTATTGAGTTTCGATTCCACCAGCCAGGCCAGCGTCAGATCGAGGTTATCGCCGCCCAGGAGCAGGTGCTTGCCGACCGCGGTGCGCGTGAACTCGATACGGTCGCCATCGCGATGGACGCGAACCAGCGTGAAGTCGCTGGTGCCGCCGCCCACGTCGCAGACCAGAACGAGCTGGCCGTCGAACAGGCTTTTTTGCGACTGGGCGAGGTGATTCGCGATCCAGGAATAGAACGCCGCCGCCGGCTCTTCCACCAGCGTGAGCTTTTCGATGCCGGCATCGCGCGCGGCCTGGACGGTCAATTCGCGAGCCTCTTCGTCGAACGAAGCCGGCACGGTCAGCACAATATCCTGATCAGCGAGCGGCGTGTCAGGATGCGTCTGATTCCAGGCATCGCGGATATGAGCCAGCACCGCCGAAGATACTTCTACCGGCGAAAGCACTCGTCCGCCCTCCTGAGCATCCCAGGGCAGAATCTTGGCCGTGCGGTCCACTTCCGGATTCGACAGCCAGGACTTGGCCGAATGCACGGACTTGGTGGGGATCAGCGCCCCCTGCTCGCGCGCGTAGACCCCGACGTAAGTCTGGTCGCCGAGAAAAAGAAACGAGGGTAGTGTGCGACGCGGCTCGATCTGGCCGGGCGCGACGTATTGCGGAATTTCGAGAACCTTGATTTCCGGATAATCGGGCAACTCGCCCTGAACCGGCTCGATGTAAGCCAGCGCCGAGTTGGTGGTGCCGAGGTCGATGCCGACGTTCATCGCAACCGGCTACTCGATTTCCACTTCGGCCGGGGCCAGGATGGAAGCGCTTTGCCCGGGCGCGAGCGGCGGAAGATCGATCTTCTCGGCGCGCCAGCCTTTGTGACGAAGCAATCCGCCCTGTGCCTTGCCTTTGACGGGCACATTGCCCAGAAGCTTCACCATGGCCGGGTCGTTGGTCTCAAGCTTCGTAAAGCTGCCCTCCACGGCGTCGATGACGGGCGCCAGATGCAGGTAGCGATTCAGCGATTCACGGCTTTGGTCATGCAGGGTGCGCACGGCTGCGCCAACTTGATCGTCCGAATACGCCGAGATGTCCTCCATCAGGAAGTCGATGAGGCGCGAATCGCGCTGGAGTATGCCGAGGATTTGGAGCGCTCCGTCGGCAGGGCGCGCCTGGGGTAGTGGTGGCTTGGGCGCGGCAGGCTGGGTCTTGGGTGCGCCAAATCCCAGAGCCTGCGCGATGTCACTGGGAAGTTTGCCGGTAAAAAGTATTGCAAAAAAGCTGCGGAACGCTAGTACAATCCTGCTCAAAGTGTGCCCCTAAACTCTAGGATACACTGGCGATGGAAAGCACCGGCTGGAATGGATACCAGTTTGCATGTTTTTTAGAGCCGTGTTTCGTCTTTTCAAGAATCGCCGGGATGCGGGAGTCCAGTTGGCAGCGAAGCTAACGGCTTACGCTAACGACCTTAGCGTGCTGGTGCTGGGGTTACCGCGGGGCGGCGTGCCGGTAGCATATGAAGTGGCCCGAGCGCTGGGCGCGCCTCTGGATGTGTTTGTGGTCCGCAAGCTGGGCGTGCCGGGACACCGTGAGCTGGCCATGGGAGCGATCTCGAGCGGAGGCGTCCGGGTTCTGAACCAGGAAGTGCTGCGCACTTTGAATATTTCGAGCGTCATGATCGATATGGTGGTGGCGCAGGAGCAGATAGAACTGGAACGCCAGCAGCGAGCTTATCGGGGCGACGCACCGTTCCCGTCGCTAACCGGGCGCACGGTCATCGTGGTGGATGATGGGCTGGCAACTGGGTCCACCATGCGGGCGGCAGTGCGGGCCCTCAGGCAGGGCAATCCGGCGCGTATCATTGTGGCCGCGCCGGTGGCCGCGGCGGAGACGTATCGCAGTCTGGCCAAGGAAGCCGACGAAGTGGTGTGCTGCGAAGTGCCGGAATCCTTCTACGCGGTCAGCATGTGGTACGAGGAGTTCGATCAGACTTCCGATGAGGAAGTGCGGGACTTGCTCAAGGCCGCGGATTGCGCGGCGCCGTCGCGTTAGTCACTTTCGGACAGAAGTGTGCCGAGGGAGGCCCTTATGAACCAGTCCAAGACGAGTGGAGGCGCAGGGCTTGCTATCGAGCACCTGCCCGTACTGGCGCCGGTGGATTCTCTCAACCTGGAAGGGATTTTGAGCGTGCCCACCGCGGCGCGCGGCGTGGTCTTGTTCGCGCATGGGAGCGGCAGCTCGCGGCACAGCCCTCGCAACCGTTACGTAGCGGACATTCTGAATGAGGGCGGGCTGGCGACGCTGTTGATCGATTTGCTGACCGAAGATGAGCAGGAAGTGGACTTGCAGACGGCGCATCTGCGTTTCGACATTCCGCTGCTGGCGCGGCGCCTGGAAGGAATCACGGAGTGGGTGGTGGAGCATCCCGAAGTCCAAGGCTTGGACCTGGGGCACTTCGGAGCCAGCACGGGAGCGGCCGCCGCGCTGGTCGCTGCCGCTGAGCTTCCTGAGCTGGTGCGCGCCGTGGTTTCGCGTGGCGGAAGGCCCGATCTCGCTGGGCCAACGCTCGCCGCGGTGGAAGCGCCCACGCTGCTGATCGTGGGAGGCGCCGACACCGCGGTCATCGATCTGAATCGCCGCGCCATGGCGCACATGCAGTGCGAAAAGGAACTGCACATTATCCCCGGCGCTACTCATTTGTTCGAGGAGCCGGGAGCGCTCGAGAAGGTGGCTGAGCTGGCGCGCGATTGGTTCCTGAAAAAGCTGGGCTGAGTTTATTCCACGCGGAACAGCGGCGATCCGGCGTCCAATATGTGCATGCCAATGTCGTTTACGCCGCGGCTGGTGGATGCATTGGAGAGCACAACCACGCCGACGCCCGCGCGCGGATTGCATCCGAGAAAGCTGGTGAAACCCGCGGTGGCGCCGTCTTTCCAAACAATTTCCAACGCATCGGGCGTGGAGATTTGCCAGCCGAGCGCGTTCACCAGGCCCGGCTGCGTGGTTGGTTCGCGAACGTCCAGCATCGCCGCCATCGCTGGAGCTAGCGGCGTTTTCGTGTAGCCCAGAAACGCGCTCAGGAATTTCAGCAGATCATTAGCGCTGGAACGCAATCCTGCCGCCGGAGCCAGCGCGCCGAAGTCCGAGAGCCGAGCCGGTGCGAGATGGTCATCATGACCGGCGGCCAAGCGCGCTTTTTCTTCCGATGCGAGCGTAATGCGCGTGCTGCTCATGGCGAGGGGAACGGCGATGCGAGCGATTATGGCGCGCTCGTAATCCGGCGCCACTGCCTGGCCGAGGATCGCGTAGCCCAAATTCGAGTACTCCCAATGCGGGCTGACGCCGGCCGGCAGAGAGGCTAAGAGCATCTGGCGCGTGTAGCCGGCGAAGGGGTTGGCGCGATCTTTGGGAAGATTAGCCGGAGTGCGTGGCAGGCCGGAGGAATTTGTGGCGAGGTCCTGAAGCGTGATGGAACTTCGCACCGGCAGGTATTTCGAGAGGGGATCGGTAAGCGCAACCTCGCCGTGTTGCGCCATCTCTGTGAGTAGCAGCGCCGTGAATACTTTCGTCAGCGAGCCGATCTCGAATATGGTGTCGCCGTTGAGTGGCCGGGGATCGCCGCGGTCCAGATTTCCATAGCTGACCACGCGCCGGCCGCCGCGATCGATCACGCCGACTACGATGCCGACGCTTTGATGTTTACCGTCAATGCGTTGTTCGAGAATGGAGTGGATTTCCGCGTCGCCCGGGACGTAGCGAGCGTGGTGAACTTGAGCAGCTGCCAGGCTGGCGATGGCGAAGACGACTGCAAGGCGGACGAAACGCATGCTCATTCCTCGCGTAACGCCACGGTGCAATCGACGCGGGTGGCGCGGCGCAGCGGCACGAATAGCGCCAGAGGTGCAACCAGAAGAATCGCGGCCACTGCCAGCACTAGAGTCAACGGATCGCGCGCGCGGACGTGGAACAGCAATGCTTCGACGAATCGTCCGAGCAGCAGCGTTCCCGCCAGGCCCGCGGCGAGACCGATCGAAATCGGGACCATGCTTTGCCGCAGGATCAGCCGTCCGATCTCGGCGGGAGCCGCCCCGATAGCCATCCGAATCCCGATTTCTCGGACGCGCGAGATCACCAGGTTCGCCAGCACGCCGTAAATGCCGATCATCGCCAGCAGCAGAGCGAGCCCGGCGAAGATGCTGAGCAGCAGCGTATTGAACTTGCGCTGCGATTGCCACCCGTTGAGGTAATAATCCATCGTCAGGACTTTGGTTTCCGGTATGGCACCGTCCAGCGACCAGATGGCGCTCTGAATCGCTTTAGCTAGCGATTCCGGTCTTGCGCTGGTGCGTGCCACCAGTGTTGCGACGTCGGTCTTCAGATACGGCCAGAACATCTGCGGCCGAGCCGGACTGTCAGCGCCGAATACGCGGTAATCGGACACGACGCCGACGATTCGAGAGGCGTGGACCTGGATCAGGCTTTGGCCCAGCGGATTTTGGCCCGGGAAATATTGGCGGGCCATGGCTTGATTGATGATGACCACCGAGTCGCCATCTTTTTCAGCCTGCGCCAAATCCGCATCCGTGAAGAAGCGGCCAGCGAGCAGCTGCAAACCGATGACGCGGAAATAATTGGGACTGACATGCGCCGTGTCGGCGATGGTCAGCGCGTCCGGGGGCGGCTCCGGGCGGCCGGCGATTCTAAAATTGGTTGCCGAGACGGTGTGCAGCGGCAAATGATCCACGACGCTGGCCTCGGTCACACCGGGAATCTCGCGCACGCGGTCCATCAGGCTGCGGAAGAATCGGGACTGGCTGGCGCCGTCGGGAAAATCACGGGCGGGAAGATCGACGTCGGCGGTGATCAGGTGCTCGGTGCGAAAGCCGATGCCGGTTGCCACCAGCTCGCGGAAGCTGCGGATCATCAGGCCAGCGCCAGTTAACAGCATCAACGCCAATGCGACTTCGGCCGCGATCAGGAACTGACGGCTGCGAAGGCGCATGGCCGATCCACCCCAGCCTCCGGCCGCCTTCAAGGTTGTATTCAAATCGGCGCGAGAAACAGCCAGGGCCGGTGCGAGACCGAACAGCAAGGTGGCGAGCACGCTGAGCGCGGCCGCAAACGCGAAGACCGTGGCGTTGAAGCCGATCAATTCCGGACGCTGGATGTCGGGCGGCTTGAGCGCCAGGATCAACTGGATGCACCAGCGTCCGGCCAGCAGTCCCGCCAAAGCGCCGCCGAGCGAAATTACGAAGGACTCCGCCAGCAGTTGATTGACGATGCGTATTCGTGTGGCGCCCAGGGCCAGGCGCACGGCCATCTCTCGGGATCGTTGCGTGGCGCGAGCGAAGGTGAGATTGGCGAGATTGGTGCAAGCGATCAGCAGCAGGAAACCTACGGTTGCCAGAAGCACGTAGAGGGCGCGATGGAGCGTGGGAGCGGCATCCTCGACGGCGAACGGAAACACGGTGGCGGTCCAAGGTTTCAGCTTCGGATCCGCCGCGGCTTGACGGCGCGCGATGTCCGACATCTGCGTGCGTGCTTGGGCCAGCGACACGCCTGGCTTCAGGCGGGCAGCGACATACACCGGAGCGAGCGCTTCATCTTGCGGAGTCTTCCAAAGCCTCGACAGCGGAAGCCAGACCTCGGGCTTGAGCTGGTCCAGTCCTTCGCGGGTGGCCGGCAAATGGAATCGCGGAGGCAGCACGCCGATAACGGTATAGACGTCGCCGTCCAAAGTTACGGTCTTGCCGAGAATACCGGGGTCGCGGTGGAAGCGGCGCTCGAAAAATGCGTCCGCGAGCACTGCCACGCGATTGTTGTTTGGATCTTCCTCCCGCGGCAGGAAGGTGCGGCCGTTTCGAGTCTGCACTCCCAGCAGCGGGAACAAGTTGGCGGACGCGAAGGCCACCGAGACGTGCTGGGGATGGCCGGTGCCGCTCTCCTCCAGGCTGGCTCCAGCGAACGCGGCCATCCGGTCGAATACCGTGTTGTCCTTTCGCCACTCCAAATAGCTCTTGTGGTAGACCAGGCTGCGGCTGAGAATTGGATCGGATAAGGTTGTCAGACGTTGCCAGACGAAGACCAGGCGCGAGGAATCCGGATAAGGAAGCGGCGCGAGTACGACGGAATAGACGACGCTGAAGATCGCGACGTTGGCGCCGATCCCGAGCGCCAGGACCGCGATGGACGTGAGCGCGTACGCGGGGCTGCGGGCGAGAATGCGCAGCGCTGAACGAATGTCACTCAGCAACGGCATGGCATCATCGCCTTAGTTCTTTTCGAAATAGGTTCCGCGGGCCTGCATGTACATTTCGACAGCTTTCTCGAGCGGGGGCATGGGTGCGACGCCGCAGCTTTCCATTTTGGCGTTTGAGAGCACCGAATATTTTGGACGGCGGGCGGCGGTGCGGTACTCCTTTTCGTTGGTTGGCTGTAATTCCGGTTTGAGGCCGGCCACGCGAAAGATCAGCGCCGCGAAATCGAACCAGGAAATCGCGGTTCCGCCGCCGATGTGAAACAAACCATGTTGATCGCGTTCCAGAAGATCAGCGGTGCGCGCGGCCAGCAGCGGCGAGTAGGTGGGAGAGGCGACGTGATCCTGCACCACGCGGATGGGGCGCTTGGCGGCGGCTTGGCGGAGCATGGTTTCGATGAAGTTCCCGCGGGCGGTTTTGAGACCTCCGGGTCCGAAGACGCCGCAGGTCCGAATCACCAGCGGGCGCTCGAGATACGCGCGTGCGTATAGTTCCCCGGCCAGTTTCGAAACGGCGTAGGCGCCTAGCGGATGCGGCTCGTCCTGTTCGGTGTAGGCGCGGCCGGCGGCGCCGTCGAAGACGTAATCGGTGGAAAAATGCACGAAGCGCGCGTCCAGCTGCCGGCAAGCCATGGCCAGATTGCGGACTGCCAGGCCGTTGGCGATGAACGCGGGCACGGGTTCGTTTTCGGCCACGTCCACCTGGTTGTAGGCGGCGGCGTTCAAGACCAGCGCCGGATCGGCTCGTACCAGCGTCTGCTCGATTTGCGCCGGATCCCCGATGTCCACGCTGGAGCGGTCGAAACCGGAGACCACGTAACCGCGGTCGGTGAACTCGCGCACCAGTTCCACGCCGAGCTGGCCCCGGCTGCCGAAGACCACGACGTTTCGCCTGTTCACTGATGGCTAGGATAGCGGAAATCCGAGGCGGGGGTCCCGCATGGCCGGGTGGAGTTGGGTTCGTTTGTGCAAATTTTCACGAGCGCTATCCCGCGCCTGCCGGATTGCGCTTGGGTTCGTTTTATCATTTTGGGCTTGTGCCGAGCTTGCGGAGAGAGTTGTGACTGCAATGGCATCAGCGCAAGCTTACGCCTCGGTGCGATGGCGTCGTGACAGGCTGTTGCTTAAATCGTTGTGCGTACGGCGGTCAAATTTATCGACGGGTGGTCACCGGGGTGTTGGACGACAGGAGGAAAGAGATGTCATCCACCTTGTACGATACTTTGCCTGCCGATGCGGACACCGGTGCAATCTTGCCAGAACGCACGGCTTCGAAGGCTGACACCAGGCTGCGATCTTCCAGGGTCGGGGCTAGGTCTGGCAATTGTTCGCGATCTGGCGGAATTGTATGCCGGTTCGATTGAGTTGGAAGATTCGCCACTGGGCGGATTGCGCGTGCAGATCTTACTCCCGGCTGGCTGAAAAATGGAATCATGAAGATTAGCGCGCTATGCGGTGGTCGATTCGAATTTCCATTTGGCAAGCGACGGCGTGCGCCGCTGGGAGTCTGTGGATAGCTCCCGCGTGGGCGCAGGAGGTGACGTTCGCCCGCGACATCGCTGCGATTGTTTATGGGAACTGCGCGGCATGCCACCGGCCCGGGGAGTCGGCGCCGTTCCCGCTGCTGAGTTACCAGGATGTGAAAAAGCACGCGCGCGATATCGTCAGGGTCACTCGCAGCCGCTACATGCCGCCTTGGCTTCCCGAGCACGGCTACGGGGATTTCGAGGGCGAGCGGAGGCTCAGCGATGAGCAGATTCGGGCCATCTCGACGTGGGTGAGCGAGGGATCTCCAGAGGGCGTGCCGGGCGAGACACCCGCGCCTCCGGCGTTCACCGAGGGCTGGCAGCTTGGGCCGCCTGATCTGGTGCTGGAAGCGCAGGCTCCGTTTCACGCGCCTGCATCCGGGCCGGATGTTTATTGGAACTTTGTGTTCAACCCTGCGGTTGCGGCCACGCGTTACGTGCGGGCTGTCGAGATCCGTCCGGGCCAGCGCAACCTGGTGCATCACGCCAACCTCTTGATCGACCGTCTAGGGTCGGTGGCGGGTAAGGGCGGCGGGTTTCCGGGAATGGACTTGGCCTTGTTCCGCAGCCCGTTCACGCCCGACGGCAATTTTCTTTTCTGGAAACCGGGCAGCGCGCCGCACGTGGAGCCGGAAGGCTTTGCGTGGCGGTTGGACCCCGGCAATCAATTGGTGCTGAACACGCACGTGCATCCGTCGGGCAAGGCAGAAGAACTGCGCCCTTCCGTCGGGCTGTACTTCACCGATAAACCGCAGACGAAGTTTCCGCTGCTGGTGGAATTAGAAAACGACCAGGCTCTGGACATCCCGGCCGGCGCGGCGCATTTTACTGTTTCCGACCAGTTCCGGCTACCGATGGACGTGGATCTCGTGGCCATCTATCCGCACGCGCATTATTTGGGAAAGCGGCTGGAAGCGTACGCCACGCTGCCCGGCGGCGGGAGGCGGTGGCTGATTCTGATTCCGGATTGGGACCCCAACTGGCAGGGGGTTTTTTACTATCGCGAGCCGGTCCTGCTGCCCAAGGGCACGCTGATTTCGATGCATTATCAGTACGACAA
>Ga0335083_10010302_pt1 | contig 11304 bp, 8 predicted proteins | sample Lox_Sample_42_FD_206716 | JGI IMG/M metagenome (GOLD analysis project Ga0335083, IMG submission 206716) | Soil microbial communities from Loxahatchee National Wildlife Refuge, Florida, United States - Lox_Sample_4.2 | ecosystem: Environmental > Terrestrial > Soil > Wetlands | place: USA: Florida... | reverse complement strand
GGCCTCTTTGGTTGACACTCTCGACCGGCCCCACGGACAATGCGCGCCCCTCCGGGGGAGGCTCCAGAGAGGCCTCGCCAAGGCCAAGGTCCCGCTTCGAATCGGGCAGTGGAAAGGTAGCTCAGCTGGTTAGAGCACGGCACTCATAATGCCGGGGTCGAGGGTTCGAGTCCCTCCCTTTCCACCAGTCAAATCAGGGGTTCGTTCCGATCACATCGGTAACGAATTATTCCGGGCACATAGGTAACACTTTTGCGCCGAAGGGGTTCTCGGCGCCGGTGACCCGGTTCGTCTCGTGATCGAAGAAGCCCAGATCGTACTGCATAAAGCTCACCAGCCACACCCTATCGCTGACCTGCTTGATGCCGACGTTCTGTCCGGCGAACACGGTGCTCAGATTGATCTTGCGTCGCCCGATGCAGATTCGCCCGCAGTTGCTCACGGTGATGGTGCGATCGTGGAAGGGGTATTCCAGGTCAGATAATCCCTTGTAGGGGCGCGAGGAGCTCACATACAGCTCGGCCGGGTACTTCATCCCCAGGCCCTGGTGAGGTCGCTCCTGGTTGTAGATGTGCTGGAAGCGATCGAAGCGCTCCTGCTGCTTGAGCAGGTTCTTGGCCGCCGGCTTGGTGGCTTCCTTCTTCAGTGTCAGATGCATGCGCTCGTGACGGCCGTTTTGCTCCGGGTGAGCGGGTTGGATGCGCTCGATCTGGATCCCCAAGCGCAGCCACCACACCGAGAGCTTGGAAAGGTTGAAGAGCGAGTTGGGGGAAGCGAAGGGCACCCCATTGTCGGTACGGATGGCGCTGGGGAGGCCGAAGTCCTTGAAGAGCCGCTCGAAGACGGTAAATGCCAGGCTGGCTTGCGTGCTGGAGAGCGCCTCGCAGCAGATCAGATAGCGACTGGCCGCATCCGTGACCGTCAGGGGATAGCAGTAGCGGCGGTCGGCCAGCATGAACTCACCCTTGTAATCCGCACACCACAGCTCGTTGGGATAAACGGGACGTGAGAGCGTGGTGCCTTGCGCCTTGTGAGAGTTCTGGCGTGGCCGGTAGACATTGACCAGGCCGTGCCGATGCAGCACCGCGTGCACGGTGCTGATGGCTGGCAGCTGGATGTCCAAGTGCTTGCGGCGGATCTTCTCGCGGATCTTGGGAGCACCCCAGCTGGGGTGCTCCCGCTTGATCTGAAGGATGAGGTTCTCGAGCGGAAAGGGCAGCTGGCAACCCTGGCGGTAGGGTCTGCGCGAGCGATCGGTTAGCCCCTCGAGCCCTGAGTCTTTGTATCTGTTGAAGATTTTGTAGCCGGTCTTGCGAGAGATGTCGAACTCTCGACACAGCACCGCCATCTTCTCGCCATCGAGCAGCCGAGCCACGAACCGCAGCCGTTCGTCCATCTTGGAACACTCCTGCCACGGCATTTGCGTCTCCCCCACGCAAATGCCCAAAAGTGTTACCTATGTGCTCGGAAGAATCCGTAACCCATGTGCCCGAAAGCACACTCGGTCCATTCCAATCACACGGGTTTCCGGCACGCACGTGCCGCGATCCCCTCCGACAGCTATGATCTGGGCTGTGCCATATCAGCACCGGGGGTAGAGCATGCTGGCCATGGGTGGGCGGGCACCGGAGTTCACGTTGCCCGATCAGGACGATCGGAGCGTATCTCTGACAACCCTGCTCAACCGCGGGCCGCTGATTCTCTATTTCTACCCTGCTGACTTCACACCGGGCTGCACGCGGGAGGCGTGCATGATGCGCGACCTGCACAATGACATCCTCAGGGTCGGATTCAACGTGGCTGGAGTGAGCCCGCAATCACCCGAGCGTCACCGGGAGTTTCGCGAGAAGTACTCCCTGCCCTTCACGCTGCTGTCCGACCTCGAGAAGTTCGTCATCAGGATGTACGACGTCAACGGGCCGCTGGGGATTGGTGTGCGTCGCGCGACTTACCTGATCGATCAGGCGCGGCAGATTCGCGGAGCGGTGCTTGCTGACTTCCGCATCAGCCAGCACGAAGACTTCATCCGCAGGGCGACGGCGCTGAGCGAGAACGGCCGCAGCTGATCGGTGGAACCTGCGCGGGCGCCCCTGCGTGACGTACCCGAACCGGCACGACCTCGAGCCCGTGTCCTGCGCGCCTCGGGCGGCTGCCCCGGTCAGTACTCCATTTGCAGAACGCTCGCGTGCCCGAAGGTCGGGATGCTGACCACGTAGAGCGTGTCGTACTCGTCGTCCGGGATGGCAGGCACCTGAATGTCACTCAGTGCGCGGATCAGCTCCGGCACCGTATTGCTGTGACCGATGATGAGCACAGTCCCACCCGAGTGCTCACGCATCACCTTCGAGACCGTACCCTTGATGTCCGCCGCCGGGATCACTACCGGCTGCTTTCCGAGCCGCTCCGCAAGAGGCGCCGCCGTCTGCTGAGTCCTGCGGGCATCGCTGACATAGATGGCATCGATATGGCCCATGCCGCGCCCGCGGCCGAACATCCGCGCAAGCCGCTGCGCCCGTTGCTCGCCCTCGGCCGACAGGGGCGGGTCCTGGATCGCTCCGAGCTCTTTCTCCGCGTGCCGCGCGAGAACGACCACCGTCGTTGTGGCTGAGCGGTACAGGAAGAACGCCACGACCAGCACCAGGAGCAATGCGACCAGCGCGCCAAATGACAGCCACACGGGCAGCAGAAACGGCCGGCGGTGGCGGGTGATCGCAGGAGGTTCCATATCAACGGCTTATAATAGTATTACAATGTTAAATCGGAACTGTGGTCCGGAAAGCTCCAGCGCCTCGATGCGGCTTTGCGGCATGGGCGCGGATCCCCGCGGGCGCCATTCTAGCGGCGTGGGATGCGCTTGCGGGGGAGGAAACCGCGATTTGTCGGGTCAGAGTGTGAGCGGAGTCTGGCGTGATTCCCTACTCCTGGAGGGTGTGGCGCGCTACGCTGCATCGCGACAATTCTGACCTGATCGGGAAACTGACCAGAACAGGTGTGCGTGGGCGCAGCGCATTTCCAGCGCAGGCCCTGTACGCTGGGTTCGACTTGGCATTGGCGATAGCTCACCCCGGGGGGAACTGAATGCGCTCTGGCGGACAGACAACCGTCATCCAACGCATCCTCGAAAAGCGTGCCCAGAAGCCGCCGGACATCCAGGAGGATACGTCCGCGACTATTGCCGTCATGCTGCGCGTGTTGCCGCCGCCGCGCGCCATGCTGGTGTTCGATGACGCGATGCTCCTGAAGCAGGTGGAGCGAAACGTCTCCGCCGATCTGCTCGACCTGGAAGTCTCGAGCGACGAGCACGAAGCCTCGCGACGGCTGGCCGCCGAATTCTTTCCGGTCGTGCTGACCGACAACCTGGAGCTGATCCGACGGATGCGATCGCGCCAGACGGATCGCGCCTCCTACATCATCTACGTCGCCGAACTGGACGAAGGTCCCGAGCGTGAAGCGGGACTGACCGCAGGAGCGGACGATTGCCTGGGCCGTCGCGCGCCAGAGCGCGAATACCATGCGCGGGTCAGCGCCGGTCGCCGCATAGCGGAACTCGAAGCGGTACTGCGCATTGCGCTGGTCGAGAATCGAAAGCTCTCGACCACCGATGACCTGACGCGGGTCGCCAGCCGCCGGTTCTTCACGAAACACTTTCCCCGCGAAGTCGAACGCGCGGCGCGCTACGGCCGCTCGCTTTCGCTGATCCTGTGCGATATCGATCACTTCAAGAACATCAACGATTCGCTCGGACACGCCGGGGGCGATGAGATCCTGCGCCAGTTCGGCACACGATTGCAGGAGATCCTGCGTCGCGGAGTCGATTGGGTGGCCCGCATCGGCGGCGAGGAATTCGCCGTGGTGTTGCCGGAAACCGGCTACGAGAAAGCGCTGGATGTCGCGCGCAAATTGCGCGCCGAGGTGGCGAACAAGAGCTTCGATACACAGGACAGCAGCGTCGATGTCACCGCGAGCTTCGGGCTTTGCGGTCTCGAACGCGTGCCCGCCGGCACGCGCGGAATCGCGCAGAGCCTGCTCAAAGTCGCCGATGCCGCGCTCTATCGAAGCAAACATGCCGGACGCAACCGCGTGACGGCCACCGTGTTTCCCAACGAAGCCGCCACGGCGGGACCGGGCAAGCAGACTCGCTGACCGCTTGACTCGACCGGTCGCCTCGCTGGCCAAAGTTCGGCCACATCGCTGCAACCCCTTGCCACGCCTGCGCCTTTGGCCCGGCAGGAACGCTCTGCCCACAGGGTTATTCACATTTTTTGTGGATAAGTCGCGTACCGCCGGCGCAGCAGTTGGCGCATGCCGGCCCCACGACATCGCGCCACCCAGGGAGCCCAATCGGGGCCGTAAGTCAATCGCTCCGGGGTGCGGTGGAATCCCCCGACTTCTTGTGTGAGACTGACCTTCCGCTCGCTGCGCAGGCCCTTGCATGAAAAGAACAAGCGGCGAAACGCCACCCGCGGATGCTGTCGCCCAAGGCGACCCAGCACTGACGGAAGCTGTGGAGCGGGCCGGGCTGCAGGCCGATGTCGCGCGCCAGCAGTTACGTCTGGCGAAGGAGGAGCTGCGCCGGGCACGCAAACGGGTCAAGGAAGCGAAGCGGGAAGCCCGCCGGGCGCGCAAGCATGCGGCGGAGGCACGTAAGGACTGGAAACGGGCGCGGCGCCGGGCGAAACGGCGCGGGTCCGATGGCGACACGGCTCGGTCAGGCGCGGCCAGGGCTGCGCCGGGGAAAGCTGCACGGCGCAGGCGTCGCGCAAAGCGCTCACCGCAGCGCGCGGCGCGAAAGAGAAAGTCTGCGAGGAGCAGAAAGTAATGTCAGACGTACACGCCAGCGAACACGATTCGACGCCTCGGGCCGGGCTCGCGGCGCGTTACGGCTCACAGCCTTCCAGTTCGCGCATGTTGGCAACCTATCTTGCCGACGTGGAGCAATTACTCGACGAGCAGCGGTGGGAACTCGCTCTGCGCGAAGCGTATGACCTGCCTCGTATTGCGGTTGCACTCGCCGATCCCGGCCTCACCTGCTCGAGCGACCGCTGCAAGGCGTGGTGCGAAGAGTGGATTCGGCCTCAGCCCTCCGCCGGTGATGTGAGCACCGATTCGGAACACATCTGCCTCCCGCTCGATGAGCACTCGCAGACGGATGTGAACGGCGATTTCGTACCGCTCAATGCGCTCCGGCGCTTGCGTCTGCGCCGTCACGCGCGAAACGCACCACGTGGTTTCAACTCGGAACTCGTCGACAGCGAGAATCCGGATGCTGCCGATGCAGTCGAAGTGTGCACGGCTGTCGTCGATGGCGTGCGGCGCTGGTATGCGCACTCCGCGTGCCGCAACCCGACCGCACAAGCCAATCTCGCCCGTCTGGCCGTTCTTCGCTGAACAGCTATTCAATCGCCTGCCGTGCGGGTAGAACCTGGCCCGCGGCTTGCGAAATTTCCGCTAAGCGCCTGTTATGCAAAGAGCTGCAGGCCTGTCTAGACTGCTTCTTGCATCGTAAGGGAGCTTAAGGGAATATAGTTGCGCGAGGGGGGCCCAGTACATTGAGTGCCCGTTCAATGGCGCAATCCAACGGTTCGCAGAAACCCGTCACTCCGATCAACGGAGCGCGCCCGCCACTGCGTGTGGGCATCATTCTCGCTGAGCATTTCACCCTTTCCGCCTTTGCGGTATTCACCGATCACCTGCGTCTCGCCGCCGATGAAGGCGATCGCAGCCGGCCATTGCACGTGCAATGGTCGATCATGGCGAGCCGCCAGGCCTCGGTGCCGGCGAGCTGCGGCGTCCTGATCGAGCCAACGAGCGGATTCCTGCCGCCGGAATCGCTGGACTACGTTGTAGTGGTCGGCGGCATCCTGCACGCCGGTCCCCAGGTCGATGAGGCGACACTGCGCTATCTGCGTGAGGTCGCGGCCCACAACCGCACCCTGATCGGCATCTGCACCGGCAGTTTCATTCTCTGTCGCGCCGGGCTGATGAAGGGCCGTCGCTCCTGCGTCAGCTGGTATCACTACCAGGATTTTCTCGAGGCGTTCCCGGGACAGGATGTCGTGGCCGACCGGCTGTTCCTGGCGGACGGCCCGCGCATCACTTGCGCCGGCGGCGCCGGTACGGCCGCGCTCGCGACACACATGATCGAACAGCACCTCGGCCGAGCCGTTGCCCAGAAGGCGAGTCAGATCCTGATGTTCGATCGCGAGCGTTCAGGCAGCGATGCGCAGCCGCACCCGCCTCTCTCCGAGACTGTGAAGGAACCGCGTGTGCGTCGCGCGCTGCTGTTGATGGAACAGAATCTGACGCGACCGGTGGCGATTGCCTCCATTGCCGACGAGCTCGGCGTGTCGGTGCGGCAGTTGGAACGTGTATGTCGTGAGCATGTCGGGATGGGGCCCGCGTCCCTGTACCGGCAACTGCGCATGCGCTACGCCCACTGGCTCGTCGAAAACACCGACCGCTCGGTTACCGAGATTGCGATCGAGGCCGGCTTTGCGGACTGTGCGCACTTCTCACGGCAGTTCAAGGACGCTTACGGACTCTCGCCCTCGACGCGGCGCCTGCAGCCCAATCGGACGACATTTGGGGATGCGGCTCGCGCTCGCGTATTCGAGTAGGTAGTCGGTCGCAACCGGGTAGGTACGGCCGCAACCGGGCCCCTGGGCCCTCTCCCGTGCCCTTCGTCGCGTCCGCCTGCGCCGTTTCCCTTTGCTGATACGCTACGACACCCCGCACCTTCAACTGCTGTAGCGCGCACGCTACAGGCGTTCAGTTTGTCTTACGCGGCATATAATTACGCGCGGCGGGCCGGTAACAAGTGGATGACGCGTCTGTTCAATCCGTCCCCAGCTACCGCGGCCAAGATTCCTTCGATCGGCTCTGCATCCGGCGCTGCCGGGATGCGCAAAAGAATTCCATGGGGTGAGCGATGAACGCGAAGGTCTCATATGCGGTGGCAGCGATCCTGGCGGGTGCATCCGCGACGGCGGTAGGTGCGGCGGCAGCCCCTGCGGCTGAGAGCGAAGCCAACACGGGCGTGCTCGAGGAGATCACCGTCACGGCCCAGCGTCGCAATGAAAGCATCCAGGACGTACCGATCTCGATGCAGGCGATGACGGCCGAGACGCTGCAGCAGCTGAACGTCCAGACCTTCGACGACTACGTCAAATTCCTTCCCAACGTCACCACGGCCAGCAATGGCCCGGGACAGAGCGAAGTGTTCATGCGCGGCCTGAGCGGCGGCTCGCAGCCCAGCCAGGGCAGCGCCTCCACCGGCCTGTGGCCCAACGTCGCCATCTACCTGGACAACCAGTCCGGGCAGCTGCCGAACCGCAACCTGGACATCTACGCCGCCGACCTGAACCGCATCGAGGTGCTGGAAGGTCCGCAGGGCACGCTCTACGGCGCCGGCGCCGAGGCGGGCGTGATCCGCTACATCACCAACGAGCCCAAGCTCGACAAGTTCGAAGCCAACGTCAAGGCGGGCTGGAGCGCCACCGCCGGCGGCGATCCCAACACCGATCTGACCGCGGTGGTCAATTTCCCGCTGATCCAGGACAAGCTGGGCTTGCGCGCGGTGGTCTACTCCGACAGCCGTGGCGGATACATCGACAACGTGCCGGCGACCTTCACGCGCAAGAACACCGATATCGGCATCAGCTACGCGAACTACCCGGCCGTCAACGGCCAGTGTCCCGACGGACTGCCGAACTACGGCTCGTGCGTGCCGCCGGGCAGCCCCGTCATCAACAACGACAAGATCGCCGGCACCAACATCAACCCGGTCACGTACAAGGGCGTGCGTGCGGAAGTCCTGTACAAGTTCAACGACGACTGGGATGTACTGGTCACGCAGTCCTACCAGAACATGGATTCCAAGGGCGTGTTCTACCAGCAGCCGAATGCCTCGGACGGCGCGCCGCTGCAGCCGCTGCAGGTCACGCTGTTCAACGATTCCTTCGACAAGGACAAGTTCGAGAGCACCGCGTGGACGTTCAACGGCAAGGTTGCAGACCTGAAGCTGGTGTATACCGGCGGCTATCTCGTCCGCAACGTTGACCAGGTCGGCGACTACACCAACTACGCGCGCGGCCATTACGCCGATTACTATCAGTGCTATGGACCGGGGACGGGCTACGACACCACCCTCAAGTCCACCTGCTTCTCGCCGAGTGCCGTGTGGTACTCCCACGAGCGCAACACGCACCAGCAGCACGAGTTCCGCCTGAGCACGCCGGATGACTGGCGCACCCGCGGCATCGCCGGAGTCTTCTGGGAAGACAACACGCTGTGGGATCAGACCGGCTGGGCCTACAAGACGGTGCCAAGCTGCACCTCGAACGACGTGGCGGGCTCGCCCGGCAACAGCGGCTGCTTCGCCGATATCGGCACGGTTCCCGGCACCACCGTGCAGAATCCGGGCGTCCAGCCGCCCAACACTTCGTTCTACCAGGACACGGTACGCGAGACGAAGCAGCTGGCCTTCTTCGCCTCGATGGACTTCGACATCATCCCCAAGGTGCTGACACTCACCGCCGGCACCCGGCATTTCCGCTTCGACAACTCCTCGAAGGGCAGCGTGACCGGCAGCTTCGGCTGCTTCGAGGGTGGCGTGCCGCCCACGGGCTGCCACGTGCCCGGCTATGCCTTCAGCCTCGACGATGAAAACCTCAAGGACACCGAGTCCGGCTGGAAGAGCCGCGCCAACCTGACCTGGCACGTTACCCCGGATGCGATGCTCTACTACACGTTCTCGCAGGGCTTCCGTCCGGGCGGATTCAACCAGAACGGCGGCGCCGCCCACGCACCGGGCCCGGATGCCGGCACGGCGCAGTACCTGATCCCCTCCTCCTACCAGTCGGACAAGCTGACGAACAACGAGATCGGCTGGAAGACCGAGTGGCTCGACCACCGCCTGCAGTGGAACGGCGCGGTGTACCGCGAGAACTGGAACAACGTGCAGGTGGCCTTCTTCAACCCGGGCCTGGTGGGCAACATCTTCTACAACACCAACGGCCAGAACTTCCTGATCAAGGGCATCGAGACCTCGCTGATCGCGCGCGTGGTCACCGGACTGACGCTGCAGGCCGCGGGCTCCTGGAACCACAGCCGTCAGACCAACTCGCCGGAGCTGATCGACAACAATCCGGACAGCGCCGGCTTCGGCAAGCCGATCACGCAGGTCTGCGATACCAGCGGCGCGAACTGCACGCCGGTGAGCAACCTCTACGGACCGGTCGGCTCGCCCAGCGCCGATGCTCCGCCCATCCAGTTCGCCCTGCGCGCCCGCTACGACTGGGCCTACGGCGACTATGCGCCGTTCGTCCAGGTCAGCGCCGTGCACAACGGTCACTCGTTCACGCAGGCTGGCGCCAATCCGACGATCCAGCAGGCCGGCGGTATCAACACCGGCCGCCTGCGCTTCGAGAACCCCGCGTACAGCACCTTCGACGCTTCCGGAGGCGTTTCCAAGGACGCCTGGATCGTCACGGTGTATGCGGAGAATCTGACCAACTCGAACGCCAGCGTGTTCGTCAGTACCGATCAGTTCATCGTGGCGCAGACACCGCTGCGGCCGCGACTCGTCGGACTTTCGATCGGCTACAAGTTCTGATTGATCGTGCGGGCGGGCGCACGCCGGGTGCGCCCGCGAACCTGAGCATACGCGCTCAGGTGTGCAGAAGGACCGCCGCGTCGGCGGACCAGGTCACGTAGACCTCGTCGCTCCAGTCGATGGACCATTCCGAGGTGCGCCGCTCGTTCTGCGCGAACACGGTCACCACCTTGCCGCTGCCGGTCTTGATCTGGTACGTGGAGCGGTTGCCGAGGTAGCCCAGCTCCCACACCATGCCCTTGAGCTGGTTGACGCGGCCCTCGCCCACCGGCTGCTTGCTCAGGCGGATCTTCTCGGGACGCAACGCCACCCACACCCGCTGCCCGGGCGTGAACCGGCCGACATCGTCCACCAGCAGATCGCAGCCGGTCTCGGCGCAGCTCACCGTGATGAGGCCCGGCTGGCAGGTCGCGACCGTGCCCTCGAAGAGATTCGTCGTGCCGACGAAATCCGCCACGAATCGGCTTTGCGGAAACTCGTAGATCTCCGACGGGGTGCCCACCTGCACCACCTTGCCACGATCCATTACCGCGATGCGTGAGGCCAGTGCCATCGCCTCGTCCTGATCGTGGGTGACGACGATGAAGGTGATGCCGACCTGGTGTTGCAGGTCCATGAGTTCGAACTGCGTCTTCTCGCGCAGCTTCTTGTCGAGCGCGGACAGCGGCTCATCCAGCAGCAGCACCTTGGGCCGGCGGATCAGGGCGCGCGCCAGGGCCACGCGCTGGCGCTGGCCGCCGGAGAGCTGGTGCGGCTTGCGCTGGCCGAGTTTGCCGAGCTGGACCATCTCGAGGGCTTCCTGCACGCGCTGGCGCCTGACCTCGCGGTCCAGATCCATGCGCTTGAGTCCGTAGGCCACGTTGCGCTCGACCGTCATGTGCGGAAACAGCGCGTACGACTGGAACATCATGTTGACCGGCCGCTCGTGTGGAGGCACGCCGGACATCTCGACGCCATCGATCGTGATCTGCCCCGAGGTCTGGTTGGCGAAGCCCGCCAGCATGCGCAGCAGCGTGGTCTTGCCGCAGCCCGAGCCGCCGACCAGCGCGAACATCTCGCCCTTGAAGATCGACAGGCTGACGTTGTCCACCGCCGTGAAGGCGCCGAAGGTCTTGCTGACCCCCTGGATGATGATCTGCGGCCGGGCCTGCGGATCGAGCCACGGGCGGTCCGCGACCGGCTTCTGCTGGCTGGTGATCATGCCTTTCTAGAAATCTCCCGGCGGGGTGAGCTTGCGCCGCTCGGGAGCGAAGAACGGCCGCTCGACCACGCGCGCCCGCGCCATGCGGCGTTCCCACACCAGTTCGCGGTTCAGATAGATCTCCGCCCAGACGGTGCTACCGGTGTCGAAGTACGGGGCATTCAGCATGGCGAGGGCGATATTACGCTTGCACGTGGGCGACCAGGTCGCCGATGTGATGCTGCCCACCTCAGTCTTGCCTGCCTTGTCCGCATACAACAATGCATTGTGCGCCGGCTTGTTGCCCTCGATGTCCAGTCCGACCAGCCGGCGCCGGGGTGTTCCGCGGTGCTCCTCGAGCAACGCGCGCCGGCCCGTGAAATGCGGCTTGTTGAAATCGACCAGCCAGGCGAGTCCCAGTTCCAGCGGCGAGCGGTCGGTGCCCGTGCGGATGGTGTGCGTGCTGGAAACGAAGTCCAGATGCGGCAGCAGGAAACCCGCCTCGATGCGC
>Ga0335083_10010301_pt1 | contig 11305 bp, 12 predicted proteins | sample Lox_Sample_42_FD_206716 | JGI IMG/M metagenome (GOLD analysis project Ga0335083, IMG submission 206716) | Soil microbial communities from Loxahatchee National Wildlife Refuge, Florida, United States - Lox_Sample_4.2 | ecosystem: Environmental > Terrestrial > Soil > Wetlands | place: USA... | reverse complement strand
GTGAAACCGGTGGCAGCGGCGGACACGGTGGCAATGGCGGGTGGATTTCCGGCGACCCGGGGACCGGCGGCCACGGTGGGTCCGGCGGCAGTGCGACATTCAGCAGCCCACCAGGCCATGTCGTCTACGTGGGGCGACCGGCGGCGACGGTGGGGCAGGCGGCGCCGGCGGCGACGCAGGGATGTTCGGTCCCGGTGCCAGGGGTGGTGTCGGCGGTACCGGCGGGGTGAGCGGGGCGACCATCGGTGGAACTGGCGGGACGGGCGGTGCTGGGGGAGTTGGCGGTTGGTCGGCGCCGGCGGTGACGGCGGGCCGGGCGGCATCGGCGGGGAGGGCAACGACCTAGGCCTTCTCGGAATTGCCGGCACCGGCGGAACCGGCGGACGGTGGCCACGGGGGCTTCGTCGGCCATGGCTGCGACGGCGGCACCGGCGGCGGCGGTGGCATCACCCACAAGGGTGGTGGCCACGGCGGCGACGCCGGCGATGGCGGCGACGGTGGCGCGGCCGGGGACATCGGTTATGGCGGGGACGGCGGCACCGGCGGCGCCGGCGGGCCTGCCGACTCGGGCAGCGTCGGGGCCAACGGCCACTCCGGCCACGGCGGGGCCGGCGGGCTTCTCTTCGGCGGGCCCGGGTTCGGTTCTTAGTCGCTCGGCGTCAGGGCGTGACGACGATCCGCTGCGTGGTGTCGGTGTCGTTCCACGCGACCTCGACGTCAGCCAGCGGTACGGCGCGGGCGTCAACTCGAAAGGCGCCCTTGCTGATTTGATCGGCGATGGCGGGCAGTTCGGCCACGATGTCGCGGGTCGGGACGGAGCCTTGTCCGCTGCCGATGATCTGCAGCCGTGCGGCACGCAGCGCCGCGGACGGGATGGCGGCGAAACCACCTGCGACCGAACCGATCTCGATCCAGGTCAGTGGTTTGGCGCGGTCGTGCCGATTGGTGACGATGGCGGTCATCGCGTCGACCGTGATCGATCCCCAGAGGTAGTCGATGACGACGTCGACGTCTGCTGCGCGAGCGAGTGCCTCGGCGTCGCCGAGTGCCACGGTGGTGTCGGCACCGAGTTCGGTGAGCGCGGCGAGCCGCCGCGGGTCACGTCCAGCGCCGATAACATGGCCGGCGCCAAGGTGTTTGGCGACCTGGACCGCCATGCGACCCGAATTTCCGGTGGCGCCGAGAACCAGAACCGACTGGCCCGGTTCGAAGTCGATACGCCGGCGAAGCGCGATCCACGACGACATCACCGGGTTCACCGCGGCGGCCACCAGTATCGGGTCGACGCCATCCGGCAGTGGCACGCTGCGCCGTCGGTCGATGACGGTCTGTTCGGCCATCGCGCCCATGGCGGTATCGGGTAGGACGAAATAGCACAGGCCGCCGTCGGGAGCGCGCCCCACTCCGTCGATGCCGGGGACCAGTGGTAGCTCGCCGGTGCTGGTGTAGTGCGAGCCTTCAGCCTGCGACCGCACCCGCGGATGCAAGCCGGTGGCGATGACGTCGACCAGCATCTCGTCGGGCGGATGCGGACTGGGCGTGGGGAATTCACGGTAGCTCGGCGGGCTGTCGAACGCGGTGACAACGGCTGCGTGCATCGAATCCTCCTCAGACATACCCTGGAAAATAGATGGTATTGCGAACTAAAATAGATCGTGCTACGAACTAAATCAAGGGTATGGTAGGGCCGTGGACGATCTCAGGGACAACCTCGTGCAGGTGTCATTCGCGGTCACCGCGGTGCTGAGCCGGGTTGCTGCGGAACAGGATTTGTCTCTCACTCAGCTACGCGTGCTGGGGATACTGCGTGACCGGGAGCCGACGATAGCCCAACTTGCTACCTATCTGGGGCTGGAGCGCTCGACCGTCAGCGGACTCATCGAGCGTGCGGTCCAGCGCGGACTGGTCCGAAAGACCACCGATCCCGCCGACGGGCGATCGGTGCGGGTAAGCCTGACCACCGAGGCGAGGCGCCTCGCGACCCGGGTCGTTGCCGAAATCGACGGCCTTGTGCTGCCGCTGACCGACAGGCTCAGCACGAGCGAACAGCACCGGCTCACTGCCCTGCTGGACAAAGTGCTCGGGCACTGAAACTGAGTGAGGCTGGGTGCCTTGAGCAGATCGAGCCGATATCTTCCGCGCGCACAACCCTTTTGAGCCCCAGTAGTGAAATACCTTGAATCGATGCGCAATTGAGGCAGCGGATGCGAGTGAACGCCATGGCCGACGGCCTTTCCATGAATGTTAGTTCACGTATGATGTTCCTATGCCGAAGGTGACGGAGGATCAGTGGAAGGCCCAGGAGCAGCGCTACCTGGACGCGGCGCGACGGTGCGTCAGCCGGATCGGGGTGGCGCCCGCCTCGATGGAGGACATCCGCAGCGAAGCCGGCGTGTCAGCCGGCGCGATGTACCGCTACTTCCCTTCGAAGGACGCCCTCATCCACGCCGCGATCGAGACGTCGCTGATCGAAGTTGCGGGGCTGATCGGCCAGGTTGGCGAACGCGAGGACATCTCGGGCCCAAACGCATATCTGTTGGCACTGCTGCAGACCTTCCGGCAATTCCGCCACCACACCGAAGGCGTCGACCTGTTCCGGTTGGCTGTCCAGGGTTGGGCGCACGCTCAGACGCAGCCCAAGACCAAGGCGATGGTCGTCTCGGCCTTCGGGCTTCAGCGGGCCGCGTTCGCCGAAGCCGTTTCCCGGTGGACGGGTCGAAAAGACGCGTCCGCCACCGCGATCGCGATTGGCGGCGCGGTGATCGGCTACATTGTGCAGTCGGCATTCACTGATGGCGACATCGACCCGAAGCAGTACTGCAGGGGCGTGGGTTCACTGAGCTGACTGGCTACGTCGACGGCGGATTGCTTTCGACGTCCTTCTTGATCGCGGCGATGGCGTCGACGGGCGTGAGGTTCTGGCCCTGGCTGTCCTGTCCGAGTTGCGGCCAGCCGGTGCCGTTGGGCCCGCGCAACTGATCCCAGATCTCGCGGACCTTGGTCAACAGTTCGGTCTGCTCCTGGTCGGTGAGCGCCATCAGCCATCCTCCGTTCGTTGTGATCCCGCATGCGGCCGCAAACTCTTGCGGTGTCAGCCCGTCGGCGGAGTTCATGTCGCAATTGCCGAACGGCGACGCCCCCTGCGGCAGATTGGGGCTGTAACCGCTGCCGTCGGTGTACTGGTGCGCCACCTGCCCGGGAAGGTTCGGATTGGACCCGTAACCCGCCGCGATGACGCGAAGGCCGTCCGGGCGTACCCGCCACATATTGTAAAAGTCAAAAGCATTGGCATAGCCGATGATTCGCGCCGTAGATCCCGCGTAGTCGGCCAGGTTCCAATACAGCGAATTGATCCAGCTCGACCCGTCTCCCGGCGGATTGCCGCCCAATTCGACGTCGAGCATCAAGGCGACCCGCGGATGCAGGCCACCTTGGGCGTCGATCATCGAGCGCACCGTGTTGGCGTTGGCCGCCCAGTTGGGTCGCACATAGGTGTAGATGATTCCGAACGTCAGTCGACCGCTGTCCAGTGCGTCGCGCATCCACGCGTAGTTCTGCGCGAAGTTGTGATCGTGATAGGTGCCATCGCAAACGCGAATCGAAAGCACCTGGTACGGATACGAGTCGTCGACGGGCACTTGAAATTCGGAGACGTCAGCGAACAATGTGTCGGTCAACGCAGCACTTCCTGGCGGGACGTATCTCGATGTTTGTCAGCCCTGTCGGTCTTCGACCATGACCCAGATGCGGACCATACCGTATGGCGCCGCCGGCGAAATCGAATCCGCCGAGCCCGCTTGCGCTCAGGTCCAGTTCCACCAATGGTTTTCGTCGCACGCCGCCGGGTATCGTCGCCGCCATGGCTGATCGAGCCGCCCGTGTTGACGACGTGCACCGGATCGCCGCGTCGATGCCCCACGTCACCCGCCTGGAAGGGCCGAAGGGCAACTTCATTTATCAAGTAGGCGGAAAGTCGTTCGTGTTCTTCCGGACTCCCCAGCCCGACGCAACCGATCCGGTCACCGGTGAACGCTATCCAGACGTGATCATGCTGTGGGTGGAGTCAGAGAGCGACAAGCTCGCGCTGGTCCAGGATCCTGCTTCACCGTTCTTTAGCACAGGCCATTTCGACGGGCATCCGTCGGTCTTGGTGCGTGCCGGTCGCTTGAAGGAAATCAGCACGACGGAATTAGCCGAGTTGATTCAGGACGCCTGGCTCTCGCGGGCATCGAAAAGGCGCGCCGCTGCCTGGCTCGCCCAACATCCGTAAGGCTTAACGGCGCCGATTCGACGACCCGCAATGTTTAGACGTGGGTGCAACGGGTATCGCTACTTCCACGGGAATCCTTCTCGGACACAACGGAGGTCACGATGCGAGGTCGTGGAATTCTTGGCGCAATTGTCGTGGTGTGGTTACTGATCGGAGTCTTCGCCGCGTACCAGCGGGACTACTTCAAGAGTGGGCCCACTAACTGCGCCTCAGCGGCGTCTATCGCGACGACAGTGGTTGCGGGTCCCTTGAATTACAAGTTCAACCCGCAAGTCAACTGCGATACGCATGTACCGCAGCCCAAGCAGTGAACTCCTACCTTCGAACAAAGGAAGTTGTCATGATTGTCGTCGGCGTTATTTTGCTGATCCTTGGGTTTGTGTTCGGAATCCATTTGTTGTGGGTGCTGGGCATCATTTTGACCGTGATTGGCGTGGTGATGTGGGCCCTGGGCTCCATGGGCCGTCCGGTCGCCGGCAGGCGGTACTGGTACTAACCCCGATGGTGGCGACCAGCCACTAGCGACGAAAAAGCCGCGTGGCCGCTTCGGCGGCCCCGCGGCTCATTTTTTCACAGGCCACACAAAGGAATGCCATAGCGTTGGCCCAGTCAGTTGCGGATACTTGAGGTTGTGTCATATCCCCGAACAGCGGTAGAGCGCGTCGTGATGTGTCGTGCCGACGGTAACCCGATCCATGTGCTGGTAGTCGACGACGAACCCGTTCTCGCCGAGATGGTGTCGATGGCGTTGCGGTACGAGGGGTGGAATATCGCCACCGCCGTAGACGGGTCGTCGGCCATCGCGGCGGCCCGCGCGGAGCGCCCCGACGTTGTCGTGCTCGACGTGATGCTGCCCGATATGAGCGGCCTCGACGTGCTGCACAAACTGCGTGAAGAGATTCCGCAGCTGCCGGTGCTGCTGTTGACCGCCAAGGACGCGGTGGAAGACCGCATCGCGGGGTTGACCGCAGGTGGCGACGACTACGTCACCAAACCGTTCAGCATCGAGGAGGTGGTGCTGCGGTTGCGGGCCCTGCTGCGGCGCACCGGGGTGACTACGGTGGACAGCGGCGCGCAGCTGGTGGTGGGGGACCTGGTGCTGGACGAGGACAGCCACGAGGTGACGCGCGCCGGCGAACCGATCTCGTTGACCTCCACCGAGTTTGAATTGCTGCGGTTCATGATGCGCAACTCCAAGCGGGTACTGAGCAAGGCGCAGATCCTGGACCGGGTGTGGAGCTACGACTTCGGCGGCCGGTCGAACATCGTCGAGTTGTACATCTCCTACCTGCGCAAGAAGATCGACAGCGGTCGCGAACCGATGATCCACACGCTGCGCGGCGCGGGCTATGTCCTTAAGCCGGCCCGCTAGAACTCCGCGAGTCTGGTCGCTTCGTTTCCGGCTTTTGGTCGGGCAGGTCGTCGTGCTCGCCGTGGTGTGCGTCGGAATCACTGCCGCGACCGAACTCGCCCTGCGTCATCACCTGCTGAAGCAGCTCGATCAGCAGCTCGGCGGGACGTCCTACCGGTCGGCGTTGATGTATCCGGAAAAACCCGGCTGGCGACACGAGCCGCATAGCTATCCGCGGCCAGGACCCGGGCCGCGGTTCCTCGACGCACCGGGGCAGCCGGCGGGCATGGTGGCGGCGGTGGTCAGCGATGGCAAGACGATCGACGCCGGCTACCTCACCAGCAGCGGTTCTCGGGCCGCGTTGACCCCGACCGCGCAGAACCAGCTGGAACACATCGCCGAAAGCCGCGCAGCGGTGACGGTGAACCTCGACGGGCTGGGCCGGTACCGTGTCGTCGCCGCCCCCAGCCGAAGTGGCGGCGACGTCATCGTCACCGGCCTGTCGATGTCCAACGTCGACGCCACGATGTTCCGGATGCTGGTGATCTTCGCCGTCGTCACCCTCATCGCGCTGGTTGCCGCCACCACGGCCGGCATCGTCATCATCAGACGGGCGCTGGCGCCGCTAAGGCGGGTCGCGCAAACGGCGAGCAAGGTCGCCGACTTGCCGTTGGACCGCGGTGAAGTCGAGCTGCCGGTGCGGGTCCCCGAATCCGACGCAAACCCCTACACCGAGGTGGGCCAACTCGGGTCCGCACTTAACCGGATGCTTGACCACATCGTCGCCGCGCTGTCGGCGCGGCAGGCCAGTGAGACCCGGGTGCGGCAGTTCGTCGCTGACGCCAGCCACGAGCTGCGCACGCCCCTGGCGGCGATCCGCGGCTACACCGAACTGACGCAGCGGATGGGCGACGATCCCGACGCGGTGGCGCACGCGATGAGTCGGGTGGCGTCGGAGACCGAGCGGATCACGCGTCTGGTCGAGGACCTGCTGTTGCTGGCCCGCCTGGATTCCGGCCGGCCGCTGGAACGCGAGCAGGTGGACCTTTCCCGGCTGGCGGTGGACGCGGTCAGCGACGCGCACGTCGCCGGCCCGGATCACCAGTGGGAGCTTGACCTGCCCGAAGAACCGGTGGTGGTGCCGGGTGACGCCGCGCGGCTGCACCAGGTGGTGACCAACCTGCTTGCCAACGCCCGCGTCCACACCGGCGCCGGCACCGTCGTGACGACGCGGTTGAGCACCGAGCCGACCTATAGCGTCCTGCAGGTGATCGACAACGGCCCCGGAATTCCGAAGTCGCTGCAATCGGAGGTGTTCGAGAGGTTCGCCCGTGGCGACACCTCGCGGTCGCGCAAGGGCGGCAGCACGGGGCTGGGTCTGGCGATCGCGTCCGCCGTGGTCAAGGCGCACCACGGGACGATCGCGGTGAAAAGTTCACCCGGTCACACCGAGTTCACGGTGCGGTTGCCGCTCAACGGGTCGCCACTTTAGGGACAGGTCGCGTCGATTTCGAACTGCTTGGTCACCGGCGCCATCGGGTTGGACATGTCCACCCCGGTGGCAGTCCCACTGATCTTGTAGTTGTTGCCGTCCTTAATGGCCGACGCGTTGCCCTGCCCGCCCGCGGCATATCCGAGTATCACGCCGTTAACATTGCCCAGAGCAACGGATGTCACCACCGGAGGGTCGGCGTCGGTGAGCACGGCGGCGATGCCGGTCGACGAGCCACCGATGATCGAGATGGTGAAGTTGCCGCTCCCGCTCCCGCCCGAGCAGCTGACTCGCCCGCCCACATTCTGGTCTACGCCGTCGATGAGGACCTTCGCGCTGCCGGCAGCGCCGCTGTTAGCCGATGGTGGGTTCCCGGATGGGCGCAAGCTATGAGGGCCAAAGGATGGGATCGCGATCGAGGGCATCGCCGCTGTCGGGGAGGGCTCTGACGAGCCGAAGTTGTTGACGACGAAGAAGATGACGCCGACCACTGCGGCCACGATGGCAAGTGCAATCGCGCCGATGATCACTGCGATCGCTACGCCCCGGCTGCCCTTACCGCTGCTTGCCTGGCCATAGGGCGCGGCCCACGGCGGTGCTGCCGGGTTCGCCGGGACGTAGGTCTCCGGCTTAGCGGTGTTCGACTGGAAAGCCAGCGGATCGTAAGCCGGCTCTGGCGGCGGGGTGGATGCTCGCCGAGTGTCCGGGGGCGGCGGGACAGCCGGTGTGGGTCGTTGATGAGGGACGGTAATCGCATCTCGCGCGGCGGTTGCCAATTCGATTGTCGTCGGATATCGCACACCCGGGTTTTTGGCCATTCCCCTGGCGATCACCGCGTCCAACTGCGGGGGCACGTTGGAATGGGTTGATGGTTGAGGTGGTGGTTCCGTAAGGTGTGCGGCCACTTGGCTTTCCATCGAGTCGCCGCGGAAAGGACGGGCCCCGGTCAGGCACTCGTACAGCACGCACGCCAACGCGTAGATGTCGGCGCGGGCATCGGCATCCTGCGCCTGCAAGCGCTCCGGTGCCATGTAATGCAGGCTGCCGATCATGTTCCCGGTGCCGGTCAAGCCGGTCTGGTCGGCTCCGCGAGCGATGCCGAAATCAATCAGATAGGCGAAATCGTCGTCGTCGACCAGGATGTTGGACGGCTTGACGTCACGGTGGATCAAGCCGACCTTGTGGGCGGCCTGCAGCGCCTTCGCCACCTGCTCGATGATCCGCACCGCACGCGCCGGCTCCAACGGGCCCTCCGCCAACACCTGCTGCAGATCGCGGCCCTCCACCAACCGCATGTCCACATACAGCTTGCCGTCGATTTCGCCGTAGTTGTGGATCGGAATGATGTGCGGATTGTTCAGCTGCGCGGCGGCGTCAGCTTCCCGGCGGAACCGCCGCACAAAGGAGCTGTCGCCGACCAGATGGGCCGGAAGCAGCTTGATCGCCACGGTGCGGTTGTTGGCCTCCGTGTCGCGGGCCCGCCACACCTCACCCATGCCTCCACGGCCCAGCAACTCGATCAACCGATACCGGCCAAACGGCGTACCGCCGTCGGTGGGCGAAGGATCTGGTGGTCCCGACATGCCTAACACAGTAAGTCCTAGGGCCCTGGATCACGCTAACCTGGCCACTTCGTTGGTGAGCTGATTGACCGACAACGGGCCTTCTCGGCGGGCCGGCCTGATGGCAAAGTAGTGGCGGTGGACTCCAAACCCCCTACCGCAGTCATCGAGTCGGCCTATAGCGAACACATTTTGCCCTTCCACGACACGGCGGATTTCGACGCTGCCGATCGTGGCTTCATTGCCGCCTTGTCTCCGTGCGTCGTCAAAGCGGCCGACGGACGGGTGGTATGGGACAACGACGTGTACTCATTCCTGGGCGGCCCCGCGCCGACGTCGGTGCACCCCAGCCTGTGGCGGCAGTCGACGCTGGTCGCCAAACAGGGTCTCTACGAGGTAGTGCCGGGCATCTATCAGGTTCGTGGCCTTGACCTCTCGAACATCACCTTCGTCGAGGGCGACACCGGACTCATCGTCATCGATCCGTTGGTGTCCACCGAGGTGGCCGCCGCGGCGCTGGAGTTGTATCGCACCCATCGCGGCGGTGACCGTCCCGTCGTCGCGGTGATCTACACCCACAGCCACGTCGACCATTTCGGCGGAGTCCTCGGCGTCACTTCGCAAGCCGACGTGGATTCGGGCGCGGTCGCGGTGCTGGCGCCCGAAGGCTTCACCACGCATGCCGTCCAGGAGAACGTCTACGCGGGTCCGGCAATGACGCGTCGGGCGACCTACATGTACGGCACGCTGCTGGCGCGTGGACCGCAAGGGCAGGTGGGCTGCGGGCTCGGCCAGACCCCGTCCACCGGTGAGGTGGCCATCATCGTGCCTACCATCGACATCCAGGGGACCGGAGAGAAGCACACGATCGACGGTGTGGAGATCGAGTTCCAGATGGCACCGGGCACCGAGGCCCCAGCCGAGATGCACTTCTATTTCCCGCGTTTCCGCGCGCTGTGCATGGCCGAAAATGCCACTCACAACCTGCATAACCTGCTGACCCTGCGGGGCGCGCTGGTGCGCGACCCGCATGCCTGGTCGGGCTACCTCACCGAGGCGATCGACACGTTCGCCGACCGCGCCGACGTGGTGTTCGCGTCGCACCACTGGCCGACCTGGGGCAGGGAGCGCATCATCGAATTCCTTTCGCTGCAAAGGGATTTGTACGCCTACCTACACGACCAGACGCTGCGGCTGCTCAACCAGGGACATACCGGCGTGGAGATCGCCGAAATGTTCCAGATGCCACCGGCGCTGGACCAGGCCTGGCATACCCGGGGCTATTACGGGTCGGTCAGCCACAACGTGAAGGCGGTCTACCAGCGTTACATGGGTTGGTTCGATGGCAATCCCGGCCGCCTGTGGCCCCACCCCCCAGAGGCGTTGGGTCCGCGGTACGTCGAAGCGCTGGGCGGCATCGACCGGGTGGTCGAGCTCGCCCAGACGGCGTTCGACTCCGGCGACTTCCGCTGGGCGGCAACGCTACTGGACCACGCGATCTTCACCGACGATCAGCACGATGCGGCCCGCGCCCTCTACGCCGACACGCTGGAGCAGCTGGCCTACGGCGCCGAGAACGGGACGTGGCGCAACTTCTTCCTCTCTGGGGCAACCGAATTGCGCGACGGCAACTTCGGCACCGCGACGACAGCCACCTCGCCGACATTACTTTCCCAGCTGACCCCGGAGCAGATCTTCGACAGCCTCGCCATCAGCGTGAACGGACCGCGCAGCTGGGACCTCGACATCGCCATCGATGTCACTTTCGCCGACCTGAACGTCAACTACCGGCTGACGCTGCGCAACGGCGTGCTGGTCTACCGCAAGGTTGCGGCCGACCCTTCGACGGCAACCGTTACGGTCAAGCTGGACAGCAAGTTTCGGCTGCTGGCCGTGTCGATGGGGGACTTCACCTCGCCGGGGCTCGAAGTGTCCGGAGACCCGGCGGCGCTGCAGACGTTGCTGGGTGTACTCGATCAACCGGACCCGAGCTTCAACATCGTCACGCCCTAAGTCTGCTCGAGCTACTAACGCGTCACCTCGACGATTACCTTGCCCAGCACCTTGCGGTCCGCGACATACCGCAGAGCCGCAGCAGTTTCGGACAACGGGAAGCGCGCGCCGATGAACGGCCGGATCTTGCCATCGGCGAACATCCGCGACAGCTCGGCGAGGTCGCGTGCGCCCTCGTCGGGGTAGTCGGCCATGAACGTCCGGATCTCCATGCCACGGATGGTGACGTCCTTGAGCATGACGAGATTGAGGGGAATGGCCGGAATGGATCCAGCGGCGTAGCCCAGGGTGACAAAGATGCCGCCGCGCGCCAGCCCGCGCAGCGCTGGTTCCGCATAAGACCCACCGACCGGGTCGAGCACGACTCGCGCGCTGTCACCGGTGAGTTCACGGATGCGCAGCTTGAGATCCTCGTTGTCGTAGTCGACGGTGGCCTCGGCACCCCGTTGCCGGCACAGCTCGAGCTTCTCCGGGCTGGACGCCGCCGCCAGCACCCGCGCCCCCATCGCCACCGCCAAGTCGACAGCCGCCAGACCCACGCCGCCCGCCGCGCCGAGCACCACGACCCAGTCACCCGGCCCGACTCGAGCCACCGATCGGACTGCGTGATAGGCGGT
>Ga0335083_10010300_pt1 | contig 11305 bp, 9 predicted proteins | sample Lox_Sample_42_FD_206716 | JGI IMG/M metagenome (GOLD analysis project Ga0335083, IMG submission 206716) | Soil microbial communities from Loxahatchee National Wildlife Refuge, Florida, United States - Lox_Sample_4.2 | ecosystem: Environmental > Terrestrial > Soil > Wetlands | place: USA: Florida... | reverse complement strand
ATCTGCCCCACTCCGAATACGCGCTCAGTGCCGAGGAGCGTTCACGAAATTTGATCCTCGCGTGCCGCACTCAGGTGTGGAGCGACTGCACCGTGCGCCCGCTCGAGGCGGACGAGACCGTCTTGCATCCGTCTCGTGTCATGCGTTGCCGCGTCGTCGGTGCGGCGAGCCTCACCCACGACGTGAAGCAGCTGAAGCTCACCATCGAGAGCGGCGGCCCCTACTCCTTTTCGGCCGGTCAGCACGCGAAGCTCAAGTTCGGACCCGGTATTCCGGACCGGAACTATTCGATGGTGAATCGCCCGAGCGAGGCGGACCTCGAGTTCTTGGTGCGTCTGATGCCGCAGGGGCGGGCGAGCGGCTACGCCTTCACGAGCCTGCACGTCGGCGACGTGGTCACGGTCTCCGGCCCCTTCGGCAACGCTTATTGGCGCGAGAACCACCGCGGCCCCATCCTCGCGGTGGCGGGCGGGAGCGGCCTGGCCCCGATCTTGTCGATCGTCGGGGCGGCGCTCGAAGCGGATTCGAATCGGCGGATCCACCTGTATTTCGGCGTCCGCGACGAACGCGACGTGTTCTTCGAAGGGCGACTCGCCGAGCTCGCCCGGCGCCACCCGCAACTCTCCGTCAAGATCGTGCTCTCAGAACCGAGCCGACCGACGGCACGTCCGTCGGGGTTCGTGAGCGACGCGGTGGACGCGGAGTGGTCGTCGCTCGACGGCTTCAAGGCGTACGTCGCCGGGCCGCCGCCGCTGGTGGAGGCGCTCCAGCGAAAACTCACGGCGAAGGGCGTGCCGCTTCGCGACGTGCACGCCGACGCCTTCTACAGCCAGGCGGACGACGCATTCAACGTCAGCTGATCGAGGAGCCCGCGGGATGACGACCACCGAATCTCACGTGACAGGAAATGCCGCCGAGCTCGACGACGCGACTCCTCGATCCCTGGCGGGCCGCGTGGCGCTCGTCACCGGCGGCGCGCGCGGCATCGGGCTCGCCATCAGCAAGAGGCTTCACGCGCTCGGCGCGAGCGTGGTCATCGCCGACAGCGGCGTCTCGATCCGCGGCGACGAGCCGGATCCGAGCGTCGCCGAAAGAGCGGCCGGCGAGCTCGGCGCGCATGCCTTGCCCTTCACGTCGGACATCGCGACGCCCGAAGCCGCGCTCCGGGCCGTGACGAGGGCGGTCGCCGAGTTCGGCGGCCTCGATCTGGTCGTCAACAACGCCGCGATCGTGCGCGACGGCTTCGTCTTCAAGACGAACGCCGCGAACTGGGACGCCGTCGTGCGCACCAACCTGAGCGCCGCGTTTTACGTGCTCGCGGCGGCCACTCCTCACTTGCGAGAGCAGGCGAAGTCGGGACGCGCGCCGGGTCGCATCGTCAACGTCACGTCGTCCACCGGGCTCTACGGCAACCTCGGCCAATCCGCGTACGCGAGCGCCAAGGCCGGGCTCGTCGGGCTCACGCGGGTCGTCGCGATGGACATGGCGCGCTCGGGCGTCACCTGCAACGCGATCGCGCCGTTCGCGGCCACGCGCGTCACCGAAGCGATTCAGCCGGCCAATCCGGCGCAGGCCGAGTACAAGGCGCGCGCGCTCAAAGTCCCCGCCCGCTTCGTGGCGGAGCTCGTCGCGTTTCTTTGCAGCGCCGAAGCCGCGGACGTGAGCGGCCAACTCCTCGGGGTGCGCGGGCGTGAAGTCTTTCTGTTCGCGCAGCCTCGCCCGCTCGCGACCTTGACGCTGCCTGCTGCAGGGCTCGGCGCGGAGCAATTCGCGCAGGCGTTCAAAGAACGGCTCGCGGGAAATCTCACCGATATGAGCACCGACCTCGAAGCCTTCTTCACGGAACCGGCCATTTAGGAGTCGAACGATGGCGAACGCGTATCACGAAGTGAAAGCGGTGGCGGATCTCGCGAACGAGCCTGGCGAGTACCGCGAGGCGATCTGCAAGATCGTCGCGAGCCACACCGTCAACGAGCTCTACGGCGCGCAGGTCTTCGATGAACCGGCGATTTTCTACGCGCCGACGCCCTACGCGAAGTGGCTCGCCTGCCGCATCGCCATGGAGGAGTACCACCATCACGTGCGCTTCAAGGGGCTCGCCGACGAGCTCGGCATGCCCGCCGCAGCGACCGATCCGAAGCTCAAGCAACCGCTCAGCATCTTCGGCTTCCAGCTGAAGTCATGGCCGGAGTTCTGCGTGATCAAGCTGCTCGCGGATCTCGCCGAGATCCTCCAGGTCGAGGACCTCTTGCATTGCAGCTTCGTGCCGCTCCGCACGATCGGTCGGGTGACGATGCCCGAGGAAAAGTTCCACGCTCAGTTCGGCAAGGACTTTTGCACGGAGCTCTGTCGGACCGAGGACGGCCGGCGCGACGTACAGCAAGCGATCGACGACTATGCGCCGTACCTGCCCCAGTTCTTCGGAGCCAGCGGTTCGAAGAACAACGAGACCTATCGCCGCTACGGCTTGAAAGAACGTCGCAACGAGGAGATGCGCGCCGACTTTCTCGAGCGCGGCCGCGCCGTCGTCGAAGGATTGGGCCTCAGGTTTCCGGCGCTCGCGAACGCGACCGCTTAGCCGAGTGCGTGGAGAGTGAGATGGTCGCGGCTTCGCCTGCCCTGTCCGAACGTGCCGAGTTCTACCGGCGCATCGACCGCGAGCACCTGACGCCGCTCTGGGAAGTGTTGGGCAAACTCGTCCCGCGGGCGCCGACCTCGCCCTGTGTGCCGGCGCTCTGGCCGTACTCCACGCTGCGACCGTCCCTGCTCGAAGCCGGTCGTTTGATCACGGCGGAGGAGGCCGAACGGCGCGTCCTCGTGCTCGAAAACCCCGGACTACGCGGAGCTTCGTCGATCACACACACGCTCTACGCCGGACTCCAGCTGATCATGCCGGGAGAGATAGCGCCGAGTCACCGCCACACGCAGTCCGCGCTGCGCTTCGTGGTGGAAGGTACCGGAGCGTACACGGCCGTCGACGGCGAACGAACGACGATGCATCCGGGTGACTTCATCGTCACCCCTCCGTGGACCTTCCACGATCACGGCAACCCGAGCGCGGCTCCCGTCGTCTGGCTCGACGGTCTCGATATCCCGATGGTCTCGTTTTTCGACGCCGGGTTCGCCGAACGTTACGGCGAAGCGTCGCAACCCGTGACCAAACCCGAAGGCGACGCCCTGGCGCGCTACGGAGCGAACCTGTTGCCGCTCGAACACGCGCCGACCTCGCGCACGACGCCGCTTCTCGCCTATCCGTATCGCCGAACACGCGACGCTTTGGACACCCTCCATCACGGCCGGCAGCCCGACCCGCATCACGGCATCAAGATGCAGTACGCCAATCCGGCGAACGGCGGCTACCCCATGCCGACGATCGGCGCGTTCATCCAGCTCCTGCCCAAGGGGTTTCGCGGCCGAGGCTATCGGGCGACCGACGGCACGGTGTTCAGCGTCGTCGAGGGGCACGGACGCACGCGCATCGGTGACCGCTCGTTCGAATGGGGCGCCAAGGACGTGTTCGTCGTGCCGGCGTGGTGGCGAGTCGAGCACGAGGCGGACGAAGACGCGGTGCTCTTCAGCTTCTCGGACCGACCCGCGCAGAAGGCGCTCGGACTTTGGCGGGAAGAGCTCGAGGCATGAGCGCTTGGTTCTCGATGTTGGGCGAGCCGGTCGCGGCGGACGAGCGCAGGTTGGTCGCGGGCTATCTGCGCGGCCTCGACGTCACGGAAGACTTGCCGGTCGAGCGCGTCGCCGATTGGAACGACGCGCGCGCCGTCGTGACGGACGCCGGGTGGGACCACCGCTGGTGGGACGCCGAGCAGCGCGAGAAAGAGCGACTCTGGGCAAGAGCCGTGGAGACGCACGGCGAGAGCGAGCTGCTCGTGGCCGTTTCGCAAACGCTCGAGGCGAGCGACGCATTGCGACGCGCGGCGGCGAGCGCGGCGGAACGATTCGGCTGCGAAGACGCCGGGCTCGTGGGCTCGGCCGCAGGCGCGGCCAGCCAGGCGTTTCACCTCACCGAGCTCGCGCGGCTCGCGGGCGAGAGCGACGAACACCCGTTTTACTTGAAGCGCGCGCTCTTCGCGGCCGGTCGTTGGCCCCTCGGCATCCTGCGCGGGCGCTATCGCATTTTCTGAAGAGAGGCACCGAAGCATGACGACCCATGACCTAGCGTTCACCTTCGCGCCGCCGGAACGACCGCGCGTCGCGGTCGCGGGGACGAACGAATGGTTTCCCGTGCACCGCATCTATTGCGTCGGCAGAAACTACGCGGATCACGCGCGTGAAATGGGCGCGAATCCCGAGCGCGAGCCGCCCTTCTTCTTCGCCAAGCCGGCCGACGCCGTCGTCGCGTCCGGTGCGACCGTCGCGTACCCGCTCGCGACTCGGAATTTCCATCACGAGATCGAGCTCGTCGTCGCCGTCGGTCGGGAGGCCGTGAATCTCGACCGGCAGGCGGCGCTCGACTGCGTCTACGGCTACGCCGTCGGGGTCGATTTGACGCGCCGTGACTTGCAACTCGCGGCGCGCGACGGCGGTCGGCCTTGGGACGCGGGCAAGGGCTTCGACCAATCGGCGCCGGTCACGCCGATCCGTCGCGCCACCGAGGTCGGGCATCCGGTGAGCGGCGCGATTTGGCTCAAGGTGAATGAAGCCGTGCGCCAGAGCGCGGACATCGCACAGCTCATTTGGCCGGTGCCGGACGTGCTCGTGCACCTCTCGCGGCTCTTCGTCTTGAAGCCGGGCGATCTGATTTACACCGGCACCCCCGCCGGTGTGGGTCCGCTCGAGCGCGGCGATCGCGTGACCGGCGGCATCGCGGGCATCGGCGAAATCGCTTTGACCATCGGCCAATAGCTTGGAAATCGTCCTCTACAACTACTTTCGTAGCTCGGCCTCGTACCGGGTCCGGATCGCGCTGAACCTGAAGCAGCTCGACTACGAGTACCGGCCGGTGCACTTGACTCGCGCCGGCGGCGAGCAGTTCGCTCCCGAGTTTCGAACGCTGAATCCACAGTCGCTCGTGCCCGTGCTCGAGCACCGGGGGAAACGCTTGACGCAGTCGCTCGCCATCCTCGAGTACCTCGAGGATGTCTGGCCGGAGCCGGCGCTCCTGCCGAAGGCCGCTGCGGAGCGCGCCCGAGTTCGAGCGCTGGCGCTCGCGGTCGCGTGTGAGATCCATCCGCTCAACAATCTGCGCGTCCTCCACTATCTCAGCGGCACGGTCGGTGCACCGACCGCCGTGAAAGACGACTGGTATCGACACTGGGTGACGCTCGGCCTCGAGGCGCTCGAACGCGAGCTCGGCGACGGCGCTCGAACGGCCGAATTCTGTCACGGCAGCGCGCCCACCATCGCCGATTGTTGCTTGATCCCCCAGCTCTTCAACGCCCGTCGCTTCGCTTGCGATTTGTCTTCGTACCCGACCCTGCTCGCGATCGAGCAGCATTGTCTCGCTTTGCCGGCGTTTCGCGACGCCGCGCCGGAACGGCAGCCTGACGCGGAGTGAGGTTGTCGCGGTCGTTCGAACGCAAGAGTTCCCATGCCTGAAATCGTCACCATCACGCGACAGGGTCGCGTCGGCGTCGTCGCTCTGAACAACCCGCCCGTGAACGCGCTCTCGCACGCGCTGCGCAAAGAGCTCTGCGCGCGGCTCGCCGACGCGCTCGCGACGCCGGAGATCGAAGCCATCGTGCTCTGGTGTGAGGGACGTACTTTCGTGGCCGGCGCGGACATTCGGGAGTTCGGTCGAGAGCCGCAGTCGCCCGACGTGCCCGAGGCCGTCGAGTTCGTCGACGGGGTCGGCAAGCCGGTCATCGCCGCGCTTCATGGCACGACGCTCGGCGGCGGCCTCGAGCTCGCGCTCGCTTGTCACTTTCGCGTGGCGGCGCCCGCGACCAAGCTCGGATTTCCGGAGGTGTCGCTCGGCATCCTGCCGGGCGCGGGCGGGACGCAACGCTTGCCGCGCCTCGTCGGCGTGCGCGCGGCCCTCGAGCTGATCGTCGGCGGCGCGCCGGTGAACGCCGCTCGCGCGCAAGAACTCGGCTTGGTGGACGCGCTCATTCCGGGAGACCTCAAGGCGGGCGCGATCGCGTTCGCGGAGCGCGTCATCGACCAAAAGCAGCCTCCGCGCAAGGCGAGCGCACTGACCGCGACCCTCGACTCGCCGACGCTCTTCGAAGAGTTCGAAGCCGGTCTGCGCGATCGCTTCCGGGGCCAACTGGCGCCATTCCATTGCGTGCAGGCGGTGCGCGCCGCGGTCGAGCTGCCTTTTCCCGAAGGCTTGAAAGCCGAACGCCGGCTCTTTGCCGAACTGATGTCTTCCGCGCAGGCAAAAGCGCAACGACACGTTTTCTTCGCGGAGCGCGAGGTGGCGAAGGTGCCTGGACTGGCGAACGACACGCCGACGCGACCCGTGAAGAGCGCCGCCGTGGTCGGCGCGGGCAGCCTGGGCACGATGGTCGCCATCTGTTTTGCCGACGCCCATCTGCCGGTGAGCCTGGTCGAGTTCTCACACGAACGTCTCGACCGCAGCCTAGGCAGCATGCGCGAGCATTACGCGCAGGCCGTCGCCGCCGGCCGCTTGGACGCGGCCGAAATGGAAGCACGGCTTCGCTGCGTGCGTCCGACGCTCGACGACGACGAGCTCGGGCTCGCCGATCTCGTCGTCGAAGCGGTGTTCGAGGATTTGGAGCTCAAGCGCCAGGTCTTCGCGAAGCTCGACGCGAGCTGCAAGCCCGGCGCCATCCTCGCCACGACGACCTCGCATCTCGACGTCGAAGCCATCGCGCGGGCGACCAAACGCCCCGAGGACGTGTTGGGCATGCACTTTCCGAGTCCGATCCCTTCGATACGCCTGGTCGAAATCGCGCGCACGCGCCGGACGGCCCCGGACGTGTGGGCGAGCGCGCTGAGCCTCTGCCGCTCGCTCGGCAGACTGCCGGTCCCCGTGTTCGCGCGTCCCGGCTTCGTGGGGCAGCGCATGCTTTCGCAAGAACTCCGCGAAGGGCTCTTCTTGTTGGAGGAGGGAGCGCTGCCGGAACAGGTCGACCGCGTGTGCTACGACTTCGGGTTTCCACTCGGGCCGTTCGCTGCGGCGGACCGCGACGGGCTCGACGTGATCGGCTTGTACCGCAATCTCGACTTCGAGCGATTTTCGGAGCGCGAGCGAGCTTGCGACATCCTGGATCAGGTTTGCGAGCGCGACCGGTTCGGACGCCGGACGGGCGCGGGCTTTTACCGCTACGCGCACGACGGGACGCGCACCTCCGATCCGGAGATCACGAAGCTCATCGTCGAGCACTCCGAAGCGTGCGGGATCAACCGACGGACGATTACGGACGAGGAGATCCTCGAGCGCTGTCTTTACGCCATGATCAACGAGGGCGCGCGAATTCTGGACGAGGGCGTGGCGGCGCGCCCGCTCGACGTCGATATGATTTGGATCCACGGCTACGGCTTTCCGACGCATCGCGGAGGACCGATGTTTTACGCGGACCAACTCGGACTTTCCCGCGTCCATCGCGCGATCCTCGATTTTCAAAATCAGGTCGATCCGGTGAGCTGGGCCGCGTCACCGCTCCTCACGCGCCTGAGCAAGAATGGGAGCGGATTTTACGGGACGCCCTGACGCGTGCTCTGCGCTGTCGCCGTGCGGCATATCGGCCCTAGGCCGATATACCTATGCGACGACAACTACGCACTCGAAGCGTCTTTTGAAGCTGCAATGGGAAGCCTGCTTAATGCAGCATGCGTTACTGTGAGACTGTGACTCGAGAAGGCCGGCGTTCGACCTCGTCGAGGCCCGCGCGGAGGTCGCCATGACGCTTTCACATCGCCGATTCTACTTTGCCTCGCTCGTCGCCGTCGGACTGCCGCTCTCATGCGGAGGTTCGGGAACGACGCCCGGAACCGGAGGCTCGAGTACCGGCGCCTCCGCGGGGGTCGCTCAAGGATCCGGTGGCACGACTTCCACCGGGGGAACGGGCACCGGCGGAACGGGCACCGGCGGAACGGGCACCGGCGGAACGGGCACCGGCGGAACGGGCACCGGCGGAACGGGCGTGAGCGGGACTGGAGGTAGCGTCGCGACCGGCGGCACGTCCGCGAGCGGAGCGGGCGGCGGCTCTGGCACGGGCCCCGCGGGCGGCATGGGCATGGGCCGAGGTGGACGCGCAGCGGGCGGCGGCGGCCTTTCGAATGGTGTGGGCGGCGGGAGCGGCGGCACCGTGACCGGCAGCGGCGGCGCAGCGACGAGCGGCGGCGCGGGAGCGAGCGGCGGGATGCCCGCAGCCGGGGGCACTTCCTCGGGCTGCGGCTCGTCGAATACGACGTCGCCCTGCGGCACGAAGGGCACGATGTGCAGTATCGACGTCAGCGGGACGACCCGGCAGTACTACGTGCAGCTCCCGAAGACTTACGACCCGTCGACGCCGTACCGTCTGATATTTCAGTTTCATCCATGGGGCGGCACTGCCGATCAGGCGCTCACCATGTATGGTCTGAATTCCGGTCTACCAGACTCCATTTTCGTCACGCCGCAGGGCTTGGACGCGGGTAGCAACGGACCCGGCTGGGCGAACACGAACGACGAAGACATTGCGTTCACGAAGAGCATGCTCGCCGACGTTCAGGGGAAGTACTGCGTCGACAACTCGCGCATCTTCTCGGTCGGCTTCAGCTACGGCGGCATGATGTCGGATGCCATCGGCTGCGAGATGAGCGACGTCTTCCGCGCGATCGCGCCGATGTCCGGCGCGCTCTACAGCGACCCCACCTGTAAAGGCACGGGCCCCCATATCGCGATGTGGGGCTCTCACGGCACGAACGACACGGTCGTTCCGATCGCCGACGGACGCGCCGCACGCGACAAGATCCTCGCGCAAAACCACTGCGGAACGACCACGATGCCGGTCGATCCGAGCCCGTGCGTGATGTACCAGGGGTGCGACCCCGGTTACGACGTGACCTGGTGCGAGTGGGACGGTCCCCACGGCATCCCGAGCTTCGGCAGCAGCGCCATCACGGCCTTCTTGAAGCAATTCTGACGGAGGCGCGGCGCCTGCGGCCGAGGCTCAAACAAACGGTTCCGAGCGTGAGCGCGGTCAGGAACCCGCCAGGTGGCCCCCGGCGCGAGCCGACCTGCCGGCAGCCGCAACCCTGAGCACCACTAAAACCGCGATCGCTTGTGGCACCTCCGCTCGCGGTGGTGCCCGCGGCCTCGGCGCCGCCCGTGCTCCCGCTAGTCGGCGAGCTTGGACCGACCGGAGAGCCACCTCGACCGCCCGCGGCGCTCACTCCAGCCGTCGCCGCGATCGCACCGCCGACGCCCCCGTGAGCGCTCGAAGACCCACCGTTTTCGGGCCCCGCGCTCGACCCGCCGATGGCACGGAAGCCGCCGACTCCCGGCGAGCCGCCGACCGCGGGCAAGCCGCCGGTCCCAGGCGAACCGCCCATCGCGGATGAGCCTGCCGTTGCGGACGAACCGCCGATCGCGGGCGAGCCTGCCGTCGCTGGTGAGCCGCCGAACGCCTGAAAGCCGCCGCCCGCGTTGCCGCTGCCAGCCCCGCCGCCGGGAGCGCCTCCGCCGCCGCTCATGCCTCCGTCATCATCGGGCATGGCGCCCGCGGGGCCCGTCGCGTCGTCGGCAGTGAGCGAAAGGACCGCGTAGCCGTCGATGAAGTTCACGTTGCGCGGATCGTGCGTCGAGAGATTCTTCGGCGAGCTCCAGTTGCCGGTGGACCACCCGCTCGGCAGGCTCGAACCGTCGAAGTCCTGCCGCCACGTGAGGGTAAACGTCCCGTTTTCGTACGCCGAGTACTGCACCCAATCGATGTATTGGTGCACGGGCAGGATACTCGGACTGAAGTTGCCGCCGAATGAGGAATCGCCCGGCCAGATGTTGAAGTGCAGTTGCATGCCGTTCGGAGCGTTGTCGGCGTAGGCGGTCGCGACATCACCCGTCTCCTGGCGGATCTGCACGCCGTCCACGAGCCACGTGATCGAGTCGGGAAGCCACTCGTACGCGTACACGTGATACCCGCCGCACGGGTCGACGCTCAGGTTGGCCTTTTCACTGTGGTCGCCCACGGGGTCCCCGAAGAGCGCGTTGGTCTGCACGTGGCAGTCGGCGCCGAGCTTCTCGTAGTCGAGCTCGTTCCAGAAGGTCCCTGCTTTGTCGGAGCCGTCTTTCCAGAGAAAAAAGGAGCTCACCACGCCGTCTCCCGCTGCAAAACGCACGCGCGCCTCGAAGCGTCCGTAGTGATAAGAGGTCGAAGTGTAGAGCTCCGCGCTTGCCGTGGCCGTCGCGCGCGGAGCGAGTAGCAGGGCCGCAAAAAACGCCGGCATACGAAGCTTCGAACTGATCATGCGACGTGCTCGTCTCCGCGAAGGACCGCGACAGGCGGCCTCTTTCGGGTTTAGCTCGCGCAGCGGGAGCGCTTATTCGCATTTCTTGAGAAACCCGCGTGCGCGGCGGCACGACGCGCGGTCCGTCCTCGAGGCTCGACGGACGCGGCGATAACACCCGGAGCTGGTGTGAGCGCCGCCGACGCACGTCGGAGCGAGCGCAGTGGCGACGAACCTCGGTTTCCGTCAGACGAAATGCTTGCTCTTCGTCTGGGAAAGGAGCGGGTCGGTCGACTCAGCTCCTGATGCTGGGATTGATTGAGTCGCTCGTGGGAATATGCATCAATCGCTCTAATGAGCATTTTCAGAAGGCTCTGGGGACGGGGCCAGACGCCGCGCTACGCAAGCGCCGTCCTCGCACTCGCCGCGCTCACCTGCTCTTGCAGCAGCAACAAGGAGCTCGATCAAGGCTCGCTCGGGGCGAGCGGCGGCGTCGGTGGCGGCGGCACGCCCACTGACGTCGGCGGGACCGGTGCCAACGGCGGAACGGGCACGGGCGGCGATGTCGGAAACACGACTGGCGGTTCCGGAGGCCAGGGCGGCACGACGGTGGTCGTGGTCATGCCGTCAGGCGGCGGCGGAACGGGCGGTGAGATGCCCACGCCGTCCGTCTGTGGTGACGGCCGCGTCGACCCGCTGCTGCACGAGGAATGCGACGACGGTAACGTCGTAGGCATGGACGGCTGCTCGGCGACTTGCACGCTCGAGCCCGGGTGGTCGTGTCCGTTTCCGGGTTTGCCCTGCGACGCGGCAGAGTGCGGCGACGGGATCGTCGCCGGCAGGGAGCGCTGCGATTTCGGCCCTTCGCCGCCCGACGGCTGCGACGCGACGACTTGTACGGTGGAGCCTGGTTACGCCTGCGACGCGACGGGCTGCCACCAGACGGTGTGCGGCGACG
>Ga0335083_10010299_pt1 | contig 11305 bp, 8 predicted proteins | sample Lox_Sample_42_FD_206716 | JGI IMG/M metagenome (GOLD analysis project Ga0335083, IMG submission 206716) | Soil microbial communities from Loxahatchee National Wildlife Refuge, Florida, United States - Lox_Sample_4.2 | ecosystem: Environmental > Terrestrial > Soil > Wetlands | place: USA: Florida... | reverse complement strand
AGATGAAACTGATCGGGGCTGGCTTGCCGCGCACGGCGACCCTCTCGCAGAAGGTCGCGCTGGAGATGCTCGGATTCGGTCCTTGCTACCACATGGTCGACGTGCTCTCGGACCTGGACCGTGTCCGCCCGTGGTCGGACGCGCTCTCGGGCAATGCAAACTGGCACGAGATCTTCGACGGCTTCGAGTCGACGGTCGACTGGCCCGGCTCGTTCCACTACCGCGAGCTGATCGAGACCTACCCCGACGCGAAGGTGCTGCTGAGCGTGCGCTCGGGCGAGAGTTGGGCGCGGAGCATGAACGAGACGATCTGCGCCCTCCATTACGGGGACACGATGATGAACGACCTGTCGTCGGCACGCGCGAGGATCGATCCCCACTGGCGCGCGTTCGTCGATCTCATGAAAGAGATGCTGAGCGCCAGCGGGCTGCTCGCCGACGGGAACGGCTCCGGGACGACCGCGCTCGCGGAGGCGATGGAGCGGCACAACGACGAGGTCAGGGAGGCGTCCGGCGACGTGCTCGTCTGGTCGCCGGCCGACGGGTGGGAGCCGCTCTGCGCGTTCCTGGAGGTGCCGGTGCCGGATGTGCCGTTTCCCCGCACCAATGACGGCGCGGTGTTCGCGGAGAGGATCGTCGACTCCGCGATCGACGCGTTGAACGACTGGCGCGCGCAGCAAGGGCGTCCGGCAGAGGGATGAGCGTCCGGTCCGCCGAGGCGAGTCCCCGGAAGCTGGACGCCGGGTCCAGCGAAGAGGCCGGCTCCGACGCGCGCCTGAACTGGCTCCTCGCAGTGTGCTGCGTCGCGCAGTTCCTCGTGATCCTCGACCTGAGCATCGTCAACGTCGCGCTGCCCTCGATCCAGTCGAGCCTGCGCTTCTCCTCGGTCGACCTGCAGTGGGTCGTCGACGCGTACGCGATCGTGTTCGCCGGCTTTCTGATGCTCGGCGGCCGTGCGACCGACCAGTTCGGTGCGCGTCGCGTGTTGGTCGCAGCGCTCTCCGGCTTTGCGCTCGCGTCGCTCGTCGGTGGTCTCGCCGCGGATCGCCAGGTCCTGATCGGCGCGCGGGCCTTCCAGGGCCTGAGCGGCGCGTTCATGGCGGCCGGCTCGCTGACGGCGATCACGTCGGCGTTCCCACAGGGCCCCGCGCGACATCGTGCGATCGGTCTCTGGGGCGCGATGAACGGCGCCGGCGGAGCGGCCGGCACGTTCTTCGGAGGGCTCATCACGCAGGAGCTCGGCTGGCGCTGGATCCTGCTGATCAACCCACCGATCGCGTTCGCGGCCGCGGTCGGCGCCTACGGGGTCGTGTCGAGCCGGCGCAGCGTGCGGGCGGGCCGGTTCGATCTCCCCGGCGCGCTCACGCTGACCGGCGGCCTGGTCGTGCTCGTCTACGGGATCGTGACGGCCGGCTACCTGGGCTGGGGGACCGCCAGCGCGCTCGAGCCGATCGTCGCCGGGTTTGCACTGCTCGGCGTGTTCGTCCTGATCGAGGCGCGGTTCGCATCGGCGCCGCTCGTGCCGCTCAAGGCGCTGACGGGCCCGCTCAGAAGCGCGAACGGGATCGTGCTGCTGTTCAGCGCGGCCCTGTTTCCGATGTGGTACCTGAGCTCGCTGTACCTGCAGCAGGTGCTCGGTCTGTCGCCGCTCGACACCGGTCTCGTCTTTCTCCCGATGGCCCTGACGATCATGGTGGCGGCGAGACAGTCCGGCAAGCTCGTCGGCCGGTTCGGCACCCGCGCCGTCCTGACCGGCGGCCTCCTGATGATGACCTGCGGCCTGCTGCTCTTCGGCCGGATCGGCCCGAGCGGCAGTGCGGTCGGTTTCGTGGTGCTTCCCGGCTTGCTCGTCGCGCTGGGGATCGCGCTGTCCGTGGTCTCGTCGACGATCACCGCGACCCAGGGGTCGAGGCCGGAGCAGGCGGGAATCGCGGCAGGTCTTGTGAACACGTCGCGCCAGGTGGGCGGGGCGATCGGCATCGCGCTCCTCGTCAGCATCGCGTCGCAGCGCACGAGCACGCTGATCGGCGAGAACCACGGCGTGCCCGACGCGCTCACACAGGGCTTCCGCCTCGCCTTCCTGATCGCGGCGGGCTTCTGCGGGCTGGCCGCAGTCGCCGCCGCGACGCTGCTGCCGCGCACGGCCGAGCGGCAGCCGCTGCGCGCTCGTCTTCGCTTCCCGGTGGTGGTGGCCGTCGTGCTCGCGGGCTTCGCCGTGATCGACTTCGCCGCCGCCGGCGGAGCCGGTGCGCCGATCGGCGTGTACACGACGAAGGGCGCGTACAGCTTCGTGTCGGCTCCGGAGCTGCATCCACCGGAGATCCGCGCCGTCCGGGCGGCGCCCGGCGCCCCGCTCGCGTCGGGCTACGTGATGCTCGCGAACTTCTACGACCTGACGAACGGCCCGATCGTCGGCCAGAGCGGGCCGCTGATTCTCGACGACCGCCTGCAGCCGGTCTGGTTCAGGCCGGTGCCGACCGACGTCGTCGCCTCGAATCTCAGCGTTCAGACGTACGAGGGCTCACCGGCGCTTGCCTGGTGGCAGGGCGCGATCACCAGCACGGGCGCGACCGAGTCGGGAGAGGACGTGGTCGTCGACCAGCACTACCGGACCGTCGCGACCCTGCAGGGCGCCGACGGCTGGGTCCTCACGCTGCACTCGTTCCAGATTCAGGGCGACATCGCGTGGGTGACGGCAAACAAGAACATCCCGATGAACCTGACGAAGTACGGCGGCGCGAAGAACGGCGCAGTCGTCGACTCGGCGGTGCAGAAGTACGATTTGAAGACCGGCAGGCTGATCTACAGCTGGGATGCGCTCGACCACATCCCGCTCTCCGACTCGCACACGCCGCCGCCGCCGAACGGGTTCCCGTGGGACGCATACCACGTGAACTCGATCGACCCGCAGGGCAACGGCACGTTCCTCGTATCGATGCGCGACACGTGGGCGGCGTACCTCGTGAACGCTACGACCGGGAAGATCGGCTGGACGCTGGGCGGAAAGCAATCGAGCTTCAGAGTCGCCAAGGGTGCTGCGTTCGAGTGGCAGCACGATGTCGTCCTGCAGTCGCCGTCCGAGGTGACGCTGTTCGACGATGCGTGCTGCCAGATCACCGGCGCGGGCACCTATCTCGATCCGGATGGGCCGTCGCGCGGGCTCGTCCTCCGACTCGACCCGAACAACCACACGGCCACTCGAGCTCAGCAGTACGTGCACGGCGGCGGCCTCGATGCCGCGTACATGGGCAGCCTCCAGGTGCTTCCGAACGGGAACGTCTTCGTCGGCTGGGGCGCGAAGCCGTACTTCTCCGAGTACACGAAGGACGGACGGCTGCTCCTCGACGCGGTGATGCCCGGGCCGGACCTCTCGTATCGCGCGACGATCGGGCAGTGGGTGGGCCTTCCGCTCGACCGGCCGAAGGCGGCCGTGCGCCGGACGGGCGGCGCGACGAACGTGTACGCCAGCTGGAACGGCGCGACCACGGTCGCGGCGTGGCGCGTCCTCGCGGGGCCCGGCCGCTCGAAGCTACGAGCGGTGGCGATCGACGCGAGATCCGGGTTCGAAACGGCCCTCCGCGTCGCGGGCTCCCACGCGGTGTTCGAGGTTCAGGCGCTCGATGCGGTCGGCAGGGTGCTCGGGACCTCCTCGCCGGTGCGGGCTACACCGTGACCGCCCGCCGGCGGGCCGGCCGACCGGCCTGCTCTGTCGCCCACTCGAGGGCGTAGTCGGCGACCGCCTCCCAGCCGGGCTCGCCGCAGGTCCAGTGCGACCGGCCGGGGAACTCCTCGAGCTCGGTGATCGCGTCGGACTCGTAGTGCCGCGCGTTCGACCTGTTCACCGAGGGCGGCATGATGTGGTCCTCGCCTCCGGCGATGAAGAGGAGCGGTGGGCGGCCGTCGTTCTTGTAGTTGACCCACGTCTCCTGGTGGCCGGGCTTGAAGTTGGCGACGAGCCCGTACGCCCACACCCAGCTGCCCGGCGCCGGGATGTGGTAGCGCTCGTAGACCGCGTCCGAGTCGGCCCGGCTCAGCGTGTTCGCGAACGCGTAGTGGAAGCCCTCCGGCGTGAACCCGACCGGCTTGTGGCGGTTCGCGGGGCTCTTCAGGAACGGGAACAGGGATTTGATCTGTGACGGCGGGCTGACGCGGACGCCTTCGGTCGGTGCGGAGTCGATCACGACGCCGGCCGCTCCGCAGCCCCGGTCGAGCAGGAGCTGGGTGAGCGTGCCGCCGAAGGAATGCCCGATGATGATCGGCGGCCGGTCGAGGCCGGTGATCACGCCGGCGAGATGGGAGACCGTCTGCGGGACGGTCAGCGACGCGATGGCCGAGGGATCCTTGCGGAGCGCCTCGACCTCGATGTCGAAGCCGGGATAGCCGGGCGTGAGGACGCGGTAGCCCTTGCCCTCGTAGTAGGGAACCCACTCCTCCCACGAGCGCTGCGTCATCCAGAGACCGTGGACGAGAACGACTGTGTCGGGTGCGCTGCCGTTGCTGTTCATGCGCGATCCTCTCCCCTCTCAGGTTCCTTGGCTTCGGCCAGCGTCGCCGAGCCCCGACTCCGTCGGTATCGGGCCGATACCCCATCCTCCGCACGACCTGCAAGAGTTCGGGCCACTCGTGGGGACGAACAGGGTCCGGGTCGCGCTCGTCGCGGCGCTATTCGCCGTTTCTGCGTGCGTCGGCGCGAACTGCGCCCACGCGTCGCGGGGTGTCCGGTACGGCATCCAGGACGATGCGTGGCTGGAGTACGGCCCGGGGAAGCTCGACCAGCGTCTCGCGACCTTCAAGCGGCTCGGCGTCCCGCTCGTCCGCTTCACGCTGCACTGGAACCTGATCGCGACCCGGCGCCCGGCCGATCCGGGCTCGCCGCGCGACGCCGCCTACGACTGGCGCCAGTCCGACAGGATTCTCCGCGGGCTCCACCGCTACGGCCTGAGCCCGGTCGTCACGCTGGTCGGGACGCCTGCCTGGGCGAACGGCGGCCGCGCGCCGAACTACGCGCCGCCACGACCCCGCGACTTCCGCGCCTTCGCGCGCGCTGCCGCCACGCGCTACCCCTGGGTCCACTACTGGCTGATCTGGAACGAGCCGAACCTTCGATTGTGGTTGAGGCCGACCAGGGCGGCGATCTACGTGCAGCACCTGCTCAATCCCGCGTACGAGGCGATCCACGCGGTGCTCCCGCATGCCCAGGTCGGCGGAGGGGAGACGGCGCCGCGCGGAAGCCTGGGCGGCGTTGCACCGTCGGTGTGGGTGCACGGAATGGCGGCGGCGCACGCCAAGCTCGACGCCTACACCCACCACCCGTACCCTCTGTCGCCGGTCGAGACGCCGTCCAGCCACGGTTGCCGCTTCTGCCCGTCGATCACGATGGCCACGCTGCCGAAGCTCCTCATCCTCGTGAGACGCTACTTCGGCCCGAAGCCGATCTGGCTCACCGAGTACGGCTACCAGACGAATCCGCCCGACACGTTCCTCGGCGTCGCGCCCAAGCGGCAGGCGACGCTGCTCGGCCTCGCGGCGATGCGAGCGTGGAGGCTGCCACGGGTCACGATGCTGATCCAGTACCTCTACCGCGACGAGGTCGCGCTCAGCCGCTTCCAGACCGGGCTCGTCTATGCGGACAACCGGCCCAAGCCCTCGCTGCAAGGGTTCAAGCTGCCGTTCGCGGAGATGCGGCGCGTCGGGTTCCAGACCGAGGTGTGGGGCCAGATCCGCGGCGGGAAGCCGGGTCGTCGAATGCCGTACGAGGTCGAGGTGCTGCGCCGGAACGCATGGCGGCCGGTGGGCGGCGTTCGGCTCACCGACACGACCGGCGTCTTCGTGCGGTCGATCCGGCTGAAGCGCGGCGCGCTCTTGCGGATCTGGTCGCCGCGCCAGGGCCGCTTCAGCCTCCAGTTGCGCGTCTATTGATGAGGGCCGTAGCCGTGCGTCTCGAGGAAGGTCTCGAACGCGGCGTAGCTCTCGAAGAACGCGTGCCTGTTCGTCCCGGGGATGCGGGCGTAATAGAGATAGCCGAGGGTCGACGGACGCGCGGCCGCGCGTAGTGCCGCGAGCCCCGGGTTCGAGATCGGCGTCGGCGGCAGGCCTTTCCGCGTGCGCGTGTTGTAGGGGTTGTCGCTCGCGAGTTCCGCCTGGGTGATCGATTTCGTCGGCGGGATGTGCAGCCCGTAGCGGAGCGTCGCGTCGATCCCGAGCGGCATGCCGAGGCGGAGCCGGTTGTAGATCACGGCGGCGACCTTCGGCCGGTCTCCGGGCAGTGCGGCTTCGGCCTCGACCATCGATGCGATCGTGAGCACGTCATAGGCCGTCAGGTTCTTCGAGCGCGCGTAGGCGCGGTCGAGCTTCGACCACGCGGCGCAGAACGCCGCGAGCTGGTTGGCGACGATGTTCGAGCCGAGCGTCCGCGCGTCGAACGCGTAGGTCGAGGGGAACAGGAACCCCTCGGCGCTGCGCTGCGCGTCCTTGCCGAAGCACGGGACGACGACGTGGGTGCTCGCCCTGGCATATGCCGTGCCGCTCAGCGCGATCTGCGCGGGCTCGTGCGCCCCTCGCAGCTTGCGCTCGGCGATCTTCCGCACGGCCGACACCTGGTCGACCATCCGCGCGCGGGTGTAGCCCTCCGGGAACACGACCTTGAACTCGCGCGGCGCTCCTGCGGCGGCCGCCGTTGCGACAGAGGCGAGCGCGGCGGCAACGAGGAGGAGGGCGATACGACCCCGGCGCACCGAGCCAGGGTAGCCCTGTCGCGAGGGGCTACTCGACTGGTGCGACCACGTGCTTCGGGCTCCAGCCGACCGCCGGCGCGATCTCGCGGGCGATCGTCTCGAGCATCGCAGCGTTGTAGTCGACGCCCAGCTGGCTCGGCACCGTGAGCAGGAGCGTGTCGGCAGCCCGGACTGCGGCATCGCCGGCGAGTTCGTCGGCGATCCGGTCGGGCTCCCCGGTGTAGCTGCGGCCGAAGCGGCTGATCGCGCCGTCGAGCCACCCGACCTGGTCCTCGTTCGCGTCGCCGCCAAAGAGCCGGCGGTCGAGGTCGGAGGCGATCGGGATGACGCTGCGGCTGACCGACACGCGCGCCTTGCGGGCGTGGCCCGCCTTCGCCCACGCTTCCCGGAACAGCTCGATCTGCTCGGCCTGGAGCTGGTCGAACGGCACGTGCGTGTCCTCGAGGAGCAGCGTCGAGCTCATCAGGTTCATGCCCTGCTCGCCGGCCCAGACGGCGGTGTCGCGCGAGCCGGAGCCCCACCAGATCCGGTCGCCGAGGCCCGGCGACTGCGGCTGGACGGCGAGCCTTGCATCGCCGGGACCGCCGCCGATATCTGCCGGAACGACGCCCGCGCCGGCGATCGCGGCGCGGAACAGCGCGGTCTTCTCGCGCGCCTCGTCGTGGTCGAGCGAGTAGCCGAACGCCTCGGCGCCGCGCCAGGCGGGCTCGGGGGAGCCGCGGCTGACGCCCAGCTGCAGCCTTCCGCCCGCGAGCAGGTCGGCCGATGCAGCGTCCTCCGCCATGTAGAGCGGGTTCTCGTAGCGCATGTCGATCACGCCGGTCCCGATCTCGATTCGCTCGGTCTTCACGCCGATCGCGGCGAGCAGCGGGAATGGGGAGGAGAGCTGGCGTGCGAAGTGGTGGACGCGGACGAACGCGCCGTCGATCCCGATCTCCTCCGCGGCGACGGCGAGCTCGACCGTCTGCCGGAGCGCGTCGCCGCCGGTGTGCGTGAGCCCTCCGCCCGGGTGCCAGGCACCGAACGAGAGGAAGCCGATCTTCTTTGGGAGGCCGTTCATGGCTGCACGAGGCGAAACGTTGTTGATCGCGCAAGTATTCCGGATCCTGAGCCGGCTCGTCCGGGCGCGTCGTGCTCCGGGAGCGGAAAGCCCCGGCTCGTCGAGGGGGATCGAGGTCGAGCCGGGGCTTCGCTGCACCGAGATGTGACCGTTTCGATCGGAGGATCGGTCACAACACGAACCTAACCGCGGCGCCGCGCGGGAGACAGGGCGCAAACGGGTCAATCACGCGTGGAGCGCTCCCGCTCGCTACTGGAGGAGCGGCGAGGGCGGGATGCGGGTCGTGCCGCGGATCCCGTCGACGACGAACGCGATCTCGTCGACGTAGCACCAGCTCCACTCCTCGCCCGGCTCGAGCGAGCGGATGATCGGGTGCGACGTGGAGTGAGCATGCGCGGTGGCGTGGCGGTTCGGCGAGTCGTCGCAGCAGCCGACGTGGCCGCAGGTCAGGCAGATGCGGAGGTGCAGCCACTTGCCGCCCATCTTCAGGCAGTCCTCGCAGCCGTCGACCGCGGCGGGCAAGTCGCGCAGTTCGATCTGGTCGAGGTGGGTGCAGGCGGGCATGTCGCTGCTCGGGCTCCTTGCGATGCAGTTCTACCCGCAGCGGGCCGGCAGGGGCGGAAACGAGCTCGAGCCGGGGATGCTCGACGGTCTTCGCGTTTCGGGGCGAAGGCCGTGCGCCTGGGTCTCGGTGCCTGCGATCCTGGCGGGCATCACCGTCACCTGCATCTCGCTGGAGTCGAGATCTTTGGCAGTGTCGTGAACGGTCGAGCCGCAGTGGATAGTCAACCGAGAGGAACAGTGATGGCAAGGAGTGCGGAAGCGAATTCGGACGTCGGGAGAACGCGCGGGCTTGCGGACGGGAGCTCGATGCCCCTGCTCGGGCTCGGCGTCTGGCAGGTCGAGAACAGCCGCGAGTGCGTCGACGCCGTCCGCTGGGCGCTCGAGCTCGGTTACCGGCACATCGACACCGCTCAGGCGTACGGCAACGAGGCGAGCGTCGGAGAGGGCCTGCGCGAGAGCGGCGTCACGCGTGAAGAGGTGTTCATCACGACGAAGTTCTTTCCGCGGCGACGGGACCCGGTGGCCGAGATCGAGCACAGCCTGGAGCGTCTCGGCGTCGACCACGTCGACCTGTACATCATCCACTGGCCCGAGGGCGGCCCGACCTGGGCGTGGCCCGGGATGGAGCGGGCGCGCGAAGCCGGATACGCGCGGTCGATCGGGGTCTCCAACTTCAGCGTCGACGACCTACAGCAGCTGCTCCCGGTGGCGACCATCCCGCCGGTCGTGAATCAGGTGCAGTTCAGCCCGTACGAGTACCGCACGAAGCTCCTCGACGCGTGCGGCCGGGACGGGATCGTGCTCGAGGCCTACAGCCCGCTCGGCACCGGACGCCACCTCGACAGCGACTCGGTCGCGCGGATCGCGGCGGCACACGACCGCACTCCCGCGCAGGTGCTGCTCCGCTGGTGCGTCGAGCGGCGGATCCCGGTGATCCCGAAGTCGATCCACCGCGAGCGGATCGCCGAGAACGCGCAGCTCTTCGACTTCCGCCTCTCCGCTACGGAGATCGCCGAGCTCGACGCGCTCGACCGAACCGGCGGGACCGACCGCGCGCTCGAACGCACCTGGTGGCCGGGCTGACGATCGACGTTCCGTTCGACACGTACCGTCAGGCGGAGAGCGTGGCCCCGCTGGGCGAGCCGGGGCGTTCACGCTGACCGCCGCAAGGGCCACCGGGTCAGAGCGGCCGCTGCGCGACTCTAAGCGACCGGGCGCTCGCGCGCGTGAACAACGGACAGCTCCGGGCCGCTTCCGCTACGAATGACTGCGTGCGAAGCGCAGCCGAGTTTCTGCCGTTCGTCGTCGACCGGCTGCCGCCGGCTCCCGCGCGCGTGCTCGAGGTCGGCTGCGGCGACGAGGGAGGGCTCGTCCTAGACCTCGCGGAGCGCGGCTACGACGTTCTCGGCGTCGACCCGCGGGCGCCCGTCGGCGAGCGCTACCAACGGATCGAGTTCCAGGAAGCTGCCGATGCCCTTGCGGAGGAGCCGTGGGACGCGGTCGTCGCCGCGCGCGTGCTCCACCATGTCGAGCCGCTGGACGAGGGAGTCGCCCTGCTCGCGCGGCTCGCGCCGCTCCTGCTCGTGGACGAGTTCGCGCCCGACCTGATTACCGGCGATGCCCAGGCCTGGTACGAGTCGCGGCGACGAGTCGCGGGCGACGTCCAGGCGCCGGAGCGGATCGACGACTGGCGCAGCCGCCACCCACAGCTCCACCCGCACGACGTCGTGCTCGACGCGCTGCGGCGCCACTACGAGGAGCGCGAGCTTCAGTGGGTGCCGTACTTCCATCGGTGGCTGAGGTCGCCTGCGGTGGAGCTGGAGGAGCGCGCGGCGATCGCCGCCGCGGAGATCCCGGCGGTGGGCTGGCGCTGGGCGGGCGACCGCGCCGGCTAGGCAGCCTGCGATGCGAGCTGGATGACCCGGCCCTCGTCGCCCGCGCGCTCGATCGCTTCTGCGGCTTCGAGCACGTGCAGCGCCAGCTCGCCGCTTGCGCGGTGGGGGCGGCCGTCGCGAAGCGCCTCGGCAAGGTCCTGGATGCCCAGGCCGCGCGCCTCGCGGTCGCCGTACGACTCGTAGGGCACCGGCTCCGGCTCGACGCGGCCGGTCGCGACGAGCAGATCCCCTTCGAAGGCATTCGCATCCGGGAGGGTCAGCGAGCCGGTGGTGCCGAAGACGTGCATGCCGCTCACGTACTGCTCGCGCGACTCGAAGCCGACGGCGAGCGTGGCGAGAGCGCCGCCTGCGAACCGCAGGACCGCGGCGGCGTACGTCGGGACCTCGGCGGTGACGACCCGTCCGCCACGCGGGCCGGCGCCAAGCGTGCGGTGCGGGGTGGGTGTCTCGGTGAACCCGGCGACGGCCTCGATCGGCCCGAGCAGTGCGACGAGCGCGGTCAGGTAGTAGGGCGCGATGTCGAGCAGCGGGCCGCCTCCGGCGCGATAGAACATCTCGGCGTTCGGATGCCACGAGTCGGGGCCGCCGACGAGCATCGTTGCGGCCGCACCGAGCGGTGCCCCGATCGCGCCGCTTGCAAGCAGGCGGCGCGCGGTCTCGTACGCGCTGCCGAGGAACGTGTCGGGCGCACAGCCGAGCCGCAGGCCTCGCTGCGCGGCTTCCGCGACGAGCTCCCGGCCGAGGGCGGCGGTGGTGGCGAGCGGCTTCTCCGTGTAGACGTGCTTCCCCGTCTCGAGCGCCGAGCGCACCACGGCGGCGTGCGCCGCGGGCGGCGTCAGGTTGAGAACGAGGTCGACCCCGGGGTCGGCGATCAGGTCGTGAACCGCCTCGGCCCGCAGACCGAACTCGGCCGCGAACGCATCGGCGCTCGCCGTGTCGAGGTCGGCACACGCGACCGGCCGCCACGCGTCGTAGGCGCCCGAGTCCTGGACGTAGCGCTTGCCGATGATTCCGCATCCGACGACGCCGACCCGCAAAGGCTGCGTCATCCG
>Ga0335083_10010296_pt1 | contig 11307 bp, 7 predicted proteins | sample Lox_Sample_42_FD_206716 | JGI IMG/M metagenome (GOLD analysis project Ga0335083, IMG submission 206716) | Soil microbial communities from Loxahatchee National Wildlife Refuge, Florida, United States - Lox_Sample_4.2 | ecosystem: Environmental > Terrestrial > Soil > Wetlands | place: USA: Florida... | reverse complement strand
GTTTTTTGAGAATATTGTGCCGGTGCACCTGCACCGTCTTGGCGGAGATCTCTAATTGATCCGCTATCTTCTTGGAAGAAAATCCCTTTTTGACAAATTCAACGATCTCTGATTCCCGTTTGGAGAGGCTGACCGGTTGGGAAACCTTTTCCTCTTCAGCCAATTGACGGGAAAGCAACTCTTTCACTTCGTTGCATACATATCTATTGCCCTGTTTCACGTCCAGGATGGCCTGGACCATTTCTTCGCGCGATGAGTTTTTGGTCACGTATCCCCATGCGCCCACCTGGAACATTTTTTTCGCATACTCCGGTTTTGAATACATGGTCAGTCCAACGACCCGGGAGTTTGGTGAGAGCCTCGCTATCTCCCCGGTAGCTTCTATTCCCGAAAAGGGCTGCATCAGGATGTCCATCAGTACGATGTCTGGTTGTTGGATCCTTGTTTTTTCGATGGCATCCATCGTATCGGCACATTCCGCTACTACTTCAAAACGGGGATCATTGCCCAGGATGGTGGCCCAGGTTTCCCGGACCAGGCGATGGTCTTCGGCAATCAGGATGGAGATTTTTTTCATACGATGAGGTTTTTGGCTGAGCGGGGGCCCGCACAAACGGGCGGGGCAACAGGTATCCTAAGTTAAGACCTTTTTTTGGGATTTATCAGCCGTTCCGCCGGATTCTGTGCACCGGCTGTTCATAACCCCTGGTGATATACGCATATTGACAGGAGGCAATGAATGGCCGGTCATGGTGAGGATATCGTAAAAACCAGCCCTCCCTATCGGGAAGACTGGTTTCAGACGCGCCCGGGTACGACAGCATATGCCGGGAACAGGCATCTCTTTACAACTTTTATTTCAATGGGAAAAAACTGAGTTCCCTGATGCTGTTCGCGTTCGCATAATCGTATTGGTAAAGTCCGGCCGTAGCAACCACAATCAACAGTTTGTTGGAGGCAATCACATCGTAGGGCCCGGTCGTTATCAGTCTCGACATCAGTTGCAGGTTGCCCGGATCAACTGCATTAAACACTTTAACTTCGGAAGATCCATCGCATACAAAGAGCAGGTTACCATCCTTGCTCAACCCGGTGGGACTGGTCATAGGATAAGTTTTGACCAGCACCGGGTTCGACAGGTCTTTCACATTCACAACGTCCAGTTCATTGCTCGCACCACCGCAGTAAGTTCCTGCGTGCAAGGTGATGTAGGCATAGTTGCCATCGGTGACAACAGGGTCACAGGCCTGGCCATGCGTAAAATTTCCCACAGAGGTAGGGAGGGCTGGATTGCTGAGATCAAAAATGAATGTGCCGATGTCGGAACCAAGAAATAATTTGTCTTCAAAAGGGAAAATAGTTTCGAGGTCATAACCGGCGAACTGGCTGGATGCAAGCCTGGGTGTGCTGGGTTGACTGACGTCGATGGCACTCAGTGAATGTCTTTCGCTGATGGCATACAGGTAATTGTTAATGAGCACCATCTTGGCGGTAGATCCTGCCGTGCCTGTTTTACCTGCGGTGGAAGCGCCGGGAGTAGCTGCGGTAAAGAAAATGCCACCTGGATCGTAGACATAGGGAGGCCCTCCGGCATTCACGGGGACCGTGACCGTAGTGTCCTTGGTGATCCAACTCACAATGACCTGGCTGCTGTCCATGGCATATCCATTGACATAGGAGCGATCGGTAAACAGGTCGGGCAGCATGTTTTGAATCTGTACATGATGAATGTCAGAGATATCGATGGCGAGCAGGTCCGAGTACATGTCTGCATACAGCGTGCTACCGTTGATGGCAATGTCCTGGTTACCCGGAATATTTAAGAAAGCTGTTTGAACAGGGTGTGATGGATTGCTGTTGTCAATCACGTGAATTCCTTTGTCCACATCGTTCAGGAAAATGAAGTTGTCTTTGATGTAAATCTTTCCCAGCGAATCGATGGGTGTAGCCGCATTGCCGTTGACCGCCGCCAGCACCGACGCCTTAAGTTGGTAAACGGGTGTGTACAGCGTATAAGTATAGGTGTGTGTGGTAGGTTTGGCGATAGTTCCCTTCATACATCCGGGCACGACAAACAAGGTACCACCGGCGGTCGCAAGACCGATGAGTAACCACCATAATCGTTTTTTCATATCGCTTTTCTATTACTGACATGTATGGCGGAAAAACCGTTGCATCCGGGAATACTTTGTTCGCGACCGATGGTCAGGGAGGAAGCGCTGCCGGCAGCCTCAAATCTTCCGTTTCAATCCTTTACAGTCTGTAAAATGTATTATCTTCAACGAAAGTTGTCCGAGCCGTATTTTATTACAGGACCGGATGGCGTATCAGTTTCGATTGCCTGCTATTCACCCGTCAACACTGACATATGGCCATCAGAGTAGCAATCAACCATTGTACGGAATACGCATACGACCGGTACGTATCCCTTTCTCCACATATATTCAGGCTTCGACCTGCAGCGCACTCACGGACGCCCATTGAATCCTATTCTTTTAAGATTTTGCCCGCCGGGCATTTTATCAACTGGCAACAGGACCCCTTTGGCAATTACCAGGCCAGGGTGGTCTTCCCGGAGAAAACAGAAAAACTCCGGATCGAGGTGGAGGTGATCGCGAATATAATTGTCATCAACCCCTTTGATTTTTTTGTAGAAGAATATGCGGAACAATTTCCCTTCCGGTACAGGGACAACCTGGCGGCGGAACTGGGGCCCTACCTGGAATGCAGGGAGGATGGACCCTTGCTGCAAGGGTGGCTGGAGTCTGTCGATAGAAGCCCGAAGAGCATCAATGATTTCCTGGTATACCTGAACCGGAGGCTGAATGCCGACATCCGTTACAATATCCGGATGGAGCCCGGCGTACAGACCTGTGAGGAGACCCTGTCCCGGGCCTCAGGGTCATGTCGTGATTCCGCCTGGCTGTTGGTTCAGTTGTTGCGCAGGCTGGGACTGGCCGCCAGGTTTGTGTCGGGCTACCTCGTGCAGCTCGCAGCCGATATCAAATCGCTCGACGGTCCTTCCGGGCCCGAAAATGATTTCACGGACCTGCATGCCTGGGCGGAAGTGTATATCCCCGGTGCCGGTTGGATCGGTCTGGATCCCACTTCCGGTCTGTTTGCCGGGGAAGGACATATTCCACTCGCCTGTACGCCACACTATGCCAGTGCAGCCCCGGTGGTGGGCGCCACTGACCCCTGCGAAACGAGTTTTTCTTTTTTAAATACTGTTACCCGCATACATGAGGATCCACGGGTCACCAAACCCTATACCGAAGAGCAGTGGGCAGCGATCCTGGCCACCGGCGAACTGGTAGATGAAGATCTGGCACGCGGCGATGTGCGGCTAACCATGGGCGGGGAGCCTACTTTTGTTTCCATCGATGATATGGAGTCTCCGCAATGGAATACAGCAGCCGACGGCGATGAAAAACGCAAACTCGCGCACGACGTGATCTTCAGGCTGAGGGAATGTTTCGGGCCAGCCGGCTTGATCCACTACGGCCAGGGCAAATGGTATCCCGGCGAACCATTGCCGCGCTGGCAATACGGTTTGTTCTGGAGAAAGGATGGGTATCCCATCTGGAAAAATAGCTCCCTGATCGCTCATAAACGGGTGAAAAAAAAATACACGGCCGGGGATGCGGAAATATTCCTGTCAGAGCTGACCAAACACCTCGCCGTGCCGGCGCAACATATCAGTGCCGCCTATGAAGATGTTTTTTATTTTCTGTGGACGGCGGGGAAAACGCCGGTCAACACGGATCCCCTGCAGGTCAACCTCAACGATCCCGCCGAGCGGAAAAAGCTGGCGCGGTTGCTGGACAGCGGACTCGGCAATCCTGTCGGTTATGTATTACCGTTAAAATGGAATTATGACAACGGGAAATGGCAGAGCTGCCGGTGGTTGCTCAACAGGGACCAGCTGTTCCTGATCCCGGGAAACTCACCCATGGGCCTCCGGCTCCCGCTCGAATCGTTGCCCGCAGTGGCCGGGGACAGCGAGCCGCAGAAAGTGGAGCGGAGCCTGTTCGATGAGTTGCCCGAACTGGAATATTTTCATGAAACGATCACAGCCCGTTATGGTTTGATCTCCGAACACCCGTTGCCGGCTCCGAAAAGATTGTACCAGGAAAAAAAGGAGCATAAAAAAGACGTGGGGAAAAATAAACTGAAAAAAGAAGAGGAGGAAGAACCACGGAAGGTATTGTTTGAAGTGGCGGTGATAAAAACTGCGATCTGTGTGGAAGCGCGGGAAGGGATTCTCTATGTGTTTATCCCCCCGATGGATTACCTGGAACACTACCTTGATTTGGTGGCATCGATCGAAGCTACCGCAGCGGCATTGAAAGTGCCGGTCAGGATAGAGGGATACGAGCCGCCCAGGGATTATCGCATGGAGCGACTGATCGTTTCTCCCGACCCGGGTGTCATCGAAGTCAATATCCAGCCTGCAAAAAACTGGAAGGGATTGGTGCATACCATCGATAGTCTGTATGAACAGGCTCATCTTTCCCGCCTGGGCACGGAGAAATTTATGCTGGACGGAAGGCATACCGGTACCGGCGGAGGCAACCACGTCACCGTGGGCGGCTCCCGGCCGGCCGACAGCCCGCTGCTCCGCAGACCCGACCTGCTCCGGAGCCTGATTGGCTACTGGCAGCATCATCCCGGGCTTTCCTACCTGTTCTCCAGCGCATTCATCGGGCCCACCAGCCAGGCGCCAAGGATTGATGAAGGGCGCGATGAGAAATTGTATGAAATGGAGATCGCCTTCAGCCAGGTGCCCGAAAAAGGATTTATTCCTTACTACCTGGTGGATCGCATTTTCAGACACCTGCTCACTGACCTCACCGGCAATACACACCGTTCGGAATTCTGCATTGATAAATTGTATTCACCCGACAGTTCCTCGGGCAGGCTGGGCATCCTCGAGTTCCGCGGTTTTGACATGCCACCACACAAACATATGAGCCTGCTGCAAATGTTGCTGATACGCGGGCTGATCGCGGCATTTTGGAAAAAGCCTTATCTGCACGACCTCGTGCGGTGGGGCACGGAGCTCCACGATAAATTCATGCTGCCATACTATGTGCGCCGTGATATGGAAGATGTTTTCGCGGACCTGAACCGGGCCGGTTATCCCTTCCAGGCCAGCTGGTTGGATCCGTTCCTTGAGTTCCGCTTTCCACATTACGGCAGCATAAAACTGCATGGCATGGAAATGGAGATACGCATGGGTATTGAGCCCTGGCATGTGTTGGGAGAAGAGATGTCGAGTTCGGGTACGGCCAGGTTTGTGGACTCCTCGCTGGAGCGCGTCCAGGTGAAATTAAAAGGATGGAATGCCGCCCGCTATGTGTTGCTCTGCAACGGCAACCGGGTGCCCTTGCGTGAAACCGACACCCGGGAAGAATATGTAGCCGGCGTCCGTTACCGGGCCTGGCAGCCACCTTCGGCCCTGCACCCGACCATTGGCGTGGATACACCCCTCGTGTTTGATATCGTCGATGGCTGGAACAGCCGGTCCATTGGCGGCTGCACCTATTATGTGGCCCATCCCGGCGGAAGAAGTTATGACAGCTTCCCCATTAACAGCTATGAGGCGGAAGCCAGGCGTGTGAGTCGCTTCGGGGATACTTCCCATACCCAGGGGGTGCTGCGCCCCGCGCCCTATCTGGCCGTCATTGAACATTATATAGAGCAGAACCGGCTGCCCTTCCATTGCGATCCGCCTGCGGAACAGGCCAACAGAGAGTATCCCTATACGTTAGATATGCGTAAATACAGGGGGAGGTAGTATGTGTGCCACCTCTTTGCTGTGAGATAAATATTGGTCGCGACGGGAAGATGTGGCACACCTGTCAGCTTTCCCGTTTTACATCCACCGATACGGTCATTTCATGCTGTCCGCTGCTGACCAGGATGCCCTTGAGGGGCGCAATATCAGCATAGTCCCTTCCCCAGCCAATGGTGATGTGCTGATCGGCAGGTACCAGGTTATTGGTGGGATCAAATTCCATCCAACCCATACCGGGTATGTATACACTAAACCAGGCGTGGGAAGCATCTGTCCCGATCAGCTTCTCAGACCCCACAGGCGAAATGGTTTCAATATATCCGCTCACATAACGTGCCGGCAGCCCCACTGAACGCAGGCAGGCAATGGCTAAATGTGCGAAATCCTGGCATACGCCCTGGCGCTGCTCCATGACAGTGGACAATGGTGTGGAAACAGTGGTCTGGCCCGGTTGGTAGGCAAAGTCGGTGTGAATGCGGTGCATGAGCTCCAGCACGGCGGCCAGTACCGGCCTGTCTTCTTTGAACGATACCCGGGCATAGTATTCGATCTGCTCATCCCAGGTAGTCATCGGCGTAGGAAAAACGAACTGCCGGATCTCAATGTCTTCCCCGGCAAGTGCAAGCAGTTCCCGTATCGCGGTTTCGAGCGTAGGCCCTCCTTCCGACACCTGTTGTTCGCCCGGGTTTAGTTTTTCAATATCGGATGTAACGGTGACGGACAGTTGCTTATGTTCTGTTTCGATAGAAAAATAAATCGCTTTGTTGCCAAAAAAATCTTCATATCCGTTCAGCATTTCCGGCAGTGGTGAAATCTCCACGACGGCATTCCGGCAATATTGCCGGTCGGTAGAGCGGGGCACAAGCCTTGCGATGCTGTGGCAAAGGCTCACCGGTTCAAAGTAGCTGTAAATGGTTTTATGAACAATGGTATAATTCATGAGGGTCAAAAAAGGGTTACCTGATGATCATGGTTTTTGGGGTCATCTCGTGTTTAAAATAGGCTTTGGAAATCACATCGGGCAGGGTTGATAGGATGGCATACATGCCCGACAGGAACTCATCCAGCCGGCCGTATACCGGCTCGTTTTCATCGGTCTGTGTCAGCACATATCCGTCAGCGCTCGCGAGTTTTGCCTCTGCTTCCAGCACCAGGCGTTCATGGTCGGTTGGAGTGGCTCCGTCATTTTTTTCCGGGAGTTTCTTCAGGTAGTTTTTCAGCCGTTTTACCTGGTAGGCCAGCGAGCGCGGGTTATGCGGATCAAACAGCATGAGGTCCAGTACCAGTGAGTTTTGGAGTGGCATCCGGTATTTGTAACGGTAGTGGATCAGCCCTTCGTTGTTCATCAGCACGCTTTGCAGCAGGTGGTACTCCACCTGTTCGCCGAGGCGGTCCACCATCATCGTCCGCAGCGTCGTGATCAGCAACAGGCTGTGTTCAATTTTTCTGCCGATGTCGATCATGGTCCAACCCTGCTCCCGGGAAATGGTTTCCCGGTTTAGCCCGATGAAGGCGACGATGGAAGTGATGAGATTATCGAGGGTACGCAACATTTGCAGGTAACCATGATGGGTAAGTGAAACATCCTGCTGCAATTCCTCCTCGATCCCGCGGAAAACTCTCCAGGTATCGGTGGACCAGTGTTCCCGAACTTCATGGATAGCATGCTGGAAGCGGAGAAAATTGTATTTGAGACTGCCGGCCCGGTGATCGTTGAACAGGATATCCTTCAACTCCTTCCATGGTTCCGCGAAACGTTGTTCACTGCCTTCGCCTATAAAACCGGGATGGGTATAACTGTAAAGGGTAAGCGCCATCAGGAGCTGCTGCTCTGTTTGCAGGTAATTGTCAGTAATGATCTTGTTTCCTTCCGCCATAAATTGTATCACCGTGCGGAGAAATCGCGCGTTGCCCAGGATCCGTTCGGTATACCTGCCGACCCAGAAAAGATTTTCAGCGGCATGGCTGGGCAGCACTTCATGGTAGCTGGCGATGGAATCGCCCGGCACATCCTTCAGCTCATTTACGACGCGTCCCGGCTCAGGGGAAATGATCCAGGCATCCTTGCTCAGGCCGCCGAGTTGGTTGGAGATGAGAAATTTTCCCGTATCCGTCGATGTCCGGCACAACCCGCCCGGCATAGCGACATACCCATTGCGGCCGCTTACCAGGAAACTCCTGAACAGCACTTTGCGGGGTTCAATTTTCCCGTGATTCCAGGCAGGCGTGAGGGAAATATCAACTTTTTCCTGTCCCACGTAAAGTGCAGGATTGGCGCGGATACGTCGTTTGAGCTCAGCAAGTTCCTGCAACGAAAGCGACTGCCCGTCAATCGACGAACTTCCGGTTGGGTTGCGGTTGATTTTTTTGATGACGAGCGACTCAATATGTTCGAGTACATATTGCAACTCCCTGGGCTGCCCGCACCACCAGCTGGCGATGGTGGGAATGAGCAGGTCGGCCGACAAAAAATAACGTGCAGCCGACTGGAGAAAGGGCATCAGGCCGGGGTTTTCCAGGATGCCACTGCCAATGGGATTGGCGATACTCACATGCCCGCTGCGGACCGCCTGCAATAAACCCGGTATGCCGAGCTGAGAATCTTCCTTTAGTTCAAGCGGGTCGCAATATACATCATCCACCCTGCGCAGGATCACGTCCACGCGTTCCAGTCCGCTGATTGTTTTCAGCCATACGTGATTGTCTTTTACGATCAGGTCATTTCCCTGTACGAGGGTAAAACCAAGATAGGATGATAGATAAGCGTGTTCAAAATAGGTTTCATTGTTGGAGCCCGGTGTCAGGATTACTACCCTCGGGTTGAGCTGCTGCCCCGGCGCAATATCGTGCAGGCCATTCCTGAGTGCGTGAAAATAAGGAGCAAGATGTCTGACCTTCAGGTCGTGAAAAAACTCCGGGAGCACACGGGTCATCGTGGTCCTGTTCTCCAATGCATAACCGGAGCCGGAGGGGGCCTGGGTCCGGTCGTTTACTACCCAGATGCTGCCATTCCTGCTCCGGGCCAGGTCGGCGGAATACAAAATAAGCTGCCTTTTGCCAGGCAGGCGGATACCCGCACATTGCCGCAAAAAACCCGCGTGGTTGTATACCAGTTCCATCGGTAACAACCCTGCTTTGATGAGCCTTCGCTCACCATAGATATCATCGAGGATCAGGTTCAGCAATTCAGCTCTCTGCAGCAATCCCGATTCAATCAGGGACCACTCATCCTGGCTGACCAGGTAGGGGATCATGTCCAGTTTCCAGGGGCGGTTCAATCCTCCCGGATCGCCGTAAATATTATAGGTGACGCCATTCTCCCGGAGGAGCCGGAGGATGTCATTGTGGCGGCTGATGATTTCATCATCGCCCAGCTGTGAGTAGGATTGAAAAAAGCTGTCCCAGTGGGGACGAAGCTGGCCATCCTCTCCAAACAATTCATCATAAGAATAATGATCGCTGAAATAATTCCGGAACACAGGGTTTGAAAGCAGACCAGGCACCATAATTTCTTTACTTAAGCAGTCGGCAACGGGATACTACCGGATAAAATTAGGAAAAATAGCGCAAAGCGACTGGTACAGCCATCAGCGTTTTGATGGCAACCTGTGGTATAAATAAAAGGTAAAAAAACCCTAGGGAAGGGAATAATTTGCCGTGCAAGGGCAGGAGATCGCTTTTTTCAACACAAAAAAATACCGGTGACCTGTTTTCGCATACTGGTCACCGGTATGACAATCAGGTAGTCATTTTTATTTTACATGATTGCTTACTACTTTGGCCAGCTCAAACATGGATACCTGCGACTTGCCGCCGAACAGCGTTTTCAGCTTGACATCGGCATTGATCATGCGTTTGTTCTTGGTATCCTGCAGCTTGTTTTTCTTGATATAGTCCCAGATCTTTTTGATGATCTCTGTTCTGGGCGACGGTTTGCTGCCGATCACGTCAGCCAGTGCTGCGCTGGGTGCAAGGGGCACCATGAAAGCTGCATTAGGCTTTCTCTTGGTTTTTTTTGCCGGCGCTTTTTTAGCTGCTTTCTTGGCTGCTTTTTTCACCGCTTTTTTGGGTGCTTTCTTCGCAGCCTTCTTAACTTTTTTTGCCATCTTGTTTTAAATTTAACGGTTAGTAATGCGAGATATGAATAAAAGAACAATCTAATATAAGGGACTTGATTCAATTAATCTAAGGAAATTATCCAGATACCTCTTTTGGGCCGGGATGACAGTGCTAAAAAGTCCCCCCGGGGGAGCCGGCCGGCTCCCCTGGGAACGTATACAAAACGGCTGAAAATCCGGATGAGTATGGAAGAAATATCGACCGGTTGCCGGATTCAACCAACTTTCTCCTCCTCCTGGATGGCTTCGCGCAATGCGGGCTCCGCCTGTATCACCCAGGCCGGCAACAGCGTTTCCTGCAATGTCCACTGTTCATCTGCCGGCCGCATTCTGAAATAAACGCGGTTCCCCCGGTCGTCGCTGACATCCACCTCGTAACAGGGGCCATCGGTCCCTTTTGTCTTAAGGAAGTTGAATTCTTTCAAACTTCCCCCCGCCTTGATGAGCCGGGAAAACTGAATATTTTTCTTGAACAACACGTGATGGGTTTTTAAAGTTTTTGTTTATAGCTTATAACAATTTCCCGGCCAGATTTCCCGGAGTATGGCCGGAACGTCTTCCCGGAGGAAGTGATTTTCGGGCCTGCCGCGACGACCAGGCTGTTTATACCGTGTTTCTGCAGCCTGGGAGGTTGTAAGGTTGGGGGTATTTGTTGCAGGGACGGTGCTCGTCCGGGGACATGCCTGTTGGTGTTGGTGCAGGGTTACTACCGGTGTCCATTAACCGAAGATCGGGAGAAGGGGTGATTTATCTTTTCAGCGAAAAATAGGCGCAGGCAAAAACTACCGTATAAAAAATAAACAGGATCAGCGCCGCTTTCACTTTCCGCGAGCGTTTTTGTTTGCGTTCATGCTGTGGCGTTCGTTCCCTCACATAACCTCCCATCACGATATTCACGATGCCTAGTTCCGTGAGCGTCAGCTCAAGGCCTTCCGTGGTTACCTGGAAACAAACAAATTCATCTTCCAGCAATTGTTCCAACAGGGATTCCTGCTGATCCCTGCAATAATACTCCGTCATGCAGCAGAAGGTCTCATAACTCATGGATCCCCCTGGCTGCGAAAGAAAACTGCGGACCAGGTCGTCCAGTTTTTCACGTCTTAGCGTGTCCGTTGTAAATGGTTGCATACCTGTATAAGCATTGTTTTGGTAAACTCTGCGGATATGGACATCAATAAACTGTACGGCCGGCAAACAGGCGTTTAACAGGTTATTTGCAACATGGGATCGGGTTTGGGATGCGTAATCAGAGGGGGAATAAAATTATAGATAATTCTAAAGAAATCAAATAGTCCGGGGACTTTATTTTGTCAGCCGGGGGAGTTGTTAAGATCGATGACCGTTGTTCGACCGCGTTCGCCGCAGTTTCAGCGCAGGCGGATGGCCGTC
>Ga0335083_10010294_pt1 | contig 11308 bp, 5 predicted proteins | sample Lox_Sample_42_FD_206716 | JGI IMG/M metagenome (GOLD analysis project Ga0335083, IMG submission 206716) | Soil microbial communities from Loxahatchee National Wildlife Refuge, Florida, United States - Lox_Sample_4.2 | ecosystem: Environmental > Terrestrial > Soil > Wetlands | place: USA: Florida... | reverse complement strand
GGGGTTGTATTGTCAACAATTGCGTGGGACAGGATACTAGACGCGAGGAACCGGCAGTTCGTGTGAGCCGATCTTCCGCAACCTCGCAGCCCAGCGATGTATAATGCGTATCGCGCTATGAATCGTCATCAATTTTTGCGTCACTGGCCATCACGAGCTTTTTCGAGGAACGTTCCTATTGCGATCCGGGTTGTGCTCATCGCGGCGGGACTGACGGTGCTCTCGGGGCGGCACTCCTCCGGCGAAGCCGCAGCCACGGGAGACACCTCATCGAACGGCATGGCGGCGGCGCAAGCCAACATAACAAGCGCCGAGGTTCAACGCCTGCGCAACCTCGGCAAGGCCTACTACGAGCAGGGCAAGTATGACGATGCCGTGGCACAGTTTGAGAAGGTGGTGGGATCAGGAAAAACCTTTCCTACTGACCATTTCAATCTGGGCCTCGCCCTCCTGCAAGATAACCAGCTCGATCAGGCTCTCGGTGAGCTCACCACGGCCTTGCAGATGGAGCCGAAGCTCTTGGCCATCCATTACAACCTGGGCGTTCTTTATAAGCGCGAGCTGCGCTATCCGGACGCCGAAGCTGAGCTCCGGCATGTGACGGGAGCTGACCCGACTGACCCGGCGGCCTGGTTCAACCTCGGCACCGTCTGCTTCGCGGAGAAGAAGCTACCGGAAGCTCTGGACGCCTTCAAGCGCGTCACCGACATGGGCTTTGGCCGCGGGCAGAACTTTTACGTGGCCGCAACCTTTCACGTCTTCACAATCCTCACGCGCCTGAAGCGGCCCGACGAGGCGCAAAAATACCTCAAGATAAACCAGTCGCTTCGTGACAAAGTACCGAATATTTCCATCCAGTATCCGGCGCTCGAGGCGGGCCGGTACGGCGCCATCATCGTGTCGCCGGCGGCGCCCGAATCTGCTGCACTGGAATCGAACGCCGGGAGCATAACGCTGACAGACGTCACTGCACGCCTGGGGATACGCGCTTCCAGACGGCCCATTTCTCCGACCGCCTCCAGGATCAAGGCTGGCGAGTATTCGCTGGATTTTGCCCGCCGGGTCATTCTGCGAGTCTTTCCAGAGTTCATTACGATTGGCGACTATGACGGCGACGGCCACGCCGACATTTACGTTGTGCACCCCGGGGGCCGCAATCAGTTGCTGCACAACAACGGAAAAGGCACGTTCACGGACGTCACCGAAAAGGCCGGAGTGGCCGGTGACGGAGGCGGCGTCTCGGCCGTGTTCGCAGACTACGACAATAGCGGCCACCCCAGCCTGCTGGTCGCCGGTCTGGGTGGAGTCACGGTGTACCACAATCGCGGCGACGGCACCTTTACCAACGAAACCGCCAAGGCAGGTCTCGAGGCAAAGCCCGGCGAGCTTGACACGCGCGTGGTGGCATTCGACTCCGACAACGACGGTTTTCTCGACGTCGTCACTACGGCTTACGCGAACCTGAGCGAACCGCCGCACAAAGCTGTGTTTAGTTTCCCGCAGGACTTTGAGGGAGCCGCCAGCCATCTCTACCGCAACAACGGCGATGGCACGTTTTCGGACGTCACCGCCTCTGCCGGCCTAGGCGCTGCCCGAGGCAAGATGAGAAACGCGCTGTTTGCCGACCTCAATGACGATGGGTACGCCGATTTGGTCTTTCTGCGCGAGGGAGCGCCTCCACTGCTCTACATCAATCGGGGTGAAGATCACTTTGAAGATGCAACGGCGGCGGCGGGCGCGGCCTTCGGCAAGCTTGCCGCTGTGGAGGGCGAGGTCGCGGACCTGAATCACGACGGCATCTTCGATCTCGTCTTCTGGTCGCCGCAGGGCTACAGCGTGCTCTGGGGCCGCGGCGACGGGCATTTCGAAGCGGCGGACTCGCTTCCGGAGCTCCCGCTCGGCCGGACACAGCCGTTCGGCACGCTGGGAACCTTGGCGGATCTCGATGGGAACGGCTTCGATGATCTGATTGCGTTTGATGATTCCGGCCATCTGCACGCGGCTCTGAACCAGGGTGGCCAGTTTCGGCAGGCTATCGACGTCAAGTACGGGGGACCGTCGCCGGCGGCTTCGGCTCCGGCCGCCGTATCCGTAGCCTCGCTCACGGACCTGTCGAAGCTCGATCTCGTGATGGCGGCCAACGACGACTCACTCCGGGTACTGGAAGGCCCGCCGGCCCGCTGGTCTGCGGTGATGCTCGACGGCTACAAAAGCAACAAGCAGGGTGTAGGCAGCGTGGTGGAGTTCAAGTCTGGTGACTTTTACAAAAAGGTGCTGGCCACGGGCGGCCCGGTCCGCATCTTTACGGGCAAGATCGACAAGCTTGATGTGGTGCGCGTCACCTGGCCGAATCTCATCGTCGAAAACGAAATTGATACCGCCACCGATAAGACGGTTGACGTGCGCGAGTCCGAGCGGCTCGCCAGCTCCTGCCCGTTCCTTTACGTCTGGAACGGGCGCCGGTACGTCTTCCTCAGTGACATCATGGGCGTGGCGCCGCTCGGTGAACTGGCGCCGGACGGCACCCGCGTTCGGCCCGATCCGGATCAGGTGGTCCGGCTCGGACAGGCGCCGCGCGCGGAGCACGGCCGGCTCACTTTCCAAATCACGAGCGAGATGAGGGAGACGGACTACTTTGACCAGCTTCGGATGGTAGCGGTTGACCACCCGGCCTCCGAATCGATTTACGCCAACGAGATTTACTCGTCAACGCCTGCGCCGGCCGAAATTTACGCTGTGCACGGCGAACGGCCGCCCGTCTCAGCCGTGGATGATCGCGGCGATGACGTACTCCCATTGATCCGCACTGTCGATGGCCGTTACCCCACCGCTTTCCGGCGCAATCGCATTCTGGGCTTAGCCGATCTGCACGCGGTCACGCTCGATCTCGGCCACTTTCCGGCCTCGAGTGATCCAGCGTTGTGGCTTTCGGGCTGGGTGTTCTGGACGGATTCAAACGCCTCGCGCGCGCTGCTAAGTAATAAGCGTCTAACGATGGTTTCACCCTACCTGCAGGTGCTTGACAAGAGCGGGCGATGGGTGACGGCGATACCCGACATGGGCCTGCCCAGCGGAACGAACCGGACATTTCGCGTGGACCTGGCAGGCAAGTTTCTCTCCGCGGACCATCACGTGCGCATCGTCACCAATTTGTGCGTCTACTGGGATCGGATTGCGCTCAGCCTGAATGATCGCCGTCTGGAGAGCATGTTCAGTGATAACGGCGATAGACGGGGCGGAAGCCAGGTAGCTGCGCTCAACGCTGACGGCGAATTCTCGTGGCGCGCTGCCGAGCTGCCGCTGGCCGTGGCCGATCTTCACTACCGCGGCTTCTCGATTCCTGCAACCGACTCCCATCATCTGAAGCCCGACGATTTCGACTACACCCGTCGCCTCGCGAACGCCCCGTGGAATCCCTTCCTGGGACACTACACGCGCTACGGTGCGGTGGAAAATCTCCTGACCGGCGCCGATGATCGCTTGGTGGTGATGGCCGCGGGCGACGAAATGACGGCGAGCTTCGATACCAGCGGGCTGCGCGCGCTTCCGCGCGGCTGGCAGCGCGACTACTTCCTCTACGCTCGCGGTTATGCTAAGGATGGCGAGCCTAATACCGCCGACTTCCGCACCAGTGAGCCGCTTCCCTTCTACGGGATGTTGAACTACCCTTACGCACCCACTGACCGGCACCCGAGCGGTTCGGCGATGCAACAGTATCTTGACACTTACGAGACCAGACCGGGCCATGACTTGATCCCTCGCCTTGCGCCTGTGCGAACGGCGTTGAGCGGCGAGTAAAGCAAGCGACAAACTTCCACTCGGCCTCTCGCAACGGTGAGGCAGTTTACCAACGTAGTCTCAATGCCAATTGAAGCTCGCGCGGCTCGCCGGGGCCGCCGGAAGCCAGGCCTGCGTACGGCTGGATGGTGTTGAAGATCTGGCCGAAACTGGGTGAAGCCACGTCGCGCTGCGGAATATCGAAATTCGCGCGATTGAAGATGTTGAACATCTCGGCGCGAAACTCGAGACTCTTGGATTCAGCCAGACGGAAATTGCGCATCACGGCGAAGTCGCAGGTTCCAAGGCCAGGTCCCCGAAGGATGTTGCGTCCGGCGTTGCCGAAGGTGAAAGGCGATGGAGTGCTGAATGCCGAAGTGTTCACCCAACTTGTCGGCGTCTGATGCGTGGGATAGAAGGACGCACCGGTAAGGTTGGGACGGTCCGTACCGTTGTTTGTACCGGTGATCTGAGACTCGTCGGCGCCGCTCACGCCGCCGCTAACGAAAGGCGTGAAGGGCGGCCCCGACTGGACGGTAAAGACGCTCGACACCTGCCAGCCTTCAATCAGGTAGTTCGTGTGAGGATTATCGAGTTTCGCCACGGTGGCGCCAAAAGGCATCGCCCAAACATAGGCCACCGAAAGCCGCTGCGGGAAATTGAAGTCTGATACCGCCTTTTCCGCCGCCACATTGTAAGAGTTCTGCGGGAAGTTGGCGTTGCGAGAGTCACTGAACGGTCCGGAGGCAGTGTCGATCGACTTCGAGTAGTCGTAGGATCCGAGCACTGAAAGCCCACGCGAAAACCGGCGCTCGACCTTGAACTGCAGGGCGTGGTAGATCGAGCTCCCCGATGACTGCGTGTAGGAAAAGCCGGAAAGGTAGGGATAGGTTCGGGGGCATCCCGTACTCTGGCAGGCCGCGAGCGTCGCGGGCGCATTGCTCACGCTGAGGTTCATGGGCTGGTTTGGATCTGTTTCCTGCACCAGGTGCAGACCGCGCGTGCCCACGTAACCGAGGTCAAAGAGCCACGAGCGCTTGACCTGCCGCTGAAAATCCAGGGTCCATTCCTGGATGAATGCGTTCTGGAAGTTGAGCTGGAAAGGACTCAAGGTGGGATAAGCCGTGCCCACAATGCCTGTCAGAGCGTTTTGGATGATTTCGCCGGAGCCCGGCAGGAAAGTGCCGGACTGGATCAAGGGCAGAGCCGATCCCAGATTGCCGGCATCGATGGCGACAAAGGGCGGATTGTTAGCTTTTTGAAAGTAGACGTCGCCGAACGTCTGGTCATAGAAAATGCCGTAACCGCCCCGGACCACCGTGCGCGCATCTTTGAAGGGCTGCCACGCAAAACCGATGCGCGGCGCGAAGTTGTCGCGATCGGGATACTGGAGTGACCGGTTCCGCGCCGTGCTGCCCAGGTTCAGTGTTCCTGCCGGGATGAGATCGATGGCGCCCGTCTCCGGATTGGGAGTGGGGCTCAGGAGCGAAGCGGCGCTGGTGCCTGCCACCATGATGTTGCCGCCGCTGAAGTCGAAGTTTGCAAAATGGTTGTTTTTGTCGCTCACCAGGGACTTGTATTCGTAACGCAGCCCGAGATTCAGCGTCAAATTGGGGCGCACGCGCCAATCGTCCGAAACGAAAAAGTCATTCTCGCCAAAACTGCCCGAGATATACTCCTGGAAGCCGTTGATCCAGTACTCCGGCAGGCCCAGCAGCGCGTCCGCGACGCTGTTGCCGACAGTGCAGGCCGGAGGCGCGCAGCCAATCAACTGCTCAAGGGGAGGGCTCACTTGCCCCAAACCGCCGGTCACCAACCCCGTAAAGTCGAACTCTCCTCGAATGATGTTGTTCACCGAAAAGTTGCCGCGCCGCACCAGGCGAATGTCAGCCCCGTAACTCAGCGTGTGGGTGCCGCGCACCTGGGTCAATGTGTCCGCAAGCTGAAAGGTGTTCACCGCGCCACTTTGCGGCACGCTTTCATCGGCGCCCAAGCTGGCATACTGCGCGAAGTTGAGGTTGGGCACTCCGGCAGGGTTAGACCCGATGTTCTTCACCCCCATAATGCCCAGGTCGGTCGCCAGCGAGCTTCCCAGGTCTTCGTTATATTCTCGAAGCTGCCAGCGGTTGTAACCCAGCTTGAACTCGTTCACGTACCGTGGCGTGAAGATGTGCGTCCAGTCCAGTCCCGCCATCTGGTAGGAATTGCGCGCGGAGGTTCCGAAGCCCGGAAGCGTGGTGGTGCTTTCCGGAACCGTGCCGGTCGGCAGGAATTCGCGGGCAAACACGAGATTGTAACGAACAAACATTGAGTCCCGGTCATTGAAGCGGTGGTCCACGCGGGCCGTTGAGGTGTCATAACTCACGCGCCGGTTCACCAGGGCGGTGTAATTGAAGGCGCCGCAACTGGCATTCGAAATGTTGGGCGCCGCGTATTCATTCACCAGCGCCTGGCCCACGGGGTCGGGCGCGGGCAGCACCTGATTAATGTTGGTGAACTGCAGAAATTGGCCCTGGAATAAGGCAAACGGATTCAGCAGCAGGGTCCGCGAAGGACAGCTCGGGTTGAGCAGATCCGTGAAGTCCCCTCCGCGCTCGGCCGCCGTCGGCACCAGAAAGTTGTCATAGAAACCCCGGCTCTCCCGCGTGCCCTCGTAGGCCAGGAAAAAGAAAGTGTGATCGTGCCCGTCATAGACGTGCGGAATCACCACCGGCCCTCCCAGGGTGCCGCCGAACTGGTTGCGGTGAAAGGGCGGCACGCTGGGATCAAAAAAGTCGCGGGCGTCAAAAGCGGAGTTCCGCAGGTAGTCGTAGGCCGTTCCGTGCAGCTCGTTGCTGCCCGATTTGGTCACAATGTTCACCTCGGCGCCGGCGTGCGCCCCGAACTTCGCCTCATAGACGCCGGTCTCCATGCGGAATTCCTGCACGGAGTCGATGGGAGGGGCCACGGTGAACTGGCCGACGCCGATGGTGGTGTCATCAAGGCCGTCAAGCCAATAGGAATTCATTGAGTCGCGCATCCCGTTGACGTTGATGGCGCCGCCCCGGTCACTAATGCGGGTGCCTTCGGTACCCGGATAGACCCCTGGAACCAAGAGCGCCAGTTCCAGGAAACTGCGCCCGTTCAAAGGAACCTGCGAAACCTGCTGCTGGGTAATGGTAGTTCCCACCGATGAGGTCTGACTCTCGACGGCCAGCGGCGAAGCCTCCACGGTGAGCGTGGCGGATTGAGCCCCGATCTTCAGCGTGAAGTCCACCCGAGGATGCTGATTCACCGTGAGCCGGATGGGGCCCTGAACCGCCTTCTCAAAGCCGTCCTTTTCCACCGTCAGACGGTATTGGCCGGGAGGGAGCAGAGGAATCTTATAAGTTCCGTCGCGCTCCGTAACTGCGCTCCGCGTGTAGCCTTTGCCCTGTTCGACGGCAACGACGGTGGCGTTGGGAATAACGGCCCCGCTGGGATCCGTAACCGTACCCGTAAAGCTCCCCTGGAAGGTCTGGGCCCATGCGGCAACGCTCCCGCCGAGCATCAAGAGGAATGTAAGTGAGGCCGCGGTGAGCGAGGGACGTCGGCGTAAAGGTCGCATTAGTGTCCTCCCCGGGCAATATAAAATGGTCACAAAAGTCCGTCTTCAATCAGATGTTGCCGGCCCAGCGCCCACAGCGCCTCCTGTTGGCGAGTCTAAGAACTAGGAGACATCCTGTCAAGGCCACAAGAACTTCGATGACTTTGATGCGGTCCGCGACATGTTAGTCTTCCAGTTGGCTTTGGCCGCAGGCGCCCAGCCGAGCTTATCAAAGCAACTCGGTAAAGGACTTATCCGCATGGCCTCAAGCCGGTTCGGCTTTGGTTTTGCCTCTGCGAAGCCAACCGTAAAACCAGCGCTCCGGGGGCGGCGCGGCAGAGGCACCCTGCCGACTTCGGCAGCGACCTCCTCGCGCTTCGACCCGTGGCCTCTTGGCTTTAAACGAATAACTCCCTTAGTTTCAGATACCTTCTGGCTTTGAGGCCGGTGCGAAAAGCATTGTGGCCTAGCCGTGGAGGTAACCCATCGTCTGTAAAATGGGCTGCGCGGCCTCAGCGGCAAGCCGCCCAGAATACAGAAGTTGTCCCATGCGTCAGCCTGGCGGAGTAGCTTAAACCGGCGTAGCGGAGCGAAAAGCCCACGGACCTCTGGGCCGCGAGGTTCGCACTACCTTGTTTGGCGTACTTGAAAAACCGGACACGATGCGGCGGTGATCAGGCCAGGCTAACGCGTGCTATAGTGCCATCTTGGCCGGCACTTCTTTTCATCTCGTCTCACGCCGCGGGCTCACTTTGCTCGAGTTTACCGCCCTCGCAGAGTTTCCGTGGTTGGTTCACGCCTTCAGTACACGCCGGGCGGCGGAATCGTTGCAGGGCGCGAAGGAGACCGGTGGCATGCGGGATTTTCACCTCGGCCACGCGGGCGGCGCCAGTCCCCGCCAGGTAGCGCAGAACCAGCGGCGATTTCGCGAAGCTCTCGGCGGCCGTTGGGCGCCGGTTAGCCTGCGCCAAATCCATTCAGCCCTTGTTTATGAGGCTACGCACGTAGTCTCTTCACGGGCGAGCGGCTCGCGAAAGGGTAGGCCGGCGAATGATGAGGCACTCGAATTCCGTGCCGCGGGATGGCGAACGCCGGAGGGTTCTGCGGGCGGCAAGAGCCGGCCGCATTCCGATCTAACCCCTAAAGCTGACTCGCCAAGAGTGGAGCGTCACAACTCTCCAGCCGGTGATGCCCTCGTGACCTCTGAGCCCGACGTTCTGCTCTCTGTTCGCACAGCCGACTGCCTCCCTGTTCTGGTCGCGGATGTGAAACTCCACGTTATAGCGGCTGTGCACGCGGGCTGGCGCGGCGCGCTGGCCAGGGTGATCGAGAAGACGGTCGGCGAGATGCGCCGGATTTACGGGTCGGCGCCGGAAAACCTGGTGGCCGCCCTCGGTCCCGCGATTGGCCGTTGCTGCTATGAGGTGGGCGACGAGGTGGTGGACGCATTTCGCGCCCGGTTTACTGAATGCGACGACTTTTTTTGCCCGCCGCCGCTGGAGCGCGACACAGAACGCGCCCGCTCACGTTACTCGCTGCTGTTTCACACGCAAGCGCCGCCCGGGCATCGCGGCGAGCGCTCCAGCCTGCACCTTGACCTTGTGGCCGTCGCACAGGCTCAACTCACGGCCGCCGGCCTCAGAGCTTCGGCGATTCATGATTCCGGCTACTGCACAGCGTGTCGCAGAGATCTGTTCTTCTCCTATCGGCGCGAAGGTTCCCAGGCCGGCCGGATGATGGCTGTGATTGGGGTGCGTGAGTAAGCTTGGCGCCATCTGGGTTGCCCGATGACTTTTTTGTGAAAACCCGTGGATTCCTGCCTGCGCGGGAATGACGGCGTTGGGATGGAGCGCCTGAATCAAACGGCGTCACCCCCGCGGAGGTGGGGGGCCATCGTGGGCACGCACCGAGCACGAGTTTTCGCGCAGACTCTGCGCTACCAGGCCATTCAGTTTCGTCCCGCCAGGCTCAACTGCCCGCACGCGGCCATGATGTCCTGCCCGCGCGAGATACGGATGAATGCCGGGACGCCCTTTTCGCGCAGGACATGCTCGAAGCGATAGACGCTCTCCAGGGGTGAAGGCCGGTAGGAGAGAGCGGTGCCGCCATTATAGGGGATCAGGTTCACGCGGGCCGTGAGGCCGTTCAGCAGGTGAGCCACGCGAACGGCGTCGTCTTCGGAGTCGTTCACTCCGTCGAGCATGACGTACTCGAAGGTGAGGTGCTCACGCGGCCGCAGCGGATAGGCCCGGCAGGCGTCGAGAAGGACGCGCAGCGGATACTTGCGGTTGATGGGCATGAGCGCGTTGCGCTGCTCATCGTTGGAGGCGTTCAGCGAGACTGCCAGCTTGGGCCGCACGGGTTCGCGCCCCAGGTCACCGATGCGAGGCACGATGCCGGCTGTCGAGATGGTAATGCGGCGAAGGGGAACGGCGCAGGCATCGGTATCGGCAAGTATCCTGACGGCTTTCATGACGGCGCTGAAGTTCAGCAGCGGTTCGCCTTGACCCATGAAAACGATGTTGATCCGCCGCGCTTTTGGGGCCGACTGATGAAACAAGCCGCGGTCACGGGCGATGGCCAGCACTTGCCCAACGATTTCACCCGCCGTCAGGTTGCGCCGCGCGCCGAGCAGCCCTGTAAAGCAGAAACGGCAATCGACAGCGCACCCCACCTGCGACGAGATGCAAAGCGTGGTGCGGTTGCCGTCGGAGGGTCCATCTGCCGGCTCCAACTCCCGGCCTGAAGGCGTGGCCACCGGCCGCCCGCGACGCTGCTCCAGGCGCCAGGGCATGTAGACGGCCTCGACGGCTTCGCCATCGGCGAGGCCCAGAAGGTAGCGGATCGATTGGTCCTTCGACGTCATCTGGTTCACGATGCGGGGGTAGACGATAGCGTGCTCGGACGCCAGCTTCTCTCGGAGAGAGCGGTCGAGGTTGGTGAATTCATCGAAGTTCTGGAGAGCCCGCGCATACAGGCCGCGATAGAGCTGCCTGCCGCGGTAACGCTGCTGCCCGCTGGCAACGGCCAACTCCTCAAGCTCAGTCCGGCTGAGACCCAGCAGGTTGGGAGGTGCCTTCGACATGGTGGATCAGGTCCGTGAGTACCTTGTGGATATCGTAGCAGTTCAGCGCGCGCTTGGCACGAGGACGCGTTACGACTTCGAGCCGTACGTCCAGAGTGGGGGGTGAAAACTCGTGGATTCCCGCCTGCGCGGGAATGACGGTGGAGTGGAGCCCGCAACTTCTAGACGACGACGTCATTCCCGCGCAGGCGGGAATCCATTGGTTTTCGCAAGGACTCTTCCGGCCTCACCCTTAGGCCTCGGCGATGACTTCTTACGCAGTTAGGATCGTGCTCGCTCGCTCAGCGGCCTGCCGCCGGGTACTTCTTCGTCTCACCCGTGCGGCTGTTGGTGACGCTGAATGAGCCGTCCGATTCGGCGCTCAATTCGATCCAGTAGCCGCGATCCTGCTTGGGGTCCGCTTCGGGGTTGGCGATGAATTGCTGAGGTGAATTGTTGGCGTCGCCGCCGGCTACCGCATAATGGAGCTGCCAGAGATTCTCAATGCCCGAGGAACTGTGCATGGCTTGCCACGCTTCGGTACTCCCGCCTTTGGTGGCGCCGTTGTTCATGATCGCGACGCGTGGATGCAGAACGTGGACGATTTCGGGTCCGCCGGACTCGTTCAAGCCGTGATGCGTGCTCAGGTACACGTCCACGGTCCCAATCTTGTTGTTGGGGCAAACCAGTTCGTACTCTTTGTTCCAGGTCAAGTCACCCAAGTCGATCATGCGGAACTTGCCGAAGGTGATCAGCGTACCGACGGACTGCGCATTCTCTGAAGGGTCAGTCTCACGAAGCTTGACGGCTGCACAGTAAGGATTCGCGGCGCCCGCACCCGGCAGCGGGCTCGAAATCTCATTGCCGGCGGCGGTCAGGATTTCAACGTCAATGCCGCGAAT
>Ga0335083_10010293_pt1 | contig 11309 bp, 9 predicted proteins | sample Lox_Sample_42_FD_206716 | JGI IMG/M metagenome (GOLD analysis project Ga0335083, IMG submission 206716) | Soil microbial communities from Loxahatchee National Wildlife Refuge, Florida, United States - Lox_Sample_4.2 | ecosystem: Environmental > Terrestrial > Soil > Wetlands | place: USA: Florida... | reverse complement strand
CAGTGTTGAGGTGGGGGCACGTGCCGACGTGGCTGATTGTTGTGTCCCTCGTCGCGTTCGTGAGGCTCTATTTAAAGGCCGGGCGACCATGGCTCGCGTGGCTGGTGTGTGGGCTGCGAACACTGGCTCTCGTTCTCAATTTTCTGGTGGGACAAAATCTCAACTACCGCGAGATCAGGGGTCTCCAGCACATCTCGTTTCTTGGGGAATCCGTCCAGATCGCCGACGGCGTGCCCAATCCTTGCATGCTGGTGGGCCAGATGAGTTTTTTGATCCTAATTGTCTTTCTGGCGGACGCCAGTGTCGCTACCTGGCGCCGAGACGACCGCCATCGTGCGCTCGCCGTGGGTGGGGGCGCCTTGTTCTTCATATCTTTCTCAGTCGTTCAGAGTGTGCTGGTGTTCTGGGGGGTCGTCCGGGTACCAATCGTGGCGACTATATCGTTTATGGGTTTGGTCGTGGTGATGGGCTTCGAGTTGAGCAGCGATACGCTGCGCGCGTCCGACCTTGCCCGCCGATTGCAGGAGAGTGAAGCCGGGTTGCACGAGGTTGAAGAAAGAATGAGGTTGGCCATCGAGGCCGCCGATTTCGGCGTTTTGATTCGAGATTTCAGCCGGAACGAACTGTGGGCATCCGACAGATGGCGAGCGCTATTCGGCTTTTCGGAGACCGAACAACTGGAATATCAACAGGTCTTGCAGCGGGTCCACCCAGAAGATCGCGATGCGATCCAATTAGTGCTGGAGAGGGCAAGGTCGGGCTACGGCATTTACGACGCTGATTTTCGAGTAGTGCTTCCGAGCGGAGAGGTACCCTGGGTCGCCGCTCGCGGCCGCGTCGAGTTTGACGGTGCGGGAAAGCCAACTTTTGCTCGCAGCGTGACGCATGACATCACCCAGCGAAAGGAAGCTGAGGAGGAAGCCGAGGCTTTGCGGCGACAGATTGCGCATGTAGGCCGCGTGTCGATGATGGGACAGTTGGCGTCGGCGCTGGCGCATGAGATTAATCAACCGCTGGGTGCAATCTTGCGTAACACCGAGGCTGCTGAACTGTTGATGCAGGATCAATCGCCCGATCTGGACGAAATACGCGAGATACTCGCTGACATCCGCAAGGATGACCAGCGTGCAGGGAGTGTGATCGACCGAATGCGCGGGCTGCTCAAGCGCCAAGACCTGGACAGACGGCCCGTCGACGTGTCCGAACTTGTCGGCGAAGTCGCGGCGCTCGTACGCTCCGACGCCGCGGCACGGCACATCAGACTGGAATTGGCCGTAGCAGATCATCTGCCGCCCGTATTTGGCGACCCCGTGCATCTTCAACAGGTGTTGCTCAACCTGATCGTGAATGGAATGGACGCGCTCAACGGGGACTTGCCTGATCGACGTGTCAGTGTAACCGCGGCGCTCGACGGACCAAAGACGATCGAGATCGACGTGAATGATTCCGGTCGGGGAATTCCCGTAGACCAACTGACACATATCTTCGATCCCTTTTTTACGACAAAGCCTGAAGGGATGGGCATGGGGTTGCCAATCTCGCGCACGATCATTAACGCACACAGCGGACGCTTGTGGGCAGAAAACCGGGATGGGGGTGGAGCGTCGTTTCGCTTTACACTGCCGATCGCAGAGAAGGCTGCCACGATATGAACGCGATCGCACCTATCGTTCACGTCGTCGACGATGACGTGTCTTTTCTTGCCGCAATTTCGCGACTGCTCCGGGCGGCTGGATTCTCTGTGAAGACATATTTGTCAGCTGAAGAATTCCTAGCGCAACGCGATGCAGATTCACCCGGATGTGTGCTGTCCGATTTGCAGATGCCTCAAATGAGCGGACTCGATCTGCAAACTGCCCTCGCTCAAACTTCCAATCCGCTGCCGATTCTATTTTTGACTGGGCATGGAGACATTCTCTCGACCGTGCAAGCGATGCGAGATGGTGCTGAGGATTTCCTGGAAAAATGTGCGCCGAAAGAGAAGTTGTTGGAAGCCGTGATACGTGCCCTCGGCCGCGATGCACAGGAGCGCGGTGCGCGCCAACGCCAACGTGAGTTACATGCGCGCTTCGACACGCTCACCGCGCGCGAGCTTGAAGTGCTTTCTCATGTTGTGCGGGGACGACTCAACAAGCAGATCGCAAGTGATCTAAACATCCACGAACGGACAGTAAAGCTGCATCGCACCGCCATTACCACGAAATTGAAGGTGCAGTCCGTGGCGGAACTTACTCGACTGACGCAAGAGGCGAACATCTTTCTAGGCCTTCCTGAATCCGCACTGGAAAACGCTGCGCCCGGACCGAAGCAAATAACTCAATTTCCAACTGGGGTCCCGTTTCATCACGACGCTCGAAGTTCTTCCCAGACGACAGAGCAGCGGCATGCTGGCGATCACTCCACTCATTCCGCGCCCCGCCGGGTTGCAAATCACTGACCGGACCGCGTCGACTAGTGGGGCCGCCGGAATAATTGCCCGTTGACGGTCGTTAGCGGATCACCCGATCCGCAGTTTCCTTCTCGGGCTGTTGCGGGACCGGGCGGAGCTTTGGCAGGAGCGGCGACGGGCGGCTCACTGGGGCGCCTGTTCGGTGTCACCGACGAGGTCGCCTTCGACGACCCGCGATTACACGACTTCGCGGCGTCGCTTAGCAAGGATACTTTGGCGTTGATTCTGGTGCTGAGGCAATCACTATCGCCGACTTTACGACGTAGATCCCTTTGGTGGGGAGGTCATCCAGACGAACCTCAACGAAGACGGAGTCAACGCTCTGAGGAAAGCTCTCAAGAAAGTCGCCGTTCCCGCTGGTTCTACCAAATGAACCCTTCGGCGGGCGCCGTCTCGGTGCCCGCCTATACCTTCCCCTAAGGGCAGTAGACGGCGTTACCTTCCGTTCCTATAGTACTCATGAGATTGCTATGAGAAACCTTCGCAGGACCTATGTTGCAGTGGTGGACGACGACGAAAGCATTTGCCGATCCTTCGGGCGGCTGTTGCGTGCGGCGGGACTCCAAGCAATTACGTACAACTCTGCGGAATCGTTTCTCGCGGACACGAAGCATCCCCAGTTCGGCTGCCTCGTGCTCGATATCCAGCTCGGTGAGATGTCGGGCATAGAACTCGCTCGGCGGCTCTCGACTGCAGGCGAGCGTACTCCCATCGTCTTTATTACGGGTCATGACGATCCGGAAGCTCGCTTCGCGGCCGACGCGTTGGGTTGTGCTGCTTACTTCCGGAAAACGGATTCCGGCACGGAAGTACTCGAAACCATTCGGAGAGTAGCACCTTAACTACTCGAGCGGATTCCCCGGGCCGAACCTGAAGTGATCAAAAGCAACAGGCATAGTAGCAACGGGCCCCCTGAAAAAGAGAGAAGGATTTCAATCATGGCAGCCAACCCGACTCCTCGCGGTATCCCTTTCCCATGTTCCCACAAACCCATGGTCGGCCAAAAACCGAGCGAAGCGAACGCCCTAACTCGCGAGATCCTGCGGCATGTGGATATCGTCAGCTTATTCGAGTGCGCGCCGGATGCCATGGTGCTAGTGACTCAGGACGGCAAGATTGCGGCTACCAATACCAAGACCGAAAAGATGTTTGGATACCGCCGCGAGGAATTGGTGGGGGAGCCGGTTGAAAAGTTAATGCCTAAGAGGCTGCGGACAGGCCATATCGCGCATCGCGCCCAGTTCGACGCGGCTCCGCATGCGCGGCCCATGGGGCCGGAGCTGGAGTTGTTTGGACGACACCAGGATGGCCACGAGTTCCCGGTAGAAATCAGCTTGTCTCCGCTGGAGGTCGAGGGTGGGATGCTCGTTTCGAGCGCGATCCGCGATGTCTCCGAACTCAGGCGCACGCAGGAACTTCAATCCAGCTTGGAATTTGAAAAAGTGATGTCCAGGCTATCCAAGACTTTTATCAACTTGCCCCTCGGACAGATCGACCGCCAGCTCAACCATGGCATTCGAGACCTTGCGGAAGTCCTGAACCTGGATCAAATCCATGTCACTCTGTTCGATTCTGATGGGGAAAGCAGAACTGTCACCCAATCCTGGTCCCGGCCTGGATCCCCGCCAACGCGATCCGGGAAAATCTTCGATGAAGAGTTCCCTTGGGTGGCCAGCCAGATCGCCAGGCAGGAAGCATGCAGCGTATCCTCGTTCGAGGACTTGCCGGAGGAGGCTGTTTTCGAACGCGAATACATGCAGTCCACGGGCATGAAATCCTGGATGTCCGTGCCACTTCTAGTTAGAGGGCTGCATCTTGGCACGATGAGTACCGCCGTCTTCCGCCGACAGCAAGTGTGGGATTCCCGACTGATTTCGCGGTTTCAGCGCGCTGGGGACGTTTTTGCAAACGTCGTTGCCCTGAGCCGGGCAGCAGAGGCTCAGCGTGAAAGCGAAGATAGGTTTCGCACGGTCGCAAACACGGCTCCGGTCCTGATCTGGATGGCCGGTATCGATAAATTGTGCACCTTCTTTAACCACACGTGGCTCGCATTTACCGGTCGCAGGATTGAGCAGGAGTTGGGGGAAGGATGGGCTTCTGGAATACACCCTGAGGACCGGAACCGATGCCTGGAAACCTACTCTGCGAGATTCGACGCACGATTGGAGTTCACCATCGAGTACCGATTGCGACGTCACGACGGAGCTTATCGCTGGATAGTTAGTAGTGGCTCGCCAAGGTTTGATATCGATGGAAGATTTCTCGGCTATATCGGTTCGAGCACTGACATAACTGACCAGGAACTTTCAAAACAGGCCCTGGCCGAGCAGTTGGAGTTCGAAACAATGCTGGCCGAAGTGTCGGCGACATTGATCAGCCTTCCTGCGGACCAAGTAGACGGCCGGATTCAAGCAGCCCAGAAGCGCATTTGTGAAGCGCTCGGTCTGGACCGCAGCACACTGGGCCGATTCAATGGTGAGAGCGGGGAGTTAACTATCACGCATTCGTGGGCGGCGGAAGGATTTAATGTCTACCCGTCCGTGTCAGAGCGGGATCTCCCGTGGATGACACGAACTTTGCAGAGTGGCAAATTCGTGAGTTTTGCGCGGATCGACGACCTGCCAGAGGAGGCGGCAAAAGACAAGGAGACTCTTCGTGCGTATGGACCGATGGCGAATGTGACGTTTCCCCTAGCCGCCGGAGGAAAAATTTTCGCCTGTCTAGCTTTTGGATCACTACAATCCGAGCACGAATGGCCCAACCGGTTGGTGGAGCAGCTTAGTATGGCTGCGCAGATTTTCGCCAACGCGCTCGCCCGGGCGCAGGCCGAGCGTGAGTTGAATAAGGCCTACGAGGAGATCGCGGAACTCAAGCAGCGAGCCGAGAAAGAGAACCTTTATCTTCGCGAAGAAGTAAGGCTGGAGCACCATCACGGTGAGGTCGTCGGCGATAGCGACGGCATTCGGCGTGTCCTGCTGGCGGTCGAACAAGTGGCGCCCACAGACTCGACCGTTCTTGTCCTCGGTGAAACCGGGACTGGCAAGGAGTTGATTGCACGCACCATCCACGAACAAAGCCGCCGCAAAGGCCGTGTGATGGTGAAGGTGAACTGCGCCGCGCTGCCCGCCTCTCTGATCGAGAGCGAGCTCTTCGGTCGCGAAAAGGGTGCGTTTACGGGAGCACTCGCCCGGGAAATGGGCCGCTTTGAACTCGCCAATGGCTCGACCATCCTTCTGGATGAAGTGGGAGAGTTGCCCATCGAATTGCAATCCAAGCTGCTGCGGGTTCTCCAGGAGGGGGAATTTGAGCGGCTGGGCAGCTCTAGGACGATCAAGGTTGACGTGCGTGTAATCGCGGCCACAAGCAGGAATCTGCAGCAAGCAGTCCGGGACGGCAAGTTTCGCGAAGACCTTTTTTACCGCCTCAACGTCTTCCCGATAACAGTTCCCCCGTTGCGAGAGCGGCAAGAGGATATTCCCCCGCTGGTCTGGCATTTCTTGAGTCTGCTTTGCCAACGAATGGGCCGCTCCGTCGAGACCGTTCACAGCGCTACGATGGATGCCTTCAAAGGCTACTACTGGCCGGGCAATGTCCGAGAGCTTCGTAATGTTATCGAACGCTTCCTGATTACAAACACGGGTTCAGTGTTCCGGGCGAAATTACCACCGGTAGAAGTGTCTGGAGGAGGCGGCGTCCGCCCACAGACATTCGAAGAGGTCGAACGAGACTACCTTCTCAGCGTCATGGAGATGGTGGGATGGCGCGTTCGCGGCGAAGGCGGCGCAGCCCAAATTCTGGGGCTGAAGCCGACTACACTGGAGTCTCGAATGCAAAAACTCGGCCTCTCGCGACACAAATAGTCTCCGAAATATCGGAGACCCCCCGAAATATCGGACCGTCGAGCGACTACTTTGGGCTCTCTCCTCGCCGTGATTACGTTGCAACACGGTGATAGCCAGAGCCTTAGCTCCACACCGCTCCTCGCGCACCGTTCGGCGAGCTGGTTGCACGGAAGTTCTGTTTGGGAGGTCGCGCTGGGTATCTCTGGAACCACTTCCGGAGATACTTACAGCCCCTCCCATGGGTGCGGCAAGTGATTATCGAAAGCGTACGCATAGCTGTGATGCCTGCAAAGTGCGAGCAATTGCTCAGGGCCCTGGTCGCCTGGGCCGGCCCTACCGCCGTAGAGTCCGGCTGTCTGAGCTGCAGAATCTTTCAGGAAGTCAGTACCCCGCAGGCTTTTTGCTATCAGGCGCAATGGAAGTCGCAAGCCGACTTATTGCGTCATATTCGCACGGACCATTACAAGCGACTACTCGCTCTTGTGGAAATGGGCACCACGCGGCCACTCGTCGAGTTTCACACCGTGACGGAAACCACGGGCTTGGATTTGATCGAACGCACTCGCAAGTTCTAAGGGGAGTTCCTGGCAGAACACGCTTAAGAATGCGCTCTCACCAATCGACACCTGCTCAGTCGCGAAGCAAGGTTTGTATGGGAACTTGCCTTTAGAGAATGCAACACCTCAATTCGCTCCGAACCGCAAGACAAGGAAGGATCATTCACGATGACAAGGGAACGCTTAATTGCAAGGCTGCTATTCATCCTGCTGGCGGTAGCGGGGGTTGCTCTCGCCCAAAATCCCGCGGAGAGCGCGTGGAAGGTACTCGAATCAGGAATGTCCGACAGCAATGTAACGGAACGGACGGTCGCGGTGCGGGTACTCGGTTTAATTCACGATGATCCGAGAGCCCTCGAAATGGCCGAAAAGGCGCTGGAAGATAAGGATCCAGAAGTGCGCGCAGCGGCAGCTCAAGCCTTGGGAAGGATGGGATCGAAGGGCTCAATTGAAAAGCTTCGGGAGCTGTTGAAAGACAAGGAGAGTCCGGTCGTCATGGCAGCCGCGGAATCATTGAAAACCCTGGGTGACCCCAAGGCGTACGAAGTTTTCTTCGCCATCTTGACAGGTGAACGCAAGAGTGGGCAAGGACTTATGCAGGAACAGATGAAGATGCTGCACGATCCGAAAAAGATGGCGGCATTCGGGTTCTCGCAGGGCATTGGGTACGTTCCATATGCCGGCATTGCTTTGGGCACGTTCAAGGCGCTCAGCAAGGATGACGCGTCCCCAGTGCGAGCGGTCGCCGCTGTAGCTCTTGCATCCGATCCCGATCCGCGGAGCGGTGAGGCCCTCGTCACGGCAGCATCTGACAAGAGTCTGATTGTGCGGACGGCGGCGCTCGATGCGATTGCTTACCGAAACGACCCGAGTTTGATCCCGGCGATCATGCCCCTGCTGAACGACGAAAAAGATGCCGTCCGCTACAGCGCGGCGGCGGCTATCGTCAAGCTGTCCAAAATGGCGAAATGACGCTTCGCGATCAGCACTCGAGGGATGTCACAAGAGAACGCTGGTTGATGGCTTTGCGGTAAACGCAGAGTCTCGCGATGCTAGGACGAAGGAGAACCGAACTGTATGGATCCCATAATTCCACCCGTCCCATTCGCCGTTTGTATGCTCGCCGGGATGCTGATCTGCCTGGAAATCGGCCGTCGGCTGGGAAAACGCAGTCTGGCTAAAGATCCGCAGGGCGCGGCGTCCGGCACCGGTTCGTTGCAAGGCGCCGTCTTCAGTCTGTTCGGGCTCCTGGTCGGGTTCACGTTTTCCGGAGCCCCTGCCAGACTGGACGACGCGAGGCACTCGATCCAGAAAGAGGCGAATGCTATTAGCTCGGCGTATTCGCGGTTGGATCTGCTCCCCCCTGGATCGCAAGCTGCGTTACGCGACAAATTCCGCAGCTACGTGGATTCGCGGCTGGCAGCCTTTCGGAAATTGCCGGATATCCCCGGCGCGCAAGCAGAACTTTCCAGGTCCGAAAAGATTCAGTCTGATATCTGGAAGGAGACCCTGGCAGCCTCTCACTTGCCCGATCACGATCCGGATGCACTTAAGCTGTTGGTCCCAGCTCTCAACGAAATGTCTGATGCCGCGTCCACGCGAACAACGTCGCGCATGATGCATCCGCCGATGGCCATCTTTGCCCTGTTGTTTTCGCTTGCTCTGGTTTGTTCCTTACTGGCCGGCAGTGCCATGGCAGGCAGTAAGCAGCGCTCTTGGATGCATATCGCGGCGTTCGCAGTAGTGTATGTCATTTCCATTTACGTGATTCTCGAGATCGAATACCCCCGCCTGGGGTCGTTTTCCGTGCTGGAAACGAGCTACGACCAAGTGCTCGTCGAAGTACGAGACAGCATGAAGTGAATTGACAGATGCGTGGGACAGCACGAAGAACTCGGTGTGCGCTGCCCGACCGGAAGGATGATGGACAACCGAAAGAGTGCTTTGCTGACCATCGTGATGATCCCGCCTGCAGCCGTAGCATCGGGCTACGCTCCGTAGACTGAGAACATGGATGACGATGGGTGGCGAGGTCGATCATTAGTGACGTTCCTGCCAAAACTGACAGTTCTGGCACGACTCTTCCGATTCATAGCATTAGAAGTCAGCTCGAAGAAGACTCCGGTATGGAGAACGGTGGAGCAGACATACGAGCCGAGGCCACCGTGCATGTCCTAAGACGCGCCCAAAAGGAGCCGAGTTCTTGGCTATTCAGTTTTTTCATCGTGGCAAACGCTGGAGGGCCGATACCCCCGGAGAGGCGATACACCTGCGCCAACAATTAGAAGCCCAAGACATTCTCAAAGCGGGTCCGACCTTGAGCGAGTCGCATGGACTCGTTGGACTTTGGACTACCAAGACGTTTGCGACTATTTTGCAAACAATCGGAGAAAAGCAAAAAGCCGCTCTCGTGCTCATGGCTGACCACGCTGGAATCGGCAGTGCCGAGCTTGCCAAACGTTTGCATCTCGATAGCCAAACGGCTCTTGCTGGAGTTATGAGCGGATTGTCCAAGCAGCTTAGAAAGCTGGACCTTGAACTGGAAGACCTTTATAAGGTCAAAACGAAATGGAACGGGAAGAGGAAAGAGGAGCTTTTCTTTTTGCGCGAGTCCTTCCGACGAGCCGGAGAGAGAGCTGGGTGGAAAACTAGGCGGAAACGGCGGTCATAAGACCAGACATCCTATTTGCCGAAACGTACAGAGTCGCTGCCCTCAGGAGGGAAGAAGTACCGAGTCGGCTTCGATGCACGAAAGCGGCAAGAATCGCCGAGTAAAGACTGACTATCGGTCAGTTGGGAGGGCCAGGTATGCGTGCTTAGAATGTGCCAGACGCCATTCGGACACGCCGGTCTGCCTCATCGCCGCCGTTCGGCAAACTTTCTTTCATAATGCAAATTCAGGCGACACCGTTCTTCATATTCGTCACGGAACTCCGCAGGAATGACTTCAAGCAGTTCCGCGTCGAAAGTGTCGTCGCAGTCCGAAGCCGACAACCAGTCATCCAGCGTCACGGGACCAAATTCGCGCAGCAACATCAGGGTGGGGCTTCTCATCGTTCTCCCCTCATTCTCTTCGCATCGGTCCCATGAATAGCGAACGGAATCTTGCGGAAACTGACGACGCACGGCTTGCCGTCGCACGCGGCACGCATGGAGGCGGATCGCAAGGACCTCGAAGCTGCGCGCTCCCGGATGCTTTCGCTGGAGAGGAGGCTGTGCGTGGTGGACGCGAAGGTGATGGAAGGCCTGATAGACAGGATGTTCGAGATAGTTTGCAAGTGCGAGCGGGAGCACGCGTGCCCTGCGCTCGAAGCCGATCCACTCCGGCTCGAACACTGAAGGCGTGGAAAGGATACGAACAAAGGCTCCCGGTCCTCCGGGAGCCATTTTTATTGTGCTAAAAATCAGGCTGACGCCAGCTACATATCAGCCTGATTCGGACCTTCCGCATCTCCTGCTGGGAGTAGTCGCGCTTGAGCTATCACGCGAAACACCCAATAAATACTGGCGGAAGCGAATGGGAGTCGAACCCATCATGGATGCCGTAAGACACCCATCGTCGGTTTTGAAGACCGGGACGATCACCGGACCGCATGCGCTTCCGTCGCACAACAAGCAGAAGCCACGAACTTCAGGAACTCGCAGACCGAAATGAGTCAGACCCTGTGAGGGAACTCAATCGATTCTGCAATGATCCGTGCAATCCGTGGCCGCTTTGTTCCTCTACCGCCAAACTGCTACTTGGGTTGGGCCGTTACCCGCAGATACGGCTTGATGGTCTTGAAGCCGGGAAACTTCTCCTGTGCTTCTTCGTTCGAAACCGCACCCGTGATGATGACGTCGTCGCCCGCCTTCCAGTTCGCCGGGGTAGCCACTTTGTGTTTCGCGGTAAGCTGCATGGAATCGATGACGCGCAGGATCTCATCGAAGTTCCTTCCGGTAGTCATCGGATAACTGATCTGCAATTTGACCTTTTTGTCGGGACCAACGACGAAGACGGTACGCACGGTCGCATTGTCCGCCGGAGTGCGTCCCTCGGAGGAATCGCCTGCGGCAGCCGGCAACATGCCGTACAGTTTGGCGATCTTGAGTTGCGGGTCGCCGATCATCGGGTAGTTCACCTTTGCGCCTTGTGTTTCTTCGATATCGGCCGCCCACTTACTGTGATTGGAGACGGGATCGACGCTCAGACCGATGATCTTCGTATTACGCTTGGCGAATTCCGGTTGCAACTTCGCCATGGCTCCGAGTTCGGTCGTGCAAACAGGCGTGAAGTCCTTGGGATGCGAGAACAGAATGGCCCAGCCGTCGCCGATCCACTCGTGGAAGTGGATCGTCCCTTGCGTAGTTTCAGCGGTGAAATCTGGGGCCGTATCGTTGATGCGGGGAACGCTGTAAGTTTCGGTCGCAGTAGTCATAGTCGTCTCCTCGATGAGTTCAAATCGCTCAAGATTCGGAAAG
>Ga0335083_10010292_pt1 | contig 11310 bp, 6 predicted proteins | sample Lox_Sample_42_FD_206716 | JGI IMG/M metagenome (GOLD analysis project Ga0335083, IMG submission 206716) | Soil microbial communities from Loxahatchee National Wildlife Refuge, Florida, United States - Lox_Sample_4.2 | ecosystem: Environmental > Terrestrial > Soil > Wetlands | place: USA: Florida... | reverse complement strand
CACACGGTCGGCATCGTCTTTCAGGCATTCAATCTGCTGCCGCGGATGACGCTGGAGGAAAACGTGGAGCTGCCGCTGCGCCTGGCCGAAGTGGACCGCGAGGAGCGGGACGCCCGCGTGCGGGAAGCGGTCGAGCGCGTGCGGCTCTCCGCCCGCTTTTCGCACCGCCCGACGGAGCTTTCCGGCGGCGAGCAGCAGCGAACGGCGCTGGCGCGCGCGCTGGTCAACCGCCCCTCGATCCTGCTGGCCGACGAGCCCACCGGCAATCTCGACAGCGCGACCGGCGACGGGATCATGCAGTTGCTCGCCGAAATTAACGAGTCGATGGGCATGACGATTGTGATGGTGACGCACGAGCAGCCGCGCGCGGAGCGGTTCGCGCATCGCATGATCCTGATGGGCGACGGCAAAGTGGTCCGCGACGGAGGCCGGGCGTGAAGGGCCGCGACCTGGGAGAGCTGGCGGGCCGCAATCTTCGCGAGGCGCTGCTGCGCAATTCGCTCACTACGCTCGGAATCGCCGTCGGCGTGGCGTCGCTCGTGGCGATGCTCTCGCTGGGCGTGGGCCTGCAGAACCTGGCCACAAGTCAGCTGGCGCGCACGGGTCTCTTCGACGCGATCTTTGTCGCGCCGCGCCCCAGCATCAACAACTATCGCGGGATGCAGGATCCCTCGCTTTTTCAGGCGGGCCCGCCGAAGCCGCTCGACGAAGACGCCCGGAAGGCCATCGCGGCCTTGCCCAACGTGGTTGACGTCTATCCGGAAATCCGCTTCCCCATCGAGATTCATTACAACGGGAATCCCTACGCGACGGTTGCCGCGGGTGTGGCTCCTTCGGCGCGCAAGGACGGAGCGTTCGAAGGCATGAAGGGTTCTTTTTTCTCCGGGCCCGATGCCGATGAAGCGATTCTGCAAATCGATCTCGCGCACCAGCTCTCCGATCAGCCGGACACGCTGATCGGCAAGGATGTCGTGCTGCGCTACGCGGAGCGCCAGGCGCTCGCTCCGGATGGGGCGGGCGGAAAATCGTCGCCGGATGGCTATTCGATTGTTCCGAAAGAAAAGAGCCTGCGCATCGTCGGCCTCGTCGAGACGGAAGCGGGGGGCGGCATGGGGGGCATGGGCCGCGCCCGGCTGCTGGTTCCGTTGCAGGTCGCCGAAAGCTTGCGGTCGGCTCAGGCCAACGACCTGCGAGACCTCTTGCGCAACAGCCCGGATCAGCGCACGTACGAAAGCTTGACCGTGCGCGTGAACGATCCTCCGAAAGTGAAGGACGCCGAAGACGCGATCAAGCAGATGGGATTTGCGGTCTTCTCGCTGCTCGATGCGAGCAAGGGCTTGAGCCTCGTGTTCACCGTCTTCGATCTTTTCCTCGGAATCTTCGGCAGCCTCGCGCTCGTCGTCGCGTCGCTGGGCATCGTCAACACGCTCGTGATGGCGATTCTGGAGCGGCGGCGCGAAATCGGCATTTTGAAAGCGCTCGGGGCGTCCGACCGCGACGTGAAGAGCCTGTTCTTCGTCGAAGCAGGCGCCATGGGAGCGCTCGGGGGAATTCTCGGCGTCGTGATCGGCTGGCTGATCGGCCACGCGATCAATTTCGGCACGAATGTTTACCTGAGGGGACGCAGTCTGCCGGATATCAGCGTCACCGCGGTCCCTTGGTGGATGGTGGTGGCGGCGATTACGTTCTCGATTGCGGTGAGCCTCGCCGCGGGGATCTATCCCGCGTCGCGCGCCGCCGGCCTCGATCCAGTCGAGGCACTCCGGTATGAGTAGAGCCGGCGCCGCGGCGGCTTTGCTCCTGGCGGCCGCTTCGTTCGCGCCATCGGCCGCAGCGGCGGGCCGCGCCGAGTGCCGGTCGCTTCCGAGCACGATCCTCCAGCGAAAAGTTTCGTACTGCGTGCTGCTGCCGCCCAGCTACGACGCGAGCAAGGCGCAGCGCTATCCGGTTCTCTACTTTCTCCACGGGCTGGGGGAGAACGAACAGGTGCTGGTCAACTCAGGGGGCTGGAATCTGATACAGGACCTGTGGGACCAGAAGCGCGTCGGCGAATTTCTGATCGTCACGCCGAACGCCGGCAGAAGCTTCTACATCAATTCACGCGACGGCCGCGTCCGCTACGAGGATTTCTTCGTGCGCGAGTTTCTGCCGTTTGTCGAAAGCCACTACCGAATCCGCGCGGACCGCGCGCATCGCGGGATTTCAGGCGTATCGATGGGAGGCTACGGCTCGCTGCGGTTCGGCCTTCGATATCCGCAGACATTCGGCTCGGTGAGCGCGCATAGTGCGGCGCTGGTGGCGAAACTGCCGCGGGGGCAGCTCGACGGCCAGGCAGAGCAGGCGCTGGACTGGGCGCTGGGCGGCGCATTCGGCGCGCCTTTCGATCCGGCGTATTGGGAACGCAACAGCCCCTTTACACTCGTGCGCAAAGGACCTCGCCCGGCGGCGATGCGGCTCTACTTCGATTGCGGCACGGAAGACGAATTCGGATTCAACGCGGGAGCGCAGGCGTTTCACGACCTGCTCGCGTCACGCGGAATTCCCCACGAATTTCATCTCTATCCGGGCGGACACGACGAGGCGTACGTCGCCCAGCATCTGCCCGCGTCGCTGGCGTTCCACTCTCGCGCGTTCGGCTTCAATCCCGAAGCGAAATAGCGCCGCCTAGAAATTCAACTTCAGCGCGAATTGGAATGTCCGCGGATCGTACGATGCCGTCGGCTGGCCCGCGGTGCAAACACCCGACGTAGGATCGCACAGCGGGTTGACGTCGCTGATATTCCGCCGGTTCAGCATGTTGAATCCGTCCGCGATCACCTGCAGGTTCACCCGGTCGGTCACCGGGAACTTGCGCTCGATCCGCAGATCGATCTGGAAGAATCCGGGACGCGCGAACGCGTTGCGCTTCAGATCGCCCACGCAGCCGGTGGGCGGCGAAGGCACGAGCGGCGCCGAAGCGAAAGGCTGATTGTCCGGGCCGAGACATTCGGTCGGCACGATGAACTCGGAGCCTTTGATGAACGGCGATGTGACCGGTGCCGGCAGCCCATCCGGCGCCGGAGTCCCGGCCGGCAGCACGGAGGGACGGTTCGTCGCGGTGCCGAAGTCGAGGTTGGTGTCGAACCCGATGAGGACGTTGTACGGCCGTCCCGACGCGGCCTCGACGACCGGCGCGACGGTGAAATCCGCGAGGAACTTTTTCCAAAAGCCTTCGTCGCTTTCGTGATACGGACTCACGAAAACGGCGCTGGTGATCCACCGGTGCCTCTGATCGAAATTTGAATTGCCGCGCTCGCCGTCCGGATTGCTGTTGTCCTGCGGGTTCAGCAGCGTCGAGAGGTCGGTCGAGTCGTCGATTGTGTGCGACCACGTCCATCCGGAAAGCAACTGGAAGGTGTTTGAAAAACGCTTCGTCACGGTCAGCGTCAGCGCGTTGTAAAGAGAATTGCCGGAGGACGCCTGGGGGTTCACGTCGCTCCACGGAATCTGCACGCCCTGAAAGCCGGTCGGGAAGTGGCCCGCGGCCGCCAAGGCGAGGAGATTGTCGTATCCGCCGGCGATGCCCGCGAAGGACGGGTTCGGCCCCGAGGGGCGGAAATAGTTGAACACGGCGGCGGTGCCAATCGGCCCGACCGGAGCGCCGGCGCAGCCGGGCGCCGCGAATCCGACGCCGAAGGCGCCGGGCGCCACGATGGCGATGCTGCCCGTCCCGGTATTCAGGCACGGGCCGCCCGATGACGGCACCTGAATCGTCAGCGGATTCGTTCCCGGGGCCACGAGGCCCGCGCGCACGGCATTGTTCGCGTTGGAAACGAGAATCGCGGGATTCGTCGTGTTGATGTTGATCGCGCGATCCAGGTGCGTGCCGTGGGTGAAGTTGTATCCCAGGCTGACCTTCCAATCCTTGGTGAGCTCGCGCTCGATCGTCAGATTGGCCTGCTGCGCGAGCGCGTACTGGAAATTCTTCTCGACCGGAATCGTGAACGGAAGCAGCGTGAGCGGGAAACCGGCGGTCACGAAGTTCTGATTCGTGAAGAGCGAATTGGCCTGGAAGGGATCGAACCGCTGCTGGTCCGCTTGATAGCACATCGGAAATGGCACGGCGAGGGAAGCGGCGCAGCCGGTGATGCCGGTGACCGGGCTGGCCAGCAGTCCCTGGAAAATATTCGTGGCGTTCAAGGCAAACGGGTTCAGCCCCGGATCGCAGGCCAGGCCGGAGCAGGGAGCGCCACCCGCGGTCTCGAGAAGCGCCGAAGTGGCTCCGTCTTCCGCCGTGGCGAGGAACGCGAGCGCCAGCGCCGGATGATCATAGAAGAATCCGTATCCGGCGCGAATCACGGTCTTGCCGTCGCCCCATGGATCCCAGGCGATGCCGATCCGTGGCGCGATGTTATTGGTGTCCGTGGGGATTCCTTCGACGACTCCAAACGCCTGCTCTCCGGCCGCGTTCAGCGCCGAACTGGGCTTGAATTCCGGCAGGAACTCCACGTCATAGCGCGCGCCGAAATTCAGCGTCAACCGGCGGGTCAGCTTCCAGCTGTCCTGGGCGAAGACGCCGAGCGTCTTGTTGTTGAACGGACGGTGCGACTGGCCGATGCCCTGAATGAACGAAGTCGGAATGCCGAAGCCGTACGCCTGCACCGCCGAGAATCCGGGAACCTGGGCGCCTTCGGGGCACGGAACCACGTTGACGAGGCAATCCGGGAACGCGCCGCCGGAAGCGGCGCTGGCGGAAAGCCCGCCGAAGGCATAGACGCCGCCATAGTTCAGCGTAAAGATTTGCGCTTTCGTGGAGGTCAGCTGCAGCAGGTTCACATCGCCGCCGAACTTGAAGGTGTGCGGCCCTTTCGTCCAGGTGAGCGCGTCGGTCCATTCGTAGCGGAACTCGGTCCGGTCTTCGGTCGAAAACGGCTCGCGCCCGAAAAACGCGAAGCCGGTGACGTTCATCGCCGGGTCGTCTCCCCCCGGCAGGTTGGAATTTCCGTAGTGCAAACCGCGCCGGGCGAACTGGAAGCGCGCTTCGTTGAACAGATTGTTGCCGATGATCGTCGTATGCTGCGCGACCACCGCCAGATCGCGCGTCTGCTGCACGGAAGTGCGCGAGCCCGCGTTCTGGCCGAAGTTTTGATTTTCCGCGTTCACTTCGATACCGGTGATCGTGGAAGGCGAGACGTTGACGCGCAGGAAGGAACTATTCTTCGCGCTCCAGATGTGGTCGAGCTTCAGCGACCACAAGCTCGTCTCCTCCGACGTCGGAAAATTCCCGATTGTGGAAACGAGGCTGACGTAAGACGCCGGCAGCGCCGCGCCGCTTGTCGGAAACGCGTTCAGACCGGCCGGCCCGCCCGGCGCGCCGAAGAGTGCCACGCCGGAACCGCCCGCCGCGAAGCAGAAGTAGGGGACCGCCACCGCCAGCGGCGCGTTATTCACGAAAGCCGCCTGCTGTGGCGTCAGCAATCCGCTCGATAAGCCGCAGCCGTTCGGGGGCGCGCCAGCGGCCGCGGGAAACGAAGTCTCGACGAGGCCGAAATTGCCCTGCCCGATGCTCGAAAAGCCGGTCTCCTGGCGCCGCGTGATTTCGTAGCTGAAGAAGTAGAAGGTCTTGTCGCGCTGGATCGGCCCGCCGATGGTCGCGCCGGCCTGCACGCGCGTATACGACTGCTTCACAGGCACGGCCTCGAATCCCGACTCCTCGTTCGGCACGACCTTCACCGAAAACGGATTTTGCGCCTGGATTCCGCTGTCGCGCAGGAATCCGAAGAGATCGCCGTGCGTTTCGTTGGTGCCCGACTTCGTGACGATGTTCACCACGCCGCCCATCGCGCGGCCGTACTCCGGCATGTAGTTGCTGGTGATCACCTGAAATTCCTGCACGGCTTCCTGCGACACGGTGGCGCGCACGCCGTTGGTCGAGTTGTCCACGGCATCGGCGCCGTCCACCGACACCTCATTCGACCGCGCGCGCTGACCGCCGAAATTCAGGCCGCTGGTGGGCGCCGCGCCGATCGAAGGCGTTTCGTCGCGCGCCGCCTGCGAATTCAGCAGCGTGAAGTTGATGTAATTGCGCCCGTTGATCGGCAGATCGTTGATTTGCATCCCGGTCACGGTCGTGGAAACATCCGTCTTGCTGGTCTCCACCAGCTCGGGCGCGCCCGTTACGTTGACCGTCGCGCTCGTGGTCATCACTTCCAGATGCGGGTCGTACACCGCCGCCGCGCCCAGCGTCAGCGTCATCGAAGTGTTCTTCAGGGTCGCGAAACCTTTCGCCTGCACGGTCAGCGAGTAATTGCCCGGAGGATTGCCGACCATTTCGTACCGGCCGCTGGCGTCGCTGTTGACGCTTCGCGCGGCTCCCGTCGCGAGGTTCGTCAGCGTGACTTGCGCGCCCGCAACCACCAGGCCCTGGGGGTCGAACACCGTGCCCGACAAGTTCACCGTGTTCACCTGTGCTGCGGCGCGACTCCCGACGGCCATCAGCAAGCAAAGCAGCGACGCAAAGAACCATAGGTTGCGCTGGCGCATTTCGCCTCCCTGACAGATATCGTTTCGATCTTGAACCGCCCGGGCCGGGTCCGGGCGCACTTCGACGCTCGCGCGCTGATGATGTTCTGTCTCCCGCCCCAAGCAGAGGATCGTGTCACGATCTCTCTCCCCGTTTGCGACGGACAGTAATCCAGCGCTTTATGCGGCGTCAACTGAATACTTGGAAATCAGGTGCGGGAAATTGTAAACGCGTCAATCGGTGGCCTGCGCCGCCACGCGCTGAAAATTGGCGAACGTCTTGCCGGACTCCGCCAATTCCTTGAGCAGGGGCGCGGGCTCCCACAGAACGCCGTGCTGCTGATGGAATTGCTTCACGCGCTCGTAGACTTTTTTCAAGCCGACCGTGTCCGCGTACCACATCGGCCCGCCGCGGTAGGCCGGGAAGCCGTAGCCGTTGACGTAGATGGTGTCAATGTCGCCCGCGCGCAGGGCGTAGCCTTCTTCCAGAATCCGCGCGCCTTCGTTGACCAGCGAATAGACTTCGCGATCGACGATTTCCTCGGCCGGAATCTGCCGCTGCGGGATGCGCGATTCTTCGATCCATTTCTGCAGAAGCGCCGGGATCTCCGGATCGGAGGATGCGCGGCGATCGGCGTCGTATTTGTACCAGCCCGCGGCGGTCTTCTGCCCCAGGCGGCCCATCTCCACAAGCCGGTCTTCGACGAACGGCTGGCGCGCGCCGGGCTTTTCGAGATGGCGGTATTCCTTGCGGATGCGGTACGCCACGTCGAGCCCGCCCAGATCGCCCACGGCCAGCGGCCCCATCGCCATGCCCCAATCCGTCAGCGCCTTGTCCACGGCCTCGGGCGCCGCGCCTTCTTCCACCAGGAACTGCGCCTCGCGAATGTAAGGCAGGAACATCCGGTTGCCCACGAATCCCCGGCAGTTTCCGACCAGCACGCCGACCTTGCCGAGTTTTTTCGAAAGGTGCATGCAGGTGGCGATCACGTCCTTGGCCGTTTTGCGCCCGCGAACGATTTCGAGCAGGCGCATCACGTTGGCAGGGCTGAAGAAGTGCATGCCGATCACGGCCTCGGGCCGCGACGTGGTAGCCGCAATTTCGTCGATGTTCAGCGTGGACGTGTTGCTCGAAATGATCGCGCCTTTCTTGCAAACGCGGTCCAGATCCGCGAACACCTGCTTCTTCAGAGGCATCGTCTCGAACACGGCTTCGATCACCATGTCCGCGCCGCCGAAGTCCTCGTAGTTCAACGTCGTCTTGATCAGCTTCATGCGCTGGTCGACGTATTCCTGGGTGAACCGGCCGCGCTTCACGGACATCGCGTAGTTTTTCTGAATCGTGCCGATGCCGCGGTCCAGCGCCGTCTGATCCGTGTCTTTCAAAAGCACGGGAATGCCGGCGTTCGCGCACACCATCGCGATGCCGCCGCCCATCGTCCCCGCGCCCACGATCGCGATCGAATTCACCGGAATCGTCGGCGTCTCCTTCGGGATGTCCGGAATTTTCGGCACTTCGCGCTCGGCGAAAAAGATGTGGATCTGCGCCTTCGACTGGTCTGAGTAGAGGCACTTGTCAAAGAGCCGCCGCTCCTCGTCGCAGCCTTTCTCGAACGGCATCTTCGTGGCGGCTTCGATCGCGTCGATGGCCGCGAGCTGGCAGATTTGGTTGCGGAATTTCTTGCGCGCGTTATCGCGCGCGGCGGCGAAAATCGGCGCGTTCTGTTCGGGCGTGCCGAGCTTGTCGCTGCGTTCGCGCGTCTTGGGAATCGGCTTGCCCGCCACTTCGCGCGCAAATGCGACGGCGCCGGCCAGCAAGTCGCCCTCGATCGCGCGGTCGATCAAGCCGAATTGCGCGGCTTCGGCGGCCCTCACGGGCTTGCCCACAGTGCACATCTCGATGGCGCGCTCGACGCCGATCAGCCGCGGCAGGCGCTGCGTGCCGCCCGCTCCGGGAATGATGCCGAGATTCACTTCCGGCTGACCCACCTTTGCGTCCGGCGTCGCCACGCGATAGTGGCACGCCTGCGCCACTTCCAGGCCGCCGCCCAGCGCGTTGCCGTGAATCGCCACGACCACAGGCTTGCGCGAATCCTCCACCTTCAGCAGAAGCGGGAGGATTCCGATGTCGTCTCCCCTCGTTCCCGAGGTCAGCTTCACGAACTCCTTGATGTCCGCTCCGGCGACGAACGTCTTCCCCGCGCCGATCAGGACCGACGCCTTCACGCTCGGGTCCTTTTCCGCCTGTTCGACGGCCGCCACGATTCCTTCGGGCACGCCGGGGCTGAGCGCGTTTACCGGCGGATTGTCGATGGTGATGACGGCGATGTCTTGTTCCTTGGTCACTCGAACGAGATCACTCATTTGCGCTGGTTTCTCCGAGCGGAATAGTAGTGCGTCTCCAAACTCTGTTGCAATGCCTTTTGCCGCGCCGGTCGAGGGACTCTCGCTGCTTGGAAATGGCCGCTCGCGCGTGTCGACCCGAGCGGCTCACGCACCGTACGCGGCAAACGCGTCGATCGCCTTCTGCGTGTACTGCCCGACCTCGATGATGTAGCCGTCAGGATCGCGCATGTAGCAGCGCCATTCGTGGCCGTGATTGTCGAGCGGCTCGGTCAGAAAATGCGCCCCCTTTGCCTTCCATTCCTTGTAGCAAGCCGCAACGCGCAGATTCAGGAAGCTGTTCGCTCGCTTGGGGTCCGACGGCGGCTCGAGAATAACCTCCGGCTTGTCGGGCGTCGGACCTCCTCCGAAATTCAGAATGAGCCAGGAGTTGGCCAGCTTGCTGTAGCACGGAGCGTCAGGCGTGACGACTTTGCCGCGCAAGGCTCCTGCATAGAAGGCCTTCGATCTCGCCAGATCCCGCACGGTCAGGAAATGCGTAACAAGAAAGCCCGTTTGGGTGACGGGCGCATCTGCGAGGCTCATCGGGTCTCCCACAGCGCAAGTCGGGTCAGAGAATCTGCACCACCGGCGCCGAGGCGCCGGACAAATTCACCACGGACATGCGCGCGGCCACGTTGCGCGCCATGGCGTAGAGACTTTTCGCGCCGGGCGCGTCCTCGCCAAGCGACGCCACGGGTTGTCCCGTATCCCCGCCGATGCGAATCTGCGGGTCGATTTCGATCTCGCCCAGGAACGGCAGCTCGAACATTTTGGCGAGCCGCACTCCCTCGCCGTGCCCGAATACGTCGATCTTCCCGCCGCAGTGCGGGCAGGAAAAGTAACTCATGTTTTCGACCACGCCGAGAATATCGACGTGCACCTGGCGGAACATCTCCACTGCCTTGCGGACGTCCGCCAGCGCGACGACGGAAGGCGTCGTGACGAGGACCGCGCCGCTCACCGACACCGTCTGAATCAGGCTGAGCTGCACGTCGCCCGTGCCCGGCGGCAGGTCCACCACGAGATAGTCCAGCGTTCCCCAGCGCACGCTGCGCAAGAATTGCTGCATCACGCTGTGGAGCATCGGCCCGCGCCACACCAGAGGCCGGTCGCCCGGATTCAGCAGCCCCATCGAGATCATCTTCACGCCGAAAGCCTGCACGGGGATGATCGTTTTCTCGTCGAGCATTTTCGGCTGCTCGGTGGTGCCGAGCATCACCGGGACGTTGGGCCCGTACACGTCCGCGTCCAGCAGACCGACCAGCGCGCCCATGCTTTTCAGCGCGATCGCCAGATTCACGGCGACGGTCGTTTTGCCCACTCCGCCCTTGCCGCTGGCGACGGCGATCACGTTTTTCACGCCGGGGATCGGGGCCTTGTCCTGCAGGCGCTTGCCCTCCGGCACGGACGCGTCGAATTTCAGATCGACTGATGTCACGCCCGGCACTTTCGCCAGCGCGGCGCGGACGTCCTTCTCAATCGTTTCGCGCAGCGGGCACGCGGGAGTCGTCAGCGTCACGAGCAGAGATACGCTGCCGCCGCTGACCTGGACGTTCTTCGCCATCCCGAGCGTGACGATGTCCTTGTGCAGCTCGGGATCGATCACGCTGCGCAGCGCCGCCAGCACTGCCGCTTCGTTGGTTTCCGCCATCGGATCCTTTCAACTGCGCGCGGCATATCTGGCCAGCACACGCGCCACAACGTAATCGCTAATCATAGACTCCCGCGTGGAAACGGGCAACCGAACGGTCTAATTGCCGCTGAGATAGCGCGAAGCGAATTGCAGGAAGGCGGGCCAATTGGGACCATCGGTGTGGCCGCCGTCATGCTGTCGGAACGCCAGATCGCCGGCGATCAGAGCAGTTCCGATTGGCGGCATCTCGGCGGTCTCAAGCGGCTTCTTTCCAAGAAGAGCGTAGACAGGCCCGGCCACCACCTCCGCCATGAACTGGCCTTTGTCGTCCACCCAGCCGCCTTCGACGAGGGGCGAGCCGCAGCTGATGAAGACAGGCCGCGGCGCCGCGAGCGCTATCAGCTCGTGCGCGTCCGCGGGGAGATCGCCGGGCGTGAGCGGACCGGCGTATTTCAGGAAATTTCCGGCCATCCAGTGATATTCGCCTGTGGCGGCGAGGTTTTCGACAGTTTCGCCGAAATCGCGCCGAAGAAGTTTCGCTCCGCCCGCACCGGACGAGCCGATCAAGCCGATGGCAAACCGCTGGTCGTACGCCATCGTAACCAGTGCCGCTTTTCCGTAGCGCGAAAGTCCCTCGATGCCCACCCGCTTCGCGTCGACGGATTTGTCGGTTTCGAGATAGTCGAGCAGGCGGCTCGCGCCCCACGCCCACGCGCGGAGCGCTCCCCAATCGTCCAGCTTGCGCGGCCGGCCTTTGTTGCACAGGCCGATGATGCCGCGCGTCAGGCCCG